>Ga0315275_10004537_pt1 | contig 12988 bp, 7 predicted proteins | sample YL17G03_0_MG_FD_205557 | JGI IMG/M metagenome (GOLD analysis project Ga0315275, IMG submission 205557) | Sediment microbial communities from Yellowstone Lake, YNP, Wyoming, USA - YL17G03_0 | ecosystem: Environmental > Aquatic > Freshwater > Lake > Sediment | place: USA: Wyoming | collected... | reverse complement strand
GTGCCGGACTTCTGCAGACTTATTTTAAAGATATGAAATTGTTGGTAATGAAATACCGTATACTGTTGACCGTCATTCTTCTCTATCTCTTGCTTACGGTAATATTCACTTATCCTGTTGCCTTTTCAACCGATTCTGTTCCCGGGGGGGGGGACGCCTATTTTTATATTTGGGATCTCTGGTGGTTTAAATATGCAATTTCCCATTTTATCACTCCCTTTTGGACCCCCTTTCTGTTCCAACCCACCGGTTTAAACCTTGCATTTTCCACGATAACCCCGTTTAATGGACTTATTTCCGTACCTCTCCAGTATTTTTTTGGTCTGGTCTACACATATAACCTGCTTTGGTTAAGTTCATTCATCATTGCCGGATATGGATCATTCTGCCTAGTACGGTACCTAACAAATGACAATTGGGCGTCATTCATATCCGGACTAATTTTCATGTTTTGTCCCTACCATTTTGCGCATGGGCTTGGACATTTAAGTCTAATCTCATATGGATGGATCCCATTATATATCTTGTTCCTCTTGAAAACGATAACAGATCCAAGTGTTAAAAATGGTGTTATAGCAGCTGTTTTTCTTATTTTTATCGGTTTAAATGATTACACATACCTGTTTTTTACCCTTTCATTCACGGCTATCCTTTTAATGTTCTTCCTTATAACAGAAAGAAGTCTTATAATTAATAAAAAAACTCTTTCCTACATTACGCTTATTCTTTTTCTATTCAGCTTTGGATTTATCCTCTTTGAATTTCCGATGATTTACGAATTGATCACGTCTTCCTCAAATTATCAGGGATTCTCTGGGTACGCTACATTTTCATCGGACCTCATGGGATTTATTGTCCCATCGACCCTTCATCCCCTTTTCGGAAATATTGTCTCACCTATTTATAAAAATTTTACTGGGAATGTTGCCGAAAATACTATATTTGCAGGGTTCACTGTATTGTTCTTGGCAATTATGGCCCTTCTAAAATATAAAAAACGGGAGATCCAGTTTTGGCTTGTTGCAACTATAATTTTTATTATTTTGTCGCTTGGACCTATATTACATTTTAACGGAATCGTTACAGCTATGGTTGAGGGTATGACCGTCGTGATTCCCTTACCGTACGCATTGATTATGAAACTTCCGGTAATTTCTATGGCGAGAGCTCCCTCGCGGTGGGATATCATGGTAATGCTTTCGTTATCCGTCCTAGCTGGGTATGGAGCAAACGTGATCTTTAAAAAAGTCGAAAAGAAAACATTTGGGAAAATTTCTCTCTCCCCAGTTCTATCTGTCCTTTTTATAGCCCTGATCCTTTTTGAGTTTTTATCGGTGCCAGTTCCCATGGGAAAAGTTAACATTCCGGATTTTTACCATTCGATATCCTCCGACAATGAATCATATTCTATCTATGAAATTCCTGATTTTAATCATCATCTATCATTCCCCGAATATATGATGTATCAGACCATTCACGAAAAGCCGATGTTATCCGGTTATACACATATCCCTGATTCAGCAACAAAGTTTACCGAAAATACCCCGTTCATAAAAAATCTTTATCTCATGAACTCCAACCCAGAAATAATAAATACTGACGGAGATATTTTCGCACAAAACAACACCGAAATCGGACAATCCGTCCTGAGTTATTACAATGTACGATATGTGATTTTGCATGAAAACCTTTTGAATCGGGAACAATTGGATTATTCGCGATCGCTTTTGGACTATTCACTTGGAAAGTTGCCGACAGAACATGAGAAGGATTTTCTTCTCGTCTACAAGGTTGACAAATCCCCGTTACGGTCCTTCCTAGTTATTGGCGAAAATTGGTACGACCTTCAAAATGATTCAGGAACATTAAAGCGATGGATGAGTAATGATGGCACGATAATTTACTATTCCGACAATAATTACAACCGGACCTTAACGTTTGAAATACAAAGTTTCACAAAAATAAGAACAATGGAACTGTTCGTAAACAATGATAAAAAATACAGCCAACAGGTTCCGCCCAATATGTCGAAAATAACCATGCCGATCTTTTTGGATAAAGGTGAAAATATTATTAAATTCCATAGTCTCGAGAGCCCCGAGCGGCCATCGACAACAGGAGGAAATCCCGAGGATGCCAGGTTGTTCAGTATGGCGATCCAAAATCTATCAGTTTATTAAATCCATTATCTTAGCTCACTAGAAATCCTCAATGAAAATAAATATCGAGAAAACGAAGATAATTCTTGAAAGGTAATAAAGGATCGCTTTAATTTAGAAATTTTGAACAACAGAGTGGAATTCTGGAAATTCTGATCAGTCCGAATGATATTTCAACAAATTTGATTAACCGGTTCGTTGATTTTTTAATTGTTTCCTTATAGGTTTTGAGCATAACAATGCAAAAGGCCCATTTGCCTTTCCGCCGAAAATACTGTATCACTCTTTGTAATTTCGAATAAACGGTGAAAACTGAGAAACATTCCCCAATAAGAGACGGAAAAATCATAATCGAAGCCTGTTGATGCGCGAAGCAATACCATTTTTTAGCATTCAAGGTATCTGGAATGATAATAGAACCTATAGATACTTTTGTAAGATGAGAGATAGAAGTGTTTCAGATTGGACATTATCAACAATTTCAGCCCTAACAGTCCCTATCGACAGAAAATTCCTAAAGCCAGTTACTTCTCCTTCTCCAACGATCGTTCTTTGATCTCAGATAGAAATTTTTTGTGTTTTTCCATTATCCGCCGATATTGAATTCATCAATTTCAAGGGTTCCAGAGAAGAACCCGGGAAGTCGATGAGGAATGAAATCAAATCTGCACCTAAGGCACACCATCGCTTTCCATTGGCTAAGGTATATACTGATTTTGCCTTCCATTTGGGGCATCGTATTTTTACCCGTCTTCCTCTCGTAAAGGTGGTACATGTCGGTGGTTTAATTCAATACAATATCTTTTTTTATAAATTAGATCACAGCTTCATTTATTATTCACTTCTGTTATTTTCTCAAAAAATGCGAGATATTTGTTAATGACTACTTCCCATGAATAGTTGTCTTGGATATAAAGAATTCCATTTCTCTTTATTAGTTGACGCAAGTGATTATTTGCCAACAAAAGTGACAAACCCACCTTGAATTCCTCATAATTTTGATACCATAATCCTGCATTACTTCTAAGGCAATGTCCTTTTAGCACATCACATTCACCATTGACCAGTACAGGAACTCCTCCAGCCATAGCTTCTAAGGTAACCAGTGATAAACTCTCATACGGAGAGGGCATAACTAACAATTCCGTATTTGCCAACAACGACTCTTTCTCACATTCAGTAACAAATCCAATATAATGAATTTTTTTATGTTTTGGAATAGGTATGGAATCGCTACCTGCCAAAACCAAATCCGGTACAGAAGAATTTTCCTTAAGTAATCGTTGATAATAGTCAAATAATTGATAACATCCTTTTGATCCTTCAATACGCCCTAAATACAAGATATAAGGTTTTAATTTTTCAACTTTGTGATAGGATCTTTTTTCTGGAGTGGGAATTCCACAGCCTATGATATCCCATTTTTTTTCATTTTCATTAAATTGGACACAATTTAAAATTAATTTACGTTCTTCAGGAACATTATAAAAAATGCCGTTTACAGTTTGAAATAATTCCTGTGTGGTGGATAAGCTCAGAGCGGGATCATCCTCCGCTTCAGGGACAAGGAATGCTTTTCCTTTTGCAGCCTGAATCCCAAAATAACTTGTAAAATACCTGAACGTAAAAAAAATAAAAATGTGGTATTCGTCATAATGATTACGTATGTATTGAATCAAACCCGGGCATTTAGGACCGTTTTCATTAATCCAATCAAGCTCATCATTTTTTGTATGATGATTATAGAATATTTTCTCCTCGATTGCTACAACTTTATTAACATCGCGGATTTTTGAATTTTTAAATCGTAAAACACGAATGCCATTGAGGGTCTCAATTTTTTCCGGGCATTCGTTTGCCCAGGTATGATAACTTTTTGCGCAGGTGGTGAGGACATCTATCTGATAATATTGTTTGAGATGTTCGGCTATCATTCTTGCATGGTACTCAGCACCCCCGACAATATCTTCCCCATATCTCATTACGACAATCGCAATTTTCATCATATCAGATCTTCTCAATATGGTTTTCGATATCCTTCACAATCTTATCCCAGGAATATGCCGACTCCACTAACGTTCGTGCATTTTTCTTGAGCTTATCTTGTAATTTTTGATCACGCATCAATTGCAGTATTAATTGATGCATGGTGTCAGGACGGCAAATTATTGCCTCTTTGTTATGCTCAATTGTCAATCCTCTTGCACCGGTTTCAGTTGTTACAACAGGGATTCCTGCACTGAAATAATCGAGCATTTTTATATTGGTTCCCGAACCCGAAAACATCGGGTTTATTGCGATATCTGCAAGTTTGTAGATCTCATATTTTTCAAGTTCATCAACAACACCAAATGCTAATACGTTGTCCGGTAAATCTCCTACTTCAGAAAGATAATAATCCTTGATACTGCCAACCAGCAATAATTTGGTATTATTGAGTTTGGGAAGCAGATCCATAATAATAAATTTCAGTGCTTCAAGATTGGGAGGATGCCAGCTACCCACAAATAATATCGTAGGGGTATTTCCAAGATTACAGAGCCTTTTTTGCTTAATTCTTTCTGTATTGGAGATATATTGAATTCGCCCGGTATCTACACCGTTTGGAATAATTGCAATTTTTTCAGGATTGATTTTATATAATTGAATAAGTTTATTTTTTTCTTCATGAGACGTAGCAAATATGATCTTCGAAAAATCACAACTTTGTTTTTCAATTGAAAAAATTTTATTTTCCAAATCTGCATTTTTTACATATGCCTTTTTTTGGATAAATTCGATATCAACTGCTTCAAAAATTAATTTTGTAGAATTTTTCATATGTTTCGTAATTGGGTACAAATAAGGGTGAAATAAAATGACATAGTCAACGTCACTCATCATTTTTTTAACTGCATTGATATATTTGGGACTTTTCTCGATAAAATCAATCATATAACAATCATAGAGATTTTTTCCCAGTTTTTTCTCTTCATTCCATTGAAGTTGTGCATGATCTTGACTTTGGGGGATACAGATTTGTTGTAATCCATTCTCAAGCAACAAATTTTCATATGATTTGTTGGATTCGATGATTGAACAAATTCTGATATCAAATTTTTTGGCCAATCGTGAATAAATATTAAATAATCTCTGCTGCCCTCCCCCACGGGGAGGATAACAGGAGTATGTAGATAATACAAGAATTTTCTTTTTGATAAGTTCGTTTTTTTGAAGATTTAATAGTTCATGGGTAAATGATTGCCAATTGATATTTTTTACAGTTTCATAGGAAGAAATTCCCATATTGATTGCCTCTTCTTTATTTTCGATAAAATAATTAATTTTTTCAGCAATCAGTTTGGGATCCGGGGGGACAACAAATCCCGTCTGGTAATTTTTTACAAATTCCAAGGGTCCTCCACTATCCGAAGTGGTGATAACCGCTTTTTTGCTCTTCATTGCTTCAACGGTAATAAATCCATAATCTTCATCATAGGGAACAAATAAAACTGTCAAAGCATTTGCATAATACTCTATCTTTTGATCGTCATTCACAAAACCCAGGAATTCAATTCGTTTGTCCGTGCCGGCTTTGGCTTTCAATCGTTTTTCTTCAGGACCGGTTCCGGCAATTTTCAAAGAAATTGTGTGCGGAACAAATTTCATTGCGTCGATTAACAGATCGATTCTTTTAGGGCCATCTAATCTGCTTGCAGTGAAAAGATAATTGTAATCAGAGCAAAAGAACGAATCATTTAGAGGGGGTGGATGAATAACTTTTACTGGAACACCGGTTGGAAAATAATCACTCCGGTTTTTTACGTTTTCTGACATCGTGAAGTATTTTTTAATTTTATTTGGTTCTAATGCGTAATTATCAAGAAAATGGACAATTTCATAGATAAACGGTCCGGGAAACTCGAATAATTCCTTCGGATAGTTCAGTTCATCTTTTTTCAAATTAATAATAAGGCTGAAAAAAAGATCCACATCTCCCTTTGATGGATTTTTTTTTCGGATTATGGTGACTATTTTTTCAACACTATCTATTATTAAAAAACCAGGGATTTTTTTCGGTTTGTTAAAAAAATGAAAGGTATCAAACAATCCACGCAAATGATGAACCATATAGAGTATGTGATTTGGATGCGATATCATCCATGAAGGATATTTTGTTGAGATCACTAAATCGAAGCATTCAAGATCCAATGTATAGAATTTATAATAGGAATCAATGATTTCCCAAAATGATCCTTCTTTTACGGGTATTTTTATTAACTCACATTGGTGAGAACTGAATCTGTTAATGGCATTTTGCATCCCACTATACAGGTACTCAGCTCCTCCAATTGTAATCGGAACCGGACTCGGAGCGACAATTGCAATTTTCATATTCTATCACCTACCAAAAAGAACCGGCAATAAACGGAGTGATCAACCACCTCAGGATTTTTCAATAGATATATTTCAAATTTCATCATCTGATTCGGTTTGATCAACCTTTCAATCAAGGTACTTACAGAATAAAATCGTCCATGTCGATTGCCCCATCCCTTTGCACAGTAAATATCAACCGCATCGTCAAATGTCACATTTCCGGGAATAGAAAATTGTGGGTCGGTCTGGCAGCTAGCTTTGGAATATAAATACAAAGGAACGATGATACATTTTCCAAATCTATCCAACACCCGTTCCATCTCATTCATAAATCCAATATCCGAATCATTTTCAAAATGTTCGATACTGCATGTCGCAATCGCCGCCTTAAAAAAATTATCCGGAACAGGAATTTTTGATGCATTGCCACCAATTCTGTTGTTATGGATCCCTTTTTCAAACATTATATCCTGCGAATAACTATTGCATCCTTTCAATCGGGAAAAAATTTCACCGACCGGCGAGTGTTCACTGGCGATGTCTATAAAATTGTCATTTTTTTGAAGTTCTAATAAGCGATAGCAGAGATAATGCTCCAAAGATTTTTCAAAAAAATTATCCGTATAATAGTTTGAGTATCTGTTTCTATATTGCGCATTTTTAACATATTGGTTATAATCCTCACTATCGATATTGTACTCTTTGAGAGAAATTCCTGTTTTTTTTATTTCAGAACAAAGATTGGAAATGCAATTTGGATCAATATTATTTATGGCTCCAATAAGAACTCTGTTTAAATATTTTTGTTTTAATAGAGTTACACCTTCTTCAAAGGATAATCCCCCCTTTTTTAATTGATAATCATATTCCATGTTTCAGTAACCCGGATAATTTTTTCACTTCTTTCCAACAACCGCATAATCCTGAGCACCAAACAGAACCGTATTCAGCATCTCAATATTATGGTTATACCCCTCAACGTTCTTCTTTTCAGTTGCATTCATGTCAGCAGTCTCCTCAATCTTTTTCAATCTATCCTCATCAGAAACCGGTGAGAAAAATTTCTTCTCGCATTCCTTGAATCCCGATGCACTGAGGAGATATTGCAACGTCTCTGGATGAACCGGTTTCGTATGGGTCAGATCAATGTAGAAATTGACAAAAGATACAAATGACAAGGGATTTACCGTCTCAACGGTTATATGATATCCAAATTTCATCTTCTGGTGACAGAGTGCTAGCAACCGGATAAGGTAGTTGGGTTCCAGATGCTCTACAACCTGATCGATAAAGATCCCGTCAAGACTTTTGTCTTCAAGTGTCTCAAGGTAGGCGATTGCATCCGACAGCTCAACCTCCAACTGGCGGGAACGGCAATATGCCACCATATCTGGATCGCTATCTACCCCGATACACCCAATTTCATGCTCCTTGAGTATCTCAAGGAACTCACCCCTGCCGCAGCCGATATCAAGTACACGGGAACATTTTTCAAAGAATGGAATGAATGCCAGTTGTCGTTGTTTGATATCTTCCCGAGAACCCCTGAATCGCTCCTCAAATAGGAAATAATTTGTATTCTCAATTGAATTGGATGTCGGAGAAGCATTTTTTTGTGCAAGTCCTTTCTGTATCCGTTCTTCAAGAACTTGGGCAAGCCACGCTTTCTTCTCGATGTCGGTATTAATTGCTATAACCGCGTTCTGGACATCCTCGTGGATTTTATTTTCAAGTTTGTGGGTTGTATTTTCAACTTTCGTAATTATTTTTGATATCACTGCATCGCGTTCCTTCACTGCCTCAGAAATCTTTTCATCGAGTTCTTCCTCGCTTTGTGCAAGACAATTTAGGACACGTTTCGTGCTTTGGTTGAACATACTCTGTTTATAGACAATCGGATCCACATAGCGCCGGACTTCCCCGTGAACCATTTGGCGTCCTTTAACGAGAAATTTTCCGATATGGGGATGATGGGAGCTGATAAAGTAACTGTTATTGTGGATGTCCCAATTGGAATTGATATATGAGAGATCAAGTTGAATTGGATCGTCAGATTCGCCCGCATGACAATTCTTTGAAAAAGATCTGATAGCAGAATCCGGATCCATGGACCGTTCTCCTGTTGCCTGTCGCCTCCGGATATTTTTCCGGATCTTCTCCATGATCTCTTCAACATTGATTTCATCATCGCGGATTTCTAGGGTATTGTCGTCCATTCAGTATGCCCCATTGAGATAGAATTTATTCATTGAATCTTCAAGTAATTGTTTGATATCAGTTATCGAGGGTTGTGAAATTTCATTATTTTATTTATTTACACCCACATTAAAACCATGCTTCGGAATAAGAGATTATTCAATTAATTTATGATTTTCTCTATTCTGACTCCCAGTCTGCGGGTATCTGCATTAATCCCTGCTTGTTGGGGTATCCAGTCATTTTCAAGAGCAAATCCATATCGTAATAATCGACCTTTATATTGATCTGGTGTTGAAAGAAAAATATCTGATATCCTTCCAATACGTTCATCTCTAATGACTTTACCAAATAACAATATCTGTACTCCAATTGATTCTTTACGCGGATTGTCATTACACAAAGTGATGGTAACATCCTTGAATTTATCCTGCACAGAAATTTCAAAATATTTTTTTGTCCATAAATTTTCATATTCTGGACATATTTCAAGTGCCCATAACCCTTTATCAAAATATGCGGATGCTTCTTTTCTGGACGGGTTAAAACTTGAGATATGGGAGATTGCAGTCAGATAATTTTCATGATGGATCAAACATCCCTTACAAAGTTCAATCGATTTTTGTAATCCGTTACTCTGGCACTTTCGCATCTGCTGTATTTTTTCTGAGTTCCAGATCTCGGCAAGAGTGTTTACGTTTACATCTCCTAGGGAATACTTGTAATCAAAATCATTACAACAGGGCACTACCACGCCGTCCCACCCAATGACAAGTCCTCGCCAGGGCTCAACGCATACCTTCTTATCTGAATTATTATCCGGGAAATTTCCAAGATCACGGATATTTTTGATTTGATCAGCATAATTGTGGAGAGGTTTAACAGTAAAATTGAGACCGTCCCTGAGCTTCCAATAGGATGTAAATGTCCTGATGTCATCTTTATTCAGGGACATCTCAATCATCTGGAGAGAAACGTTGAGAGTTGACTGAAATGTCTGATGCAAATCCAGAAAAGTGTCAATATTTTTCAAAATATTTTCCAGGCTACACCCATCACGAATTTTTTTATAAATTTCTGGATTTAATGAATCAATACTAATTATAATTAAATCAAGTTTTGATTGTAAAAGATCTCGTGACATTCTTTCATTTAAACCCGTTGCATTTGAAGATAATGCAATGGTCATTGCTTTTCCCGCAGCATAGTTTATAAAATCAATAATCTTTGGATGTAAGAGTGGCTCCCCAAAAAAGTGAAGGTAGATGAAATCAACATGACCTTCACATTCATCAATTATTTTTTTGAAAAGTTCAAAATCCATAAACCCTTGCTGGCGGGTCATGTCCTTCCGGGGACACATAATGCAATTGAGATTACAGCAATTGGTGGGTTCAATAACGATATATTTCGGAAATTCGTTAACAATCTGGTCTTTATTGAAATAACTTTTAACTAAAGAAAACTGATCTTTCGAAAGTTTTATTGAAACCAAGTTCTCACGACCGACCATGATTGAATGTTACCGAATATATCTAAAAGTCCTAATCATATATCTCATTAGTTTTTGATCTGATCAGACGAAATACTATTTGTTGAGGGATACTCCTCCTATTTATTATTTGCAACAGATAAACCATTTTCCAACAGACAGGTCATCGTTCCAACACGAACCAAGAATGATTACCTCGGTATAAAATAAAGAAAACTTTTCATTCCACCAGTTTATTGAATTATTGTGAAAACTCTGGACTGTTGTCTTCCAACCCTCATTGATTCCGGATCTTGATACCGGTACGAGATGGAACGAATGCCGTTTTGTCACTCTATAACATTCAGCAATACACTTTTCAATACCTGACTCAGTGAAATGTTCAAGTGACCCAATGGAATATGAAAAATCAAAGAAATTATCTTCGTATTTCATATTCGTTGCATCACAGACGATCAGTTTATTCTTATTGATACCTCTGTTAATTGCTTTTTGAATTAGAAAATCGGAGATATCACATCCATAAATTTCAATTTTTGGAAATTTATGAAGTATTTGAATGACTTTTCCGGTTCCACATGCAATATCTAAAATTCTACCATCACAACCAGAGACGAGAAACTGAATCTCTTCCCAAGCATTTCCATTACCCCATGACTCTAAACCCTTTGCGAAATCAGGATTCCAATACGGATCAAGATTCTGGGTTGCGTGTTCTTTCATAGGTAAATCATCATGTCGTTTGAGAAACGTTTTATGCAACTTTTCATCGCTGAATTTGTGCAATCGTTGTATTAATAACGATGATTCAGGGTATTTAGATAAGAAAAAATCTCTCACGTTCATGAAAATCTCTCGTTAATAATAACTTTCTATACTATCCAAATTACGCTCCAAAAATCCATGAAGGGTGTTTTATTAGAGAATCAATATTATCAACATTTTTAAATGACTTATATGTAGTACAATATTTGCAATAATTTGGAATGGGGCGATCTGAATCCCATAAATTCAGCACTTTTCTTGAATTGAACAATTCAGAAAGATCATTATTTTCCATGCTACCCAACTTCAATTCGGCATCTGCGTCATAATCTGCACATGGACAATAAGATATATCTCCATTAGAGAAAATGTGATATGCAATTAATGGATGTAAGCAACGGCTATCATTTTCGGATACCTTTAGCCATGTAGCATCGAAAGGTAATTTGTTTGAATTCACTTTATTGTTTCCCCAGTTGTTATAACAAGTCGTTGAGCCATATTTTATCGGTCTCGAAAAATTATTATCTATCCAGTGATCGATTTCTTCTGGAGTTCTATTCTTTAAAAAGCGGAATCCGAAAAAGAGTTCTGTTGAATCACTTGTAAAATTTAATATTCTCTTCACACTATTTATCATTCGAGAATATGTATTTCTTTTTGTCATAATTGAATATTCTTCTTCATCTAACCCATACATAGAAATTTGAATTCTTTCAAATGAAGATAATATTTCCTTCAATTGTTCATCATTAAATAGATCTGACATCACACCATTAGTTGTAACCGACAAACCAGAAATATTAGGATATCTCTTTATCATTCTAATCCTTTCAATGAGATAACAATCAAGGAAAATATCTCCTCCATCTGGGGTAAATGATATTTTCCCACCACCAATTTTTGAATAACCCTGTAATATTTTTTCGAAAATATCCATTGACATAGTCTGTTCTTTTCTTGTTGCAATGTGTTTTGTGCAAATAATGCAATTATTGTTGCAAATATTTACCGTTTCAATCCTGATCATCACAGGACGGCTTATTTTATCATTTTCTGTGAATTCAAATAATTTTAATATACTTGTAAAAAATCTGTTATAATTTTCCCTATCTGATTTGATTTCATTTACATAGATGTAATTTTTCCACGGCTCTAAATTTAATTCATTAAATTTCTTATAAACATCCATTTGATTACCCCTTCATTTTTACCAAGCTAAATGAAGCGTTTGCATTAAAAACACCTGCCCACTCATAGGTTTGTCTATTTTTAATAATTTTGATTAACTGGATATCAATTCCATAAAATAAATATTCTTTAAACGAGCCTGTACCAAATCCTTCATTCATAACGCCAATCGAAATTGAATAATCACCAGGGTATATAGGAACAAACATTTCAAAAATAATTTTCACAACATCTCCTTTATCCAAGGGTGTATTCTTAATTTTCATGCAATATGAATTAGTTTCAAATATTGATATCCCATATTTATTTCGTAAAATAAATCCATAGTGTGGATCGTTAAAAATTTTTAAACTTCGTACCGTAAAGGAAATTTTAAGAATATCTTCACTCTCGATAATTAAAATCTTTTTATTATTTCTATCGAGGAGAACACATTCAATAAGCTCGATCTCATTTGTGGATAAAGTTGATATTGCAGTTTTGTTATTGTTAATACGTGGTTTTTCTATTAATTCGTTTTCTCCATTGTGAATTTGCTTTAAAATAGAACACTGATAATGATCAATAACAATTTTTGGAACCCCAGATATAGTGATTTTCCCATGATCCAATAAAATTGCATAATCACATAATGTTTGTACAGAGCCCAAATCATGCGAAACAAAAACAATAGATCCACCGTTGTTTTTAAATTCAACAATCTTCCGCATGCACTTCTGCTGGAAGTACGCGTCCCCGACAGCCAGTGCCTCATCAACAAGGAAACATTTCGGGTCTGCATGGATCGCGATAGAGAACGCGAGCCTCATTACCATACCGGAAGAAT
>Ga0315275_10004533_pt1 | contig 12993 bp, 12 predicted proteins | sample YL17G03_0_MG_FD_205557 | JGI IMG/M metagenome (GOLD analysis project Ga0315275, IMG submission 205557) | Sediment microbial communities from Yellowstone Lake, YNP, Wyoming, USA - YL17G03_0 | ecosystem: Environmental > Aquatic > Freshwater > Lake > Sediment | place: USA: Wyoming | collected... | reverse complement strand
AGAGCTGACGTCGGAAGAGCTGGATCCGATCTGGAACAAGATCAAGAAGGAATTCGAGTGAAACCAAGCGAGCTCTACACCCGTTTCCGCAGCGACGTAGTCGACCAGGTCGAGCCGTTCCTGTGGACCAAGGACGACGTGTGGGGCTACATGCAAGACGCGCAGTCGATGTTCGTGCGTCTTACGAAGGGGCTCCGGGACGTTACCTCCAAGGCGACGCGGTATGTCGTCGCCAAAGGGGACCCCTGGATCACCCTTCACCCATCCGTCCTGCTGGTGCGGTCGATCACGCTGGACAGCAACAAACTCAAGCTGCGGCTCGTCTCCTATGACGAGACCGCTGGTTCGAACGACAGGTCGCCGATAACCGTGGCGGAGCTCGACAACGTCGGCCCCATCAACGGCGCGATCGTTGGCATGGAAGAAGGGAAGGTGCGGTTCACTACCGTGCCGGCCGTGGATGACTCGGTCTCTCTCGTCATCGAGCGACTCCCCCTGTGTGACTTGGAAGACGACGAGGCCTTCGAGATCCGCGAAGAGCACCACCTGCATCTCCTGAAATGGATGAAGCATCTGGCGTTCCTCAAGCAGGACTCGGAGACGCTCGATGAGAAACGCGCCAAGGATTACGAGGCGGAGTTCGTCGGGTACTGCGATCTGGCAGCCGACGAGAAGAAGCGCCGTAACCACAAACCCAGGCTGATCGCCTACGGAGGGTACTGACATGAGCAAGCAGAGCGGTGATGAAATCTTCGTGGTCGACGGCTCTCTGGGCGACCCCTCAATCAAGCTCGGGCGCAGGGACACTGGGTTCTACGTCACCCGTCCCGGTACCTATGATGCGAACGCCCCGCTGCGCGTGGCGACCGTCGTGGCCGGCGTGCTCCAAGGGCAGGCGGACAAATTCGCCGCGGCTCCGGTCGACGGCGTGGCGGCGACGCTCACCGTCACGATCAACCCGAACATCAACGCCCTCGATTGGGTCGAGCTCGGCGGGCAGCGGTACACCTTCGTCGCCGCGCTCTCGGTCGGCCCGGCGGTACCCTACGAAGTGCTCAAGGCGGGCACCGCCAACGGCACGTCGGACTCGCTGATCAAGGCGATCAACGGCACGGTGGCGCCGCTCGAGCACAGCGCGACGGTCCAGAACCCGTACGCCAGCGCCGGCGCGCGCGCGGGTAACGACTTCACCGTCACCGCGCGCGTGAAGGGCGTGGCCGGCAACAGCATCCCTGCCGCAAAGTCTGGCGCCAACATCACCGTCGCCGGCACGTTGTCGGGCGGCATCGACGGCACGGTCGGTTCGGTCGGGCAGATCGCCACGGACGGAACCAACCTCTACATCTGCCTCGCAGCCGGTGGCATCACCGACTCCGGCAAGTGGAAGAAGATCACGATAGGAGTCCTGTGATGGATAACGGCAACGTACGAGGTCTCGCACTATCCCTCGCGAACGTCGACCCTGGCACGGTCTACAGTTCCGACATCGACAACCAGTTCAACACCGGCGGGCATATTCTCGTCAACGTGACGGCGCAGCTCAACTCGACGCTGACTGTGACGGTGCAGGGGAAAGCGGCCGACGACACGTACTACGACATCCTGACGAGCGCCGCGCTCGGGGCGGTCGCAGCCACGAAGCTGTCTGTGTTCAAGGGCGCTACGGCCGCGGCGAACGTCGCGGTCAACGATATCCTGCCACGGCACTTCCGCATCAAGGCGGTGACGTCGAATGGTGGCGCGACCCCGAAGGTCACGGCGACGGTGACGGTCAATCTTGTGAAGTAGGGGGCCTCATGGCTTGCGACGACAGCGGCATCGACCTGGAAATCACACAGGGCTCGACGTTCGAGAAGACTTTCTTCTGGTACTCGGGCGCGAAGGTGATCAAGCCCATCACGGGGATTACGGCTACGTATCCGCCGACGGTCACGTGCGTGGGTCACGCCCTGCCGGCCAACGAGGTGCCGTGCAAGATCGTGTCCGTGAAGGGCATGACTGAGATCATCACCGCCGACGACGGAGACAACGACGAGGACGACTACGTCTACGCGCTCAAGAGCGGAGTGGACGCATTCACATTGCCTGACGTCAACGCCGCGGATTACACGCCCTACGTGTCGGGTGGGTACCTGGTGTACATCCCGCCCAAGCTGCTGACGAGTTACGAGGCGCGAATGCAGATCCGCGCTTCGCGCGCTGACACCGCGGTTCTGGTCGACCTGAGCACGACCGCGCTCGACATCGTCATCACCGAGGCCGAGGGCATGATCACGGTCACGATCGACTCCGCTGCAACCGCGTTGCTCGACTTCGTCAACGCGGTGTACGACCTCGAGCTCTACATCCCGGGCACGCCTGCCAACGTGACGCGGCTGGCGTTCGGCAACGTGACGCTTGTCAAAGAGGTGACGCGCGCATGACCTCCAAGCGGGACCAAGAGATTCTGGTACTCCAGGGCAAACGCGCCGACATCGTTACCCTCCGGAATAGGTCCACCGACGTCCTCCGTATCAGCTCGGGGCCCCAGGGGCCCCAAGGTGCGTTCGGGGGTCCGCAGGGCACGCAGGGCAACCAGGGCACGCAGGGACCGCAGGGATACCAAGGGCACCAGGGCGCGCAAGGGCCGCAAGGCTTCCAAGGACTCAAGGGTGACCAGGGCAACCAGGGATTCCAGGGCACTCAGGGCAACCAGGGCACCCAGGGCTTGAAGGGGGACCAGGGCTTCCAGGGCAACCAGGGCAACCAGGGCAACCAGGGCAACCAGGGCAACCAGGGTTTCACTGGTGCCGGCGTGCAGGGCAGCCAGGGCAGCCAGGGATTCCAGGGCACCCAGGGCAATCAGGGCTTCCAGTCGGCTGTGCAAGGACCCCAGGGGTTCCAGGGCGAGCCGAACGGGCCTGCGGGCCCGCAGGGATTCCAGGGATTCCAAGGCACGCAGGGCAACCAGGGCAACCAGGGCACGCAGGGGCTGAAGGGCGACCAGGGCGCGAAGGGCGACCAAGGATTCCAAGGCGTCCAGGGGTCGGTCGGCACGCAGGGCAACCAGGGCTTCCAGGGGAACCAGGGGACCCAGGGCAACCAAGGCTTCCAGGGCACGCAGGGCTTGAAGGGCGACCAGGGCTTCCAGGGCACGCAGGGCACCGCGGGCGTGAAGGGCGACCAGGGCGACCAAGGGAACCAGGGTTTCCAGGGCAACCAGGGCACGCAAGGCGTGGTCGGCGGGACCGGTCCGCAAGGCTTCCAGGGCTTCCAGGGCACGGTCGGCGGGACCGGTACGCAAGGCTTCCAAGGCTTCCAAGGCTTCCAAGGCTTCCAAGGCGTCCAGGGGTCGGTCGGCACGCAGGGCAACCAGGGCTTCCAGGGCACGCAGGGCGCCGGCTACTACGCTACCTCGACGACCTCGTTCGCGATCGGCACCGGCTCGAAGGCGTTCACCACGCAGGCCGGGCTGGCGTACGTCGCCGGCGATCTCGTGCTCGTGATGCACCGCGTGGACCCCGCGAACTTCTACATGTTCGGCACCGTGTCGTCCTACTCGGGCACGACGCTCACCGTCAACGTGACTGTCACGCTCGGCAGCGGTACGTTCACCGACTGGGACATCTCGCTTGCCGGGTTGCAGGGTGTGCAAGGCGCTGCCTCGACTGTGCCGGGGCCGCAAGGATTCCAGGGGAACCAGGGCTTCCAAGGGAACCAGGGCTTCCAGTCGGCTGTCGCCGGCCCGCAAGGGTTCCAGGGGTTCCAGGGGCTGACGGGCGCCGGTACGCAGGGCAACCAGGGGTTCCAGGGGTTCCAAGGCGCCCCCGAAGCGCTGAGCATCAGGTACACCTTCAGCACGACGACGGCCGACGCGGACCCGGGCAACGGATTCTTGCGGCTCAGCAACGCCACGCAGAACGCCTCGACGGTGATGCGCGCGGACCTGCTCGATCGTCTCGCGGTCGATGTGACCGCCATCCTCGACTCTTTCAACGACTCGACGTCGGTGATCGAGGGGCACATCCTGCTGACGAAGGAAGACGACGGCAGCAAGTGGCTGCTGTTCTCCACGACCGCCACCGCGTCGCCGGCGGGCTACCGCAACATCACGGTGACGAACGTCTCGTCTTCGGCCGCCAGCCCGTTCGCCAACAACGACCTGATCTCGCTCACGTTCACGCGCACGGGCGACAAGGGCGACCAGGGCACGCAGGGTGTGCCCGGCACCGGAGCCCAGGGCGCGCAGGGCGCGCAGGGCGCGCAGGGCGCGGCCGGATCCGGCAACCAGACGTTGTATGCTGTGCTCGGCGCGCAGAAGAACTGCACCGCGCAGACTGTGACCGACATTTTCACCCCCATCACCGTCGGCGGCGGCACGCAGTGGGAGTATGAGGCAATCCTGATCGCGCACCCGGCGCTCGGCACGCAGGGTGCGCAGTTCGGCGTCCAGGCGGGCGCCGCCGGCGCTACGGTGTCGGGAGTCGTCGCCGGCGTGCAGAAGGCCAGTGTCGACTTCTCGTACATCCAGACCGCGCAGGGCGCTGGCACGTCGCCGATGTCGCTCCTCGCCAGCTCGCAGGGCGTCCGCATGTTCGGAGTCATCACCGTCGCCGCCGGCGGCAACCAGACCATCGGCATCCAGGTCAAGGGCGTGCAGGCGTCGCAGGCGTGGGGCATTGACTCCGGCTTCATGAAGATCACCAAGACCTCGTAGCCATGGATCTCATACGCTCCGATCGGCGGGTACTGGTCATCGCCCTCCGGGTGCGTGGGGATGTGGTCGACAGTGTCCGCACGCGTGCGGACATCGTGCGCGCGGGTACCACGCCGGGCCCGCAGGGGATCGCCGGTCCGCAGGGCGCGCAAGGCGCGCAGGGCGCGCAGGGCGTTCAAGGTGCAACTGGATATCAAGGTGCAACCGGAGCGCAAGGGACGACTGGCTCGCAGGGGCCGGCTGGCTCGCAGGGCGTCCAAGGCAACCAAGGGTTCCAAGGCAACCAGGGAAACCAGGGCAACCAGGGAAACCAGGGCGCGTCCGTGCAGGGGCCGCAGGGCTACACCGGCGCGACGGGCGCCACCGGTTCCCAGGGCAACCAAGGCTTCCAAGGCGCGCAGGGCTTCCAGGGCGCGCAGGGCGCGTCCGTGCAGGGGCCGCAGGGGTCTCAGGGTGTGCAGGGAGCCAAGGGCGACCAAGGTGCCCAGGGAGCGGCCGGAGCGGCCGGTGCGCAGGGCTTCCAGGGCACGCAGGGGCAGACCGGGGGCCAGGGGCCGCAGGGCTACACCGGCTCGCGCGGAGACCAGGGCCAGCAGGGTACGCAGGGCTCGCAGGGCGTCCAAGGCTCTCAAGGGGTGCAGGGCAACCAGGGCTTCCAGGGTGTGCAGGGAACGCAAGGCGTGCAGGGCACGCAAGGCGTGCGCGGCTACATGGGCTCGCAGGGCTGGCAGGGCAACCAGGGGACCCAGGGCGACCAGGGCTTCCAGGGCTTCCAAGGGGTGCAAGGCGCCGGCGATCAGGGATACCAAGGCACGCAGGGCGACCAGGGCTTCCAGGGCTTCCAAGGGGTGCAAGGCGCCGGCGATCCGGGATACCAAGGCACGCAGGGCGACCAGGGCTTCCAGGGCTTCCAAGGGTTCCAGGGCGACCGCGGCTTCCAAGGGCCACAGGGCCAGCAGGGTGTCCAGGGCACGCAGGGCAACCAGGGGTTCCAGGGCAACCAGGGCTTCCAGGGCGCCTTCGGCGGGCCGCAGGGTTTTCAAGGATTCCAGGGCCAGGACGGCGCGGCCGGTGTGCAGGGACCGCAAGGTTTCCAGGGGTTCCAAGGCAACCAGGGCAACCAGGGTTTCCAGGGGACGGCGTCGACCGTGCAGGGGCCACAAGGGGCCGCGGGCACGCCGGGCGGACCGCAAGGCTTCCAGGGGTTCCAAGGCTTCCAGGGCAATCAGGGTTTCCAGGGCAACCAGGGCTCGGCCGGCGCAACGCTGTCGATCTCGCTTACCCCGCCTGGTAGCCCGAACGCGGGCGACCTGTGGTGGAAGTCCGACGAGGGCCAGCTCAAGATCTTCTACAACGACGGGTCGTCGACGCAGTGGGTCGACTCGTCCACGCCGTTGTCGGGGCCGCAGGGAACGCAAGGCTACCAAGGAACCCAGGGGAACCAGGGCTTCCAAGGAGTTCAGGGCGGGCCGGGCAGCCAGGGCACCCAGGGCTTCCAAGGGCAGCTGGGGAACCAGGGATACCAGGGGTTGACGGGAGCCCAAGGGATCATGGGCGTCGAGGACTTCGCCCCGAATTTCTACCAGATGACGGGGGGCTCCATTAACGGCATCGCGAGCGTCGCGCTGAACATAACGAATCTCACACGGCTGAAAGTCGGGTCACATGTCTGGATGCGGGTCGGCATCAGCAAGACCGCCGCTGGCACGAACGCTCAGGTATGGGTCCTCAAGATAGGTACCGGGGGCAGCAGCGGTGATGCAACGGTCGCGACTTTCACGTCGCCAGCCGGTACCGCGGTTGCCGACACAGGGTGGATTGAGTTCGAATGGATGGTGCAGACTCTCGGCGCGGCGGCAACTTCGGTCGCGTACGTACGGGAGATGCACGATCTTGCCACGACCGGGCTGATGACGCGTCAGTCCTGGATCGGACAGCAGTCGTGCGCTACATTTGACCAAACGAGCGTGGTTAACTATCTTACCCTGTGGTGCACGCCCAACGCGGACACGGTACTCGAACACCGCATGCACACTTTCACCTCGATGAAGTTCGTCTCCTACTAGCCATGGCAGCGCTTAACTTTCCGTCGGCACCGTCCGTCAACGATCTCTACACCGCCAACGGGCGGACGTGGATCTGGGACGGCGCCACCTGGCTCGGGTACAACTCCGTGTACCTGGCGACGATTCTGGCTGCCTATCTCCCACTGGCAGGGGGGACCATGTCCGGGCCGATCAACATGGGGAACAAAGACGTGCTGTTCACGCGCGCTCTGGCGTTCAACAGCATCATCGACGACGGCACGATCTCGGCCTCTACGAAGACGATCGACTTCACCATAGGGCAGTTCCACAAAGCGGTGATGGCCAACAACCTCGTCACCTTCACACTAACTCCGCCCGCCGGCCCTGGCGTGGTTCACTTGCAGCTAACCCAAGACGGGACCGGGGCGCGCTCGATGCAACTGCCTACAGGAACGTGGCCTGGGTCGTATCTCTTCTCGGAGAAGATTCTGAGCATCGCCCCAAGCGCGGTGGACTTGCTAACTCTGCGGTGGGATGGCTCAGCGTGGAAGTACACCCTGGCAAAGGGCTGGGCGGCGTAGGAGAAAATCATGAGCACAACCTTCAGCATTTCCTATGTGGCCTCGGCTCTGATCTACGGGGGTACGTCGCTCGACTCTCTCGCGTCGAGCTCAACCTGGATCGCCGGGCGCGCGAGCGCGCTCATCGACAACACGACCACGAAATACGTCGACGCGTATCTGACTGGGAAGTTCAAAGCGAACGCCAGCGCGCCTACCGCGGGGGTCATCCAGGTGTGGGTTGCCGGCCTTCTTGACGACACACCGACGTACCCGGACACCTATGCTGGTGCCGACGCGGCGATGACCTGGACCAATGCGGACATCAGGAACGCCGCCGCGCGGCAAGCGGCGAGCATCGTTACTACTACGGGCTCGAATGTGGTCTATCCGTTCGCGCCGGTCTCCGTCGCGTCGCTGTTCGGGGGCGTCATGCCGAAGAAATGGTGGACCTGGGTTACTCATAGCATGGTGACCGCGTTCAATGCCACCGCGAGCGCGGGCGGGCAGCTGTACTATGTAGGGGTCAACTACGGTACCACTCCGTGAGCAACGTAACCTTCGCAGACCAGAGCGGCGGCTCTGGCGCGACCTCTCCGTGGACAGTCACTCTCCCGGCGACCAGAACCGCGGGGACGCTCATCATCCTCACGGCGGTCGGGGAGGGTTGCCAATTCAACCTGACCTCTGGCTGGACTCGGCTCGTCTATGAGGAGGCTGCCCCGCTGCCCACCAAGATCAATGATATGCAGGTCTGGTGGCGCATGTGCGACGGGAGCGAGGGGGCTACCATCTCGGTGACGGGGACGAACCCGTCTATCAACAACGCGGTGTTCACCACATTCTCGTACAAGTTCGCCGACCCGCTGCGCCCGATCGGCCGCTGTCGCGGACGTTACATGCCGTCGCTTAATTATGGCAGCGCTACTGCAATAAAGCAGACGTTCCCGACCATGAAGTACAACAAGACGCAGGACGGCGACGCGCGAGCAGTTGCCATCGCTCTGGGTCTCCAGGCTGGCGACACCTCCGGGGCCTTCTGCGCTACAAGTCACGGGGGTTTTCCCGGACCGTGGAACCCGCGAAAAAACCAGGCGTCCACGAACCCAAACCGGACCCCCGGGTGCTTCCTAACGGATCGCCTCATCCCTGTAGGAGGGCTCGAGACACCCGCGTACACGATCACTGAGGGCTCGTTCGGGGACTCCGACTTCGGGAACGTCGTGTTCACGTTCTCGATCCTGCCGATCCACCAGCAGCGCGTTACTGGCTGGCGGGGGGCTGCGCGGGTCAGCTCGATTTCCCCTACGTCGTGGGGGTATTCAGGAGCTACGGCTTGGTCTGGTACCGGGAACATCGCGGCGGATGACGCGTCGTACGCGACGAGCGCAGTTTCTGACGCCGGGGGAGTAACTGAGTGGCTGGCTGCGTCGGGGTTCGATTTTTCCGCGGACACCATCCCGAGCACGGCGGTCATAACCGGGATCGAGTTCTCCATAACGCGCAAGCACGAGCGCTCGGCAAACGCTGCGAACACGAAGGTCCTCGAGCGCTTCGCGCTCGTGCGGGGAAACGCTGTAACAGCAATAGCTGAACCTCCGGCGCGCGCCCGCCCGGTTTTCCGGGCGGAGGTATCCGGGAAGTCAACGCTGGTACCTGATGGGGTTACTCTCTCACTACCGATGTCGATCGGAGCATCTGCTGACGTGATGGCGTCAGAACGCTGGATGCTCCAGCTCGGGCAAGATCATCTGCCGAAAGGAGTCTCCGGCAGCGCGGCGATGGATCTCCACCTTGGGAACCTGGTAACGTACCTCGGTGCGTATCATGGGAACATCTGGGATTCCGCGTACTCGACGGCGAAAATTGTCCCGCCCCAGACCGGTACAGACGAGACCCATACGTGGAGCGGATCATTCGCGAATTCTCAGATAGGCGGGCGCGTCGTCTTCCAGGACGTCGACTTCAAGGACTCCGTTGTCACGCCTATCGACGCCTACGAAACCGGAACCGCGACGACGAAGACATTCACGAACACGCAGGTCGGCGACCTGTTCGTGGTGCACGGCATGCTGCGGACGAACTCCGGCGCCGGCGTGTCTGTGGCTGCTCCGGCGACGCTGCATCAGAATAGCGTGTACGTTGCGGCCGACGACGGCAACAAACAGTACTCAGTGTTTTGCGCTTCTTCCCCGACCAACGGGCTGGCGTTCACTTTTTCGGGGGTGAGCCCAACCTGGATCGGGGAGCGCTACGCCGTCGTGGGGACGTACAACCCAGCAGCGATTGAATCAGTGTATCCGTCTACCAGCGTGAGCACTATGATTCTCGGTGGGGCGCTGTCGTACTTCACGCTGGACGATCTAACTCTCGATGAAATAAACCTTCAGCAGATAGGACTCGCGTACCTGGCGGAAACCCTCGGAACATACCCGCTCAGCGGGACCTCTACGGCCTCGGTGGACAGCATCCAGATGCGCGTTCACTACTACGAGTCCAAAGGGCAGCCGCGGATCGAGTGGCTGGCTCCCCGCCCGGAGGCGACGCGGTTCGACGGGGCAACGAGCATGATCCAGTACGAGGGCACGCTGTGGTTGTCCAAGCAGATGTACTCCGACGTCAGCCAGAACTACGGGTTTATGGCAGGGATAGTTCCTCGCGGGGCCGGGTCGGGCAACGAGGGGATGATCATCCAGCACGGCAACACGGACGGAACGCTCAGCGCCGGCTTGTCCATCGAGCACAACGGGGGGAACCCGCGCCTGCGCATGTCAGGGTGCTCGACCGGCACCGCGCGCGCGCCCTACTCGGTGACCCCGCCCGGGGACATCTCCTATGGGACCTATTACGACGTCGCTGGGTTCTGGGCGCCGGTATTGCTCGCCGACCGCCCGCTGCTCTGGGTCGGGGCGAACGGCACCCCGCTGGTACTCAGACAGTACGCCGAATTCGGCGGCGCCGGGACCACTGCAATCTCCCGCCCCGCGGCGACGTCCCCGCTCACCATCGGGGGACGCGGGGATGGCACTTCCCTAGCGTTCAACGGCGACATATACTACGCGGTGTACTGGGGATCAATGGCGGTTGGCAACACGGCCCGCGCCGCGATCACCGAGCGCTTCCAGCGTGCCCAAAGTCAAGGCCCTATGGGCGTCGACCCCTACGCGATCCGGCTGTGCTGGTTTGGTGGCAAGAATCTCAACGACCAAAAAGCCCAGCTGAACGTGATCGCGAAAGTCGCCACGCAAATCATGACGCACATTCCTGGAGTACGTCTTCCCCCGATGCCTGGGCGCCCGAAGGTGCTCTCGTACGGGATTCCGAGGACGCTACCTCCTTTCTGGTGGTTTGAAAATGACGGGAGTTCTTGATGCGCTTTTCTGTGTTTACCCCTACCCACAACCCGAAGTTCCTCAACGAAACGTTCCGCTCGCTGCAGAAGCAGACCTTCAAAGACTGGGAGTGGGTAATCCTGCCCAATAACCTCAAGCCCGATGGGCCGAAGATGCCGGAGTTCAAGGACGCGCGCGTGCGCGTTCTTCCGGAATACAACGGCAGCACGCGCATCGGCGACATCAAGGCCGAGGCCTGCAGCAAGTGCAGCGGGGAGTTCCTGGTCGAGCTCGACCACGACGACCTGCTGGCTTCTAACGCGCTAGAGAAGCTGGATGCGGCGATCACGGAAACCGACGCCGCCTTCGTCTGGTGTGACACGGCGAACTTCTTCCCCGATGGGAAGTGCCAGTTGTACGGCCAGGGCTACGGCTGGACGGCCTACGAGGCGATCGTCGACGGCACGAAGTACGTCACGAACCGATCGTTCGAGGTCACGCCGAGCTCACTGCGGAGCATCCACTTCGCGCCGAACCACTTCCGCGCCTGGCGCGCGGAGACCTACCGCGCGATAGGCGGGCACGACCGCAAGCTGAACGTCTGCGACGACCACGACCTGGTCGTCCGCACCTACCTGGCCGGAGCGAAGTTCCACCACATCCCCGAGACCCTGTACCTCTACCGGATGCACGAGGACGGTGGGAACTCGTTCCTACTCCGCAACCAGGAGATCCAGGACACGAACGATCTGATGGCCGCCAAGTACACCCACCCGATCATCAAGGAGTGGTGCCGGCGCCACGAACTCCCGATGTACGACCTTGGCGGCGCGCACGGCGCGGTGCCCGGGTTCCAGACCGTGGACATCCAGGGGGAGGCCGACGTCATCCATGACGTCCGGACCGGCCTGCCGTGGGCGGACAGCTCAGTCGGTTGCGTCCGCGCCTACGACTTCCTGGAGCACATCCCGCACTGCGGGAGTTCGGTCTGCAAGCATGACAGCGGCTGCACGGTCCACCTGATGAACGAGATCCACCGGGTGCTGGTCCCCGGCGGCATGCTGCTGTCGGCCACCCCGTCGACGGACGGCCGCGGCGCCTGGCAGGACCCCACCCATGTCTCGGGCTGGAACACGAACAGCTTCTGGTACTACACCCGGGCCCAGCAGCAGAAGTACGTCCCCGGGATCACCGCGCGCTTCCAGGCGTCCGCCGTATCGAACTGCTTCCCCTCGGAGTGGCACAAGATGCACAACATCGTCTACGCCTTTGCTGACCTGGTCGCCCTGAAGGGCCAGCGACAGCCGGGCCTTTGCGAGATATAATCAAGGGAATCATGGGCATCCTGACAATTCTTTGGCCGCTGATCTGGCGTGTTCTCGCCGTGGCGGCAGTAATAGGCGCCGCGGTTTGGTCGTGGTCGCACTTCGTGGCCAACCCGTATATCGAGCGTGGGGTCAAGCAAGAGATGGTCCACACGCTCGAGTGGAAGGCGGTAGCCGAGAAGGAGAAGGCGGCGAACGACACGCTGCGCGCAGACCTGGACTCGCTCGGCGAGAAGGTCAAGCGGGCGAACGACGCGCTGGTCGAGCTGGTTCAGACGAGCGAGCGCGTGATACAGGCCAAGGACAAGGTCCTGGCCGGGTTGCAGAAGAAAGAACGATCGTTGAAATCCGAGTTCGACAGGCTGCTCATTATCGCGAACGGCCCGCCGGCGCAAACGAAGGAAGAAGCCTGTGTGGAAGCCGCAGCGATTCTCGATGCTCTTGCTGATCGGCGCTTGGGTGCTGTTCCACAATAATGTCTCGAGGAACTCAAATGCTTCGTCTCTGGCCCCTGCTCCTACTCACAGCCTGCGCGTCGGCACCGCCGACAGTCGTGACGAACTCCGCCCCCTCTACGGAAGTGAAGGTGGCGGTTATCGTCCGGTGCGTGGAGCCCAAGGATATCCCCCCCGTCCCCAAGACCGTGATGCGACGCAACGTCGACATCAAGCAGCAGGCAGCGGCCGCGGCGGCGGACCTGACAGCTCTGGAGGCCCACGATGAACGTCTATATGCACTGCTACAAGCATGCGCATCGGAGAGCCGCCATGACCCCAGTTGAACTAGGAGATCCCCTGCACTACACATGGGCAGCCGTGGGAGCCGCGTTCGGCGGGGCCTATGCCGCCGTGCGGTGGTGGTTCCATGTCCGCAGGCTGAACAACGCGGACAAGGTCGATGGCGGCGTCACCACAAGCATCAAGTTCGTCTTGGACGAGCTGCACAAGGAGATCCAGTCGTTGAAGACGGAGGTCGCGTTGCTGAAGGCGGAGAACGCGGAGTTGCGGCGCTCGCGCCACGCTATCGCGCTCGCAATGGTGAACGAAGACAACC
>Ga0315275_10004531_pt1 | contig 12995 bp, 26 predicted proteins | sample YL17G03_0_MG_FD_205557 | JGI IMG/M metagenome (GOLD analysis project Ga0315275, IMG submission 205557) | Sediment microbial communities from Yellowstone Lake, YNP, Wyoming, USA - YL17G03_0 | ecosystem: Environmental > Aquatic > Freshwater > Lake > Sediment | place: USA: Wyoming | collected... | reverse complement strand
CACGATGATGTCTCCGAAATCGATCAGCCCGCTGATCCGGCACCTGTCGCCCTCGTCGTCGGCCACCAGGATGTTGTAGTCGTTGAGGTCGTTGTGGATCGGCGCGACCGGCTGGCGCATCAACGCAGGCCGGAGCGCTACGTAGCGATCGAGGATCCCCTCGACGATCGCGCGCCGGGCGGGATCCTTGATCTCGTGGCATCGCCCGCCGATCCAGTCGGCATTGAGTAGATCCCACTTCAGGTCGCGGGCGAGGCCGGAGTGGGCGAAATCGGAGAGCGCCTGATCCAGGCGGGCGATGTGGCCGCCGAGTTCGGCGATGAGGGCGAGCGGGTGCGGCTGCACGTTCGCATAGGCCGTGCCGTCGAGGCCGGTCAGCAGCCAGACGAGGCGTGACCCGCCCTCGGCGTCCTTGCATGCGCGCCACGGTTCGCCATCGCGCGTGGGAGTCACGCGTGCCACCGGAACCGCCAGGTTGCGCCGGTGGACGTGCGCGTGCGCGGCGGTGAGCAGGTCGACGAGTCCCGTGTCGCACCCCGCGCGCATGACCTTGAGCACGAAGCGCTGGCCATCGCGCGCGGTCGCGAGGAAGTTGAGGTCGAATTCCCCCGGGAGCGGGGTGAGTTCAGCCTCGATGCCCCAGGTGTCGGCGAGGACGCGGGTCCAGTGCTGCGTGTGGTCACTCATGAGGGTGGAATATGCCTGATCCCGCCGGGATGACCACCAGAAGGTGGACGCCGACCATCATCGGCGCGACGTTGGCATTGGAGGTGTGAGTGTCACGGTTCCTGACGACATCATGCGCCTGTCAGCGGGCAAGGGCTTACTGTCGCCTCGCAGTAGCCAGCCGGATCCCCACACCGAACAGATCGCCAGGAGGATTGGCACCCCGCCCGCCGCCAGGAACTCGTGGCCGGTAAGAGTGCGGTCGTTGATGTAGTACTCACCTCGGTATTGGGGCGCGGCGATGCTGAAGATGACGGCTACGAGCATCGCGATCAGACCGGCAAAGTGGAGCCCGCGCAGAAGAAAAGGCCGACGCACACCTCTGGCATCGGAGAAGTATGCGTCATCGCTGCTCGCATCGTCAGGCAACTCAGGCCACACGCTTGCCAAAAGCGAGCTCGACTTTGAGGCGAGCAATCTTTGGATTCGGACCATATTGGTTCGAGCCTGGCGTACTGTCCAAGCAAGTAAAGATGAGCACGACAATGCCACCGATCAACGGAACCAAATTGAGCAGGATCCACCAACCGCTGCGACTCGTGTCATGAAGGCGCCGTACGGTGACGGCGAGCGTCGGGATGAGCGTCGCCAGTGCAAACAGCCCACCTGAAACGCCAAGACCCAATGTTTCATCATACAAACCGGCGACGCTATCGATGATTGAAAGCGCGATAATGATGAGGACATAGAAAAGCACGAAGTACCAGTACTCAGCGCGCTGAGCGCGGCCGGAAAAATCTGCATACTTCTTCAAGACAATGAGAAACCAATTCATTCTTATCTCCCTCGAGCTGGCTGGCCCTTAAGAAACTGTCGCGCCCTTGCTGCCATCTAACGCTCGCGCCGAACGCTGCATCGCATAGTTAGGTTTCACTATTTCCACGCGGTACGGGTGTCTTGGCCAGCCGTTCCGCCATGCGGGTCTGCCAGCCAGGTCCGGTCGCTCTCCAGCGCTTGACGACCGCTGCAGGCAACCGTAATGAAATCAACTGCCGAGGATTGGCGGAGCGAGGGCGACCACCCTTGTTGACAACCGCGCGGGCCAGCATCTCGTCGGTGAGTTCGGGAAGCTCCCGGTACTCGGAGCGCTTGACGCGGTGCGCGTCGACACGCGAGAGATCAGAGCCCAAAGTACGGCGCGAGGCGGATTTGCTCACGGTCATTAGCCTTTCGCATGCTGAAGATGTGGCGTATCGCGCCACGCGGGGTGTAACCGATCACTATCAGGCGTCCTTCCAGTTGGCCGAAGCAGATGATCCGCTTCTCACCATAGTCCATACGCGTGTCCTCGACCTCCACAGTCGGCCCACTGAAAACGGTGGGCGCATCTTCGAAATCGAGGCCCCGATCCTTCAAGGTCTGTTCGCGCTTGGCAGGATCGTAGGAGATGATCACAGGTTAGTGTATATACAATAACCTTTCGGCACAAGTGTCATCGAATATTGCTCGGAAAGAGCAAGAAATGCGATCTCGAGTGAAACCTAACGCTCGCGATCAGCGGCGGCGCGCAGTCGGCGCGCCGCTTGCCCTGGTTGGGGTTGGGATGCCGCTTGCTGATCCTGCAAGCGGCGTGACGACAAGCGCCGAACGCTGCATCGCATTGTTAGGCAACTCAGGCCACACGCTTGCCGAAATCGAGTTCGACTTTGAGGCGTCCGCCCAATGCCTGAACTGCGCTTTGAAGCGTCTGCAACGTAGCCGAAGGATTGTCGGGATCAAGGAGGCGGTCCAAAGCGGAACGGCTCGTTTCCATTCGCTTGGCCATCTCCGACTTGCTTAGTTTGGCCTGACTCATCTTCTCGATAAGTCGGTATGCGATGTAGCGCTTCACCGCTACCACCGTGGTTTCCTCGAGCAGGCCTTCCTCCTTCAGGAAAGCGTCGAAGTCGCTACCAACGTTTCTCTTACCCATATTTAGGACCTCAACTTGGTCAGTCTGCGCTTCGCAAGCACGAGCTCTCTCGGTGGGGTATTCCAGGACTTCTTTACAAAGCCATGCAAAAGCACGATCTGATCGTCAAATACCGTAAAAAATGTTCGGGCAATTCCCGTGGAAATATGAGACCGCAGTTCCCACAAGTTTTCAGCGATCTTTCGGACAAGCGGCATTCCAATAGGCCACCCAAATTGAAGCGTCTTTACGTCCTCTCCAATTGCCTTGCGTTGCTCCTTGGGAAGGTCCTTGAGCCATTCTCTGACCGGTTCGCCACCTGAATCGAGCCGAAAGAAAGCAACGCGAATAGGTCGATCAATCGGCATTGAAGGAGTGTACCAGAAATGGTACAGATGTCAAGAGCGGGGATCCGATCCCCAGAGTTGCCTAACGCTCCGGTTCAGCGGCGGCGCGCGATCGGCGCGCCGCTTGCCAGTCGGAACTTTTGGATTCCGCTTGCAGTCTCTGCAAGCGGCGTGACGACGCGAGCCGACCGCTGCATCGCGTGGTTAGATGTCACGATGCCCAATCGAGCTTGAGCTGCTTCTTCTCCGCGGCACAATCCCGCAAGTACAGGTTGATCAGATTCTGGTACGGAATGCCGCACTGCTCGGACAGGCTCTTGAAGTACTGGACCGTGTCCGTGTCGAGCCGAATCGTAATCTGACGCTTAGGCTTGCTCAGATATGGATTGGGCACGGACTTTGAAAAATCGTAGCGCTTTCTCATGGTAGCCACCTGGCGTAGTCACTTCGTTCCGAGCGGTCTGCTTTTCGAGCGGAGATGATCCTGATGACGCGCTCCGGCTCCCGATAACAGTGGCAGATCACCAGCAATCGCAGCCGAATGCTGAGGCCAACGAGGATATAGCGATCTTCGTCAATGGAGTGGTCTGGGTCCGGCACCCGCCGGGCATTCTCGTCCAGGAATGCGGTACGCGCCTCCTCAAACGCCACCCCGTGCTTGCGCTGATTGGAACGATTCTTCTTTTCGTCCCACTCGTAACGCAGATCCTCCATACCGACAGTGTAACTACACTGTAGTGCGTGTCAAGAGTGACATCTAACGCTCGCGATCAGCGGCGGCGCGCCGCTTGCCCTGGTTGCAAGCGGCGTGACGACGAGCGCCGAACGCTGCATCGCATAGTCAGGCCGCTGTGACTTTCAGCGTTTCAACGTCTCGCAGATCAACGCTGCGCTTGGCCTGCGACAAGTCATAGCTGTGCTGCATGGCAAGCCAGCTCTCAGGAGAGCGACCGAGACACTTTGACAGGCGCAAGGCCATCTCCGGGCTGACACTGCTGACGCCGGTCAGAATGCGATTCAGGGTGGATGGCGCCACCCCGAGCTTGGCCGCCAACTCGCGGCCGCTGATGCCATTCGGCTCAAGATAAACTGCGGCAATGAACTCGCCAGGGTGAGGGGGGTTATACATGGCCATCAGTGATAATCCTCATAATCCAGCAAGTAGATCTGTCCGTCCTTGAACCCGAACGTCAGGCGCCAATTGCCATTGACCCAAATCGACCATCGGCCCCGCTCGGAGCCTTTGAGCGGATGTAACTTGAATCCTGGAACATCCATATCGCCTATAACTTGGGCAGTCTCCAGGGCAATAAGCAGCATCCGCAGTCGTTTCGCCTGTTTCGGCTGAATTCCGCCGAGGCTGCCAGCTTCATGAAATCGCCGCAGCCCTTTGTGGCGAAACGACTGGATCATGGATCCAGTATAGCGCGTTGCGCATCACGCAACAAGAGCGGCCGAACGCTGCATCGCATAGTTAGGTGTCTTGTCAGGCAGCCACACGGGAGACCCGCAAATCCTTGCGTCGCTTTTCGGCATGCCACAAGTCGTACTGCGTCTGCTGGTTCATCCAGCTCTCGGAACTGGTGCCGAAAGCGATCGACAGCCGCACCGCCATCTCCGGGCTGATACCGGCACGACCGTTTAGCAAAGCAGACAACGTCTTGCGGCTGATACCCAAAGCGGCGGCAGCATCGGTAACCGAAAGATCCAGCGGCTCGAGACAGAGCTTGCGGATGATCTCGCCAGGGTGGGGAGGGTTGTGCATCTTCATGGGCTACCTCAGTGATAATCCTCGTAATCGACGTCTACAGCATCCTTGCCTTCAAACCTAAATGTGATTCGCCAGTTGGCGCGAACCGTTACGGACCAGGTGCCGCTGCGACCGCCTTTCAAGGGGTGAAGTTTCAGGCCTGGCAGGCCCATATCACCCGGAGTAGTGGCGGCATTCAGAGTGCCCAAGATCAAGCTCAGCCGTTCCGCGTGAGCAGCCTGAATTCCGGCCCGCGATCCCGTCGCAAAGAACTTCGCCAGACCCTTGTGACGGAATGTCCGAATCACAAATCGTAGTGTAACCCATAACGTTACGGGTTACAAGACACCTAACGTCCGCGATCAGCGGCGGCGCGCAGTCGGCGCGCCGCTTGCTGATCGCAACCCATCCGCGCCGGGCCCGGTCCCTGCAAGCGGCGTGCCGACGCGCGACGACCGCTGCATCGCATAGTTAGGCCGTAGAGACTGTGAGTTTGACGCCCAGACTCTGCAACACTTTGAGTACCGTGTCGTAGCGGGGCTTGGCTCCAGGGGTCAGCGCTTTGTAGAGGCTTTCCCGACCAAGACCGGACTCTTCGGCAATGCTGCTCATGCCACGCGCTTTTGCGACGTTTCCGACCGCCGCAAGGAAGACGTCAGGATTAGGGTCCTCGAGCGCAGCGGTGAGGTATTCCGCGACCACCTCGTCATTGGTGAGGTAGGCGCTAGGATCAAATTCTTTGAGCTTGGCTATGGTTATCACTCCAATTCTGCGAGCAGGCGCCTGGCCCGCGCAATGTCTCGTTGCTGAGATGATTTGTCGCCACCACACAGCAAGATAATCACAATCTCCCCGCGCGGCGCGAAGTAGAGGCGGTAACCGGGGCCGGCAAATATCCGCATCTCATGAAGCCCGCCACCGAGGCTTTTGCTGTCACCCAAATTGCCGAGTCGTACTAAATCCAGCCGAGCCAGGATCCGGGCCGTACCCTTCGCGTCTCGCAGCCCAGCCAACTACTTGGAGAAGGCCTCGGTTCGCTGGATCTGATACACACACCGAGTGTATCCAAACGGATACAGCGATGCAAGTGCGAAAATCGATTCTCTGCGGCCTAACGCTCGCAATCAGCGGCGGCGCGCAGCGCCGTCCGCTGCAACCGGTTGTTGGGCAGCGGTCCACGGTCGCTTCTCCCATGTCTCGACGTCACCGGACACGATTCGAAACAATGAGTGCGCCCGCGGACGAATTATATGTGCAAGTTGACCGCATAGCTCGGGATCACGGATCGCCAGCTTCGCCATCAGGTGACTCCACTCGTGCATCAATTGCCCGCGTGTTACTGCGATGACACCAGATCCGCGCGCTGGGCTGATCTTCCGCGTTGCAAACGCGTAGCCGCGACTGCTGGCCTCCGCGTGAACACTACGAAGGTAGTCTGCAATAGCGCCAAGGGGCGAAGGCTGGGCACGGAATCGTTGCAGTTGTGGGTGATGCAAGTATCCATTCGTGCGACCCCTGAGCACCGCCTGCGCCAAGAGCGCTTCCCGCCACAGGGCAACGAGCCCGCGAGTGTCGAGGTACTTCGGATGCACCGTCCAGAGACGCATTTGTCAGCTCACCCTTCGTCGTTCGTCTGCCCAACGCTCGCGATCAGCGGCGGCGCGCAGTCGGCGCGCCGCTTGCTCTGGTTGCAAGCGGCGTGACGACAAGCGCCGAACGCTGCATCGCATTGTTAGGCCGCGTGTAAGACGGCCTTCCGAATTGACTGTGGGAGATCCGCAGCTACGAAACGCTTGGCAGGATAAAGGTAGTCATCTCCCGACTCGTCGATGATGCGCAGCTGTCCGAGTTTCTCGGCCTTGGCATCAGGCGCCGCAATGTAGATCTTGCGGCGTTCGAGAGAAGCCTCATACCCGGAATTGTCCAGGCAGATGTAGAGAAGTCTTGCTGGTGTTGCCATTTGTCTGTGCTCCCTATAGGAAGCGCTTGATCTTAAACTCCCGCCTGCCGATGCCAGTGGCTTCGTACCAGTGCAGCTCAGCTCTTACAACCTCGCCATTAGCCAGACGAACTTCGGCGTAGCCTTTGCGCTTGCGCCATCGTCCGCGGCCGTGATGCTTGCGTAAACGGCCTACTTCACGGATCCCGGAGCCTGTAGCGATGGTTTCAACGCCAGTCAGGTCGCCCAGGATCTCAAAGTCCATGGGGTATCGTTTCAGACCTAAGCGGTAGGGTCAAACCGGCCTGAAATCAGCGGCCTAACGCTCGCGATCAGCGGCGGCGCGCAGTCGGCGCGCCGCTTGCTGATCCCGACATCCAGGGGCTGCTTGCAAGTCCTGCAAGCGGCGTGACGACAAGCGCCGAACGCTGCATCGCATAGTTAGACGTCGCTCGCTATGCGCGTTTCTTGTGCTTGGCAATCAGGTCGCGAACTTCTGGGACCAATTCAGTTGGCACCGCCATCATTGTCCCTGAAGTGTCGTCCTGCGCGGCCTCGTCTTCGGCAACCGCCTCGTCCTCGGTCTGGGACTCGTAGTGGCTGAGCACGCGCTTGACGCGCTGCTCGTCCCAGCCTGGCGGGAACTTATTCTGCTTCATGGGCGTATCTTGCGCCTGCGGCGCCGGAAGGCCAATGCGGGTTTGCCTCGGAGCTCGTAAGCTGTGATGACAAATACACTTTTTGGTTCCGGATCCGGGACATAAATCACCCGTAGGAGACGGCCCTGCAGGGTGCCGCCGATCGCAACCCGGGCACCGTCGGTTCCCGCCCGATCCTCACCCGGATTGGCAAGAACCTCTTCAACCTCCGTTTCCGCGACATCGTGGTTGTAGATATGCGGCCGACCCGTCGTGGGATCTATGTAGTAGCGGACCTTCATCCTTGAATCATCCACTGCCTGACTGAGCGATGTCTAACGTCCGAGCTCAGCCGCGGCGCCGCGCCAGCGGCGACGTCGGCTGCAGCGACGTGTTAGGTGCCACCCGCAACGATCGGCTCACTTAGGTTCCTTGGGCTCCCAGAGCTCAATTGGGTTGCCTTCTGGATCATACAGCCGAGCAAAATCGCCGTTTGGATCGCTCTGCGGCTCTTCGACTGTAACGCCGGTTGCGCGGAGCTGTGCAACCATTGCTTTGAGATCTGCCACCCGGAAATTGACCATCCAGCTTTGCGCTGGCTTCCCGAAGTACGTTGTGTCCTTTTCAAACGGGGCAAATACGGTTGGCCCCGCATCTTGATGCCAAGGCTTCTGCTCGTAGCTTGTCGGCACAAGAGAGATACCGAGACGCGTCTCATACCACTTTGCAAGACTCTCGGGATTCTCAGACCTGAAAAACAGGCCACCAATGCCCAGGACTTTTTGCATATTGCGCTCCTTGGGGGGCTCAGCCGCAGAGGCAGAGCCTAGTGTGACGACGAGGAATACCGCAAGGGCTGAGAGTAGCGACAGTTTTTTCATATGAATGTACTAGGGTTGTGGTTAGCAAGCATTAACGGTTCTCGGACTACACGCACGTTGCTGTGGCACCTAACGCTCGCGATCAGCGGCGGCGCGCAGTCGGCGCGCCGCTTGCCAGGATTGCGGTTGAGATGCCGCTTGCAGTTTCTGCAAGTGGCGTGACGACGCGCGCCGACCGCTGCATCGCATAGTTAGGCCACCCTTAGTTCGGCATGGAGGCCTGCTCGCCCCGCCAGTGTCAACAGCATGTCTAGACTGAAGTCCTGCCAAGCGCCCTTATTTAGCTTGGAGACGCGCGGCTGCGTGACACCGAGGCGCTTCGCCGCTTGGGCCTGGGTCCAGCCTTTCGCCTTGAGCTCCTGCGAAAGTCGAAGCATAAGCTCGGCGCGCAGAGCCATCACGTGTGCCTCGGCTTCATCAAAGCCAAGGTCCACAAAGACGTTCCCACTGCTGGGCGTAATGCGGTCATCTTTCCAGCGCCGGGTCGACTTCTTCATCTCAAACCTCCAATCAACTTGTACCGTTTTGCAGCCAGCTCGATATCGGATTGCGCCGTTCTCTGCGTCTTCTTCTGAAAGGCATGCAGCACGAAAACGGCCTTCTCAAACTTCGCTACGTAAATGACCCGCCAAGCGCCGTCTAGATGCACGCGAATTTCGTAGGCCCCTGAACCTGCTTCTTTCAGCGGCTTGAAGTTAGTGGGCACACCGCCAAATTGAACACGCATCAATTCGACGCCAATGGCGTGTCGGACAGCCGCCGGGAAAGCGCGCAGATCATCCAAGCTGCTTCCGACGAAGCTAAGGGGCTTCATGGCCAAGAGCAGTATACAAAAACCTGCATAGCATATGCAAGTATTTGTATGACGAGGAAACCTAGGTTCAGGGTGGTCTAACGTCCGCGATCAGCGGCGGCGCGCGCTCGGCGCGCCGCTTGCTGATCGCAACCTGTCCGCGCCGGGACCTGTCCCTGCAAGCGGCGTGCCGGCGCGCGACGACCGCTGCATCGCATAGTTAGGCAACATGTGCCGCACAAGCATCAAACATCGCTGCGGATTGCGGAAAGTTGAAGGTGTCAAGATAGAAGCGGCGTTTGATTCCGTCTACAAGCGAATAGTCAACGTCTAGGCCATGGCCTTCCCGCAAATACGCAAACAGCCTCTGTGCGTCCAAACCGGTCAGCATTGTCGCAGATGCCGAAGTGGCTCCAACTTCAATGGGTGGTGCCGATGAATCCGAGCCCACCGAAAAGCGCACAGGCCACACGAGTTGGGCGGGAATTGCGTCCACCTGAAACGTGATTGCTGGCGGCTTATTGCTCTGCTGAAACTTGGCAACAAACACAAACTCAAGTCTTGCTTCTGGCGAATCGACGATTCGCTTGAGTCTGCAGAATAGATCTTGATTTGTAGCGTACCAACCACCTCTCGGAGGGGGACCTACGAGTTCACTCGCTGCCGATTCCGTCGATATCAAGCCAAGGACCAATGTGAGAGCCGCGATTCTCATGTTGCCTAACGTCCGCGATCAGCGGCAACGCGCAGTCGGCGCGCCGCTTGCTGGCTGCAACTCTTGGGTACCGCTTGCCCTGGTTGCAAGCGGCGTGACGACGAGCGCCGAACGCTGCATCGCATTGTTAGGTGGCCTCAGGCATAGCCATGGAAGGCGACAGTGCGAGGCGGGCGTCCTTCTTGCTTGATTTTCGCAAACGCCCCCTTACCATCCTTCCGATAGTAGACCGCACACCAGTAGCTGGGGCCACCGTCCGAAACAGAGACTGGCCGTTGTTTCCATCGACCGTCGTGGCCGTGCGCGTCCCGATTTAAAGCCACGTATCGCTTGTGGAAGCCGTCAATGTAGACGACTTGAAACCCTCTCCAATCGCCAACGGCATACTGCCGATAGTAGTCGCCGGGCTGATTGTCTGAACCTTCACTTAGCAGGTCTACTTTGAGTAGTGGGGCTAGCGCGCGGTCAATGACGTCGAGATCGGCTGAGGAGGGCTTCCATGTATCATCCGCCGTGCCGTCGAGTCGTCCGCAGTAGTCAATAAGGTTTGTGGCGGTAGCGCCTGCAAACACCACTCGCCAATTGGGATTGAAACTCTCGGGGTTGTAACGATTGCCCGGCCCGATTGGGCCGCCAGCGCTTGCTGTGTCCGGCAACGATGCGACCGCAAGCACCAGAGAAGCTGCTGTGCTAAGCGCGAAACCATGCGTCATTGATTTCATGGCCACCTAACGCCCGCGTTGAGCGGGCCGCGGGAAATCCCGACTGTGCGCCGCAGGCGCGAAAATGTCTCCCGCGCCTGCGGCGCGCTCGCTCGAACCCTTCACGGACCGCTCCAACGCATAGTTAGATGGCAGATGCACTCGTCTGACCCTTAGTGGAGCACGGCAGCGATCAGCACCAAGGCGCTAATAGCCCCGAAGACAAAGTACCCAGTCCACGCAACACGGTTTGAGAAGTCTCGGTGCTTCCAGCTGGCGATTGCTACTGATACGAGTGAGAACTGCCACCCGATAGAGAGCGCAAATGCCGATCCCTCCAACAGCTCGTTCCGCAGTGGATTAGCCGTTTGCGTTGTCCACGAGGCGAGGTACCCAATGCCTACCGCAAGTAGCAGTCCTCCAATCGAGAGGCAGACACGAAAAATCCACTGCCAGATCGTCGATGCCATCTAACGCCGCGGTTCTGCGGCGGCGCGTCAGCGCCGTCCGCTGCAACCGCTTGTTAGCTGGCCCCTGGTCGATGTTGAAACCACAATCCGATCTTCATTGACTTCTCTTCATCTTGGAGTAGTCGCCGTTCGGGAACTCCTTGATGCTCTTTTCATAGGCGCCACGGAACTGCTGCTCCTTGATGGCCAAGCCGTAGAGAACCCCTTCCGCGCCACCGGAGAGGTTGAATTGTTCCTTCGGGTCAGCTTTCAGGTTGTAGACCAGCGGCATTTCCCTGAGGTATTCGGACTTGGCAACGAGGCTGCCCCACCGCGGATACACCGCACGAATCAACTTGAACTGCCGGTAGCGCAGCGCTGCGAATTCACCGTTGTAATAAACAAGGACGTGCTCGCGGTTGGAGTGGGGCTGCTCACCCAGCAGGTAATCGGACTGATCCACGCCGTCCATCGGGCGGTCGTTCGGCACGGTACCGCCAGCCCAGCGCGTGAGCGTTGGGAAGAAGTCCATTTCGTGGAAAAGATCGTCCGACACCATCGGCTTGATCTTGCCCGGCCAGCGGATCATTCCAGCCGTGCGCAGGCCGCCCTCGAACACGCTGCCCAGTTCTCCTGTCCACGGCCCAGTGTCGCCGTTCTCGTAGGGCGTGAGTGAGTAGCGGGTTGGGCCGTTGTCGGAGAGCCAGACCACGATGGTGTCTTCATCAATCCCGGCTGCCGCAATTGCGTCCATGATGCGGCCGGTGTTGTAGTCGATTTCCATCAACACGTCGCAATACGTGCCGTTACCTGACTTGCCTTTGAATTCGGGGTTGGCAACCACCGGGTGGTGCGGATTGATGAATGGAAGATACAGAAAGAACGGTTGATCCCCTTTCGCGTTGGCCTTGATGAAGGCGACGGCCTTGTCGGTGATTTCGTGGTCAATCAGGCCGCGGTATTCAAGCGTCATCTGACCAACCTGCTTCGCCTTCTCTCCGGCCTTCGCAGCGAGAATTTCCTGCATGGGCACACCCATGGTCTTAATGTCTGGGTGGGTCGGATCGGTGGGCAAACTGGTGTTCAGGATTCCCCAAAACTCATCGAACCCATGCATCTGCGGCTGGCGTTCAGGCAGTTCTCCGACGTGCCATTTGCCATACATGGCGGTCTTGTAACCCGCTCCCTTGAGCATCGTCGCCAACGTGATTTCCTTCGTATCCAATCCGCTCGACGCGCCCGGCTGCGCGATGGCGTCATTACCCGAGCGGACGGACATGCGCCCGGTGAGGAATGCAGCGCGGGAAGGTGAACAAGCCGGTTCGACTTGAAAATCTCGCAACTGGACGCCCTCCCGTGCCAGTGCGTCGATGCGAGGCGTCTGCGCGCGCAAGCCCCCGTAGATGCCCAGGTCGCCGTAGCCCAGGTTGTCGGTCATCATGACAACGATGTTGGGTTTCTTGTCGGCTGCGTGCGCAGGAGCGGGTGTGCCGAGCAACGCCATCGCGCAAACGAGCGCGGTGGCGAAGAGGTTTTGTGTGCGATCGGTTTTCATTGTTGTCTCCAATTCACTTCGTCACTGATGTGGATTGCCGGGGCCAGCTAACGCAGAGTTAAGGGGCGCGCGGCGGAATGGCACCCCGGCCGTGCGGCCGATGATAGACAAAGGCGGCTGCGCGGCCGGGGTGCCATGCCGTTGCGCGTCCCCTTGAACGACCTGTTAGGCCGCACGTTTGTGAGAATTGCGCTGGGAATTTATCGATAAATACAAGAACGTAATTACCGTGGGAATAATAAATCCCTTTAGATATGAGAGCGGATGCCTGCCATCTAAGAAGCGAAATGGGAGGTCAAAGAAGAGTGCCCAGTAATGTGTCGCTACCAGCGCAGAAATTGCAGCCCACATTCCATACAGAGCAAATCGCTTATTCATAGCCACAAGAACCAGGCTGAAAACAATTGTGACGCGAAGAATAGATTGCACGTGCCCAAATAGAGGGTGCGTGTTAATGCTCTCGCCTTCGTACAAATCAGTGCCTGAGCCAAGGTACAAATCGTAGAGAGTGTACGTGTGGTAGAAAATGAGAAGACCAGCTAGGGCGCAAATGACTATTCGTTGTACTTGAAAGAGTCGGCCGACGAGCTGCATTTTTGATTTCAATCTG
>Ga0315275_10004529_pt1 | contig 12996 bp, 12 predicted proteins | sample YL17G03_0_MG_FD_205557 | JGI IMG/M metagenome (GOLD analysis project Ga0315275, IMG submission 205557) | Sediment microbial communities from Yellowstone Lake, YNP, Wyoming, USA - YL17G03_0 | ecosystem: Environmental > Aquatic > Freshwater > Lake > Sediment | place: USA: Wyoming | collected... | reverse complement strand
GAGCCATCCATACACATCGTGCGCTGGCCAGATGTGGCGTTGAAGGTGATAGCATAGCCAAAGAAATGAGGATATTATTTTAGATTTATTAATATTAATGAACATATTAATTTGATAAATGGAAAAGTGCCAGATGTGTCCATCAATCTGCTGGGTGTTAGCAATATTTATATCCAGGCTTTCGGATTATGGGTAAGAGGGATGCACTTATGCCAAATTCATTGGTAAAGAATGCCATAGCTAATTATAACGAGACCAAGGAAAAAGCAGCTCAGACCCCCCCGCCAGTTTCCGCGGCGGACGAAGAGCTGAGAAAGATCGCGGAGCAGCTCGATGTCTGCATCAAGATAATCGGCTGCGGGGGCGGTGGCTGCAACACCATCAACCGCTGCGTGGACGCTGGAATCAGTGGAGCACAGCTGTGTGCCATCAACACCGATGCGAAGCACCTGTTGACCATCCGCGCGCCGAAGAAGATCCTGATCGGCAAGACCGCCACTCGAGGGCTTGGTGCCGGAGCGATTCCCGAGGTGGGCGAGCAGGCTGCTCGTGAGAACGATATGGAGATCAGGGAGTTCTTGACCGGGGCGAACATCGTCTTCGTGACCGCGGGCATGGGGGGCGGCACCGGTACCGGGTCGGCTCACTACGTGGCCCGCATCGCCAAAGAACAGGTCCGGGCTTTGACCATCGGTGTGGTCACTTTGCCCTTCAAGGCCGAAGGAACGGTGCGCATGGAGAACGCCCTGGCCGGTCTCGACAAGATGCGCCGCATCTGCGACACCACCATCGTTATCCCTAATGACAAGCTCATCGAGCTCGTTCCCAAGCTGCCGGTCGACGCGGCCTTCAAGGTCGCGGACGAAGTGCTGATGCAGACCATCAAGGGGTTGACCGAGATCATCACCAAGCCCGGATTGGTCAACCTGGACTACGCAGACATAATGACCGTCATGAACGAAGGTGGGGTCGCCTTCGTCGGGATCGGAGAGGCGAACACCGATGACGATGACCGCGTCAAGTCCGCTGTGAACGAGGCGCTCAAGAGCCCACTGCTGGGCGAGATCAACCTGAAGCAGGCGCAAGGCGCATTGATTCGGGTGGTCGGAGGGCCGGACATGACCGTGGGAGAGGCGCAGATGGCGTCTCAGATCGTCACCAACTCCATCTCGGAGCGGGCCAGGATAATCTGGGGATGCTCGATCGATCCGGACATCACGGGCACCATCAAGATCCTGCTCATCCTGACGGGAGCGTCCTCGAAATACATGATGGGCAAGGATGGCGAGAGCGTGGCCTCGAAATTAGGAGGCACCTATGGCGTACCTCAGCAGAAGGTCGGGGCGGCACCCGCCCCGGCGCGCGGAGGGTCGCGGCGCGACGATGATGAGGGCATCGATTTCGTGCGTTGAGCCATCAGAGTGCGCCGGACGAGGGGGCGTACGAAGGAGTGAATGCCCCCCTCCGAACTTATCCTTCGGAGGGGTTCAGAGCTCGAACGCGGAATCGCCAAAACTAACGGCCGGGCATGGCTCACTGCATTTGCCGCAATGTATACACTTGGCGACGATGAGGTGGACCTTGTCCTGCTCTAGCGTGAGTGCACCCTCAATGCATCGGGCGATACAGACCCCGCAGCCGACACACTCCTCGGCCTTAACCACGGCGCGGCGCACCTTTTCCACATTTTTCCTTATCTGATCGGGATTCGCACCCTTGGCGATGACGGCCCCTTCTTCGAAGACACGGACATCAAGCCCCAGGCACCAGCCTTCCTCACTGTCCGACTGGACCGGGCCTAGCATATTCAACAGCTCCGCGACCTTCTCGATGTCGAGCCGGCGGTTGAACGCCCCTTCGATGCTGTACCCCATGATGCAGGGGGACACGCCTTCTTGCATGCGCAGTCGCAAGGGTTCGGCCTTCCCTTCCACCAGCTCCCTCGGCCTCCAAGATAGGTCCACCCCCACCCGTTCCAATTCCTTGCGCACCGAATCCGGGACTCGCTTCCAGCGCCACATGGCATAGGTGAGCCATTCCTCAGGCCAGCCCTGCTCCTGGGCCTTCTTGCGCAGGTAGCTCGTCCATTCCTCGGACCGCGATGATCGGCTCATGACCAGTTGCAGCTCTGCTAGGTCAGAGGCGGGGCAGAGGAAGCAACCGATCCGATCCAAGCCCATATCGTACCAGGGGTTGTACTCCTCTCCCTTGGAGAAGATGTAAAGCCAGACATGCATCGCGGTCCAATCTTGAATCGGAGATGCGCCGATCTGGCCCGGGGTCCAAGGGTTCTTCCAGACCCGGGGTTTCTCGGAGCGCTGTTCCGATTCGTAGCGCCTTTGTCCGATGAAGGAGAGCACGCCACCAGGGTAGTGCTTGAGAATCCCCTTTACCGTGGGACCCAGCTTGTTGGTCTTGCAGCACCAACGATAGTCCCGTCCTGGCGGGCCGAAATAATCTAGGTTATCGAAGAAAGCCCCTCGCGGTGCCGATTCTACGATCAATGGAAGATGATGCTTATCCGCGATGCGATTCACATACTCTATGGTCTCAGGGAACTCGAGCCCCGTATCGATGAAGAACACGGGCAGATTCAGACCGGCATCCATCGTTAATAATAGACAGGCAAGGCTGTCCTTCCCGCCCGAGAACGAGACCATGGCAGGCAACGAGTTGCGCTCTATGACCTTGTGAATGAACTCGATGGCCTCCTTCACCCTTCTCTCCATGATCGGTTTATTGGCTGACAACCACAGCTCCCGGCTCTGTTCGGCCAGGGGCGGGACGTATTCCGCTGGAACATCGAACCAGCGCGCCTTCACTGCCTGTCCCTTGCCTATTTCGATCATGTCCCTGGCGGTCATCCGGGCCATGCCAGTGCACAGCGCCAACCCGGCCTGGGTCAGGACCACGACCTCGTCTCCCGGCCTCACCTCAGGATGGACATCCACAACCCCTGGGGCCATGAGGTTCAGGCCTTTCAGCACGAACTCTATGGCCTCGTCGGCCGTGACCACGAACCCCTTCGTCATGGAGGATTGCATGGCCCGCGCTGCCGACATGCGGGTCACGAAGGTGTACCCCCTACCCAGGTCGTAGCGCATGGTACCTGCCACCTGGCCATCGATGATGACCTCGTCCATGCGGTCCAGGCCCGGCACCTTGTTCATGACGATGATCTTGCCATCGGGGACCAAGGTCTTCCCGGTCCCAGCGCCGAACTGACGGTCCACGACCTCGCGGATCAGGCCGATATCATGCTGGAAGGCCGGTCTGACATCCCCTGGGGGGGTGACATCGACCTGCTGGGTTGCGGAATGGCATATGCCACATTCCTCTGCCTCAATGATAGGCAGATTGCAGGTTCGGCACCATCGAAGATGCATCTTACCTAGCCTTACCAGGCTCATACCCGGTCGAGCAGGCACCGGCTATTAAAACCCTGTCTCTTTCTACCCTCGCCCTTCGAAGCACAATTCTTCTCAATGTTTGGCATGTCCAAACTAGAAATACGAGAAGGTGAATGTGGGCATGAGACCGAGTATCATGCGAGCAACAGCACGCTCCATCAACATCGATTACGCCATCCGCGAGGTCACTATACCTGCCAGGGAGCTGGAGAAGAGCGGCGTGCAGATAATCAAGCTCAACATAGGGGACCCCAACAAGTGGGATTTCAAGACCCCAAAGCACGTTCGTCAGGCGCTATGCCGAGCGGTGGAGGAATGTGACAACGGTTACACCTTCGAGGAGGGCGTACCAGCGCTTCGAGAGGCCTTGGTGGAGAAGGAGCGCAAGAAGAACAAGATCGACATCGATGTCCAGGACGTGTTCATCACCAACGGGGTGAGCGAGAGCATCCAGGACATCCTGGCCGCTTCCATCAATCCGGGGGACGAGGTGCTGGTGCCGGGTCCTTCATATCCATCCTACATCGAGTACATCAAGTTCTTCGGCGGTACGCCGGTCGCATATCGCACGGACGAGGGCAACGACTGGCAGCCAGACCTGGATGACATCAGAAAGAAGATCGGGCCCAAGACCCGCGCCATGGTCATCATCAACCCCAACAATCCCACCGGGGCCTTGTACTCACGCAGCGTACTGCAGGGGATGACCGATATCGTCGGGGAGCATGACATGTTCATCATGTCCGATGAGATCTACGATCTGATGACCTTCGAGGGCGAACATTATTCACCGGCGACCATCGCTCCCGACCTTCCGATCATCCTGCTCAACGGATTCTCCAAGGTGGACCTGCTGCCAGGCTGGAGACTGGGGTACAGTGTGTTCCGCGACCCGAAGGGCGATCTCGAGGAGATCAAGGAAGGCTTCGTCAAGCAGTTGAGGTTAAGGTTGTCCGGGAACTTCCCTTGCCAGCTGGCGGTCATCGAGGCTCTGAAAGGTCCACAGGACCATCTGGAGGAGACCCGAACGAAGCTGAGGGCAAGGGGCGATTTCGCGCACAAGCGACTCAATGAGATCCCCGGGATATCCTGCACCAAGCCCAAAGGCGCGTTCTACATCTTCCCCAAGGTCGTCACCAGAAAATGGAAGACCGACAAGGAGTTCGTGCTGGATGTACTGTACAACACCCACGTGCTGTTCGTGCACGGTTCCGGCTTCGATCCGACCTATGGAGCGGGGCACTTCCGTTCGGTCTTCTTGCCCCCGGTCGAGGTTCTGGAAGAGGCATACAATCGGCTCGATGCGTTCATGAAGAAGAAGGGCGCATGACCCGGCGGCCTAAAGGTGCTTCTGAGCAACCGAGCGAGGTAATGGTTATATATCGTTGCCCACAATTAAAGTCTATCGGGTTATATTTGAGGGGGACATGAAGCTTATCGACCCGAAGGCGCATGAGATTAATCCACGCAATGCGTTTTCAAAAAAGGAGCGGTGGACCTTAACATCAATGTATATCTGGATACTGCTCCAGAACGTTCTCCTCATCGCTTTCCTGAAGTTCATCGAGCACAAGGACAAAGCTTGGTTCGATGTGTTCTCGAGCTTCTTGGCGGCCTTCGTTTACCGGATATCCCTGCTGTTCGCTGGCATCCCTTTGTAAGACTAATATGGAGAGCCACAGGCAGGTTTGCTGCGGCAATCCTGGAAAAAAGGAGGATAGGAAGGGCCAGTTACGGTCCTCACTAGCCCAGTTTCTTCAGCATCTTCACGCAGGACTCGACCGCCTGCTTGGCACTCTCGATGCGGTCCTCGGCCTGCAGCCTGGTCATCCCCGGTCCACTGATCCCGAGCGAGACCGGCTTGTCGAATTCCACCGCCAGGTCCGCGATCTTCCTTGCCGCGTTCTGGATGACTATCTGATCATGTCCAGTCTCACCCTCGATGACGCATCCCAGGGTCACCACGCCATCGATGTTCTTGTCCTGGACCAGGCGCTTCACGGCCAAGGGCATGTCGAAAACACCTGGTACAGTGATGACCTTGGCCACGTTCGCCTCGAGGAACTCTGCGTGCGCCTTCGCACGCTCCAGCATCATCGAGGTTATGTCAAAGTTGTATTCCGAGACCACGAAACCTAAGTTGTACTTCTTCATCTTTCCTCACTCCTTTGCCGGTCCGGCATCCTCATATCCTTGTCTCAGCCCTTTGCCGGCGTTTCGCGCCAGCTCTTCAGGCTTGAACAGCAAATAATAGGCGTTCCGCGCGTGCTCTCGCGCCCTCTGTTCCGCCAACCACGCCAGTTCCTTGTCGTCCTTGGCCTCGTCCGCATGGACGAACACCTCAATGATGTGCTTGTTCGTCAGCAGTTGGCAGCTGATAAGGCCGGTCGATGCCTCGTGGGCGCACTGGCGGTCTATGGCCTTGCCCCCAGGCATGCCAAGGGCCATCACGAGGTCACAGCCCTGCTCCTCGAACAACTTCTTGCAGGCGACGGGCAGGTCCTTGATCCCCGGCACGGTATAGCGAACGATCTTGAAACCCGTGCCCATGGCCTTGAGCTCGCTGATCGCGGCCCCTCCCATGTCAACCCGAGCGAAGGTGGTGTCCGCTATGCCTATGAGCTTCATTTCTCACCCTCCAACCTCTCCATCTGCTTGTTGAGGGAATTCCAATCCACGATCTTCTGGATGATCTTCCGCGTCCCGTTGAGGTCATCCTCGAACTTGGCCAATCGGACCACCTTGGCATCGATCCCCCTTTGCTTCAGCCTATGCTCAAGCTCGAGCTCGCTGAATTGTTGATCGTGGCCTAGCGCGATGATATCTGGTTTAACTTGCATGACGATATCGAACATGTCACCTTCTTTTCCTAAGATGGCATGGTCCACCGGCTTCAAAGCGTCCACCAGTTCCACTCTCATCCTCTCGGGCGTGATCGGCTCATGCTTGCGCCTTCTCACCGTAGCATCCGTGGCCACGACGACATAAAGCTCATCTCCGAGTCTTCTCGCCTCGCGAAGATAATGCAAATGACCAGTATGCAGAATGTCGAACACACCCGTAGCCATCACGCGCGTCATTTAGCCTTCCCCAAGTCCTGCCAGGCATCTATTATGTCCTTGCCTTCCAGGAAGCAGAGGTCGAATCTCCTCGCGTATTCTTTAGCCTTCTCCTTGCTCAAGGCGTTGCCGTCGTCCCCCATCATCTCACAGATGGTGGCCGAGGGCACCAGGCCTGACATGGCAAGCAGTGCCGTGGTCAGCTCGGTGTGTCCTTTGCGCGCTACAAGGAGGTTCTTGCTGGCATTGAGCAGGTGTACGTGTCCCGGTGAGCGGAACTCATGGCCGAAGCGGGTCCGGCTTCGCTCTGCGCCATCGTTGAGGGCATCCTTGGCCAGCCTCGCGAACTCGGAGGTGGTCATGGCGCGGTCATTGTCCGTGATCCCCGTGAAGGTATGGCGGTGGTTGATGGTGATGGAAAATGCGGACTTGGTGTCATAGGGGATGTCGTTGGGCGCCAATCCCTTCAACACAGGATATTGAGGATAGTTGTTAGCCAGCACATCGGCCAGGAAGGGCAATTGCAGCTTCTCGACGATGTCATGGCTGGCGGTGGTGCAGATCAGCCCTCCGGCCTCCTTCCTCATGGTCCGGATCGCCAAGGGAGTGACGAACTCTGAAGCGATGACCATGTCCGTTTCCCTCTCCCGGTCATCGAAATCATAGACGAGGACGAAACGGCCCTGCTTCAGGCAATGTAAGGCTTTGTCGACTGCATCCGCCATGTTGTCACTTCCCCGTTGAATCGGACCTGATTATATTATTTCTTTTGTAACTACAATAATATTAGTAGTTATTTTCCTGTGAAAAAGGCTCCGGATCTCAACCTTCTTCAACAATCAGGGGTCACAGAATTATATGCGTGGATGCCTATTGGCTCGCTATGTCAGGTCCGCTCGATGACCTCACCCGCATCACCGAGGTGGACAAGTCATCCATGCTGCAACAGATCATCGGATTGCCCAAGCAGATCGAGGAGGCCTTGTCCTGGGATGTCAAGTTGGAGGTCACGCCAGACAACATGTGCATCTGTGGAATGGGTGGGTCGGCGGTCGGCGGGGACATCCTATGTGATTATGCGGTGCAGGCGTCGGACAGACAAATCGCCGTGGTGCGCGGCGTGGAGCTTCCTAAATGGGTCGGACCTCGCACCCTCGTGCTCATGATCTCCTACTCAGGCAACACCTGGGAGGTTCTCGATCTTTATAAGAAGGCATTGGACAGAGGCGTGCCGATGGTGGGCATCACCTCTGGCGGGGAGTTGATGAGGTGGTGCCAGCGTGACCGATTGCCCATCATTAGGGTCCCGTCGGGACTGCAGCCGCGGGCCGCGCTCGGATACCTTCTAGGGGCTTCGGCAGTGGTGGCTGATACGGCGGGAGTGGTCGAGGCGATTTATGACCTGAAACGGGCTAACCTGGCAATGTCGGACCTGAAAGAGAACCTCTCCCCGGGGGTTCCCACCGAGGTCAACATGGCCAAGCGCCTGGCACTGAAACTGCTGAACAAGGTCCCGGTCATCTATGCGCCCCGAACCATTCGAACCGTAGCATATCGCTGGCAGACGCAGATCAATGAGAACGCCAAGATGTTGGCATTCAGCGGTGAGTTCCCCGAGATGAATCACAATCAGCTAGTAGGGTGGGTGGAGGATGAGCGCCGCAAGGACTTCGTTCCGGTGTTCCTCAAGACCATCGCCTCCTCTGGAAGCGTAGGGGAGAAGATGGGAGTCTCAGTCCAATTGATCAAGGAGAGCAGGAACCAACCAGTGGAGGTCGAGCTGAGCGGTCGGACCGTACTGGAGACCTCTTTGATGGGCATAATGCTCGGAGACTTCGTGAGCTTCTATCTGGCGATACTAAAGGGCGTGGATCCCACCCCGGTCAGCTCCATTCAGGAATTGAAAAGGCGCATGCCCTAGACCAGGCTTCGAGCGGTGCCAGAGCCTGGCTCCTGGTCGTACCGATGGAATCGACCAGCACCAAAGTATAATATCGCCCTCTTTTATCACGTGGCGATATCCCATGAAGGACGATGCTTACTGGATAAGGGACCAAGTGAGGGCGCACACCAAGTGGTTCGAGGAATCCATCCCAACGATCGCATCCGAGAATCTGATGTCTCCTTTGGCCAAGGAGATGATGATTTCGGACTTCCATGACCGCTATGCCGAAGGAATGCCTGGCAAGCGCTATTATCAGGGCAACATCTACGTCGATAAGGTCGAGAACAGGTGCATGGAGATCGCCCAGCGGCTGTTCAAGGTGCCTTTCGTCGATGTCCGGCCGACATCTGGAACGGTCGCCAACATGGCGGTCCTGTTCGCCCTCTGCGAACCGGGGGACACCATCACCACGGCCGCCTTGGCGAACGGGGCGCACATCTCCACCGCGCAGTTCGGCGCGGTCGGCCAAAGGGGAGTGAAGAGCATAAATTACCCCTGGGACATGGACAGGATGACGATCGACGTCGACGGAGCTCGAAAGGTCCTGCTCGAAACCAGGCCAAAGGTGGCCCAGTTCGGCCTCTCGCTCTTCCTGTTCCCTGTCCCCCTTAAAGAGCTTCAAGACACCTTCCAGGAGATCGGCTGCACCGTCTGGTACGATGCCGCTCATGTGCTCGGGCTCATCGCCGGTGGAGAGTTCCAGGACCCGATGCATGAGGGAGTGAACGTCCTCTCGTCCTCGACGCACAAGACCTTCCCCGGACCGAACCACGGACTTCTGCTTGGCAACGATCTGTCCGAGGACATCGAGAAGAGGCTGCGCCGCGCAGTGTTCCCTGGCGTCACCAGCTCTCACCACCTGCATTCCATGGCCGCCCTGGCCGTGACGATGGCAGAAGAGGAGGAGTTCGGCCAGGCCTATGCCAAGCAGATCGTAAAGAACTCCCAGGCCCTAGGGCAGGCGATGTACGAGCTCGGCATGGAGGTCCTATGTCCGAACCTCGGCTTCACCAAGTCGCACACCATCGCGATCAACGTCAGCCAGCATGGCGGTGGAGATCAGGTCGCCAAGGACCTCGAGGCGGCCAACATCATCACCAACAAGAACATGCTGCCCGGGGACGAGTCCTCCATCAAACCTTCGGGCATACGCATCGGAACGCAGGAGATGACACGGCTTGGAATGAAGCAGAGTGAGATGAAAGAGGTCGCTCGACTCATTCACATGGTCGCCGTGAAGAAGGATGCGCCGGCCAAGGTGAAGGAAGAGGTCAAGCAGCTGAAGAAGCACTTCACCAAGGTCCAGTATTGCTACCATGCTGGTACGCCTGCGTACGAATACCACGAGCTCGTCTGAGCTCTAAAACCCCTCAAACCATTTTCCTTACTTCTTCCAGCAGCTCGCAGCACATGCATTTTTCGTTGCAGGTCGGCTCTCCGCATTCGCAGTTCCTTAGGGACGCCGGTGGGAAGGCATCCATCAACATCGGCTTGATGGCGTCGTAGGAGGCCAGGATCGAGAATCTGGTGCCCGGGTGCCCGTCCTCCAGCTGGTCCACGATCTCCCGGTACTCATTGCGCAGAGCTCGGTCCGCGTACGGGCACACCTCGTCCGAGAAAGGTAGGCCGCGTAGCATGGCGTAGAGGTACGATTCCTTCTCCGGGATCATTCGAAGGGGCTGCAGGCGAGGGATTAGGCCAGGCTGGATGCGTGTGTGCGGTCCCAGCCGAGCCAAGCGCTCCACGTCCGCGCGGGTGAAGTTCATCAGAATGGATTGAGCGGTATCATCCAGGTTCAACCCTGTCGCCAAGGCGTCCGCACCAATCTCACGGGCGATCTTGTTCAGGCATCTTCTCCTTAGGACCCCGCAATAGGTGCAGGGGGTCTTGTTCGAGGTGGCCTGCGCGATCTCATCCATGTCCTTGCCCGCCTCTTCCTTGAAGGAGATGATGTGATGCTCAACCTCCAGCGATTGGCAGAGCTGCCTCGCTTTCTGCAGGGTATTCGGACGATAGCCGACGATCCCCTCGTCCACAGTTATGGCGCAAATCCTCAGGTCCCGTCGATGGCGCAGCGTCTGGACCATGATGTAGAGCGCCACTGAGCTATCCTTCCCTCCAGATAGTGCCACCGCCAGTACGCGCTTGCCATCGAGGTCGATCTCTTTGCGAAGCTCCTTCTTCACGCGGCGCTCGACATATTCCAGGAAATGCTCTTCGCACAGGTGGGCCCCGTTGTAGCGCACGAACTCGATGGCCTCCGAACCGCACTTGACGCACTGTGGCACGTTTCTCCTTGAGGAGATGGTCCGAAATAAAGGATTGCATCGGCCATGCATTTCATCGGTCACCTCATGGAAACCTATTTCATTTCAAAGCACTTTTTAGCGGGTGATGAAGGAAATGAGGGAGATTTGGATAGAGAAGTATCGCCCGAAGAGCTTGAAAGAGGTCGTCGGGCAGAAGGAGATCACGGATCGCCTTCAGTCCTATGTGAAAAGCAAGAACCTCCCTCATCTGATGTTCGCGGGTCCGGCGGGAACGGGCAAGACCAGCTGCGCCCTGGCGCTCGCGAAGGAGCTGTTCGGGGATACCTGGCGCAACAATTTCGTGGAGATGAACGCCTCTGATGAGAGGGGCATCGATGTGGTCCGCGGCAAGATCAAGGAGTTCGCCCGGACCTCGCCGATCGGCGGAGCTGGCTTCAAGATCATCTTCCTGGACGAGGCGGACGCGCTCACCGGTGATGCTCAGGCCGCTCTTAGACGGACCATGGAGAAGTACTCTGCCATCTGCCGCTTCATCCTCTCCTGCAACTACTCCTCGAAGATCATCGAGCCGATCCAGTCCCGCTGCGCGGTGTTCCGCTTCCGGCCAGTGCGTGCCGAGGACATGAAGAGGTACCTGCTATCCATCGCCAAGAACGAGAAGCTGGACATAACGGATGAAGCGTTGGATGCGGTCATACATGTGGCGGCGGGGGACATGCGCAAGGGGGTCAACTCCCTGCAGGTCGCCGCTTCTTTGGGCGACAAGATAACCATCGAGATCATCTATCAGACCACTGGCACCGCACGTCCCGAAGAGGTCAAGAAGCTGCTGGAGACGGCGCTCTCAGGCAACTTCATCGAGGCGCGCAATCTACTGGATGAGCTAATGCTATCCTATGGCTTGAGCGGCGAGGATGTCATCCGGCAGATCCACAAATCGTTCTTCGAACTCAACATCCCGGACATCGAGAAGGTCAAGCTGATCGACAAGACCGGGGAGGTCGAGTTCCGCATCGTGGAAGGTAGCAATGAGAGGATACAGTTGGAGGCCTTGCTGGCCTACCTGGTGCTGGTCGGGTCCACGAGCGCGAAAAGGTAGTTGGCCAAGAACCACGGTCCTGAGGCGGCGGGTCCAGACATCAGTCATTCAGGATCAGGTCCGTGGCTGTAGAGGATGTTCTCCAGGACCCGCTCCATATCCTGAAGGTCCGTTCCGCGAAGGGTGAGATCTTCGAAGGGGAGAAATGCGGATGAAGAAAGCGCTCATCGACTGACCATGTCTGGAAAAATCCCTTGTCCGCACTCTTATTAAGTCCGGTCCCAATAGTTCGTAGCACACGGTACCATGGCTAATAAAAAGGAAACGACGCTCGGCATCGAAGAGAGCAACGAGTTGGCCATCAGGCTGCTCAGGGATTTCTGGTTCGCTCAGGTCCGTGCCCTCGTCGATTCCATAGGCGGTGAAGCGACGGTGGAGGCCATGACACCGTACTTCAAGAATTCAGCTATCGCAGGGACGATGTTCACAAGACATCTGCTTGGTTTTGATAAGGTCGGCATTATTGAGATCGCTGAGATATGGGGCTTGCAGAACCTCTGCTTGGGTTTCGATCACTTATTAGACATCCGAGAGGACGGGGTTCTTTTCGTGCACCAGAGTCCATGTAGATTCTATGATGCTCCTAAGGAGGTTTGCATTATTTACTGCATGGTTGCTGCCAACACCAGCTGTGAGGCAATTAACCCAGAATGGTCCTATGATCTCATGAAGAGTACCTTCGATGATGGGCCCTTCTGCAAAGTGGGGGGAGGTTATCTCCATTGGAGAGGAAAGGTTCCACCATGTGGTAAAAAGATATTACTTAAGGCGCCTCAGGAATTCGAGGCAAGATATCCGTTGAGCTTGAGACAAGACATCGGTATCCAGTATTTTGGTGAGTTCTTGGTCCTGACCACCAATGCGGCCTTGGACGCGCTGGGAGACAAAGCATTCGTAGAGGTTATGTACCCAGCGATGTTCGAGCACGGGAAGGAGGTCGGGAGTGCCCTGCAAAAAGAGTATGCTTTGACTGCCATCGATGGCAAATCTCTGAATGGCGTGGATTTCGTCAACCGCGCCTTGAGACAATCCGGGGACTTCCAGAAAGTTGCCGATGGAAAATGGAGCAAGGAAATCGGTGAATGTCCTTTTTCCCATGCTTCGAAGGAGTTCTGCTCGCTGTTCCAGAACTACTTGGAAGGCATCTGCAAATCCTACGACGCCGACTCTTGGTTCTCCTATTCAAGATGCATGACCTCCGGGGCGCCGTCCT
>Ga0315275_10004527_pt1 | contig 12997 bp, 12 predicted proteins | sample YL17G03_0_MG_FD_205557 | JGI IMG/M metagenome (GOLD analysis project Ga0315275, IMG submission 205557) | Sediment microbial communities from Yellowstone Lake, YNP, Wyoming, USA - YL17G03_0 | ecosystem: Environmental > Aquatic > Freshwater > Lake > Sediment | place: USA: Wyoming | collected... | reverse complement strand
TCATGGTCGGCCCGGAGAGCACCAAGTACGCCGCCGATCGCAGCGTGCTGCCGGACATCTTCCAGCTGATGGAGTACCGGGAGTCCGCGGACCCGGCCTACCCGGAGCTGAAGTCCTCCAGCTATACGGACGTGCTCGCCTTCCTGGGCGTGCGCGGCAAGAAGCTGAAAATCGGCGTCGGCGGCTGGCTGGTCACCAACCCCGTTCAGCTGGAGGGCTTGAGGGCCTGCTTCCCCGAGGCCCAGATTGTGCGCGCCGACCAGATCATGGTCGACCTGCGCAGCGTCAAGTCGGAGAACGAGCTGGCCTGCCTGCGGGAGGGCTTCCGGATCACCGAGATCGCCACCCGCGAAGTGATCAAGGCCCTGCGGCCCGGCATGACCGAGCTCCAGCTGGTGGGCATTGCCCAGAAGACGATCTACGAACACGGCGCCGAATACGAAGGCCTGCCGATGTACGTGTTCAGCGAGAAGTCCACGCGGCACGCCATTTCCCGCTCCACCTACCGGGAAATCAAGGCCGGCGACATCGTGCAGCTCAACCTCTCGGCCAAGATCGACGGCTACTCGCCGAGCATCGGGATGCCGGTGAGCATGGGGCCGCTGGCCGGCCGCAAGCGCGAGATCGTGGAGTTCGGGTTGGAGGCCCACCGCTGGACCTACGGCCAGCTGCGCGCGGGGGTTGTGGCCGCCGAGGTGGCCAAGGGCTACGTCGAGCTGTTCCGCCGACGCGGCTACATGGCCAACTACGTCTACGGGCCCTGCCACGGCACCGGCCTGATCGAGGTCGAGGCCCCGTGGATGGAGAGCTCTTCCGAATACCTGCTGCGGGAGGGCATGACCTTCCAGGTGGACACGTTCGTGTCCGGCGAAGAGTTCGGGATCCGCTGGGAAACAGGGATCGTGGTCCGCAAAGAGCGCTGCGAGCTGCTCTCCTCGCCCATTGGGCAGATCCACGAGATCGCCCTCTGAAGCGGGGGGCGCGGCATGGGCACCAGCATCGGGGCCGTGTACATGGACATCGTCCGCAAGAGGAGATAGTGCATGAGCGCCGTGCCCGACCCGCGCCCGACCGTGGGACTTTTCGTGCTCGCCGGGGACTCCTGGTGGGAAATGGGAGTATGTGACGCCACCACCGGGCGGTACGCCGGCTTCCTGAGCAAGGTCCAGCAGGACGTTAGCAACATCCGGCAGGCCCTGGAAACCGATTTCCGCGTGGTCGGCTCGGGGATCGTGCACACCGTCGAGGCTGCGGTGGCCGAGGCCCGCCTGTTCAACGAGGCGCGTGTGGACGCCGTGCTGTACGTGCCGATCATCTGGACCAACGACCAGCCCCTGGTCGCCTTCCTGCGCGAGCTGGTCGAGGTGCCGCTCCTGCTGTGGTCCTACGACCCCCACGACCGGGTGCTGGACTACTACAGCATCTCCGACTGGCTGCGGGCCAGCGCCCCGGTAAGCATCCAGCAGTCCACGAACATTTTCCAGCGCTTTGGCAGGCCCTACGCCCACGTGTTCGGCAACGAGCGCCGGCCCGAGACCCGCCGGGCCCTGACCGCCTTCGTGCGCGCGGCGGCGGTGCGCCGCAGCCTGGCCGGGACGCGCATCGCGGTGTTCCCCTCCCCCTGCAGGGTGGTGGTGTCCACCTGGTTCGACGAGCTGGAGCTCTCCGCCCGCTTCGGCGTGGAGCTGGTGTACGTCTCGGTGGCCGAGTACGAGGGTCTTTTAAAGAGCGTGTCCGAGGCGGAGGTGCGCGACACCGTGCACTGGCTGAAGCGCTACCCCGTGTCGGAAGTCGACGAGGAGCACTTGGCCGCCGCCGCCCGCCAGAGCCTGGCCCTGGTGGCCATGGCCGAGCGCCACGGCCTGTCCGGGATCGCCATGGAGGACTTCAACCAGGAGTTCTACACCCGCTTCGGCTACCGGCCGCACCTGTATCATCCGGGCCTGGGCGAGCGGCTGTGCACCGTGGGCCTGGAGGCGGACGTGCTGGGCGTGCTGGCCACCGTGATCGCCGGACGCTGCGCCGGCCGGATCGGCATGTTCACCGAGTTCTACACCGTGGACCCGCACCGCGACCTGGTGTTGATGGGGCACCCCGGCTTCGGCGAACTCTCCTTCGCCCAAGCCGACACCATCCAGGTCACCCCCGATATCGAGATCGACGACTCCCACGACCGCGGGGTGTGGATCTCCTACCGGGCGGCCGAGGGGCGCATGAGCTTTCTCAACCTGACCGCCGCCCCCGGCTCCTTCAAGGGCGGCATGTTCGCCGGACAGTGCCTGGGCGGCCCCCGCCTCATGGAAGGCTACGCGCACATGCTGGTCAAGCCGGACACCCCCGCGGAAGGGCTGTTCGGCCGCATCGTAGACGCCGGGCTGTTCCAGCACTGGGGCGCGGCCTACGGCGACATCCGACCGGAATTGAGCCACCTCCTGCGCCTCTTGCGCATCGAGGAAGTCCCCCTAAGCTGAGAGCCTGCCGAGGCGCCCGGCCTGCCGCTTCGCCGCCCTGGGACAGATCTCCGCTCCGGCGTTGTTACACCTGTATGCCAGATAAAGTGCTCATCATCGGCGCCGGCGTGTCCGGACTGTCCGTGGGCTGCTACCTGCAGATGAACGGCTTCGACACGGAGATTTTCGAGATGCACAGCCTGCCTGGCGGAGTCTGCACCGCCTGGAAGCGCGACGGCTACACCTTCGACGGTTGCATCCACTGGCTCATGGGCTCCGGCCCGGCAACGAACATGCACCGGATGTGGCGGGAGCTGCACGCCGTGCAGGGGCGGCGCTTCGTGGAGTGGGACGAGTATATGCGTGTGCGCACCCCCGGCGGCGAGACCTTCACGGTGTACACCGACCCCGCGATGCTTGAAAAAGAGATGCTGCGCCTGGCCCCGCAGGACGGCGAGCTCATCGTGCGGTTCTGCGCTGCAATCCGCAGGTTTTCCTCCATCGACATGCCGGTCACCACCGAGAAGATGGGCCTGTGCGAACGCCTCGGCTACCTCCTGCCCTGGGTCACCCTGGGTCCGGTCTTGAAAACCTGGGGCTCGATGAACGTCCAAACTTTCTGCTCCCGCCTGAAGGGCCGCGCCCTGGCCGAAGCCCTGGGCATGATGTACGGCGGGGAGGACAGCATGCCCGACTTTCCGGTGTCCGGCCTGGTCATGATGCTGGCGTTCATGCACAAGAAGTGCAACGGCTATCCCATCGGCGGCTCGCTGGAGTTCGCCCGGGCCATCGAGCGGCGCTACCTGGAGCTGGGCGGCCGCATCCGCTATAACTCGCGCGTGGAGCGGATCCTGGTGGAGAACGACGAAGCGGTGGGCATCCTCTGCGCGGGGCAGCAACACCGGGCCGGGGAAGTGATCTCCTGCGCCGACGGCCACGCCACCCTGTTCGACATGCTGGGTGGCCGATACCTCAGCCCCGAGCTGCAAACCGCCTACGAGACCTATCCCGTGTTCCCCTCGCTGATCTACGTGGGCCTGGGGATCGGCAGGGACCTGCGCGACCTCCCTGCGACCACGATGTTTCCATTGAAAAAAGAGATCCTGTTGGAGAGCGGGGCGCTGAGGCTGAAGCGGCTGGGCGTGCGGCTGTTCCACTTCGACCCGACCATGGCCCCGGCGGGCAAAACCGCGGCGATCGTCATGATCGAGTCGCGCAACCTCCCCTACTGGAGCGAACTGCGTAAAAGCGACCCGCAGCGGTACCGAGAGGAGAAGCGGCGGGTCGGGGAGCTGGTGGTCGAGGCCCTCGAAGAAGAGCTGGGCGGCATCAAGAGGTTCGTGGAGGTGGTGGACGTGGCCACCCCGGCCACCTGGCACCGCTACACCGGCAACTGGCAGGGTAGCTACGAAGGGTTCCTGCCCACCCGCAAGACCATGATGAAGAACCTGGGCTTCACCCTGCCGGGCCTGGCCAACTTCTACATGCACGGCCAATGGGTAGCCGTGGGCGGAGGTCTGCCCCCCGCGGGCATGAACGGCCGGGCGCTGGCGAAGATCATCTGCCGGAAGCACGGGAAGAGGTTCGCCGCGGCGGAGTGAGGACGGCCGCCGGAAGCGCCTTATAAACGGAACAGCCGCTTCGGGTTGTCGTACAGGAACATCCGGGCGACTTCCATGGCCTTGTTCGCGTCGAACACTCCCTCCTCGACCTTTGCGGCCAAAGCACGGGCCACGTCGGCGCGGGCCAGGTGCTGGTGCCCGTACACCCCGTCCACGAACAGGTAGTCCCCGCCGAAAGCCGAGATCTTGTTCAGCGGCACCGTGTCGATCCATTCCTCGAGGGCCAGCACCGAGGCGTTGGGCGACACGATGTGCGCCCAGCACATGTCCAGGTGGACGTTCGGAAAATTCTTGGCCAGCACGCCCACTACGTTCTGGTAGGGGTAACCGATGTGGAACAGGTCGAAATCCACCTCCGGGTATTCCAGGAACAGGTTGGCCAGGTGCTCGGGGTTGCTGTTGGAAAGGAGGTTGCCGCTGCCCTCCTGGATGCCGGTGTGGATCTGCATCACCAGGTGATTGCGGTTGGCAATCGAGAGAATGAAATGGAACATGAAGTCCTGAAAGGCTTTCCCGGTGAGGACCGGCTTCGGGTGCCACTCCGGAAAGTGCTTGGTAGCGAACACGGAGTTGAAGGCCTCTTCGGCCTCGGCCCGGGCGGCGCGGGCGTAGTACAGGCTGCGTACATAGGCCAGGGAGTTTTTCAGGATCGGCGAGCCCAGCGTACAGGCCCGCTCGATCACCGCCTCGGTGGCCTCCAGCCAGGCGGCGAACGAGGTGATGCTCACCCCGGACTCGCGCTGGACCCGCTCGATCTGCGCCCAGCTCTCCGGGAACACCAGGTTGTTGACGATGTACACCGGCACGAACAGTTCCCGGTCGCAATGGACGCTGCGCTCGACCAGAGGGTCGAAACGTTCCTCCAGGGTCTCCACGCACAGCAGGCTCTTCTCGATGCGGCACTTATCCTTGAGCACACGCCGGAAGTGCCCGGGTGCGAGTGAGGCCAGGAAACGCTGGTTGAGCTCCTCGATGGTTCCCCGCGAGATGCCGGGGATGCCGTACAGCCCCCGGACCGCGACCTCCAGAGCCCTCCCGTACCCCGTGTAACGCGACGCTTCCCAGTAGGGCTCCACCAGGGCCCATTTCTGCAGTATCGGGAGCCGGGAGGTCATGATCGTGTCGTAGTCACTGCGCGGCAGGCCGGCGGATATCAGGTCGCGGTTGAAGTAGTGCGCCAGGTACTCCTTCAGCACGTCGGTGTCCCGGTCGCGGACCTCCTCGCTGGAAGGCAGGTGCTCGTGAGTATCCAGGATCGTCAACCCGAAAATATATTCCCGCAGCTTGTCCGTGTCCTTCATACGCGTGCTCCTTTCCTCGCAGTCTACTACAGTTGCGCCGCAGGTGTCACTTTCGACCCCCCGCGGGGTTGCATCAGCATGAACCGACGAAATCTTCGGGTGCCTGTGCTTGCCGCGCTGGCACTGGCTTTGTTCGTGCTGGTCGGGTGCGGCCCCCAAGGGGAGGAGGGCAGCTCGTACCTGGCCCTGGACTGGACCTACACCCCCATCAGCATCGAGTTCCCGCAGCTCCCGGCGGTGGTGGTCGCCGACACCTATTACCCGCACCCGGAAGGCCTCTACCACGGCGAGTACATCGCCTGGGACGGCAGCTGGTGGCGCTTCAACTACGAAATCGAAGTGAACGAAGGCGAGTGGGGGCTGGGCGGCCTGGCGGGAGCGGACGGCGCGGACCGCTTCTACACCATGTACCTGTACTCCCGGGGCCCGGAGCTGAGCTTCGTGGACCTCACCCAGTCGCTCGGTCTGGTCGAGCCTCACCCCTCGGGAGAGGACCCCGCCGCCGCGGAGCAGGACCGGGCCGCCGGCCTGGGCCTGCAGCCTTCCGCCGCTCGCCGTGTGGAGGCCGGCCTGCCCGCAGGAGATGCTTCGCGCTTCGACCTGGAGCATCCCGAGCCTTACCGCTTCGAGGCCAGCGGCCCCGGCTACCGGCTGCTGATCGAAGGCGAACGCTACAGCCCGCTACGCTTGAGATGAAGCGGCTGCCCGCCAGGTGATCTTGTGTTGCGCCTCCCCCCGCACGTTGCGGTATTCCAGGGTCTCAGGGTACCGCTCCGGCGGGAGTTCCCGGACCACGCGCCGGAGCAGCTCATCCACCCCTTCCCGCACCGGCCTGAAGGCGGGCAGGCTGTCCCAGACGATGTCCTTCAGGGTCTGGAGCTTGAAGGCCGGCAACGCGGGCGGCACGAATGCCAGCTCGGGGGCCTGGGCCTCCAGGACGCCGAGCATGTCCTGGTTGGTCTGCGTGTTGTACTCTGCGAGCAAAGCAAAGAGTTCCTGCATGGCAGGATCAGAGCACAACCGAATGCCTTCGTCTTTCCTGACAGAAACAGTTATATTAAAAAGTATGGTACATTTGGTTCGCACAAGCACGATTCTCAAGGACTGGGAGAAGGCCTGGAAGGTCTGGTCGGGACTCGCCGAGCACGTCAAGAAGGAGTACAAGGAAGTGAAGGACTCGTACTTCCTGACGAATATCGCGGGGCCCACGGACCAGGTCCACTGGGTAGTGGTGTTCGACAGCCTGGCCGACGAGGAGCGCTTCGCCATGAAGGTGTACGAGGACAAGGCCTACTTCAAGGGGATGTCTGAAAGCCAAGGCCTGGTCAGCTCGCCGGTGGATCGCCTGTACCGGCGGGAGTAGCCTCTTTCAGTCCTCTTCCGCGATCGCGGCGAGCTGGTCGCGCAGGTCCTCGATCTCCTTGATCCAGAACGCCTCCCCGCCCCAGCCCGGGTTGGACTCGCGGAAGCGCCGGTCGTCGCGTTGGCGCGCCGACCAGGCCAGGTAATAAATCAGGCGCATCAGGCGCAGCGGCTCGATCAGCGGCAGGCTGTCCCGCGCGAAGGGGAAGAAGCCCTCGTAGCCCTCCAGGATGAGCTCCAGCTCGCGTCGCGAGGCCCCCGCGCGGTCGGGCAGCAGCAGCCACAGGTCCTGCACGGCCGGGCCGCTCATCATGTCGTCGAAGTCGATCAGCAGCAGCCCTTCACCGGGGCGGTCCAGGATGTTTCCCCGGTGGCAGTCGCCGTGGATGCGCTGCAGGGCTACGCCGGTAAACAGGGGGACGATCCCGGAAAGCGCCTCCCGGGCCAGGCCGAAGAACTCCCCGGCATGCTTGGCCGGCACTACCCCGGCCTCCTCCAGTTCCTCCAGGAAAGCGGCCGTGGAGGCTTCAGGGACGCAGGCCAGGCGGTGAGCGGCCTGTAGCCGGGCGCCCACCGCATGCAGGCGGCCGACCAGGGCGCCCAGCCGCACCCAGTCCTCGTCGGACTCCGCGTCGAAGGAGCGACCCCCTTTGCGCGGGTACAACGCGAAGTCGAAGGTCTCCTCCCGATCCCCTTCGTCGGCCGTCACGGAGGCCAGGGTAGCGCCGTCGCGATCGGCCAGGGGCGGCACCACCGGCAGCTCCTCGCCCGCGCAGTCCAGCACGAAGCGGTGCTCCTCCAGGATCGCCTCCTCGCTCCAGCGCCCGGGGCGGTAGAACTTGGCCACGTAGGGCGCCCCGCCGTCGGTGGCCAGGCCGTACACGCGGTTCACGTAGCTGGGATAGACCGACAGCGTGCCGTCTAGGCTGAGGCCGTAGGCGGACTCCACGGCGCCCAGGACCACGTGCGGGGTGAGCAGGTCGAAAGTGCGGGTCTGCATGGCAGGGCCCCAGGGTAGCACGAACGAAGGCGCAGGGTCGACCCGGAGCCTGGCTGCGATATTGACCCTGCAAGCGTCCCACACTATGGTTTGGCGATGGAGCGGAAGATCGACTGGCACCGGACCCCGTTGGACAAGGATTTGCTGAGGCGGCTCACCGGGCGCAGCGACCTGCGGGGGTTGCTGCAGGCGGACAGCTTCCTGCTGATCTTCGCGGCCAGCGCCGCGCCCCCCCGGTTCCGGTCGTGAGCCCCGCTGCCGGCCCCGCCCGCCTGGAAGACGAGCTCAAGAGGCTCTTCGGCTTCGACTCCTTCCGACCCAACCAGCGCCGGATCATCGAGGCGATAGAGGACGGCCGCGACGTGTTCGCGGCCATGCCCACCGGCGGCGGCAAGTCCCTCTGCTACCAGCTCCCGGCCCTGCTGCGCGAAGGTTTCACGGTCGTGGTCAGTCCGTTGATCTCGCTGATGAAGGACCAGGTGGACGGCGCCCGGGAGAACGGGGTGCCGGCCGCTTTCCTGAACAGCACCCTGGGGGCCGAGGAGGCTCGGGCCACCTGGCGGGAGCTGGCCGCGGGGCGCGTGAAGCTGCTGTACGTGTCTCCCGAGCGGCTGGCCATGCCGGAGTTCCGCGCCGCCCTGGGCCGTCTGGGCCTGTCGTTCATCGCCGTGGACGAGGCCCACTGCATCTCGGAGTGGGGCCACGAGTTCCGGCCGGACTACCGCAACCTGGGCCTGCTGCGCCCGGAGTTCCCCGGCCTGCCCATCGCCGCCTTCACCGCCACCGCTACCCCGCAGGTGCAGGCGGACGTCGTGCGGCTGCTGGGCCTGCGAGAGCCTCTGGTGGTCCGAGCGAGCTTCGATCGCCCCGAGATCTTCTACCGGGTCCTGCGCAAGCAGGCGGTGGAAGAACAGATCCTCGACTTCGTGGCGCGACACCCCGGGCAATCCGGAATCGTGTACCGGGGCACGCGCAAGGCCACCGAGGCAACGGCCGAATCCCTGGCCCGGCAGGGGGTGGCCGCGGTGGCCTACCACGCGGGGTTGGACGACGAAACCAGGCACGCCCGGCAGGAAGCCTTCGTGCGCGACGAGGTGGCGGTGGTCGTGGCCACCATCGCCTTCGGCATGGGCATCGACAAGTCCAACGTGCGCTGGGTGGTGCACGGGGACCTGCCGCGCAGCCTGGAGGGCTACTACCAGGAGACGGGCCGCGCGGCCCGGGACGGGGAGCCGGCCGACACCACCCTTTTTTTCGGCCCGGCGGACATCGCCTCGATCCGCTGGCACATCCAGCGCACCGAATCCCCGCTGGAGCGGGAGCGGGCCGAGGCCCGGCTGAAGGAGGTCCTGCGCTACGTGGACTCCGGCGTCTGCCGCCGCCGGCACCTCTTGGCCCACTTCGACGAGACCTACGAAGGCGACTGCGGCCGCTGCGACGTGTGCGCCGGGGAGGTCAGCCTGGAGGACGCCACGGTCGAGGCCCGCAAGCTGCTGTCGGCTGCGGTCCGCACCGGGGAGCGCTTCGGCGCTCATCACCTGGCGGACATCGTGACGGGCAACGCCACCGACAAGGTGGTGGAGCGCGGGCATCAGCGCCTGCCCACCTTCGGCGCGGGTAGCGGCCAGCCGCGGTCATTCTGGCTCTCGCTGGCCCAGGACCTGGCCGCCGCGGGCTACCTGGCGCGCGGCGAGGAGCGCACGGCGGGCTACAGCCTCACGGACCGCGGGCGGCTTTTGCTCGCCGGCAAGGAGAGCTTCCTGGCTCCCCGCCGTCCCGAGCACTCTGCGCCTGCGGGCAGGCGCGACGAGCGCAGCGTGCAGGAGGACTCCGCTGTCCCGCGGGCCGACGCCGAGGAGCTGTTTCAGTGCCTCAAGCGGCTGCGCAAGCGTCTGGCGCAAGCCCGCGACGTCCCGCCCTACGTGGTGTTCAGCGACAAGACCCTCCGCGCCATCGCCGCCAGCCAGCCGGCCACGCGCGCCGCGTTCCTGCGCTGCCCCGGCGTGGGGGAACGGAAGCTGGAGGCCTACGGCGAGGAGTTCCTGCGCGCCGTCAAGGAGTACCTGGCCGACGGGCGGTGCGGGGAGGGCTGAAGCGGCCCGACGTGTTGACAGCCCCTGGCACTGCCTTTAGAGTGGAGGGGAGCCGTCACTCCATGAGACTTCGCGACATCCTGCGCTCCCCGCTGCGGAGGGGCGACGTGTACACCGGTATCGTCTGCCTCCTGCCCTCCCTGGCGGTGATCGCCGTGTTCGTCGTGTTCCCGATCTTCTTTTCCCTGTTCCTGTCCTTCCACAAGTGGGCCATCCTCACCCCCGAGAAGCCCTTCGTGGGCCTGGCCAACTTCCAGCGCATGTTCGCCTCCCCGGAGTTCTGGCAGTGCCTGGGCAACACCTTCCTTTACACCGCGGGGGTGGTGCCGGTGGGAGCGGCCGCCTCCCTGGGGCTGGCCGTGCTGCTGGACCGCGCCGTGGCCGGCTCCGGCTTCTTCCGCACGGCCTTCTTCCTGCCTACGATCACCTCGATTATCGCCATCGCCGTGGTCTGGCTGTGGGTCTACGACGACGCCAACGGCCTGTTCAACACCCTCCTGCGCGCGCTGCGCCTCAAGCCCGTGCGCTGGCTGACCTCGACCAGGACCTCGCTCCTGTCGCTGGTCATCATGACCGTGTGGAAGAACGCCGGCTACCACATGGTGGTGTTCCTGGCCGGCCTGCAGGCCATCCCGCCCTCCCTCGCCGAGGCGGCCACCATCGACGGGGCCGGCCCGGGGCAGCGCTTCCGCTACGTGACCTGGCCGCTGCTGGCGCCCACCACCGTTTTCGTGCTGGTCACCAACACCATCTTCACCTTCCAGGTGTTCGGCCCCATCTACGTGATGACCGGCGGCGGGCCGGTGCGCTCCACCTCGGTGATCGTCTACTACCTCTACCAGCGGGCCTTCGAGTTCCAGGAAATGGGCTACGCCTCCGCGGTGGCCTGGGTGATCTTCCTGATCCTCATCAGTCTGACCGTGCTGCAGATGCGCCTGTCGCCCCGGCGGGAGCAGATATGGTAAGTCCCGCGGTGGCGCTCCGCCGCTCGCTGCTCTACCTGGCACTGGGCCTGCTGGCCGCCGTGTTCATCGTGCCCTTCCTCTGGATGCTGCTGGCCTCCCTGAAGAGCACGGCCCAGATCTTCGCCTTCCCGCCGCGCATCCTGCCCAGGCCGGCGATCTGGAAGAACTACCTGCGCGTCTGGCAGGTTGTGCCCCTGGCCCGCTTCTACCTCAACAGCATCCTGGTTTCCGGGGTCGTAGCCTTTTCCCAGGTGGTGACCTCCGCCATGGCGGCCTACGTATTCGCCCGGCTGTACTTTCCGGCCCGCAACCTGATCTTCATCGTCTACCTGGCCGTGATGATGATCCCCACCCAGGTCACCGTCATCCCGCTGTTCATCATCATCCGGCGCCTGGGCCTGGTGGACACCTACGGCGCCCTGATCCTGCCGTTTCTGGCCTACCCCTTCGGGGCCTTCCTGCTGCGGCAGTTCTTCCTGACCATCCCGCGGGAGCTGGAAGACGCCGCCCTGGTGGACGGCTGCCCGCGCCTGTGGATCCTGGTGCGCATCATCATGCCCCTGTCGCGGGCCGCCATGGTCACCCTGGGCATGCTGGCCTTCATGTTCACCTGGAACGCCTTCTTCTGGCCGCTTCTGGTCACCAACTCCAGCGAGCATTTCACAATCCAGGTGGGGCTGGCCATGCTCCGCACCCAGCTGGTCTCCGCCGGGGACGCGGACTGGAGCCTGCTCATGGCGGCCACGGTCATCTCCATCGTGCCGGTGCTGGTCTTCTACCTGTTCGCGCAGAAGCAGATCATTCGGGGGATCACCATGACGGGGCTGAAGGGCTGAGGAGCTTGTTTCGGATGGCAGCCCGGCTGCGGTGAGCGGCCGGGCATTATCAAGTTTACCAAGGAGGAACAAATGAAACGACGGATGCTTCTGATCGCGCTGCTCGCGGTCCTGACCGCCGGTCTTGCGCCGGCGCAAAAGGTGAGCCTGGTGCTGTGGCACTCTTACTCGGGAGTCCGGCAGCAGCTGTTCGAGACCCTGATCAAGGAGTGGAACAAGGCCAACCCCTCGATCAACGTCAAGCCGGAGTACGGCGGCAGCCTGTGGAGCATGCGGGACAAGCTGCTGACCGCCATCGCCGGCGGCGCCGGGCCGCACCTGGCCGAGATCGACTCCTACTGGACGCCGATCTTCGCCAAGCCGGGCTCCCTGGTGAAGCTGGAGCCTTACATGGCCGCGGACGCCAAGTTCAACAAGGCTGACCTGGCCCGCGCCTCGCTGCAGAGCACGCAGTACCTGGGGGAGAGCTACTCCATCCCCTTCAACCTGAGCACCATCGTGATGTACTACAACAAGCCGCTGTTCAAGGCCGTCGGCCTGGACCCGGCCAAGCCTCCGGCGGACTGGGACGAGCTGCTGGCCTTCAGCCAGAAGCTCACCGTGGACAAGAACGGCGACGGCACCCCGGACCAGCGCGGGCTGGTGTTCCCCAACAAGGCCAACTTGGGCTCGGTCTGGTACTGGCTGGCCTTCTTCTGGCAGCAGGAAGGCAAGCTGTTCAACGACGCCCTCAATGCGGGGACCTTCAACTCCGAGGCCGGGGCGCTGGCCACCGACCTGTGGCGCCAGTTCGCCAGGGAAGGTCTCATGTCCCTGTCCCCGGGCTCCGCGGACTTCGAGGCCGAGCTAGCCGCCATGGAGCTGTCCTCCTCGTCGGTGATGGGCCGCTACCGCGACAACATGGGCAACGCCCGCTTCGGCTTGAGCGCCCTGCCCAAGGCCAAGGCCGTCGCCACCGTCACCGGCGGCGGGAACCTGGCCATGTTCTCCTCCTGCCCGGACAAGAAGGCCGGCTGGGCGGTCTTGAGCTGGCTGGGCTCCACCCAGGTCAACAAGCGCTGGGCCCTGGCCACGGGCTCCATCCCCGTGCGCCAGTCGGTCCTGGGCACCCCGGAGTACGGCGACTACCTGATGAGCGACCCCAAGGGCAACATGATGATCTCCACCCTGCAGAACGCCTACATCCGCCCCAACCTCCCCGAGTACGGGGACGCCTCGCGCATTATCGCCATGGCCGTCGAAGAGGCGGTGTTCAAGGATACGGACCCCAAGCCGCTGCTGGACAAGGCCAAGGCCGAGGTGGACGCCTTGTTCAAGAAGTAACCGTGCCGCCGGCTGTGAACACGGAGGTGGGAGGGGCTCGCCCCT
>Ga0315275_10004522_pt1 | contig 13001 bp, 10 predicted proteins | sample YL17G03_0_MG_FD_205557 | JGI IMG/M metagenome (GOLD analysis project Ga0315275, IMG submission 205557) | Sediment microbial communities from Yellowstone Lake, YNP, Wyoming, USA - YL17G03_0 | ecosystem: Environmental > Aquatic > Freshwater > Lake > Sediment | place: USA: Wyoming | collected... | reverse complement strand
ACCCAAAGGTCAAAACCTTTGCCTTGGTGATGGGCGTGGAAAACGAAATGGAGAAGGTGACCCATCAATTCATCGGGCAGACGAACGACGAGAGAACGCGGGCGGTATTGGAAGCGGCCATGAATCAAGCCCTCGGAAACAGCGTCAAGGTGGAGACGAAGGTGGTGGGCGACAAGATCGAGGCGACGGCTACATTCACGCCCAAGACGTCCGCAGACATCATCATGGTGGAGTTCAAGGTCGATGAATCGGAAAACCGCGAGTAAAAAAAGCAAGACGGAAGGGACGGTGAGGAAGGTGGAATCAGGCTTCCTTCTTCCTCCTCGCCCCGATGTTTGTCAGGAGTGCGCCGTAAAGCACGATCCTGGGATGCCTCACAACCGGGATTCGCTGTACTACCAGATCAAGTTCAACGCCGAGCACGGGCGGTATCCGCAGTGGAGCGACGCCGTAGCGCATTGCTCCCCCGAAATGCGGGCCGCCTGGCAGGGTGAACTTGAAAAACAGGGAGTATGGTCGGAGCCCGTCGAGGGGATGCCCAAGGAGGAGCGCGTGGCCCGCGTCATCGCGGATCTACCGACGCATTCCAAAAAGGCAAGCAACCAGGCGGGCATCTTGACGGTCCTGAAAGGCCCCATCGTCCCCCCGGCAGGGCAGCCTCTAAAGGGGGATGCTTAGAGCGAAAAGGAGATACGGCGTGACGAAAAGGATCCGGCTCGCGTAACTCTCTGAGGTGAACATGAAACCCAAGGCCCAACAGTCAAGGAGTAGAACCATGAGCCGCAAAGGCTTGATCATTGATCGCGTTTTTTGCAAGGAAGGCGACCCCTACGACATTGAGTGGAGCAAGCGTACCGTCGAGATGAAGGAGGGGGATAAGGTCGTCTTTCGGCAGGACGGCGTCGAGGTGCCCAAGTTCTGGAGCAACAATGCGGCGACCATCCTGGCGACGAAGTATTTCCGGGGAAACCTGGGAGCGCCAAACCGGGAGTACTCTGCAAAGCAGATATTCAACCGGGTGGTCGATGAACTGGTCAAGTTCGCCATCTCCAAGAATCTCATGGACAAGGTGAGCGGGCGTATCTACGGAAACGAGATGAAGTGGCTGCTGGTGAACCAGCGGTACTCCTTCAACAGCCCGGTCTACTTCAACGTGGGGGCGGATAAGGAGCCCCAGGGGAGCGCCTGTTTCATCCTGCTCATCCAGGACGACCTCCAGAGCATCAGCCGGGCGCAACAGGAGATGATCGTGATCTTCTCCAACGGGTCGGGGGCGGGGTACAACCTTTCCGCCCTGCGCGAAGCGGGAGCCCTCCTCTCGAAGGGCGGATTCGCTTCCGGACCCAATTCCTTCCTTCGGGGTTACAACTCCTGGGGCGGAATCATCCGTTCGGGCGGCGTCCAGCGCCGGGCGGCTATGCTCGCCAGACTGGACGATTGGCACCCCGACATCATGGAGTTCATCAATCTGAAGTCGAAGGAGGAGAAGAAGGCCCGAGCCTTGGTCAAGAAGGGGTTCACCGTCGAGGAGGCTTACGCGACGGTGGCCTGCCAGAACGTGAATCTCTCGACGGGAGTGAGTGACGCCCTCATGCGGGCGGCCATGGACGACCGGGACTGGCCCCTCAAGGCCGTGGTTGGCGGGAAGCATGTGAGGGCGGTAAAGGCGGCGGAAGTTCTGGATGCCATCGCCACGAACGCCCATTTCTGCGGCGATCCGGGGGTGCAGTTCGACGACACCATCAACCGGTGGAACCCCCTCATTAAGATGGGGCGGATCCTCTCGTCCAACCCGTGTTCCGAGTTCTTGGGCCTTCCGAACAGCGCATGCAACCTGGCATCCATCAACCTCGCGGCCTTCTACGACCGAGAGGGGGGGTTCAAGGAGGAGGAGTTCGAGGCGGCGGTACGGCTCTCCGTCATCTCCCAGGACATCCTGGTGGAGATGTGTGGGTACCCCACGGAGGAAATCACGAAGAACTCCCGCGCCTACCGACCGCTGGGTCTGGGATTCTCCAACCTCGGGGGTCTGTTCCTCAAGATGGGTATCCCCTACGACAGCGACTTGGCGAGGGCATGGGCCTCGGCCATAACCGCCCGCATGACCGCCAAGGCATTCATCACCTCTTCGGAGCTCGCCAGGATCGAAGGGACGTTCACCGGGTTCGAGGAAAACAAGCGGGGAATGATGGCGGTTCTGAAGCAGCACAAGACCAAGTTCGCGGGCGTGATGGAGCAATCGGGAACGCTCCTGCCGGGCCTCGATAAGGTGGAAGACCTTTGGGAGCAGGCGTACGCGGATGCCGCCAAGTATGGGGTCAGGAACAGCGCCGTGACCCTGGTTCCCCCGGCGGGGACGATCTCGTACCTGATGGATTGCACCACCCAGGGCATCGAGCCGATGCTGTTCCTCATGGGGAAGAAGGTTCTCGTCGGCGGAGGGGAGCTCATATTCCTCAATCCCGTCGTGGAGAACACTCTCCAGTACCTCGGGTACACCCCCCAGGAGCGGGCCATCCTGGTCGAGTACATCAAGGAGAACGGGAAGCTGGACGGCTCCCCGATACGGCCCCAGCACCTCGCCATCTTCGACCCCGTGTACCCCGCGAGCGTCGGAGACCGGCACATCTCGATCCAGGGACAGATGCTCATGATGGCGGCGGTGCAGCCGTTCATCAGCGGGGCCATCTCCAAGACCTTCGGGTTGCCCCGGAACGCGTCGGTGCAGGAAGTGAAGGACATCATCATCCAGTCTTGGAAGCTGGGCCTGAAGGCGGTGACGATGTACCGCGACGGGAGCAAGATCAATCAGCTCATGACCAGCGCCGTCTCCGGTAAGATCCTTCTGGACGACGATGAGGTCCGCCGCGACCGGCTGCCCGACGACACGAACGCCAAGAAGCACCGGGTCGTCATCAGGGATTTGACCGGGGAGACGAAGATGTACATCCTCCCCTCTTTCTATTCCGACGGCAGGCTCGGAGAGGCTTTTATCAGCGGACTGGGGAAAGAGGGATCGTCCCTCAAGGGGCTGGTGGAGGCATTGATGACCGCCGTCTCCATCGCCCTCCAGTACGGGGTGCCGCTGGAGGTGTTCGCGGAGAAGTTCATCGGAACCATCTTCTCGCCCAGGGGGCTCACGTCGAACCCGAAGATCCCGAGCTGTACCAGCCTCATCGACTACATCTTCCGGTACCTGATGAACGAGTTCGGGAACGAGGATTCCCCCGAGGCATCCCTGACGCCGAGCGAGAAGGCGAAGACCGCCCTGATTGAACACCGAATCGGGAAGGCGGCGGACCATTCGGGAGAGATTCTCACAGGGGAGATGTGCAAGTGCGGGTCACTCATGGTGAGGAACGGGGCGGGGTGCAAGTCCTGCCTGAATCCCTCGTGCTCAAATTTCGCTTCGTCTTCGTGCGGAGGTTAGAAATGCCGGAGAGGAGAGGCCCCACAAAGGGAATGATGCGGAGGCTGGCGACCGTCGCACCGGAGAAGGTGGCGGACGAGTTGGAAGCCGTACAGCGGGACCGAGACGCCCTGAAACAGGCCCTTGCCATCAAGGTCGCGGACTACGCCAAGTCTATGACCCTTGGGAAGGACGACATTTTGATCTTGAAACCGCCTTCGACGAACCCCGCCGTATCGGTGGAGTCGCTGACGGAGGTGGCCATCATGATGGCGGACAGGATCAAAACCACGACCGGATGGCGCGGGACCATCCTGATTGAGGCTGGGGCCTCCCTCTCCAGGCTTTCCCAGGAGGAGGAGAAGGTTTTCTACGACGTACTGAAAAGAAAACACGGCGGCGGGGCTTGACAAAAAAGGGAAACCCCGTATAATATAAGCAGCACAGGAGGATTTCATGCCCAGCATCGACATGGGGCTGGCGATTCACGTCGCCAGGGGGACAGCATTCCAACTGGTTCGGGACCACGACCTTGCACCGGAAGTTCTATACGACGAGGGTCGGAAGGTCTACGAGTACATCCTTGAATACTTCGGGAAGTATGGGAAGATCCCGGATCCCGGGACCATTGAGAACGACATCAAGGTCCAGATTCCCCCGCTGACGGACGCCCCTGAGCCGCCAGCCTACTACCTCGACAGGATCAAGGAGCGGGCTCTTGATCGTCTGGTGATGGAGGCAACGCAGGCCCAATCCCGCGCAATGGCTAAATTGAACACACGGGCCGCGATGGACGCGGCCAAGAAATTACTATCTGACGTCAACCGGATGAGCCTTGCCGGGGAGCCCATCGACGACTGGACGCAGAAGACGGACGACCGATGGGCACTTTACAAGCAGGCGGCCAGATTCAAGGGGGTCACGGGTCTGGGGACTCCCTGGCCAGGCATCAGCGAGCTGACGATGGGGATGCAGCCGGGGGACTTCTGGCTGGTCGTCGGGCGACCCAAGAGCGGGAAGACCTGGAACCTTCTGAAGATGGCGATCTACTCCTGGCTGACGCCCGTGGTGACCAAGTTCGACGACGCCGGGGCTGTGGCGGAAACCCGCCCTTGCCGGGTGCTCATCATCACGATGGAGATGCTCAAGCGGTCCATCAAGGAACGCATGGACAGCATCTACTCCCAGCTTTCCTACTCGGGGATCGTGGGGGGAACCCTGGGGATGCACGTCGAAGACCAGTACAAGATTGCCCTGGACACCTTGAAGGGTAAGAATCCCCTGTGGGTCGTCACGCGCAACCGGGTACGCGACGTTCGAGACATTCCCATCGTGATCGAGGACATTCAGCCCGATGTGGTCTACCTCGACGGCCTCTACAAGATGAGGGTCGAGGGGGGTCGTTACAAGAGCAACTGGGAGAAGATCACGGACATCGCGGACGACCTCGACCTGATCTGCAAGACGAAGGGAACCATCATCGTCGGGACGACGCAGTTCAACCGGGGAGCGGTGAAGGTGGGGAACAAGCCGAAGGGGAAGGGGAAGACCATCCCCCTGGCCGGGCTGGAGAACCTCGCCTTCGCGGACGCCCTGGGCATGAACCCCGACGTGGTGATCGGGGTCATCTCCACGAAGAGGATGAAGGATAACAATGAGGCCATCCTCCAGTTGATCGCCAACCGGCGCGGGAAAGAGGGGGCCTGGCAAGTGCATTTCGACCCCGGTACGGGCAACTTCGATGAGATCGCACCTTTCGACGAGGAGGGTAGCGGGGGCGGGGACGAGCCCGATGAGAGCGGAGATGGTGATCCCTCCGTTGATACCAACTAATGCGAGCAGAAGCCATCTTACAACTTGCTGGGATGCTGGGGTCTGCGGCGAAGGCCCACAAGACCTACGTTAATATGCAGTGCCCCTTCGCCTCCTTCTATCACCAGCACGGGACCGACCGGACCCCATCCTGCAACGTCTTCATTCACGATGACGAGCGGTCGGGGTGGAAGTGCCATTCCTGCGGCAAGCACGGAACTCTCTCGGGAATGGTCATCCAATGGGCACTTCTCACTCGCAAGGACGCCACGGAGCTGCTCGATCTCATCGAGAAGGAGGAAAACTCGACGGAGGCCATCTGTGGAAGGATGGATCGGAAGTGGGATGCAAAGTGGGAGGAACGGGAGGAAAAGGCCCTCTTGGGGACGGACCTCGACGTATTCAGCGAGGAGGAGTTGAAGCCGTTCTTGGGCAGGGTTCCCAGGTACATCATCGACCGAGGATTTACCATCGAGACGTGCAAGGCATGGAACCTGGGCTACGACAAGGAATGGAAGGCGGAGGATGGAACGCTCCGGCCCAGGGTCGTGATCCCCATCCGGAGGCGGGACGGGAAACTGGTGGGCATGACGGGCCGGGCCATCGACGACATCAAGGAGCAGAAATACTGGAACTACTGGAACTTTCCCAAGAGCCACTACCTTTTCGGGGAGAACATGGTTCTGGCGCGGGAGGCAGAGACGAAGGCGAAGGAGGGGGACAAGTACGAACCCCTTCTTGCGATGGTGATCGTGGAGGGCTACCTCGACGCCATTAAGTGGTGGGAGTACGAGATTCCCACGGTCGCTATCATGGGAGCCCAGGCGAGCAAGGAGCAGATCACGCTGCTGAAGGACTACCAGAGGCTCTACATCGCCCTCGATTGCGACGCGGGAGGAGAGACTGGCGTGAAGGATCTGGTTCCAGTCTTGAGGAACCGGTTACCCCTGTTCCGGGTGACGTTCCCCGGAGGAAAAACGGACCCGAAGCAATGCACGAAGGAAGAGGCATTCGCGGCCCTGGAGAGCGCGAAAAGATTAGCTTGAAAGAAGATTTCCCCTTGACAAAAAAGAGAAACCCCGTATAATTAGAGCGTAGAACAAGGGTGGGAGTTTACCTTGAGATTGTATGGAAGAGAGGAGGTGCCAATGCGTTAGGGAGAAAAGGAATTCGATTGGCTTGGATTGAATGGAATGGAGTTGAGAGGAAAGAGTCATGCCTGAGAACGGATGGTTCAACACGGGTAAGGAAGCGACGGATCGCGCTTCTGCCAAGCCTCAGTTCGGGGTTTCCCATCGGTACTACTTGAAGGTCGGCGGCGAGGGCGAGATCGTCTTCATCGACGGGGACAACACCGTGGAGGAGCCCATCGGCTCCTACAGGGAACACGCCTTCGTCACGAAAGACGGCAAGTGGCCGAACTTCGCCTCGTGCCCCGGCAAGGGATGCCAGGTCTGCCGTGAGGGGCTGAAGCCCTACGACGCCTGGCCGTTCACCATCATCCAGCTCAAGCCCACGTGGACCGACCGAGCGGGCAAGGAGCACACGAACGAGATCAAGCTGCTGGTCGCCAAGAAGGAGGCCATGCAGAAGATCCTCCGGCACATCGGCCTCCGCAAGGGGCTGATCGGGACGCAGTGGAACGTCTTCCGGTCGGGCCAGAAGTCCTACACCATCGGGGACGACTGGCAGTTCCAGCGCAAGATCGGTGGCGACGGCGTCGTGCTCCCGCTGGAGCGCCGGATCCTCATCGCCAAGGAGTTCAGCCTGAAGCCCGAGGATGTGAAGCAGATCAACTACCGGGAGGCCCTCAAGCCCAAGACCATCGAGGAACTCATGGCCGAGGGGATCGACTTCGAGGGGACCAAGCGCCGGGAGGCTTCCTTTTTCGGAGGGGGCCAGGGCGGGGGTCAGGCCGGAGCCCAGGGGGGGCAGAGCGGAGGGCAGGCCGCAGGGGGCCAGCCGAACCAGGGGGCGGGGTCCGACGTTCCGTACTAACAAGGGGCGAACCAAGGTGAGTAATCTCCGCCGACGTTGCTACGGTACAATGTCGGCGGAGATTTGGAGCGGGGTGGTGTAGCCCGGTAACATGCAGGCCTCATAAGCCTGAGATCGAGAGTTCAAATCTCTCCCCCGCTTCCAGAGGGTCCGGTAGCTCATGCCGAAAGGCCATAAGGGACGCCCCGCTATGGTACCTGTCGCGGGGGAACCTGAATGTGGAAGAGCGCACCGAAAAAAGATCGGTGAGGTTGGGGGTTCAAATCCTCCCCGGATCGCCAGCGCAAACGGTTTGCAAAACCAGGGCGAGTAGCTCAGCTGGCCAGAGCGCCTGCCTTACAAGCAGGAGGTCGGCAGTCCGATCCTGCCTTCGCCCACTAAAGGCCCCGACTCGGACCCTAACCGGCTTCTGTGTCCGGCGGCGACCGAGGGTGTGGGGCCTTTTTGGGCGTGTAGCTCAGCTGGTTAGAGCGTCCGCCTGATAAGCGGAAGGTCGGCGGTTCGAGTCCGCCTTCGCCCACCAGGGAGAGGAAGTGGGTGCCCCTGGTGCCTCCACCCCGCACCCCGGCAACACGCGATTGACCGTGGGTGAGTAGAAAACCAGGCGGCGAGGGGGGTAACCGCCCCGCCGATGGCTTGGGTGGCCTCTCTTTTTGCCAGGTAGCTCAAGTTGGTAGAGCATCCGGCTGTTAACCGGATTGTTGCGAGTCCGAGTCTCGCCCTGGCAGCCATTGGCTCCCAAAAGGGTCGGATAGCCTGGGAAAACCCAGGGGGACTGATCAGGGACGGAAGCGAGCGGGGAGCCCTCTCCGAGGATTCGCGGTACGAGGAGGGGTTGCGAAGATCCGCAGCGCACCGTCTTATGCGGGAGTAGCTCAGTTGGTAGAGCGCGAGCCTTCCAAGCTCGCTGTCGTGGGTCCGAATCCCATCTCCCGCTCCAGGAGGAACAGATGCCGTCGAGATCGGGAAAACGGATCTTGGCGGCGGAAGCCCGTCTCTACGATGCCCTTCGCAAGGTCAACGGAAACGACCTGGAGGAGCAGGAGCGCGGGCTACTCGATTCCTTGGGAAGCATCGAGGGGGTGAAGGCGGCGGCGGACGCCTTGGGGAAGAAAGCAGGCAAGGAGATGAATCAGGACGCAGAGATCGCGGCGGCGGTCGCGGCCCTGGAGCAGGCCGACATCTTCGCCCTGGACTTGGAAACCATCGGGACCACGAAGGAGAAGGATTCGGCCCTGGACCCCAAGACGAACCTGATCGAAGGGGTGTCGGTGGCCGTGGGGCTTCACAAGAATCAGGGGTGGTGGTTCCCCTTCCGAAGCAAGCGGCCAGGGGTGAAACTCTACTCGCAAATCCAGGTGTTCCGAGCCCTCGACCCCATCCTCAAGAACCCTAACAAGACCCTGGTGGGATCCAATCCCAAGTTCGACCTCCAGTGCCTCAAGGTACAGGGAGTTCTGGTCGAGAACCGCCTGATCGACACGGTGGTTTCCGACTGGCTCATGGATGAGAACCAGCGTTCGCACGGCCTGAAGGAGATCGTGGAACGGGAGTTTGGGATCAAGGCGGTGAAGTGGGCTGAAGCGAAGGCGATGGAGGAAGACCCCTCCACGGCGGATGCGTTCGCGGAGTACGCCCTAAACGACAGCCGGTACGTCTTCCGGGTGTGGCGAGACGTCCACGAACCGAACCTTGGGAAAGACCCCCGTCTTCTGAAGCTGTTCCACGAAGTCGAGATGGAGATCATCCAGACTTTCGTGGAATCGGAATTGGATGGGGTGTGCATCGACCGGCCCTACCTCTTGGGCTTGCGGGAGACCTTGAACAAGGAGGCGGCAGAGGCGGCAGAAAAGGCTTGCGCGGCCCTGGGGCGGAAGATCGACATCAGTTCATCCCAGGAAGTGAGTGTCACCTTATTCGGATCTCCAACCCAGGAGGCCCTGGAAACGGCCAACGTCAATGACCGGGTGAAGGCGCGGTTCACGGATAAGGGCCTTTTCGACAGCCCTCCGGGGATGATCCCCCTTCCCTTGGACAAGAAGGGGAAGCCCATCCTCCCCGGCAAGAACGGGTACTACAGCACGGATGAGGGTATTCTCTCGAACATCAAGGGGAATCCCTTCATCGACGCCCTTCTCGACCACCGTTGGGCGACCAAACTCCTCAGCACTTACGTCGAGCCCTACTTGGAAAAGTCGGAAGCCACGGGAAGGATCTACCCCGACTTCCACCAAGCGGGCACCGTTGCCGGGCGGTTTACATGCGAGAACCCGGCCCTCCAGACCATCCCGACAGAGAAGGGGAAGTACAGCATCAAGAAGATGTTCATCCCCGCCCCCGGCTACGCCTTCGTCTGCGGGGACTTCAACCAGCTCCAGTTCCGGCTGGTTGGGCACTTCGCCAAGAGAGTCCTGGGGAAGTCTGTGGTGGCGGACTCCTACCTTGCGGGGATGGACCTTCACACGAAGACGCAGAAGGAGTTGAAACTGGCGGACAGGAAGCCCGCCAAGACGATCAACTTCGGATTCATCTTCGGGCGGAGCGCCGACTCCTTCGCCTACGGCAACCATCTCCCCATCGCTGCCGCGAAGACCTTTTACAACGGATTCCACGGCTCCTACCCTGAGATCAAGGCGATGCAGAGGGCCTGCATGAGGAGCCTCTGCGAGAAGGGGTATGTGGCCTCACTCACGGGCAGGCGAAGACGTTTCCCCGAGCACAAGGGGAAGGATCCCGATAAGTTGCAGAAGGGTGACAGCCTTTGGTGGGACAGCTGGATCGCCTGGAACGCGATGATTCAGGGGGCCGAGGCTGATGTGGTCAGGATCTCCATGAGGAACATCTACCGGGAGATCAAGGAGCGGCGGAAGACGGACCCCCGGTGGAATAACGTGAGGATGAAGGTCCAGGTCCACGACGAACTGGTCTACGAGACCCCCCAGGAGATCGAAGACGACGTCATGAAGATGGTGAAGGAGAAGGCGGAGTCTTGCTTAAAGCTTGAAATTCCTCTGATCTTCGACGTCGGAATTTCCAGAAATAACTGGGAAGAGGCGAAGAAGTGAGTGAGCCCCAAGCCAACCCGGAGCACGACCCGAAGAACCCGGCCCAGGCAGCGGCGAACCTGGGAATGATTCCCGAGCCTTCCGAAGAGTTCCTCGAAGCCTTCAGGGAGGGTAGTTCGGGGATGGTTGTCGATTGTGAGTTCTGCGGGAGGGTGTACTTCGCAACGCAGGACAGCGGCGACTACGAAGAAGGGGAGCTGGAGAACCTTCGAGCGCAGGCAGAAAAGGATCCCGACAAGTACATCGAGGTCGATTGCTTCACCACCCGAATTAAGATCGACGGAAAGGGCTACGCCGAGGGGTGCAAGTGCCACAAGATCCGCCGATACGAGGATTGGATCTGGTCGAATCGTAGATCCATCGTGGCGTACCTCAAGGCCAGGACGGAGAAGCGGTTCAAGGCGGCGGCGGAAGATGCCGAGGCCGTGCGGGCGCATCTGAAGATTGCCGAGGGGGCGGACGATGCGGAGATAATGGAACGCGAGATCCTGCGGAAACTCTTAGATAAGTACCCTGACGAGAATGGCGTCTACAGCCTTCACGATCATTCCAGCGGAAAGGACGAGTTCGGATAGTTTTCCCCTTGACAAAAGCGGAAAACAGAGTATAATATAAGGTAGGTTTTTAGTAGGGGTGCCGATGGAATTCGGTGCGATGTTCCGGTTCAAGCGGTCGGAGGTCCAGCCCGGCCTCATCGAAACCTTCAAGCGCGACTTGGTGAAGCGCCAGCGGGGCGGTGAGAAGTACGGATTCGGCAAGGGCAAGACCGTAACCCTCTACCGCGAGCAGGCCGATACCATCGAGATCCCCCGGTACTACGCCCTCCGAGAGTTCCCTCCAGGGATGTTTCAGGACAAGACCACCGAAGGCCAACCGGCCCCCTTCAAGTTCACCAGGGACTTGAGATCCAATCAGACGCCCGTGGTGGCGGAGTTCTTGAGCCGCCTGGGGAAACGGGGATCGGAGTACGGGGGCATCCTCTGTTCCCCCTGCGGATCCGGGAAGACCATCGAGGCCCTGTACCTCCTTTCCAAGTTGGGACGGGCAGCCATCGTCCTCGTCCACGCGGAGTTCCTCATGACGCAGTGGAGGGAGGCCATCCTGGGGAACGCCACGACGAATCCCCCGAGGCTTCCGTTCACGGACCTTCGACCGGAGGATGTGGGGACCATTCAGCAGGACGAGGAGGATTGGCAGGGGAAGAAGATCGTCCTGGCGATGGTTGAGACCCTCATCAACCGCGAGTACGGACCCGACTTCTACGATAATTTCGGGGTGGTTTGCCTAGATGAAGTCCACCGTCACGGCGCGATGGAATGGCACAAGGCCATGACGAAGTTCCCGGCCAAGTACCGGATCGGGCTCTCCGCGACACCGGCCAGGGGAGACGGCCTCTGGGATGTCATCAAGTTTCACATCGGGAACATCATCGCCAGGGGAGGGGAGTCGGAGAAGGCGACCGTGTACGTCGTTCCCACGGGAGTCGCCGTACACGACGAGTTCTACAAGCAGTACAACTCCGATGGGGAGGAGACCGACAACATCGCCCTCGCCAGGCTCCTGAAGGTTCTGTGCAAGAGCGACTACCGGAACCGTCTGATTGCCAAGGAAATCTTCAAGGCATATAAGGCCGGGCGGCGGGTGCTGATTCTTTCTGACCGCCTGGCGCACCTCGATGCCCTGGAAGCCCTCTTCGTTGAGGATTGGAAGAAGGAGACCTCGCAAGAGGAGCAGATGGCCCTGGTGATGGGGAACCGGAAACCGGCGGACGACGTGGTGGGCCGGTACACCGGGGGCATCTCTCAGGACGACATCGAGCGGGCGAAGACTTGCAGGGTACTTCTCGGGACGTACCAGTACGCGAAGGAGGGGCTGGACGACCCGATGCTGGACACCCTCATCTTAGCGACCCCCAAGGGGAACGTGATCCAAGCCGTGGGGCGCATCCTCCGAACGGCGGAAGGGAAGAAGCCTCCCCTCGTGATCGACATCCACGACGAGAAGACGGATGCCTGCCGGGATTTCCTCGACCGGAGAATGCGGGGATACGCCGAGCGGGGCTACGACGTGAAAAAAATCGAAAAAACCCCTTGACGAAAGCATGAAACCCGATATAATTATAGTAGCGGCGCAGGCAGGAGGAGGACAGTGCCGGAAAACATCAAGGAACGGGAGTACCAGAAGCTCCATTACCAGGAGAACAAGGAGACGATCTCCGCAGCCAAGCGCGACCGGTACAAGGAAGACCCGACGTACCGAAACAGCGCGAGGAAGCGGGCGTTGTCGCGTTACCACGAAACCCGCGTAGGGAAAGAACGCGGACGCCGGGGGTACAACCACCCCAAGGTTGTGCAAGTGAACGGGAAGGACGTTCTCGTTCATTGCGTCAAGGCGTTCGCGGACAGGGTGGGCCGGAACGTCCAGACCATTCGGGCGTGGGAGGAGCGGGAGGTGATTCCCACCCCCACGTTCGTGGACGACCGGAACCGGCGATGGTACAGCGATGCTCACATCGAGGGTGTGGCCCGAGCTGTGGCGAGGTTCGCGGCAGCGGGGGCCTTGAGTCTGGACATCCTGGGGAAGCTCGTGGGACGAGAGTTCCGGTGAAAAGCGGTCGTTGGCCGAGGAGGGATTGAATGCCGAAGGCGAACGGGCACGAAAAGAAAGTGTCGGAAGCGAAGGCGCGGGCGGAGGGGGCGGGGAAGGATGGGTACCTC
>Ga0315275_10004518_pt1 | contig 13009 bp, 14 predicted proteins | sample YL17G03_0_MG_FD_205557 | JGI IMG/M metagenome (GOLD analysis project Ga0315275, IMG submission 205557) | Sediment microbial communities from Yellowstone Lake, YNP, Wyoming, USA - YL17G03_0 | ecosystem: Environmental > Aquatic > Freshwater > Lake > Sediment | place: USA: Wyoming | collected... | reverse complement strand
GAATCCGAGCTTTTACCTTTGGCATCGGCATCCAGAAGCATCATAACGGGCCGACAATAAAAATAAGTGATGGCACAATAGGTTCCAACGAGACCGATTGCCCAGGGGAGTGGCATAGTAATTATATGCTTTAACTCTTTAAGAGGGGTATCCGCTACAAAAAAAAGCAGCAACTCTATTCCAATCGTGTGGAATGACACCACGAGTAAAATAAGGACCAACACCCGGCCTGCAAATTTGAATTTGCTCATTTCAGCTTATCCCTTTTACTGAGTTTTAAAACAGAGTATACATTATTATTGACTTTTATACTGCCTGCAACAACTTGGCGATAGTACAGAAACTTCGGAACCTAAAGTCAAATATTGAGGTCACCTGAGAAATATCGTTTTGATACTATTAAATGTTCATTCCCGTTTCCCGGACGGCTTAAGATAATCCGGTCAACCGATTTTGTCTCCGATTTCTTTCCGGGCGGCAGCGAGTTTTTCCTCGTCTATCCTGAATCGGAGTGAATTGAACGCATCCTCCACCTGCCGCTTATATTCGCGGTGCTTGAAATATGCTTTAATCCGGTCGCTCACCGGTTTGATCTGCTCGCTCGGCTGCCATTTTTCCACTTCGCCGGTATCGGCATTCAAGCAGCAATCGAGAAACACGGCCCATGTGACTTTGTCCAGAGGCAGCGATGCGAAGTCTCGTTTCATCGCCAACAGCTTTCCTTCCATGGCCGGTTCCCAGAAATGGAAAAGCTTGGAATAAAGCAGCGCGCCATGATAATGCTCCGGGATGTCCATCACCGCCTCTTTCCCGACTGAAACCGCCAGCAAATCCACCAATTTCGCAAAATCGTAAAAAATACCCAAGCCGGGCTTGCGTTGATGCACCAGCCGGGGCCTGTCCGGCGAAAAATCCTTCCTCGGATCCTGAATGCTCAACCAGTCTATCAACACCATCGGCACATCCGTGATGTCTTCCATGCCGGGCACAAAACACCTCTTCGGCCTGAAAACCCCTTCCCGAAGTCTCACCTCGATAAGCAGCCGGTCGGGGTGCTCAACCTCGTCGTATATGCTTAAGCGGTGCTCGAGCACGTTTGATGCGTCTATAATCAGCAGGGGTTTGTCGAAGCCGCGCTCCGCAAGCATTTTCCACAATCCCGTTTCTCTGAAAACGCTATCGAGCTCCTCATGATTAAACCTTCCCAGAAACAAATTGGTCGGGTTGACCTTTGCCAGCTCATAAAGAAAATCTTCATCCCTTAACCCGAGATCCAACTGCGGATATCTCTCGTGCCGGACGTAGGCGAAATTTTTCAATTTCTTGGTTTTCGCCAGGAACCTTTCCAGAAGACCTTTGTTTTCCATGGGAATACTTTGCTTGATAATATGGGGGCTGTCAAGAATGACCCTAACTTAAGAGAATTGATTGTTCCGGCAGAAACCACGGGCTTCAGCCCGTGGAGCTTCACAATTCGGGATGGTAGCCACGGACTTAAGAGCCTGTGAAAATATTGGAAACGCTTCCATGAGTGTCATTCTGAGCAAAGCGAAGAATCTCTCTTAAGATATTGAAAATGAAGAGAGATTCTTCACTCCACTTCGTTTCGTTCAGAATGACAATGATGATGCGGCTCTGATTTTTTCACAAGATCTTTAAGTCCGTGGCTCTCAATAAAATGTGATCCTCCCCGCATTAATGGTTTTGCAAAATTTAAAAATCCAGAATGGTAGGCCCGACTCTCCAGTCGGGCCAAGCGCGGGGCAAGAGTGCCCCGCCTACCATGGAATTGAATGATGTGTTATTTTTTGCAAAACCATAAGTCCGTGGCTCTCAATCAAATGTGATCCTCCCCGCATTAAAATGCGGGGTTTCGTAAACGAATTAATCGCCAATGTCGTGTCGTGTTTGTTACCAGGGGCGGCGCATTTAAGAACAGCCGTAGGGGCACGGCATGCCGTGCCCCTACACATCCATTATTTGACGAATGGCACGAAACCAGGAATATTGAGTTTTGATCTTAGTGAAAACTTTCGGGAAATCGCCGCTTGTCGCGCCACCCGGACAACCACGCATGAGCGTAGTGCTGACCATCCGCCGACTCGTCTTTTGCATAAAATATGGGTTTATATTTACGCCAGCAACATGGGGATTGTTTTCAGTTCCCGTTTAAGGGGGTCGAGTGCCAGGCCGAGGGCTTCGAGGGTCATGACATCAAGGAGGGTGTAATCGTCTTCTTCTCCGAAGATCACGTCGGCGCTGCCTATCCTTCCTTCATATTTGAAGAAAGCCATACCTCTTTTTCTTTTAATTTTTTCGCCATTCGCCAGCCTGAAAATTTCTTCGGCGACAGGCTTTATGCCGAGTTTCTCCAATAATGCGGCCTGCACAACGGAATAAAACGCGCCCGAATCCACCAGAAATTCGACCTTCTCCGTCACGTCCAGATTGGATGGATTGCCGACCTCGATTTCCACGATGTCCACACCCATTGTTTTATACCCCCTCCCAGTTTATCGCTTTCTATTTATTGGGGCAAATGCCGTTTTTTCAGCCTTATTGACTATCGCATAATTGGTTGACATGACGTAGGGGCAACCCCCCGTGGTTGCCCTACGGCGGAGTAGGCCCGGACAGGCAGGCGCAGGGGCCTACCCCTACAGTTTTCGACATCCCGTGTCAATCTATTATGCGATCATCAGTACGCGAACAAGAAATGATCGCCGACCGAATTGAATTCCGCCTAAACTAAAGTTGATTCTTATCGAGGCTTGCCGAAATAAATTTCCTCTTCTTCCGGGCTTGTTTCAGGCGGCGGTCTCGATGCGCTTTTCGGGCGGTTTAACTGCATCATTGCGATGACGATTATCGCGTCTCTGCGGTCGCCCTTTTTCAACCGGCTTATCCCTACCCCCGCATGAGTCCAGAAGGGGTATAAAAGTATTTTTCTATGCGCCGGACTTTCAAGTAATGTGAGCATCGCGCCGCCAAGGGATCTCGATGTGATTATATCGTCCGCGATACGGTTGGGGGAACCGCTTTCGCCCGCGGTGGTCGGGACACCATAGATAAGCGTTTGCCACTTGTAAAGCTTTATAGCTCTTTTGGCGATATTGCCCCACTTGGGGGATACATGCCCGAAATATTCCTCGGACGACATTTCCTTTGCCATGTTCCGCGCGAGTTGCCCGGTTTCGGAGTCCCACACAACGGGGTGTATATCCCGTTTTTTTCGTTCCCGGTTTATCATATCGAAAAATTCCCATTCAAGCTGATAAGCGGGTTCATGGGGATCGATTGTCCGGTAAAGGGTGGGCTTCTCATAAGCGTTTGGCGGGGCGATTCCCGCCCAGATGCTTACATTAAGGGCCACCTTGTTGCCTTGAGGGCCTTTCGCTATGATCTCGATTCGATATTCTCCCGGCCCGTCGCTCATTATCACCGGCAGGCTGAAACTATTTCCCCGTATCGGAAATGACTGCGTGGGAATCTCCCTTATTCCTCCTCCCGACAAGATAATACTCGCCCATGGATTGCTGTAACCGTCGAGCAATTCCCCGGAAAGCACCACCCTGTCCATCGGCTCGACCCGCCTCGGCCATGGCGACATTCTGACCACCTCGGGATCCACAATATCCATTGTCGCCGGCGCGCTTTCCCAGACGCTTCCGTCGGGCCTTTCTTCGCGCAACAAGCCGCCGGGAAATTTCCAGGATACCGTTCCGTCCGAGCGCCTGATCTTTTCGATGCCGTTTGCGAATCGGGATTCTTCCGTCCCGTCCGGCCTTCTTATCCTTGAAATTTCGCCGTTGCCGACCGCGTTCCAGGAGTTTATGACGGAGCCGTCAACAAGAGTTCGTTGCACATGCCCATCAGGCCAAACGATAGCGCGGGAACCATCGGGAAGGATGTATTCTTTTACACCGGCGGAATATATCCTGAGTAGTTTCGCGCCTTGAAGGTCTATATCATTATTATTCGAGTTGGGAGCGGCGGCGCAAATTACAAAAAAAAGCAAAACCGCCGCCGTTAATGAAAGCTGTGCGCGTTTCATTGCAACCACGGTATGGGGACATCCCGGGAGCGGGCCTGAAACTCGATGGCGCCTTTTATGAGCGGGTGTAACGGTATGCCGTGTTTCATGCGTTCCTCTTCCTGATCGAATTCCTTCTCCCCATGTGTATAAATGCGATCGCAACCGGCGGCTTTTTTCGAGCCGCGCAGTCCTCGGATCATCTCATCCATCGTCTTCTTGAATTCGCCCGGCGGCCTGAATCCGTCGAGGCGAATTGCTCCGAAAAAGTGCCCGACGTTGCTCGGCTCAGAACGAGGTTTCACAAGCCCCTCCTGCTTCGGCCCATATAGAGCGCCGGACAAAATGCCGGAAAGCACATCCACCAGGGCCGCAAGCCCGTACCCTTTGTGGCTCGCCATTTCCGGGGTGGCGCCGAGCGGTGTGAGCGCTCCGCCTTTTGAAGGCGCCTGCGGATCGTCCCATGGACGGCCTTCGGAATCCTGCACCCACCCAAGTGGAATCCCGGTCTGGTTACGTATGGCGAGCTCGAGTTTTCCGAACGGCGCGGTGCTGGTGGCCATGTCCAGCACCCACGGCTTTTCTTCTCCGCAAGGAAAAGCCACGCTGATCGGGTTGGTGCCGAGCATGCTTTCTGCGCCGAAAGTCGGCGCGACCATGCACACGGCGTTGGTGGTGCTTATTCCGATCATGTCGTGTTCAAGGGCCATCATGGAGTAATAACCGGCGATGCCGTAATGATTGGACCTCCTCACCGCGACGAATCCTGCGCCATGTTTTTTCGCCTTCTCGATAGCCAATTTCATGGAGAATTTCCCCACCACCGGGCCCATGCCGTCGTCGCCGTCAACCAGGGCGCAGGCGCCGTTTTCATTTACTATGCTTATTTTCGGTTTTGTGTTGATTGTTTTTCCCTGGAGTTTTACCAGATAGTATCCCATCCTCGAAACCCCGTGAGAATCTATCCCGCGGATATCCGCCGCGAGCAGGACTTCCGCCACCGTTTTGGCGTCTTCTTCCGGAAAACCCTCCTTCTGCAAAATCCTGCAAATCACATCGAAAAGCTGTTCCGGTTTTACCCTGAAAAATTGCTCCGACATCTTTCCTCCATTTCCACATCTGATATCACAAATAGGAAAAGGACGCAAGTTAAAAGCAAGAAGTATGAAGTTTTAAGTCTGAAATCTGCAGCGCGTCACGTAGGCGATGGGAGTATTTTTTTTACTTCGTTTATGAAACGGGCGGGTTCGAGCGGCTTTTCGCAAAACGCATCCGGCATCGGTAACGAGCCGTCTTTGAAAATTTTTTTCAGCTCCCCGACGAGATCGGCTTCCCCACGAGTCATGTTGGACACAACCATTATCGGGATGCGTTTCCATTCCTCGGTGGTGCGCAGGAACCGGAAGAGATTTATCCCGTTGATTTCACCGCGCATCATAAGGTTGAGCGTAATCAAATCGGGCTTGCGAATCTTGAGATGATCAATACCGAGGTCAGCGCTTGTAAGAATCACGGCGGCAAACCCGTGCTCATCGAGGATCATCTTCAGTTGATTGCAGAACTCGCAATCGTCGTCAATTATCAGCACCATTTTTTGTGGGGGAGAATCTTGCATTGGGTCCTTCTAAAATGGGAGGGGCGATTAGCGGGCCGCCCCTCATTTTTCGCGTCAGGGTAGAAGCTTTTTCAAGGTGTCGAGAAGTACCTGTTTGTCAATAGGCTTCTGGATGTATCCTTCCGGCGGCGGCGCCTGTTTTCGGGTTGAGATGAATTTCTGGAAATCCTCGCTGATACCGGTGACAATGACTATCGGGATTTTGCGCAGCGCGGTATCGTCTTTCATCTCGCGATAAAACTTCACGCCGGATTTCTCGGGCATGGTGATATCAAGCGTGACGGCGTCCGGCTTTTCGCTTCGGACTTTAACCATCGCCTCATTGCCGTTTTTGGCCGAGATGGTCCGGTAGCCGTTGTCTTCGAGCAAAGTCGAGAGGAAAGTGAGCACATCTTCCTCGTCGTCAATAATGAGCACCTTTTTTTTATCGCTCATGGAACTCCTCCATTTCTAAATTCGGCAGAAGATAACTATAGCCGGGTTCTCGCATGATTTATCAATGCCATTCCCAGTCTATAAATCCGAGCTTCACGTCCACCATGCAATTTACTATAAGTTCCACCAGACCGCCGTACTGTATCCGAAGTTTTTCCCAGACGTTGTAATATTGCAGTAAATCGCGCAGTTGCCCCTTGCAGTTGCTGCACGGGGCGCAGAGGTATTTCGGAATGTCCGGGGACAGCTCATCCCTGAATGCGTTGAGCACCTGCTGGAGTTTTTTTCGCCCGGAGACATGGAACCGCCAGTCTCCGAAGTTGTAAGGAGACATGATGGCGAACCCGGAACCGCCACCGCAGCAGTAGTTGTCCACTCCATGCGGCTCCATCTCGCGGAATTTCGGAGCGATCTTGCGCAAAATCTGGCGCTGCGGCTCCACAATTCCCGCCAACCGGACCATGTTGCACGGGTCGTGGAGTGTAACCGGGAAATCGTTCCGGCTCGGATCGAGCTTCAATTTTCCGCTGAACACCAGATCGCGCAGGAAGGTCAATGCGGACTCGCGCGGCACGTTCAGATCGCCGGTGAGCACCCGGTCTGCAACGACGACGAGGGCTTTGGTGGCATGCCCGCATTCCCCGATGACGATTTTTTTCACACCGAGTTTTTTGGCGACCTGGGCGTGTTTAACCGCCACTTTCGCAAGCATAAAGTCGTCGTACCAAACCCCATAATTGATTGAGTCGTAAGCGACGGCCTCGCTGGACATTGTCCAGTTGACTCCCGCCGCCTCGAATATCACGGCGAACGCGCCGGGGTTCTCCGGCCATGCCATGATCTCGCCGGCGTTATGGATCAAAAGCACATCCGCGCCGACCTTATCCCACGGGGTGTGTATCTCCATCCCGGTTTTATCGGTCATGTCCTCGTCAATAAACTCGATGTTGTCCTTGACGACCTCAGTGTTCATGCCGGTCGAGGAGCCGACTTTCAACTGCAGAACGGAACCCTTCTCGTGGAGTTCCTTTGCGGCGATCCCAAGCTCCTGGCTGAACACCTTCCGGATTTCATGCGCGATCAGAGCGTTATCCACGCCGATGGGGCAAGTCTGAGCGCAGCGGCGGCAAAGGTTGCAGCGGTAGCTCAGCTCGAGAAGACGCGCCACCGTGGTCCAGTTGAGGTCCACTTCGCCGTTGCGCCATTTCCCGAAAAATTTCCCGCCGGGCTTGATATATTTATTGTAAATACGCCGGAGAACTTCCGAGCGATAGGCAGGCCGATAAACGGGGTTTTTACCGCTCGCCTCGTAAATATGACACGCGTCGGAGCAGGTCATGCACCGGGCGCAATTCTCCATGCTCAACAATAGCGGCTGATAAAATGTCCAGTTGTTTTCCTTCGAGAAAAGCTTTTCGAGGCCGGAAAGAAATTTGTTGACGAGTTCCCGTTCCTCTTCTTTTGTCTTGGGCTTGGGAAAACCCACCGCGATAGTGTCGTCGAGGCTGGATTCGACATCGCGTCGCGCCTGTTCGTTCAAAGGTTTCCATTGCGGGATATTGGCCGGGTCGTCATAAGGCGGCGGCAGCGGCATACATTCGCCGGGCTCGACGTGAGTGAGTTGGTCTGACGGTTTGGATATATCTTCGACCTTAACGCTTTTCATCTTTTTTGATCTCCTCGGTTGCAATTTTCGCCCAGGTGCGAGCTCCTTCTCCCTGCAGATGCGGCGCCGACCAGGTAACAGGGTAATTCAGGTATTCGCCGATGCGCTTTTCCATGGCGCTGCCGGGCAAATTCGGCTCGTCGTCCCAGCGCACTTTGTGATATGTGAAATATTTGGCGATTGGGTGGGAGAGGTTCGTGAAAGGTATATAGGCAACCAACAATGAGGTGAATAAAGCCTCGACGCTGATCAGAAAACCCGGCGGTTGAAGCGGCACAAAGGGCACGAGACCCGCCACAAAATTGCGCAGACCCGAAAACCCACGATCGGAAAGCAGCCATGCCAGAAAAACGAAGAATACAGTTGCGAAAATGAACCCCAGGTTGAAGTAGTGCGAGAAATAAGTGAAATCCTTTATGTCCAAGTCGATCATCCTGCGATGGAACAGCGCCGCGGAGCCGATAAGCGTAAGCAGCATTCCGGGAATGCCGACTAAAATGGTGAGAATGTAAACCGGCCGGCCCAGCGATGAAGGCGAAGCCCATGCCACCGGCAGGCCGATTAAGTTAAGAAAAGCGCCGGTAATTATCAGCCCCGCGAATCCGATCAGAAGATACAGTCCGAAATGAAACGGAAAAGAACGACACCAAAGCGGACGGTTGTGCTCGTAAAGGGCTTTCACGAACAACATTTCCGGTATCATTCCCTTCAATTCGCCGATTAAGGATGGTTTGCGCGGACATTTCCACCAATCCACGTCCTCGAAATACGATCCGCCGTAGCAAACCTTCTCGCCCGCTTCGTGCGCCACCGGATATAGTTCCCACCGCAGATGCACGGGGGTGTTCACATATTGGTATATCTTTCTGATAACGCCCACCCCGCATACCGCCACACACAGATAAATTAAAAACTCCAATAGTATCATTGTCACCGCGTTCCTTTCTATTGCTTTTTCCGGAAGTTACCCTTGCGGCATTTGAGGGTTTTGATATCCGAGGGGGTCCTTGCAGGGGCGAGCCAATATGCCGGAAGAATTTTCGCACCCACCCCTACAACTACTCCCTTTTCTGAATGCCACGTTGCACTACCGATGCGAGATAAATCATTTTCAGTGGCGATATATATTGAAGCAACATTCGTGCCGCTTTAATCTTAAATCAACACCTGATTACATTGTAACATATTTTATCGTGCAAATCCAGCATGTTAAGCTGAAATTTTTTACGGGCGGGAAAATCTGCTCGTATTATGATGAGCGATTTAGTTTACTTTTACATTCGCGCCGTGGTTGCATATCTGCAACTGTTGCGCACACCGCAACACGGTTTATAGGCGATATGCCTTTACACCGAAAAACCAAAAAACAGACAACACTTCCCACCACACTTTCGGGCTATAACTGTTCCGAGCCACTTTCAAAAATCGTGTCTTGTAGGGGTACGGCATGCCGCGCCCCCATGTAACCGATTGATTTAACTAGACATTTTCGCTATCGGGAAAATTTGAGCAAAATAAACTTGATTTTTGAAAGTGGCTCTGTTCCCTCTAAAGATTATTGAAGTCTTCCACCGATATGCTTGCCTGCTTGATCAATTTCCTCAGGATGCCGGGGCCTAGTTCTCCATTGAATCTTTTTACTTGGATTCCATTACCTCAAGCCAGCCTTCGATGGCTTCCTGTATGTTTCTAATAGCCTCTTCCTTTGTCTTGCCCTGAGACAGGCAGCCCGGAAGCGCAGGAACTTCCGCCACGAAATACCCCGCCTCGTCCCGTTCTATATGCACATGTAATTTCATCTTCTAACCTCCGATTCGGGATTATGCTCAGTTATTTTACAACCAATGCTCCACTTCATATGATTGTATAACCCAAGTGCTGTAAATACAAGAATTGATCTTTTTCGGCCGTAACCTCATCATGCGGATAGCTTGTCTTGAGTTGTTCCTCTAAAGGCAGCACAAGATTAAGGAGGACAGTTTATTGTTTTGAATTATCGGGTTTTTGAATTTGCAGCAAATATATAGGAAAAGCTATTTTCTCTTCCCGGACTTTTTCTTCGCTCCGGTCCCGCACTCCTTTTCCTTCATCTCCCGATACATTTGATACGCTTCTTTCGGTTTCATGTTTTTATGCACGACGCCCCGGACGGCGGTTATCATGGCGACGGGGGCATCCGACTGAAATATATTCCGGCCCATATCCACTCCCGCCGCGCCTTCCTGGATGGCGTTATAGGACATCGTCAATGCGTCGAGTTCGGGGATTTTCTTTCCGCCCGCCATAACGATCGGGACGGGGCAGCTTGCCGTGACCGTATCGAACCCTTCGGGGATATAATAGCTTTTGACGTAATGCGCGCCCAGCTCGGCGCAGATGCGGCACGCCAGCCGGAAATATCGGGCGTCGCGAGCCATGTCTTTCCCGACTGCGGTAACCGCCAGGATGGGGATGCCGTACCGGTTCCCCAGATCCACGAGCCGGGTCATATTGTTCACGGATTTGGTTTCGTATTCCCCTCCGATGAACACCTGAACCGCCAGCGCGGAAACGTTAAGACGCACCGCGTCCTCGATGTCCACGGCGATTTCCTCGTTCGACAGTTCCCTTAAGATGCTCGGGCCCCCGCTCGCCCGCAGAACAACGCCGCCGGTGAAAGAAGGCGGCACAATCGCGCGCAATATGCCGCGCGTGAGCATGAGCGTATCGGCATAAGGCGCAATCGGCAGGATTTTTATGTCTATTCGCTCCAAGCCGGTGGTGGGCCCCTGGAAATATCCGTGGTCTATCGCGAGCATGACCGTCCGGCCGCTTTTCGGATTGAATATGCGCGACAGGCGGTTTTTCATCCCCCAGTCAAGGGAATTGGAGCCTTTCAAGAAGAATCCCTCGCATTGGGCGGGTATGTCCAGACAATAATCTTTTCCTTCCTTATCGGCTTCCGGCATTGGTTAATCCTCCTTAAATTTGGAATTTGTAGGGGCGGGTTTGAAACCGGCCCCTACGGCTAAATATAATCATATCTGCGTGTTGATAATGACTTTTATCGAATCCCCTCCGCTCACCACCAGACGGAATCCTTCCAAAGTGTCCGCCAATGACAGCCGGTGTGTGATCATATCGCTTACGTTCACCCGTTTTTGATGAATTAATTTGAGCGCGGTAACCAGATCGAAGGGCGCGGCGGCATACGAAGTGGTGATTGTGACGTCTCTGCGCCAGAACAGGTCATTTATCGAAATCGGTATTGTAACTCCTTCCCGGGTGGCCGCGAAAGCCAGGATGGTTCCCCCCCGCTCGACGGCTTGAATCGCCTGCTGGAAAGCGCCGGCGGCCATGGCGCATACTATCACCAGATCCGCGCCAAACCCTCCGTTAACCGATCTGTATTTCTCCGGGACGTCTTCTTCCGCATGGAAAACCGTATCCGCCCCGAACCGCAACGCCGCTTCAAGTCGGAATTCGTTTATATCGGTGGCCACTATTTTCCCGGCCCCGAGCGCTCTCGCAAGGTTGATGTGAAGCAATCCGGATATGCCGCTCCCGAGCACCAGAACCCTCTGGGTGGGTTTCAATCCCGCAGTGCGCTGCCCGCGAAGCACGCAGCCGAGCGGCTCGACGAAAGTGGCGTCTTCATAAGTTACGTCTTCCGGCAACACCCACGTTCCGCGGTCTACGTTTATCGCCGGCAGGCGCGTATATTCGCAAAATCCGCCCGGATCGAAATGTGTGCCCGAAAGCAACGTATCGCAAACGGTCTCATGTCCGCTCAGGCAATAATGGCATGTCCCGCACGGGACGTGATGAGTGGCGACGATGCGATCCCCGACCTTGAAGTTTTTTAACCCTTCACCGACTTCCACCACTTCTCCGGCGATCTCGTGGCCCAACACCAAAGGCGCTTTATGTACGCGATACCATTCCATAACGTCGGTGCCGCATACGCCACTGGCCTGAATTCTCACCAGCAATTCGCCCGGGCCGATTTTCGGGACCGGCAATTCCTGAAGGCGGATATCTCGGTTGTTATAATACATCGCCACGCGCATGAAATTCTCCCCTCTAATCGAAAGACTAAAGTACCAGATTTTCGCATGGGTTTCAAACAGTTTTTCCCGAAAAAGAACTTATCGGTGTTGATAAAAGGAGATTTCTGAACTACTACTTAAATCTACGGCATTTAGATTCGGCTCGTTGAGAAAAAATATTTTTTGGTGAAAAGCGGGAAAAAATGATACTGAAATGGCGTTACACGATATTGGTTGTGACAGGAGTGTTCGGCCTGTTTTGCGTTGCTTGCGGAGCAAGGCGCGAAAAGGCCGATTTCATTGCGTTTGCGACGGTTGTCGAAAAAACCAAACCGGATGGAGAGAAATTGCTCGAACGATTCAAAGCGCTGGCGCAAATAAATCCTAACGATCCGCAAAAGCTGGCGGAACAAATGGATCAACTGGTGCTGGATATAGACACGTTCTTGCAACCGATGAGAAAATTGGATATTCGTTCGAAACAGGTGAACAAAATCCGCGCGGAATATCTGCTCATATGGACCAGCTTGCAGAAAGGCATGAAAATGTCGCTGGAAGTCATGGTGGTGCGCGATCCGCGAAATATGGCCTCATTAAATGACAAGCTGATGGAACAGAATAATATCTTCATCGCGGCGCTGCAGCAATTCAATACCGATTACATGATAATGATTCAAAGATACGGAATCACGCACCCGGATCTCGGTATGCCCGAACCGGCTCGACAGCCGCAACCGCAGCAACCGCTTCCGTTCTCCCCGCTGAACAGGCCGTAATTGATATTACCGGGAAGAAGCAAGCGATGGACGAAAAAGAAATCCAGAAGAAGCTCGCAAAAATAAAACAAAAGCGGCTGAAATATAAGGACGCTTTGGAAAAAGCTCCGTGCTTGACTTCGCACGTATCGAACCCGCCAAGAAACAAGACCGTGCCCCTCTCGGAAGAAGAGATCGCCGGTAGAATAAAAAAGTGGCGGGAAACCCCCGATCCGGCCTGCGAGTCCTGCAAAATATGTTCGGGTGACGATAACGATAAAGCCGATTGACCCCCGGAAGCATCGCGCTATCTCCGCGCCCGCCCTCGGTCGCGTGGGAGCGATATATTTTGCGCAAACAGCCCGACAAACTGCGGCGATGGGCCGAGTGTTCCGATGGCACGGAGTTACCGTAACGTGACGGCAAGTCAAAAGTCAAAGGTAAAAAGTCAAAAGTCAAAAGGCAAAAGTAAAAAGT
>Ga0315275_10004517_pt1 | contig 13011 bp, 8 predicted proteins | sample YL17G03_0_MG_FD_205557 | JGI IMG/M metagenome (GOLD analysis project Ga0315275, IMG submission 205557) | Sediment microbial communities from Yellowstone Lake, YNP, Wyoming, USA - YL17G03_0 | ecosystem: Environmental > Aquatic > Freshwater > Lake > Sediment | place: USA: Wyoming | collected... | reverse complement strand
ATCCCACGTTCTCGGTGAAGGAGAACGAGGAGACCGGCGAGCTCATCATCTCGGGAATGGGCGAGCTGCACATCGACGTGCTCGTCACCCGGATCTTCCGGGAGTTCAGGGTCGAGGCCCGGGTCGGCAAGCCCCAGGTGTCCTACCGGGAGACCATCGGGAAGACCGTCACCCACGTGGAGCGCTACCGCCGCACCATCGCGGGCAAGGAGCACGAGGCGCTCATCACCGTGCGCGTGGAGCCGCTCGCGCGGGGCGCGGGCAACTCGTTCCGCTCGGCGCTCCCCGAGGACACGCTGCCCGATGAGCTGGTGGAGGCCGTCGAGCGCGGGGTCACGGCCGCGTTCGGCTCGGGCGTGGTGTACGGCTACCCGGCCCACGACATCGGCGTCACGCTGGTAGCGGCGGAGTACCACCCCGCCACCTCGACGGCCATCGCCTACGAAGCTGCGGGGGCGCTGTCGTTCGACGCGGCCTGCCGGACGGCCGACCCGGTGCTTCTGGAGCCGATCATGGCGGTGGACGTCCTGACGCCGTCCGAGTTCCTCGGCGAGGTGATCGGCACCATCAACACGCGGGGGGGCCTGATCCTGAACGTCGAGAACAAGCCGGGCTTCGACCACGTGAAGGCGCAGGCGCCGCTCGCGGCCCTGTTCGGCTACACCACCAGCCTGCGCAGCATCTCGCAGGGCCGCGCGACCTCGACGATGGAGTTCTCGCACTTCGCCGAAAAGGCGGGGGGATTCGCGACCTGAGCGGCCTGGCCGCCTCCGGGCTGCCGTGTCCCGGAACCTCCCCGTTCCGTGTTGACAATCGCCGTCCCGCTGCTCTACAGTCTCCAGACCCATTCATCCCATGGGCGGGCGCGTCGTCCGCCGCAAGGAGTCTCGGAATGAGCGTTCCCACGACCGCATTGCGCAACGTGGCCGTCGCCGGCCATGGCGGCACGGGCAAGACCACGCTGGTGGAGCAGATGCTTGCCGTCGGAGGGGCCATCGCCAAGGCGGAGCGCGTGGAAGCGGGCCGAACGGTGAGCGATTTCACCGAGGAGGAGATCGCCCGCAAGATCTCCATCCACACCTCGCTCAGCCACCTCGCGTGGAAGGACCGCAAGGTCAACCTGCTCGACACCCCGGGGTCCGCCGACTTCGTCGGCGAGGTCATCGCCGCGCTGCGCGCCGCCGAGTGCGTGATGCTCGTGGTCGGCGCCGACGTGGGGGTGCAGATCGAGACCATCAAGCTCTGGCGCCGGCTCAGCCGCACCGAGACGCCCCGGTTCGTCCTCGTGAACAAGATGGAGAAGGAGCGCGCGGACTTCGAGAAGGCCGTCGCCGACCTGAAGGAGAAGTTCAAGGCGTCGTTCGTGCCCGTCACCATCCCCGTCGGCGCCGCGGCCGGGTTCAAGGGCGTCATCGACCTCGTCGACGGCAAGGCGTACCTCGATGCCGGCCCCGTGGCCGTTCCCGATGCCGAGAAGGACGCGTACGAGGCGGCACGGGCAACCCTGATGGAGGCCGCGGCCGAGGGCGACGACGCGCTCATCGAGAAGTTCTTCGCCGACGGCACCCTGACGGCCGACGAGATCCGCCGGGGCGTGGCCCAGGGCATGAAGGCCGGCAAGCTGGTCCCCGTGCTCTGCGGCGCCGGGATCACGGGCGCGGGGGTGGCCTGCCTGCTCGACTTCATCACCTGGGCGTGCCCGTCGCCGGCGGGGGAGGCGAAGGGGCTGGGCACCGACGGCGCCGAGGCGGTGCGGAACGTTTCCGACGCCGAGCCCGCGTCGCTGTTCGTCTTCAAGACCGCGCTCGACCAGTTCACGGGCAAAATCTCGTACTTCAAGGTCATGTCGGGGAAGGTCGCCGTCGACAGCGACCTCGTGAGCGCGCGCGAGGGGAAGAAGGAGAAGTTCTCCAAGCTCTACACCTGCCTGGGCAAGAAGATCGAGGACGCGTCGGAGTTCTCCGCGGGCGACCTGGGCATGTTCACCAAGAGCGCCACGCTGCGCACCAACGACACCCTGCACGCCCCCGAGGCCCCGATCCGCTGGCCCGACCTGGCGCTGCCGACCCCCGTCCACTCCCTCGCCGTCGAGGCGAAGGCGAAGAAGGACGAGGACAAGATGAACCAGGCCCTCCAACGCACCATGGAGGAGGACCTCACCTTCCGCGTCGCCTTCGAGAAGGAGACCCGGCAGATGCTGATCTCGGGGATGGGCGAGCTGCACATCCAGATGATCCTCGAGAAGATCCGCGAGAACCAGAAAATCGAGGTCGAGACCCACGTGCCCAAGGTCGCCTACCGGGAGACCATCCAGGGCAAGGGCGACGCGGAATACACGCACAAGAAGCAGACCGGTGGCCACGGCCAGTACGCGAAGGTGTCCCTCGAGGTCGCGGCTCTGCCCCGGGGCGAGAACTACAAGTTCACGAACGCCATCTTCGGCGGCGCCATCTCCAAGAGCTACATCCCCGCCGTGGAAAAGGGCGTGGTCGAGGCCATGGAAGCCGGGGTTCTCGCCGGCTACCCCGTGGTGGACGTGGAAGCCCGGGTCGTCGACGGCAAGGAGCACGCGGTCGACAGCTCGGAGCTGGCGTTCAAGCTGGCCTCGCGGGAGGCATTCCGGGAGAGCATGCGGAAGGCGAAGCCCGCGCTGCTCGAGCCGGTGAGCAACCTCACGGTCTACATCGACGACCAGTACCTCGGCGACGTGCTCTCCGACCTCAGCGGCAAGCGGGGCAAGGTGCTCGGTCAGAACCCTGTCGGCGGCGGCATTCAGGAGATCAAGGCCCAGGTGCCGCAGGCGGAGCTGCTGCGCTACGCCATCGACCTGAAGGCGCTCACCTCGGGTACGGGATCGTTCGAGATCGAGTTCGACCACTACAGCCCGATCTCGGGCCGCATCGCCGAAGAGGTGATCAAGGCGGCTCAAGCGGCAAAGGCGGAAGCGGAATAGCGCTCCTACAGAAACGGCCGCTCGGGCAGGAAGAAGTGCAGGACCGCCACCGCGATGCCGGCGATGCCGATCATCGACCGCCAGTCGAGGCCCGAGCGCGGGGCCGCCGGGGCCGGCTCGGACGGGAACAGCGCATCCTGCCGGAAGACCTCGAAGAGCAGCGCCACTCCCATCGCGAGGCCCGCGATCGACGGCACCAGGTCGCCGATGACAGGCACGCCGCCGCCCGCCGGCCAGAAGATCGTGCACGCACCCACGAGGAGCGCCGCGGCGCCGCAGGTCAGCTTGAGCCGGCGCGGAGCCGGGTGCGCGGACAGCCACGCGAGGCGCGCCAGCCGCCGGCCGAAGTAGTCGGCCGAGAGCAGGGCTCCCGCCGCGGCATTGGTCAGGATCGAAAGAACGTAGAACTGAAGCATGGGGATCGGCCCCTCCCGGACCCAGCATAGGTCGCGGGAGGTCGACGGGTCAAGGTTTGCCGACGGCGGCCGCGAGGCGCAGCGCCTTCCCGCCGATCGCCACCTCGGCGAGCACCCGTCGCTCCGCGCCGGTGTAGGGCAGCCTCCCGCGCACGACCGCCTCCCCGCCCCCGAGCGGCTCGACGGTGACGGACCCGGAACTCTTGGCCGAGGTCGTGAACCGCACGGTCGCGTCGGCCGCTTCGGCAGCCTTCTCCTTCGCGCCCGGCTTCCACGCGACCGTGACGCTCGCGAGCAGCGCGTCCTCGTACACGTAGGCGCGCAGGCTCACGTCGTAGCCGGCGAGATGCCCGGTGGCATGGTCGCGGGGCAGGAGGCGCACGGCCGCCACGATCGCGAGCACGCCGAGCGCCACGGGGATGAGCGACCGTCGCCCGCCGCCCAGGAGCCTGGCGAACAAGCCGCGGCGCTGGGCGTGCGCGGGCCGCTTCAGCGCCATCCGCTCGTCCCGGTCGTAGTGGTACCGGATCTCCTGCTCCGTTCCCTTGCGCACCTTCAGGACGGGGGGCCGGTCTTCCGGGGCGCTCACGGGACGAGCTCCCCGAGCACCGTCGACACGAGCGGCACCAGGTCTTCGGCAAGGAACCACCCCACCCGCTCGCGGGCGATGGCTCCAACTCGCGCGTGCAGAGACGCGCCGAAGACCGCGGCCGCGAACGGCGCGAGCCCGCCCGCGAGGCCCGCGGCCACGAGGCCCGCGAGCACGTCGCCCGAGCCGGCCGTGGCGAGCGAGGGGTTGCACCCGTCGAGCACCCGCGAGCCGCCGGTCGGTTCCGCGACGATCGTGACATGGCCCTTCAGCGCCACGACCGCGTCGAACGCCCGGGCCGCGGCGAGGACGCGCGGCAGAGGGTCGTCGAGGAGCTCGTCCCTCGTGATGCCGGCGAGGCGCGCGAACTCGCCGGGGTGCGGGGTCAGCACCCACCGTCCGCCGAGCCGCGGCCGGCTGCCCGAGCCGGGCCGGGCGAGCAGCGTGATGCCGTCCGCGTCGAGCACGCCCGGCAGGCCGGCTCTGAACAGGTGCGCCAGCCACCGCGCGCGGCTGTCCCCCAGCCCCCAGCCCGGGCCGACGAGCAGGGCCGTGTACCGGGAAAGGTCGAAGCCGCTCGGGTCGCCGTCGTCCCAGGGCTTCGCCATCACCGAGCGGAACGAGGGCGCGACCAGCGGCAGGGTGACGGCGTCGGCGAACAGGCTGACCAGCCCCACCCGGGCACGGGCGGCCGCGTGGGACGCGAGCCAGGCCGCGCCAGTGGTGCCGGGGGCTCCGGCGAACACGGCGAGGTGCCCGCGGTCGCCCTTGTGCGCGTCGACCGGCAGGGGCGCGAGGAGCCCGCGGAACGACCGGTCGTCGATCAGCTCGCATCGGATCGCGGGATCCTCCAGCAGGGCTGCCGGGAAGCCCGGGTGGACGACGAGGATCCTGCCACCGTGCCGGCGGCCGCGCGGCAGATAAAGGCATGCCTTGGGCAGGCCCATGGTGAGGGTGCAGTCCGCTCGGACGACGGGCCAGCCGTCCCGGTAGCCGTCCCCGAGCCCGCTGGGGACGTCAATGGCTGCCCTGAGCCCCGGCGACGCGTTGAGGGCCGCCACGAGCGCGTCCAGGGGCTCGCGGAGAGGACCCTGGAGCCCGGTGCCCGCGATCCCGTCGAAGATCCATGACGCTGCGGTGATCAGCCGCCCTGCCGGCCCCCGCTCGTCGACCCAGCTCACGCAGGGGATGCCGAGCGTCCTGCAGGATGCGAGGTTGACCGCGGCGTCGCTGCCGCCGGGGGGCTGGCCCGAGGCCAGGACGATGGCCGCGTCCGCGCCGTCGCGGCGGGCGTGCCGGGCCATGACGAAGGCGTCGCCGCCGTTCGCGCCCCGGCCGGCCACGAACACGAGGGTTCCCGCCGGCGGCGGCCCGACCCAGACCGTCTCCCGCATCGCGAGCCAGGAGAGCCGGCCGGCCGCCTCCATCAGGTCGGCGGAGGCGATGCCGTACTCGGCCGTGGAACGGGCGTCGATGCGGGCCATCGTCGCCGCATCCACGATCTTCACGGCGCGTCGGCCTTCAGCAGCCGGTCCGACCGCCACCACGCGACGTCCGCCTTCGCCCGCCCGCAGAGCAGGCCGTAGATGATGCCCGAGGACGCGAGGTGCGTGTCCCGGTAGGTGAGCTCGGAGTCCTCGATGACCACCCAGGCCCTGCCGCGGGTCCTGCCGTCCAGGCCGAGAATGACGAGGTTGTAGAGGTTGGAGTCCGAGTAGCCGAGCAGGTACAGGTGCCGGTTCGATCCGGCGCCGAGCAGGTCGTACGGCGGCCGGGCGATCTCCTGGGTGGTGAAGCCCACCCTCTCCTTCCGCCCCGGGTTCACGGGCAGCTCGAGGGCTCCGCCGTACTGCCGGGTCCTGAGGTCGAGGGGGTGGACCCGCGCCGTCACCCCCGACGACGCCTTGTCGGCTGCGTTCGGGTAGTAATAGATGAGCAGGTAGAGCACGCTCTCGGCCATGTCCGGGACGATGTTCACCAGCGCCGCGGTGAACCCCGACTCGTCGATCGGCGGCAGGTGGGCCCGGTCGATCTCGACCTGGTGCAGCAGGACGCCCTCCCGGGAGAACCAGAATACCTGCCACGCGGCGGCGAGCCGGCAGACCACCACGAGCTGGTCGTTGTCCGTGACGTGCAGGGCCGTGATGAACGGGAAGGGCGTGCCGTTGGGACCCTCCTGCCCGAGGGGCGCGAGGGGAGTGCCGCGCCGGTCGAAGCGCAGCACGATCCGGCCGAGGGTGCCGGCCACGGCGTCCTTCACGACCCGGCCCGCGGGCGCCGCATCCTCCACGTAGAGGACCTTCTCGCTCGAGACCGCGATCTCGCCGAGGTCCTGGAAGGGGTATTCCACCGCCCCGCGGGTGCTCACCGTGCCGGGTTCCGTCGGGGCGCTCGCCAGGGTCGGCTTCGCGTTGGTCTTCGGATCGTAGAGGAGGAACAGGAGGTCCCCGTAGGACGAGAAGACCATGATCTTGCGCGCGCCGCCGTTCGCGACGTAGAACAGCCCGTCCCGCATGGCGATGCGCGTGCGTCCGTTCATCGTCGAGCCCGCGGTCCGGAAGAGGTCCACCTGGTCCTCGAGCCGGCCGAGCTCGAGGGCGAACAGCGGCTCGGCGACCAGCTCGGGTGCGCGGCCGCGGGCGCAGCCGGCGAGCCATGCGGCGGCGATCGCCGCCGCCAGGACGGCAGCCCCGTGACGGGGGATGGTGCTCATGGTCGCCGGTCATCGTAGCGGCCGGGCCGGAGGGGTGTCAATCCGGGGGACCCGTTCCTTGACCCGTCCCGGCCCGTGGGGATACATTTTGCGTCATGGCCGAAAGCCTCATAACCGCCCTGTTCGGCACCAAGAGCGACCGCGACCTGCGCGAGCTCGTCCCCGTGGTTCAGCGCATCAGTGCCCTCGAGCCCGAGATGCTGGCCCTCGACGACGCGGAGTTTCCCCGGCGCACCGAGGGCTTCCGCGGGCGGATCGCCGATGGTGCGAGGCTCGACGACCTTCTGCCCGAAGCGTACGCGATCGTGCGCGAGGCCGCGCGCCGCCGCCTCGGCGAGCGTCCGTTCGACGTGCAGATGATGGGCGCCGTGGTGCTCCACCGCGGCCGGATCGTAGAGATGAAGACCGGCGAGGGCAAGACCCTCGCAAGCGTGCCCGCCGCCTACCTTAACGCCCTGACGGGCCGCGGCGTGCACATCGTCACGGTCAACGACTACCTCGCGGAGCGCGACGCCGGCTGGATGGGCCCGGTCTACCGGCTGCTCGGCGTCTCGGTCGGCGCCATCCTCGGCCAGATGGACAACGCCCGGCGCAAGGAGGCGTACGCGCGGGACATCACGTACGGCACCAACAATGAGTTCGGGTTCGACTACCTGCGCGACAACATGTGCTTCAGCCCCGCCGAGAAAGTGCAGCGCGGTCACGCGTTCGCCATCGTCGACGAGATCGACAACATCCTCATCGACGAAGCGCGCACGCCCCTCATCATCTCGGGCTCGGCGGAGGACGACACCGCCCGGTACTTCGATGCCAACCGGATCGTGCCCGGCCTCGTGGAGTGCGCGAAAGACCCCGCCACGGGCGAGTACCCCGAGGAGCCGGCGGGCGACTACAAGATCGACGAGAAGGGCAAGCGGGTCACCTTCACCGACGAGGGCATGAACCACATCGAGAAGCTGCTCGTCGAGGCGCGGATCATCAGCGGGTCGCTGTTCACCGACGAGAACTTCGAGCACCTCCACTACGTCACGCAGAGCCTGCGCTCGCACAAGCTGTTCCACAAGGACGTCGACTACGTGGTCCAGGACGGACAGGTGCAGATCGTCGACGAGTTCACGGGCCGGATCCTCCACGGGCGGCGCTACTCCGAGGGACTGCACCAGGCCATCGAGGCCAAGGAACGCATCAAGATCGCGCAGCGCAACCGCACGCTGGCGACGATCACCTTCCAGAACTACTTCCGCATGTACGGCAAGCTCTCCGGCATGACGGGCACCGCGGACACCGAGGCCCAGGAGTTCAGCCGGATCTACAACCTCGACGTGGTCGTCGTCCCCACCAACCGGCCCGTCGACCGCTCAGACAACGACGACGTGATCTACCTCACCGAGGACGACAAGCTCGCGGCCATCTGCGACGAGATCGCGGAGCTCCACGCGAAGGGCCAGCCCGTGCTCGTGGGCACGATCTCCATCGAGAAGTCGGAGCGGCTGTCTCGCATGCTCGTTGGGCGCAGCGTCCGCCACGAGGTGCTGAACGCGAAGAACCACGCGCGCGAGGCGCTCATCATCGCCGAGGCCGGCGCGAAGGGTTCGGTGACGATCGCGACCAACATGGCGGGGCGCGGTACCGACATCAAGCTCGGCGGCAACCCCGAGTTCCGGGCCCGCCGGCGGGCCGGTACGTCGGCCTCCGATGAGGACGAGCGGGCCGCGCTCGCGATCGAGTACCCGGCGTGGCAGCAGCAGTACGCCGAGGTCAAATCGCTGGACGGGCTGCACGTGCTGGGCACCGAGCGGCACGAGGCCCGGCGCATCGACAACCAGCTGCGCGGCCGCTCGGGCCGGCAGGGCGACCCCGGCTCCTCGCGCTTCTACATCTCGCTCGAGGACGACCTGATGCGCCTCTTCGGCGGCGAGAACATCAAGGGCCTCATGTCGCGCCTGGGCATGAAGCCCGGCGAGCCCATCGTGCACCCGTGGCTCAACAAGAGCATCGAGCGCGCGCAGAAAAAGGTCGAGGAGCGCAACTTCGAGATCCGCAAGCACCTGCTCGAGTACGACGACGTGCTGAACGAGCAGCGAAAGTTCATCTACGCCGCCCGCGACGAGATCATCGCCGACGCCGATCTGAAGCAGCGCCTCCTCGCCACCGCCGACGACAGCGTCGACGAGCTCCTCGCCTCCTACCGGCAGACGCTGGTGCGGGGCCGCGGCAACCTGCCGGGGCTCCTCGCTGGGCTCAAGGAGCAGCTGTGGTTCGAGCCGGAGGAATCCGCCGACGAGCTCGCCGGGCTGGAGGCGGGGGCGCTGGAGCGGACGATCCGCGACGGCCTGCGGCGCAACCTCCAGGCCAAGGAGGACCACGTCGGCTGCGAGGTGCTCAACGGCTACGTCAGGTTCGAGTACCTGCGCAACATCGACGCGCGGTGGCAGGACCACCTCGAGAACCTCGAAGCCCTGCGCGAGGCCGTGTACCTCAGGGCCTACAGCCAGAAGAACCCGCTGCTCGAGTACAAGCTCGAGGGGTTCCAGATCTTCGACGAGATGCTGCTGGGTATCAAGATCGCCATCGCGCGGAAGGTGTTCAGGGTCCGCATCGAGGCCGCTCCCTCACGGGGCGCCGCCGCCCCGCGCGCCGCGCCGCTGCAGGCCTCCCACGGCAGCTACGGCCAGTTCGGCGCGGCCGGACCGACCGCTTCAACGGCGGTCACGGCGCACCCGGCACCCGCGGCAGCCCATCCCGTGACCGTGCAGCGCAGCCTTCCGAAGGTGGGCAGGAACGATCCCTGCCCGTGCGGCAGCGGGAAGAAGTACAAGTACTGTCATGGTGCGTAGCAGCGCGCGCAGCGCGTTGCGGAGCACCAAGGGCGGCAGCTACGTGCGAAGCACGTAGCGAGAGCCCATGGCGCGCAGGCGTAGCGAGAGGCCGAGCGTCGTAGCGCCTTGCCGCTACCCCTTCCGCTGCTCCGCCCTGATCCGGGCGAGGCCCACGCCGAACCCCCACGCGAGCAGCACGAGCACGGCCACCGCGCCGACGGACCGCAGGACGCCGGCCACCGCGACGGCGGCATTGCCCCGGAAGAGCGCCGCGGCGACACCCGCGATGCCGGGCAGGGACACCGTGAAGAGGCCGAGCAGTCCCGAGGTGAAGAGGAACAGCGGCGTCTCGCCCGTGCCGCGCCGCATCCAGGACCCGAGCCGCACGCACAGCGCGAGGCCGCCCAGGATCGCGATCGAGCCGACGGCGAGGGCGATGAACGGCAGGAAGAAGATGCCGCCGACCGAGGCGGCGAGCAGCGCCGCGACAAGCGGCAGGGCGACCGCGGCGACCACGATGGTGATCAGCGACTCGGGCCACTTCGCCGACGAGGCGGCCGCCGTGCCGGCCAGGAGACGCGGCAGGTAGAAGGCCGCGAGGGCGAGCACGCCCGCGGCGAGCAGGAACAGGAGCGCACCCCGGGCGAATGCCAGGGCCGCGGCGGAGAAGCCGGTCCCGAGAACCCCGACGAACGGCAGCTTCAGCTCGGCGAGCCGGTGCACGCCCCCCGTCACCCGGGCCTTCGGGTCCGCCTTCACCCGGCCGCCCACTGCCACGACGCTGCCGTTCACCACGGCCTTCGCGGTCAGCGTCACGTCGGCGCCGAGAACCCAGACATCGCCGTCGACCCGTGACGCCACGGTCACCGGGCCCCCCGCGCTCAGCACGTCCCCGAGCCTCGGCTGGTCGACCACGATCGCGCGGCCGAGGCTGATGCCGCCGTCAAGGAGAAAGGAGAGGCCGTGCAGGGAGAGCGTGACCGTCGAGGAGCCCGAGCGGTACTGTACGACGACGGGCAGCACGCTCCACGGACCCCGGCGGCCGCCCTCCGACGACAGGAGGCCGAAGCCGAGGCCGAGGCTCGCGCGGCCGTCGGACACCTCGAGGAGCCCGGGCGCGACGTCCAGCCCGGAAGCGCGCGCGGCCTGCGGGAAGACCCGGATCGCGGTGAAGATCGCGAGCAGGGCGATGACGACGATCACCAGTCGCTTCATGACGGATACCCCCGAACGGGCCGCCGCGCCTGCGCGCGCTCCGGCTCCTAGCGGACTCCCCGCAGGTAGAGCCGGGGGTTGACGGGAACCCCGTTCTCCCGGACCTCGAAGTGCAGGTGCGGACCGGTGGTCTTGCCGGTCACGCCGATCGTGCCGATCCGGTCGCCCTGCCCGACCCGGGCGCCCGCGGAGACGAACACCCGGTCCATGTGGCCGTAAAGGAACATGCGGCTGAGCGGGCTGCGCACCATGACGTAGTTGCCGAGCACGCTGCTGTACGCCACCGCCGCCACCGTGCCGTCCGACACCGACCGCACCGCCGAGCCGAGCGGCGCGGCGAGGTCGACGCCCTGGTGGCGGCTCGCCGCGCCCGAGAACGGGTCTTCCCGCCGGCCGTAGGACGAGGTCTGCCAGAAGCTGCCGAGCGGGCTCGTCACCGCGGTGCCGAGCGAGAGGCTGAGGGCGTACCCCTCGTGCTGGACGCCGGGGAAGAACAGGGTGACGGAGCCGTCCAGCCCCTCGCGGCGGCGGCCGTTCGCGGCGAGCACCTCGTCGGGATCGAGGTCGTGCTGCCGGCACAGCTCGTCGAGGTTCCCGCGCACCATGAGCGGGATGCCGTCCTGGTTGGGCACCAGGATCCGCTCGCCGACCACGACGTTGTGCACGCCCCGGCCATTGGACCGATTGAGCGACGAGATGGTGTCGGGGTTCATGCCCAGCCGTTCGGCGATGCCGATGATCGTGTCGCCGGGCCGCACGATCCACCCCATCATCGCGAGCGGCGGAGCGGTGGTCGAGGACCCGCCGACCGCCTCGCGCGACGCGGGGCCCGACGCCGGGTCCGCGGGACCCCGCGGGGCCGGCCGGCGCACCAAGAGCGACCACCCCCGGGCATCGTAGAGCGGCCGCTCGCCCGCGCGGGGGAACGGCACGATGGCGTCGAGGCCCAGGAGCGCGATGGCGAGCACGAGCAGCGTCGCGCTGACGCCCGAGACGATCCGCGTGCGGCCCTCGAGCCGGCGGTCCAGCCATCGTGCGAGTGCGTCGAAAACGCGCCGTGCCGTACGCATCGAGGTGAAAAGTCTATTTGAGGTAGCGCAGCGGGTCAACCGGCTCTCCCCCGCGGAAGACGCCGAAGTGCAGGTGCGGTCCGGTGCTCACGCCGGTGCTGCCGACCTCGCCGATCTTGCGGCCCTGCGCCACCGACTCGCCCGTCGCCACGGTGAACCGGCTCAGGTGCCCGTACAGGGTCTGGAAGCCGCTGTGGCGGAGGATGATGTACTTGCCGTAGGTCCCGTTGTAGCCGGCGTCGGCCACCGTGCCCTCCGCCGCGGCCAGGACAGAGGTGCCCGGGTCGGCCTTGAGGTCGACGCCCCAGTGCATGCGGTCGATGCCGTCGACCGGGCCGACTCTCATGCCGAACCGCGAGCTGAGCTTCCCCTTCACCGGCCAGACGAAGAGCGTGCCGAGCGCCCGGGCAATGTCCGCCGCGGACATCCGGGCCCCGGGGAGGAAGATGGCCTGGCCGACGGTGATCACCGGCGAGCCGAGGTCGTTCCAGTCGAGGATCGCGGCGAGCGGGATACCGCTGCGCTTCGCGATGCCTTCGAGGGTATCGCCGCGGCGCACGGTGTAGCGCAGCCCGTCGGCGTTCGGAAGCGTCAGCACACGGCCGGGCACCACGAGGTGCGCGTCACGGATGGCGTTCCAGCTCAGGACCGTGTCGATGGCCAGGCCGTGCTTCTGCGCGATGCCGGAGACGGAGTCGCCCGTCCGGACGGTGTACACCGTGGTCCTGAGCGTCCTGAGCGTCCCCGGACCCGGCAGCCGGTCCGGCTCCGCAGCGTCCTCCTCGGGCACGATGAGGTGCATCATCTCGAGGGCGGCAGCCTCCGAGTCGGGGAACTCGACCCGCGCGGCGCGGCCGGGGAGCCGCAGCGTGCCCGTGCCGGTGAGCACGCCTGCGACGGCGAGCGCGAGCGTCGCCGCGAACAGGATCCCCGTGCGGAACGCCACAGGGTTCCGCACGCCCACCGTCCGGCGGGGTCGCGTCCGTGCCTTGGAGGCGCTGACCACCCCCGGGCGTCGGCGGACCGGCCGCCGCAGCGTCCGTACCGCCGCGGCGAGGAAGCGCGCGACCGCGCCACGCCGCGTTCGGCGCGGAAATCGCAGCCGGGGCTCTGCCCGGCGCAGGAACTGCCGCGCGGGGAACTGCCGGTGGCGGTCGGGCCGGGCGCGCCGGGGCCGCGCCCGCAGGCGGAGCGCGATCCGTTGGCGGCGCCTGACGTGCTGGCGCTGAAGGGGTG
>Ga0315275_10004514_pt1 | contig 13012 bp, 12 predicted proteins | sample YL17G03_0_MG_FD_205557 | JGI IMG/M metagenome (GOLD analysis project Ga0315275, IMG submission 205557) | Sediment microbial communities from Yellowstone Lake, YNP, Wyoming, USA - YL17G03_0 | ecosystem: Environmental > Aquatic > Freshwater > Lake > Sediment | place: USA: Wyoming | collected... | reverse complement strand
ACCTCCACCGCGGTGTCCATCAGCGCCTCGACGCCACGATGCTGGAGCGCGGAGGTGAATGTAACCGGCGCGTACTTCACCTCGGGCAGCCATGCCTGTATCTCGCGAGCGAAGTCGGACATGAGCATTCGCTCGGCCTTCTCGTCGGCTGCCTCCGGGGCGCGCAGATCCCATTTGCTCACGACAAGCACCTGCCCCTTGCCCTCCTCGTGGGCGCGGCCGGCGATCCGCTTGTCCTGATCGGTCAACCCGGCCACCGCGTCGATGAGTGTGAGCGCCACATCGCAGCGCTCTACCGCGCCGAATGCCCGCAGCACACCGTAGTACTCGAACGGCTCGGTCACGCGGCTCTTCCGCCTGATGCCGGCGGTGTCTATGAGGATGAGCTTGCGGCCGCGCCACTCGTGCTCGGTGTCCACCGAGTCTCGGGTCGTGCCGGGGGCCGCGTCGACGATCGCGCGCTGCTCCCCCAGCATCGCGTTCAGCAGCGATGACTTCCCCGCGTTGGGGCGGCCGACGATGGCGATGCGGATGACATCCTCGTCCTCGGCTTCCGCCTCCGTCTCGGGCAGGTGCTCGGTGACCCGATCCAAGAGATCGTCTATGAACAGGCCGTGAGCGGCGGAGACCCCGACCACTTCGCCGATTCCGAGCCGGTAGAAGTCCGGGACGCCGTCTTCCCGCTTCTTGCTATCTATCTTGTTCGCCGCCACCACGACCGGCTTGCCGGTGCGACGGAGCAGGTCGGCGATGTCGTCGTCGAACCCGGCAGGCCCTTCTTTGCCATCAACCAGGAAGATGATCACGTCGGCTTCCTCGATGGCGAATTCGATCTGCCGACGCACCTCCTCCTGGAGGTTGCCGCGCGCGGTCTGGAGGCCGCCGGTGTCTATCAGGGTGAAGCGCTTGCCCATCCACTCGCAGTCCGCGTAGATGCGATCGCGTGTGATCCCAGGCGTCGGCTCCTCGATCGCGAGGCGGCGCCCGGCGAGGCGGTTGAAGAGGGTGGACTTGCCGACATTCGGCCGGCCGACGATGGCGACGACGCCGCGATCGCGAGCTCGGGTCATCGTTGCCTCCTGCGGCGGTCGAAGCGGCGCAGCGCGGCGGTGACCTCCGCAGGTGTGGAGGCGGCGATCACCGGCCGGCCGATCCGAGCTGAGAGCTGCTCCAGCGTCATGCCGTCTATGAACCCTTCTCCTTCTCTGATCGCGGCGCCAGGCACGATGACGAGGTTCGACTCAACCTGCCCGCCGAGCGCCCGGGCAATGTCATGCCCGGCAAGAAGCCCTGCTGTCGTCACGGTGCGACCGAACAAGCGGTTCCGGACAACGCACACTCTGGGTTCGACGTACCTGTTCATCAGCCTGGCGGCGAGTTGGGCGACGAGCGGCGCGGCCATCTCGCCGGTGACAAGGCATACCGACACAGGATGCCGCAGTCTTGGCGGCTTGAGGCGCCCGACCCGGTCCGCGAAGAGGCGGGCGCAGCCGATGCCGTTTCCCAACTGCGGGAAGCCTTCGTAGTGGGCGCGACTCGGGAACGGCAGCCCCGCCAACAGATACATCTCATCGGCGGCGAAGACGAGCCTCGTCCCCAGCGTCCTCCTGAACCCCCTCTGCCATCCGCCTACGGCCTCGATCACGCCGCGGGCCATTGCTTTGGACGCGGGCCGAAGCGCGCTTGAGGCGTGCTTTGTCAGCCCCATCGGAACCACGCCGATGGAGGCGATAGCTGGATGCAAGGCGGCCAGGTCGTCAACCGTTCGCGCCACATGTGCGCCGTCGTTCAGGCCGGGACACACTACAATCTGCACATGAAACCGGATGCCCTTTGCGCCCAGCCGGCGCATTTCCGCGAGCGGGTCAACGGTTGTGCGGCCGAAGACCCGGCGGCGGACATCTGGCTCGGTGGCGTGAACGGAGACATAGAGGGGAGAGAGATGGAAGCGCGCGATGCGAGTGCGGTCGGCCTGCATCAGGTTCGTGAGGGTGATGAAGTTCCCATGCAGGAACGACAGCCGGTAGTCGTCGTCCTTGACGTAGAGCGCCGGGCGCAGACCTCGCGGAAGCTGTCTGACGAAGCAGAACTGACAGCGATTCCCGCAGGTTATCACCCCGTCGAAAACATCCTGGGTGAACCGGATGCCGAGGTCCTCGTCAACGGCCTTGCGGATTGCGATGCGGCGGCGGGCACGACCGGTCTGGACCAGCAGCTTCACCTGTGGTTCTGCGATCAGGTATCGGTACTCGATGTAGTCGCGGGGCGCACGACTGTTCACTGCCGCGATGCTGTCGCCTGCGGCTATCCCTGCGCGCGCGGCGGGGCTGCCTGCGGCTACCGATTGCACCTCGGCCGGCATGGGTCGCCCCCTGGCTGCGCTCGGGGCGCCTGCGTGCTTGGCAATGGATCGCTTCACGGCCCCGGGGTCCCGCCCTCGAGCTCGCGCAGGCGTTGCACCACCTCGTCAACGATCCAAGCGGGCGTGGAGGCCCCGGCCGTGACACCCACCCGCTGCACCCCGCGCACCCAGTCGGCCCGAAGCTCGCCGGCGGTCTCGACGTGATGCGTGGGCGTTCCGGTCGCGGCGCAGATCTCGGCCAGGCGCTGGGTGTTGGCGCTGTTCCTCCCCCCGACGACGATCATCGCATCCACCTTCTCGGCCAGCTCGCGCGCGCTCTCCTGACGCTTGACGGTAGCCTCGCAGATGGTGTTGAAGACGCGCAGCTCGCGGCAGCGCTCCGCGAGCACGCCGGCCACCTCGCGCAGCGCCTCCGGCCGTTGGGTTGTCTGCACCACCAGGCCGCATCGCTGGCGGAACGGCAGCCGCTCGGCTTCCTCGGCGGAGGAAACGATCTCCGCTTTGCCGCCAGCGCGGGCTGCCAGACCTTCCACCTCACGATGTCCCCTATCCCCCAGGATGACGATGGAGTAGCCTTCCCGCGAGAGTGCAAGGATGTTCTCGTGCGCTCGCTTGACGAACGGGCAGGTGGCATCTATGACTTCGAGGCCCCGCGCCCCGGCGGCCTCCTCGACCTCAGGGTCAACCCCGTGGGCAGAAAGCACGATGGCGCCGCTGGAAACCTCGTCGAGCGCGCTCGCCTGGTGGACACCTCGCTCCTCGAGCCGCGCGATCTCCTGGGGATTATGGATGAGCGCGCCGAGGGTATGAACCGGCCGGGAACCATCGTCGGCCGCCCGCGTCACGAGATCCAAGGCGCGCTTGACACCGAAACAGAAGCCCGCGCTCTCGGCGACGATGATCTCCACCGCTCTCAGCCGGCGACCCGCGCGACGAACGATGCCATGCGCGCCATCGCCTCCTCGATAAGGGCCATGGAGGTGGCGTAGGAACAGCGGACGAACCCCTCGCCGCACTCACCGAAGGCGGTGCCCGGCACCACCGCGACCTTCTCCTCTTCAAGTAGCCGCTGCGCGAACTCCTCGGAGGTGAAACCGGTGTTGGCGATGGATGGGAACGCGTAGAACGCTCCCTTAGGCTCGAAGCACGTCAGGCCCATCGCGTTTAGCCTGCTCACGATAACGCGCCGCCGCTGGTTGTACTCGCGGCGCATTTGCGCGACGTCATCGTCGCAAGCGCGAAGCGCCTCGATCGCCGCCTCCTGCGCGGTAGTCGGCGAGCACATCAGCGCGTAGCTGTGCACTTTCACCATCGCCTCAATAATGTCCGCGGGCCCCGCCGCGAACCCCAGCCGCCACCCGGTCATCGCCCAGGCCTTCGAGAACCCTCCGACCAGAACCGTGCGCTCTCTCCCGCCGGGGACGGCTGCCGCCGAGACATGAGCGCCATCGTAGGTGAGCTCGGCGTATACCTCATCGGAGATCAGCAGCAGATCGCGCTCGGCCGCAAACCGGATCAGCGCTTCCATGTTCCCGCGAGGCATGGTCGCGCCCGTCGGATTGCTCGGATAGGAGATGAGGAGCACGCGACTGCTCTCGTCGCAGGCCTGCGCCAGGTCCTCGACCTGCACCTGGAAGTCATGCTCGACCGAGGTGCGGACAGCGATCGCGTGCCCGCCTGCAAGGACAGCGCATGGCAGATATGAGACGAAGCATGGTTGGGGAATAAGCACGCCGTCGCCCGGCTGGAGGACGGCGCGCAGCGCGATGTCAATCGCCTCGCTCCCGCCGACGGTGATCATCAGCTCGGTCTCGGGGTCGTAGCTCACGCCGAAGCGTCGCTCGAGATAGCGGGCGAGCTCCTCGAGCAGCGGCCGGATGCCGCGGTTGGGGGTGTAGTGCGTATGGCCTCGCTCGAGCGAGTATATGCCAGCCTCCCTCACCCGCCACGGAGTGACGAAGTCGGGCTCGCCGATGCCGAGCGAGATCGCCTCCGGCATCTTCTCCACCAGCTCGAAGAACCGGCGGATGCCCGAGGGGGGCAAGGCATCGACGAGTCGTGACACGCGAGGTCTGGTCTGTGCCAACTTCTATCTCCGCTCGGCGTGCATGCGACGTCCGGGAGGACGCGTCAAGGTGTCACCGGGAGGCGCTTGACCTCGTCCCGGTCCACCATGATGTCCCCGTCAACCTTGTAGGGCCTGAGGACGAAATGGGTAGCGGTGCCGACGACGTGATCCAGCGGCGCAAGCTTCTCGGCGACGAAGTAGGCGATCTCGCGCATAGTCTTTCCCTGGACGACGACCAGGAAATCATAGGCACCCGACATCAGGTAGAGGGAGTGCACCTCCGGGAACTCGATGATCCGCTCGGCCACCGCATCGAACCCGACGCCTCGCTGGGGCGCGCATCTCACCTCAATGAAGCCGAAGACGTGCTCGACTCCAGCTCGCTCCCAGTCTATGACCGTCTTGTAGCGCCGGATGATCTTCTCTTTCTCCAGCTTGGCGACGATCTCCTGAACCTCGGCCTCGGGCCGTCCGATCCGCTCCGCGATTTGCTTACAGGTCAGGCGGGCGTCTTCGCTCAGCAATTGCAGGATCTCGTCCATTGCCCTACTCCTCCCGTTACTTGTGAATGGCCCTGCCATCCACGTCCTCGGCCGCTTCCATGATCGGCTCCGTCAGCGTCGGATGAGCATGCACCATCTCGGCGACCTGCTCCGCGGTGACACCCGTCTGAACCGCCAACACGAGTTCGTGGATCAGCTCGGTGGCATGCGGCCCGCAGATCTGCCCGCCCAGAACCGCTCCCGTCTTCGCGTCTGCGACGATCTTGACCAGCCCTTCGCGCGATCCCTCGGCGACGGCCTTCCCCGCGCCTCTGAAGAAGAACCTGCCGACCTTGACCTCGTATCCGCGCTCGCGCGCCTTCGCTTCGGTCAGGCCGGTCGAGCCAATCTCGGGATGGGTGAACGTCACCGACGGGATCGCAGTGTAGTTCATCTCGACGCTCTGTCCCATCGCGTTCGCGGCCGCAACCTTGCCCTCCGAAGAGGCGACGTGAGCGAGCATGATGCCGCCGATAGCGTCGCCGCAGGCATAGACGCCGGGGACGTTCGTCTCCATCTTCGCGTTGACCCTGATGGCGCGGCGGTCCATCTCAACGCCGATCTCCTTCAGCCCGATCCCCTCCGTGTTGGGCCAACGCCCGACCGCCGAAAGCACGACATCAGCCTCTGCCTCACGCTCGGCGCCGCCCTCAGTATACCGCACGACCTGCTTGCCATTGCGCGTTACCAACTCGCTCACCCGAGCATCGGTGTGCATCTCGATGCGCCGGCGCCGGAATACCCGGGCTAGCTCGGCCGCCACCTCCGGGTCCTCGGTGGGAACGATCTGCGGAAGCATTTCGATGATCGTCACCTTCGAGCCCATCGCGTTGAACACATCGGCAAACTCGACGCCCACGTAGCCGGCGCCCACAACCACCAGGCTCTCGGGCACCGCCTGAATGCTAAGCATCTCGTTGCTGGTGAGCGCGCCCGGCCCGTCGAAGCCCGGCAGCGGCAGGCGCGCCGGAACCGAGCCCGTCGCAACGATCACTGCGTCGGCAGAGATGCTCTCCTCGCCCTCGGTTTTCTCCACGACGATCGTCTTGGCATCGGCCAGCCGCCCTCTGCCCTTGACGACCCGGATGGCGTGCCGCTTCATCAGGTACTCGACGCCCTTGACGACCTGACCCACCACCTCGTTCTTCCGCGCCATCACCCGCGGCCAGTTGACGCCCTTGAACTCCGCTTCGATCCCGAACTCGTCCAGCCGCCGGCTGAGCATTGCCAGCTCGGCCGATCTCAGCAAGGCCTTGCTTGGGATGCAGCCGCGGTTCAGGCAAGTGCCGCCGAGCGCATCCATCTCCACCAGCGTCACCTCCGCGCCCAACTGACGCGCGCGGATGGCCGCGACATAGCCACCCGGCCCGGCGCCCAGCACCGCAACGTGTCTCATCGCTCACCCGCGCCGATGCTCAGCCCAGCCACAGATGCTCGCGCTCCGTGCGCTGATGCGCCCCTTTGCCGATCCGGGCCTTCAGTTGCTCGATTCGCCGCTTGGCGATCGGATCGTCGGGATACTGCTTCAGGATGCGCTGCCACTGAGCAAGCGCTTCCTCTAATCGCCCTGCGCGCTCGAGCACATTCGGCAGCATGTGCTGCATGGCGCGCGGCGCGCCCAGCGCCACTGCCTTCTCGAACTGCTCCGCTGCCAGGTCCCACTTGTGCCGGTAGTTGTAGTACATACCAAACTCGTGTGGCAGGTCGTAGTTCCTCGGGTTCGCCGCCATGCCCGCGCGGAACAGCTCGATCGCTGCGTCGTCCTTGTCCATGCTGTAGAGCAGATAGGCCGCGCCCGTGTATGCCTCGACGAAATGCGGATCAACCTGCACGATCTGCCGGCACAGTCTGATCGCCTCATCCCACTTGCCGACGTGCCAGTAGTCCTCCGTCTTCATCCAGAGCATGTCGGTGAGGAAGTCGCGCGACTCCGCCACCCGCTGCTCGGCCTCCGCCGCGGGAAGGGGCTTCGGCGCCTGCTCGGCAGCCGGGGCGGCCGACCAACTGGGGACGGCGCTCAGGAGCAGCAGCAGTCCGTAAGGCAGCAATCGTTTCATGGAGACGCGCTCTCACTCAATCGAGTTCAGTGAAGGATTCTACTGGATTTCCCACCGGCCAACAAGCGAACGACGTCTGTGGGAGGGGCACTTGTGTGCCTCAGGCACATTCCTGCCCCGGCTCCCGCCCGAGCTAGCTCATCGAGAGCTTCCGCCTCACGCCCGGTGCAACGGCCGCGGCCGCCCCCGCCTTCACCACATCCACCCCCACGAATGGCAACACCGACTGCGCCAACACCGCCGGCAGCGTCGCGACTCCCGTCGCGGCGAGAGACCAGACTGCATACCACCCCGCGCCCAACACATGGATTACCGCGATGCCGCAGAGACATGCGAGCATCGTGTAGGGGCGCACGGCGGTGCGCCCTGGGCGACCCACCGCCCCCACTAAGGCAGCGGCCAGCGGAAACGCGACCAGATACCCCCCGGTCGGCCCAAGCAGCGCCGCCGGTCCACCCCCGTACGCGAACACCGGCAGCCCGGCCGCGCCCGCGGCCAGGTACTCGACCATGCTCACGAATCCCAACCGCGGGCCGAGCGCCGCCCCCGCCAGCAGCACGCAGAACACCTGCCCGGTCACTGGTACTGGAGTGAATGGCAGATGAAACTGCACCCGCGCCCCGATCGCCGTCAGCGCCGCGAACGCCGTCGCCGCCGCGAGGTCAACGGCAACGCGCTGGGCAGGAGCAAGCTCCTGCCCTACCACCATGGCCCGATCAGGCTTCATTGTGTCCTCTGGTTCGACCGGACGCGCCCCACGCCCTCTACTTCAGGTACAGCTCCACCACTGGCACCGTCACCGGTGGTTTGTGGACGGGCAACTGGAGGGTCAGCAGCTTCGACTGCTCTCCCAGCTCCACCGGCCCGACCACGTGTCCGCCCGGCCCGCCTTCCAGCGTTCTCAGCTCAGAGCCGTCGTTCAGCAGTTGCGCGTATGCGACCTTGCCGCCGAACCCCTCCATGTGAAGGTGCTGGATCGGCCAGGCGAAGACATGGACGTAGAGTTTGCGCGTGTCGGCGTTGTAGGTGAGACGACAGTCCCTCGGGGCCTCGAACCCGGCTGGCGCCGGCCCGCAGCCGTATATCGAACGGCTGTGCCGCCGCATCCACTCACCCATGCCCTTCAGCCGCTCGATCGCGCGATAGTCGAACTCGCCCCGCGCGGTCGGGCCAACGTTAAGAAGCGTGTTGCCGCCCTTGCTCACGTGGTCAATGAGCATCTGGACGAGCTGCTCGACGCTCTTCCATGTCCCCTCATCCCGGTGATAGCCCCACGATCCCGAGAAGGTGTGGCACGCCTCCCACGGCACCGGCTTGCCGTTCATCGTCACACCATCTTTGGGAACGTACTGCTCCGGCGTCCGGTAGTCCCAGCCCCCCTGCTCGATCAGGTCCAGCCGGTCGTCCACCACGATCTGCGGCTGAAGCTCCCGCGTCAGCGCCAGCAGCTTCTCGCTCTCCCACTCCTCCCGGCCCTTGCCCAGCCACGGGCGCGGCTTGCCCTGCTCATCGCGCTTCGGGTAGCTGAAGTCATAGAACAGCACGTCAATGCGCCCGTAATCGGTCAGCAGCTCCCGCACCTGGCCGTGCAGGTACTGCGCGTATCTCTTCGGATCACGTCCCTGGTTCAGCTTCTCCCGATCCGGGTGGTTGCGCAGCGGATGGAGGTCGTCAATAAGATAGTCGGGATGGTGCCAGTCAATGAGCGAGTGGTAGAGCCCCACCTTCAGCCCGCGTGCGCGGAACGCATCCAGCATCGGTCGCAGTAGATCGCGCCCGGCCGGCGTGTTGGTCGCCTTGTAGTCGGTGAGCTTCGAATCCCACAGGCAGAACCCCTCATGGTGCTTGCTCGTGATCACCATGTACTTCATCCCCGCCTCTGCCGCGAGGTCAGCCCACTGCTCGGGGTTGTAGAGGTCGGGGTCGAAGAGCTGGAAGTACCTCTCATAGTCCTCGTTCGAGATCTGCTCGTTGTGCTTCACCCACTCGTGGCGCGCCAGCGTCGCATACAGCCCCCAGTGGATGAACATCCCGAAGCGATCGTGCAGAAACGACTTCATGCGGTCCGGAACCTGCATCATCGTTATCTCCAAGGTATCCGTAGCGGTGCACCTCCACTTCGGAGCGGCGTACAGATTCCCTCTCCGGGAAGGACTGCCTCCCGTCAGCGCCGTAGCCGAGAGCAGCAATCTGTGGAGGACGCCCGATGAAAGTGACCGACGTCGAGATCGCCGCCAACCGCCGCGCACCGAACCCGAACGCGGTCCGCGACGCGCTTCAGATCTTGCCTGGCACCGGCACGGTGAAGGTCACGGTCCACACCGATGGAGGCGTGTCCGGCGAAGGCGAGATGTACTTCGGTCGTATCGCTGGCGGACCCGACGCGCTCGCCGCCCTCATCGAGCATGTCCTCAAGCCCCTCGTCGTCGGCAGTGACGTCGCGATGGTGCGCGCCACCCATGAGGCGATGCTGCGCGAGACCGAGTACGCCGGCTCCTTCGGCCTGGCGATGTGGGGCATCGCCGCGCTAGACACCGCCCTCTGGGACTGCCTCGGCAAGGCCCACGGCGTTCCATGCTGGAAGCTCTGGGGCGCGGTGCACGACCGCCTTCCCGCCTACGCCATGGTTGGCTGGCTCAACTACCCCGATGACGAGGTGCAGCGCATCTGCGCCAAGGCCGTCGAGCAGGGCTTCCCGGCGGTGAAGATCAAGGTCGGCTACCCGACTCTCGCCGAGGATGTCGCCCGCGTGAAGACCGTGCGCAAAGCCATCGGCGACGGCATCGGCCTGATGGTAGATGCCAATCAAGCGCTTACCACAACGGAGGCGATCCGCCGCGGCCGCGCCTTCGAGGACCTCGGCTGTGTCTGGTGGGAAGAGCCGCTGCCCGCCCAGGACATAGACGGCTATGCCGACCTAGCCGCCGCGCTCGACATACCCATCGCAACCGGCGAGAACCTCTACACCCCCCAGGACTTCGCCCGCTTCCTGCGCCGCGACGCGGTGGACATCATCCAGCCCGACCTTCGCCGCGGCGGCGGGCCCACCGCGCTGCTCCAGATCGGGATGATGGCCGCGGGCTTCGGCCGGCGCTACGCCTCCCACGGCGGGGAGGCCGCGCACCTCAACGTGATGGCCTGCCTGCCGAATACCTACTACGTCGAGACCGGCCTCATCGGCCCCGGCTCACCGATGAAGCTCGAGCACGGCTGCATCTCCCTGCCTCAGGGGCCGGGGTTCGCCTGGGCCTGAGGCATTCGTTGCCCTACCTGAGCCTGGGCCTCGCACCCCGTATTCTATCAATCGCTTGCCAGTACTTGTTGAGGCCGGCACGGCCCTCTTTTGTCAGTGAGTAGCTCGTGTTCGGCATTCTGCCCTCGAACGTTTTCACCACCTCGACGTAACCGGCCTGTTCGAGTCGGCTCATGTGAGACGATAGGTTGCCCTTCGTGATCCCGAGCGTGTTCAGCAGGAAGCTGAAGTCCGCCGCGTTTACCCCGGAGAGGAGCATGAGGAGACGAAGCCGCGTCGGCTGATGGATGGCGGGGTCGAGCTCAGACATCGAGGCCGGCTCCAGCTTGAGGAGGCTCCGGCATGGAGGAGGCGAGGGACCGGAGCCTCCTCAGCGCGATCCGGCTGTAGATGTGCCCCGCGAGCCCGGCGATGAGGCCGTACCCTACCATCGGGAACCACATGTCGAACATCGCCCCGCGGCTGATCGGGACGCCGGCTGCGATGAGGATCGCGTGGATCGCGTAGAGCAGTGGCCACAGCAGCATGAAGGGGCTTGACGTCTCCCTCAGCTTCCACCCCAGGTAGAGCATGAAGGGGACGACGTAGATGGCCGAGACGGGCTGCATAAGGCGGCTGGGGATGTAGCCGAGAAACCCGAGCCCCACGGAGGCGATCACGCAGAACATGAATACGAACGCCGCCCACGTTGGCCTCCGGCCACGGACGAGGTAGAGCGACTGCTCTGGAGAAACCTGCCCCTCCCGCCGGTAGAGCCGCTTCGTCACGCGCCCTATCAAGCCCTCTGCGCCAAAGAAGCTGAACCAGATCCAGAAGGCCGTCCAGCCGGACAGGGCAAGCACCGCCGCCGCCGCGAGCGCGCGGTGCCCATGCATGTAGGCGAACCCGGTGAGGTACCCGAGTCCGCCGAACATCGGGAATGCGACGATGAAGATGAGTTGGGACACGACGAAGGCCAGCGTTCGGTTCCGCGCGTAGCGCTGAGCCCACTTCGGAATCTCCCGAACCCGATCATCTGTGTTGCCAGGCGAGTCGTTCGCACCAAGCTTCATCGTAGCTGCTCCTTTCGCCTCCCTGCCGCAGCGGCCAGCCTTGGTCGTCTTTACAAACTAGTTTGTACCACAAACCGAGCGGCCTGTCAAGACCTGTCTTGGGTCACTTTCGGGCATCTGGGGGTCGGAAGAGCCTGTCGGCCGGCGGCGCCTGCTCAGGGCCTCGAGCTCTGCTGCGCCTGACGAGCCAGCGCGCCTTCCAGCATCGGCACATCCTCCGGGCGGTCGAGGTCCATCGCCAGTTCAGTGTGAGCCGTGATCGCGCTCCGCACCGGCGACTTCAGGAAGTCGGAGAAGAAGCGCTCGCAGTAGTCGAGGCTGAGCAGACCGAGCTTGAACCTGACCAGGAATCCCAGACCCCACTGGAGCGCCATCCGCACCGGATGCCGCCGCAACTGCTCGATCATCTGGGCGATATCCGGGCGGCGCGTCAGCCACTCCGGGTCAAGGATGGCGACGTTCGTCGTCACCACCGGCCCGTCGCGCAGCTTCAGGAACACCCACTGGTGCTCCGGGAAGCCGCGCACCGCCGCTGCCTTCGCCACCAGCGGATGGAAGAACACGCTCTCCTCCGGGCAGAGCGAGACCGTGTCGGCGATGACCTCCGGCGTCACCAGCGGGATGTCACAGCTCGCCATGAACAGCTTCCGTCCATCGCCGAAGGCTCGCCCGGCCGCGGTTAGCTTGTCAACGATAGTGCCGGCCTCAGCCAGGCGAATGTCCGCCAGGCGAGCGCATGGGTGGTCGAGCAGGGCGGGCGGACCCGCCAGCGCGATCTGGTGGACCGCCGAGCTGGCGCGCAGCGCCTCCAGCACATACTCCACCGCCGGCCGGCCGCGAAGCGGGACGAGACCCTTGCTCGGGCCCTGGTAGATCGGCGCCAGCCGCTCGTCAACCGCGCCGCTGCCCCCGAGCACGACCGCATTCACCTGTCCCGTCATGCCGTCTCTCCGCGCGGCGCGTTGCGCCGGTGCAGCCTGATTCTCCGCAGGCGGCGCGTTTCCCGCGCTTGCCGCGTGTTCGCGTTCTATGGTATCACGATGGCGTGGCAATCACCGCGCTGTTGGTCGCGAACCCTAACGCCGGCCGGATCCGCGGCGCCGCCGGCCTCGCCCGGATCGAGCAGCTCCTGCGCGCGGCCGGACTCGAGGTGGAACTGGTCGCGGCGGAGGGGCCTGGCCAGGTCGCCGATGCGGTCGCGGCGATCCTGCGCGGTGTGAGGAGAGCTGACACCCGCGTCGTGGTGGCCGGCGGGGACGGGACCATCCGTTCGGTGCTGCCCGCGCTCCAGGGAACCGAGATCCCTCTCGCCATCCTGCCAGCGGGCTCGGTCAACGTGCTGGCACGGGAGCTTGGCATCCCTCGCTCATTGCAGGCATCGGCTGCGGTTGCCGCGACGGGCGACGTGCGGCAGATAGACCTCGGCCTCGCCAATGGAAGCCCCTTCGCGCTCATGGCCGGCCTCGGCTTCGACGCCGCGGTCGTCCACTCCGTGGCCCAGAGCGTGAAGAACGTAATCGGGTCCTTTGCCTATGTGGCGAAGGGGCTCCAGTTGCTTGCGCGACATCCGCCCAGTATCTTCAGAATCACCGCCGACGGCTCGGCGCTGGAGGCGACCGCCTGGCTCGCGGTGGTGGCCAATGCAAGCCGTTACACCTATAGCTGGCACCTATCACCC
>Ga0315275_10004512_pt1 | contig 13013 bp, 14 predicted proteins | sample YL17G03_0_MG_FD_205557 | JGI IMG/M metagenome (GOLD analysis project Ga0315275, IMG submission 205557) | Sediment microbial communities from Yellowstone Lake, YNP, Wyoming, USA - YL17G03_0 | ecosystem: Environmental > Aquatic > Freshwater > Lake > Sediment | place: USA: Wyoming | collected... | reverse complement strand
TAATAATAGGTTGTGCTGGCTGCAGGAGTGGTGTCGGTATAGGAAGTGACGCTAGCGCCCAGAGTGGCCAAAGGAGGATCGGTAGGGGTAAAACCAGCGGTTGTTCCTCGGTAGAGTTTAAAACCAGTTTCATTGCTGGAATTGTCTGTCCAGGTAAGATCAATATCTGGATTATTGGAACCAGCACAACGAGGGGTACCTGCAAGATTGGTGGGGGCAGTAGGAACAACTCCTGTACAGTTTGCGGCATAATCACAAGGAGTTGAATCAGTACCAGTACCATCACACATTCCCTGACAGTTATATGACCCTCCTGTGCCATAATAATTATCACCCGTTCCACCGGAAGCCCGCACAGTTGGATCACAATAGACTGTGCTGCTTGTTCCACAAGTTGAAGTCAAAGTAGTGCCAGCTGAAGCATAAATAGTCCCCGACGACTCATAATAACTGGTAGCGCTTGAATCACAAGTCGGTGGGGTATTAGCATTACACTCAGGGTATCTCCTTTCTCCAGAACATTGGCCACCAGAACCACATAAGTTAACCGTTGAAGCGCAATTGAGAGAGTTAGTGGCAGCCTGATTTTGACAGGTTGAATTGAGAACATTTAAAGATAAAGCAGTAACATTGACCTGATAGTAGTTATTAGTAGCGGAACTATCGCAAGTGTGGTCTGCATTACATTCAGAATATCGATAATAACCTGCACAGTAGTTCCCAGAGCCTGAACAGAAGTAATTAGTATTACTGTCACAAGCTAGAGTTTGGCTGGTGGCATCCTGGTCGGTACAGCTTGTGGTGAAGACTTTGCTAACTGAGGCATAAATGGCAGGCCCTGGCTCATAATAAGTGCTGGCAGCAGAGTCGCAAGTGCCTGAACCGTTACACTCAGGATATTTCTGTGTTCCAGAACAAGAACCAGCTATACAACTATTTACTGTTGAAGCACATTTAGTGCTAGAGGTGGCATCAATCCAGTTACCACTACCGCCGCCGCCATATACTTTACCAGCTGGGGCATAATTACATCCATCACAACAGCCACCAACAGTACTTGAAGTACAAGCACAAGGAATTATACACTGACAATCAGAATTACAGGTCCCCCCGGTCCCACAAGGATCGTTAATAGCCTTTTCATCACAATCAGCGGCAGCTCCGCAGGCCGATTCACATTGAGTATCAATGGTTCCAGTGCAGACAGCACTGCGTCTTTGAGCGAAATTGCACGTTTGATAAATGTCAGTAGTGTCACCACAGACAGCACTTTCTTTTTTGGTTGTATAATTACACTGGACACATTTAAAATCAGCAGCATCCCACACCCCATAACTAGTTACAGAATATAAAGGATAACTAATCGAGCTGCAATTGTTGCTCTCAACTTTGCAAGATCCGCCATTTTTTGAAGAGTATGATGGACATGTTTCTCTTTGACAAACAGTATCTGTAGTGGTACAACTGATACCAGAAATATCAGCTAGATAACATTGTTGACTAATAAGACAAACGCTATAATTACCACTGCCCGATGAAAGCGAAGAATATCCACATATTCCATTACTAGTACCACAATTATAGTGGCCAATACCCCCACCCCAGCCGGGTCCATACCATTCACAGTATGCACCGGAACCCAAAAAAGCATACGTAAATTTAACTCTAGCGCTCGATCTCACTTCAAAATAATCTATCCTGAATTGATGATTACCTTTACTAAGGTATACATCCGCTGTAGATTCTTTAAAACTGCCTGAAGTCCATAAATCAATTGTTAAACCCGCGTTAATATATAGCCTTGAACCATCATCTGAGCCAAGGGTAAACCGATACGTCCCAGCGGGGTTGATATATATTGTTCGACTAGAAGTAAATCCAATACTACCAGTAGAATACCCTCCCGGTGAACCTAATCCCCAATCATTATCAAAATTTATATTATCTATCCCTATCGTATTCGCCTCGCTCCCACATCCATATTCATCTGGGCCATCGCCATAGCAAGTACCGAAAGTGCCATAGTCATCCGATGTATACCAAACTCTCTGCCATTTATCAGCGGGATAATTTAAGGAAGAACAAGCAGCTTCAGTAACGCTCGGTAAAACCAAAAGAAAAAACCCAAAAATAAAACCCGTTAAAGGTAGAAAATACTTCAAACGATTTTTAAAATAATTTTTTCCCATCTACGAATCAGTTCGAAGAGATTCTCTCTTCTCTCGCCGAGCCTCACGATAATGAGGCGAGGAGGGAAAAGAGAATAAAATCCTCTTTGACCGCCTCAGTTAAAACTTCGGCTTACGAATATGCGAATAAATTTATGACCTTTTAAAATATCATAACAAAAACAGATTTGAATACCAATTGACTATTTGCTCCCCTAAAAACAGTGCCAAGAAAGTTCCGGTGACTAAAAATGGACCGAAGGGAACTTCTGATTTTAAAGTTTTTTTACCGGTCGCAATCAATCCTATTCCTATTATAGCGCCAATTAAAAAAGCTGAAAATAAGGCAACCAGAATTTTTGGGAAACCGAGCAGAAGCCCCATTAAGAAAGCCAGTTTGATATCGCCAACACCCATCCAGCGGCCACGGGAAATAAGGACGATAGCCAGAAAAAAAGCCGCTGCACCAAAGGCGCTGTATATGGTAACCAGTAGCTGGTAGCTAGTATATTGATTTAGAAACATCCAGGCTACCAGATACCAAATACCAATTACCAAAATGGCGGGATATATTACTTTGTCGGGGATAATGTAGTGTTTTAGATCGTAAACGAAAATGACAATCAGGGAGCATAAAATAATCAATAGATAAATTAATTCCCAAATCCCAATGCCCACTAACCAGTTAAATCCTAATGACCAAAAATGAAAGGTTAAAATAAATAAAACTCCCGTAGCTAATTCCACTAAAGGGTACTGGAGAGAGATTTTTTTAGAGCAATAGCGGCATTTGCCTTTTAAAATTAAAAAACTGAAAATTGGAATTAAATCTTTCCAGTTTAAAGTATGTTTACATTTCGGGCAGTAGGAACGGCCTTTCAGAAAACTCTCATTTTTCTCAAAACGATAAATGACACAATTCAAAAAAGAGCCGACAATTAGGCCGAAAATAAAAACGGAAAGGGAAACAAAAAAAATCATTAATAAATTTTACCCCGTTAGAAATTACAAATCAATATTAATCCAGTTCCAAAATTACAAAATTTCTAACGGGGCTTAGCAAATTTTTCCTAAAAACAAAACTGGCGGCAAAATGCCGCCAGTTAGTTAATTCAGAAAAATCAAAATTTTCCTTTAATTCCCGCTATTACCAACAAACACAATCACCTGCTCCATAGGCAGGAACAGCAGCTAAACATAAATCACTAGTCCCTTTTTCTGAAGCGGCGAAATATCTAGATTCGCCAGCAACAGTACAAGTATCATTTTCCATTATCGCATAAGCACAAAAGACTTGACCACTACTGCCACCACAAGCACCTGTAGCAGTATTATCTAACCATACATAGTGTTGGGTGGTTAATGGGTCATCAAGGGCACCTAAATAAGCACCAATAGCTGGAGTGCCATTTTGTCCAGCGGCTGGAAGATACACTTGCCCATCATCATAATACATCTCTTGGGCAGTAATTATCTGTCTCATATCGGCCTGTCTGGCTGCATCCCTGGCTTTTTGTCTTGCCCCACCCAAAGAAACCAAAACAATTCCAGCCAAAATTCCGATAATGGCAATGACCACTAGTAATTCAATTAAAGTGAAGCCGTGCTTTTTCTTTTTTTTAGCAAAAATTTGCATATTAATAATTAATTATTGATAAGAATTATTTTAATACTTCGACCTTTTGAAAATTTAAACGTCTCTATTTTTTATTATAACCCACAATCATCAAGATTAGTAGGGGCAGTATTGCAAACTTCTCCTACGCCCCTTCCAGAAGCAACGAAATAACGAGGGTCGCATCCGGTTCTGGCAGTTTCTATTGTGGCATAAACACAAAATTTTTTACGCTCGTCTTTGTTATCGATGGCTTGATACTTTCTTTGCGAGTCTTGGGGATCTTTGGGAAAAGGGGTGAGGTATTTTTTTCCAATCTTTGATTGAATGACATTAATATTTGTGTTGCAATCATTATTCCAGCCAGCCGCCCTTCCATCGGTATCATTTTTGATACAGGCATACTCTTCATCTTCTCCTTTGACTATTTCCTGAGCAGTGAAAATCTGTTGCATATCAGTTATTCTCCTGGCGTCTCTGGCTTTTCCTCTGGTTCCTCTGATTGAAACCAAAACTATGGAGGTTAAAAGCCCAATTATAGAAATGACAACTAATAATTCAATTAGGGTAAACCCTCCTAAGTTTTTCTTCAAAAAATTTTGGAGGGTAAAACTTTTTTGCTTTTTATTAAATAAGGTCTTAGCCATTTTTTATTATAGTATTATAGCGCAAATTGGCAAAAGCAAAAATCTGTGGAAAACTAAAAGGTAATCATTTTATATAGGGGGAGCAAAATTGAAAGCATAAGGCCAGCTACGATTACCCCTAAAACAAGAATTAAAACCGGCTCAGCAATACTCAAAAGGCTCTCAACTGCCCTGTCAACCTCTTTGTTATAGAATTCAACCAAATGCATCAAAGAAGTATCAAGAGTACCGGTTCTTTCGCCAACTAAAGTCATCTGGATAAAAACCGGCGGAAAAACGTCCGGGGAGCGGGCTAGGACTGAAGAAATCGGCACCCCTCTCCTGACCTCATCTCGGGTTTCAAAAACTACTTCCTGATAAGCGGTATTACCGACAATTTCTCCAACAATTTCCAAGGCCTGGGCAATTGGTAAACCGCCGGAAATCAGGGTTGAAAGATTTTCAGCAAAACGAGTCAGATAAATCTGCATTAGAATTGGGCCGATGATTGGCAATTTTAAAAAACTTCTATCAAAAAATTTTTTCCCAGCTTTGGTCCGATAATAGCGGAAAGAAACTAAAAATAAAATAACTAAAACTGCAGCGAAAAGCCAACCCCATTTCTTTAAAAAGGCGGACGAGGCGATGACAATCTGGGTAACAGTAGGTATTGTTCCGGCTGTTTCTTCTAAAACCTCGCTCAACTGGGGAATAATAAAAAAAATCATCAAAATTAAAACCAGCATAACAACAAATAAAATTAAAGCCGGATAAGCCATAACTCCTCTCAGTCGGCTAGTAAAATGATATTCTTTTTCCAAGTGTTCGGCCAAGTATTCCAAAGATTGAGAAAGAGTGCCCGAGGCCTCGCCAGCTTTTACCATTGAGACATAAAGGGGAGAGAAAAGTTGAGGATATCTGGAGAGAGCTCCGGAAAAAGGGGTCCCCCCCTCAACCTCTTCTGATATTTCTAAAATTGTATCTTTTAAATCTAAATTTTTATTCTGGTCAGCTAGGGTTTTTATGGCTTCAACCAGAGGGATTTTTGATTTGAACATTATTGAGAGCTGCCTTGAAAATAAAACAATATCTTTTTGGGAAATTGTCTTTAAAAATTTAACTCTCCTAGCATAGAGGGGCGGAGCTTCGGATTCTTCTAAGATGGTGACGTATAATCCGTGTTTTTGCAAAATAGCAATAGCCGCCTCTTTTGAAGAGGCCTCAACCTGACCGGTATAAACCCTTCCCTCTTTGGTTCTGGCTTGGTAGTTAAGCTTCACCCCGTTAGAAGTCTGCCCCCATATAGTCTAAAACTAATTTCAGGCAGACATTTATATCTTAGTTAACCCCGTTATCGCAGAGCAGAAAAAAATTATTAAATAATTTTTTTCTGCCAAGGACCTCTAACGGGGTTCATTTAATTAGCATTTTTAGTTCGGCTGGATTTAATGAGTAATTAAGAGCGTTTTCCAAAGAAATCTCTTTTCTTTTAACTAAATCGGCTAAAGCCCTATTTAAAGAAATCATTCCGATTTCAGCCGAGGTATCAATAACCAAAGGAAGCTCATGAGTTTTATTTTCCCGAATTAAGTTAGCCACTGCCGGAGTGTTTAACATCACTTCGCAGGCGGGAATTAGTCCTCCTTTTAGTCTGGGAACTAATCTCTGGGAAACCACTCCCAAAAGAGACCCTGATAATTGGGCTCTGATTTGGCTTTGTTGTTCGGGAGCAAAAGAATCAACAATTCGGTGAATGGTTTGAGAAGCAGAATTAGTGTGAAGGGTGGCAAAAACCAGATGGCCGGTTTCAGCAGCGGTAATGGCGGTGGCAATAGTTTCGGGGTCTCTCATTTCTCCAAGCATAATCACATCGGGATCCTGACGAAATGTTGAACGAAGGGCCCGGGCAAAAGAAAAAGTGTCCTGATAAACTTCTCTCTGGTCAATAATACATCTTTCATCTTCAAAAACATACTCAATCGGGTCTTCAATAGTAATCACGTGGTCGGCTCTGGTTTGGTTTATTTCTTGAATTAAAGAAGCCAAGGTGGTTGATTTTCCATGAGAAGAAGGGCCGGCAATTAAAACAAATCCCTGAGGCGCTTTGGCAAATTGGTGCAAAATTGGCGGAAGGTTTAATTCTTCAATCGTATTAATTTTGGTCGGAATTAATCTTAAGGCAATGGCAAAATTTCCTTTTTGGCAAAAAACATTAACTCGGAAACGAGCTTTATCCAAAAAACTATAGGAAAAATCAATTTCTTTTTCTTGAAGAAATCTCTGATATTGCTCCTCTCTCAGTAAGGCCTGGGTTAGACCCTGAAGGTCTTCAGAAAGTAATTTTTTCATTTTCATTAAGGGAATTAATCTTCTGGAAATCCTTAAAATAGGAGGGTGGTCAACCGAGAGATGTAAGTCAGAGGCCTGCTCTTGAATGGTTATTTCCAATAATTCGTTCAATTGGGTAGTGTGGTTTTCCATAATTTTATTTTAATATTTTTTTAATTTCTTCTACGACCTCACTTGGAGTATAATGGGCCTTAATTAAGTATTTATCTATTCCCAGCGTTGATCCTTTTTCCACTTCCTCTTTTTGGCCCAGATTAGATAAAACAACAATTTTTAAATTTTGAAAATTTTTTCCTTTTTCCCTTTGGCTTTTTATTTCTTCTAAAATCTCCCAGCCATCAACCTGGGGCAAAACAATATCTAAAAGAAGCAATTCTGGAGATTTTTCGTTGAGTTTTTTGAGGGCTATTTCACCATCGTCAGCCACTTCAACTGAAAAACCACCTTCCTTTAATTTGGTGGTGTAGATATCAATTAAGAACGGGTCATCTTCAACTAATAAAATTGATCTCACCCTGTTAGAAGTCTGTCTTTATATAACTAGAATGGTTAATTTCAGACACCTTCTCTTTTTTTTATAACCCCGTTTATCCAGGACAGAAAAATTTTATTTTAAAATTTTTCTACCTAGGACTTCTAACGGGGTCTCATACTATTTTTTCTTCAGCTACCCGCAACACTTCCTCTATTGTTGTAATTCCCCTTAAGGCCTTTAAGATGCCGTCTTGTTTCATGGTAATCATTCCTTGTCTTTTGGCTTCTTCTTGAATTCTTAATTCCGACGGCTCTTTCAAGATTATCTCAGCCAGTTGGTTAGTCATTGATAAAACTTCAAAAAGGGCAATTCTACCGGAAAAACCGGTATTAGCGCATTTTTTACAACCGACGGCCTGCCAAGTTTTTAAAGTGGCGGGAATTTTCACTTCCTTTTTAATTGAAGGGGAAAGATTTTCAATCTCTTTTAAAATTAAATCTCTTATTTCTTTTTGGGGCTTGATTTCTTTCTTACAGGAATCACACAATCTTCTAAGTAATCTCTGGGCCAAAGCCAGGGTTAGGGTTGGCGGAATAAGATATGGCTGAATTCCCATATTAACCAGCCTGGGAATCACTCCCATAGCATTGGAAGTATGAAGGGTGGATAAAACCAAATGGCCGGTTAAAGCGGCGTGAGTAACCAAGGCAGCCGATTCTTCATCACGAATTTCACCAACCATAATTATATCCGGGTCCTGTCTAACCATATGTCTTAAACCCATAGTAAAATCATAGCTAATTTCCGGTTTTATCTGCGACTGATTAATTCCTTCAATAAAATACTCAACCGGGTCTTCGAGAGTGACGATATTAACGTTCTCTCGGTTCAAAAGCTGCATAATGGCATATAAAGTGGTGGTTTTTCCACAGCCGGTTGGACCAGTAGCTAAAATTAAACCGTAAGGTTTTTTAATTCCTTCTTTAATTATGTTGAAATTTCTTCCTTCCAAACCCAACTCTTCAAAAGTTTTTAAACCAACGGTAGGATCCAAAACCCTAATTGCCACTTTTTCTCCCAGGGTGGTTGGAAAAGTTGAAACTCGGAAATCAATTGTTTTTTCATCAAATTTAGTTGAAAATCGGCCGTCCTGGGGAATTCTTGTTTCATCAAGTTTTAGGTTGGAAAGAATTTTTACTCTCGCCACCACTGCCGGATGAATTCTTAAAGGTAAAAAAATGGAAGAATACAATTCTCCCAATAATCTGAAACGAATCCTTAATTTCTCTCTGGTTGGTTCAATGTGAATATCCGAGGCCTGTCCTTCAACGGCATGCCGCAAAATTACGGCTACTACTTTGGCAATTGGCGCCTCTTCAACCAATCTCTCTAATTCAGCCGTTGTTCTCGGCAGGGGACCCTCTTTAATGCTTAATTCTGTTTCTAATTCCTCCAAGGCGGTGGTCACCTCCCTTCTTAAGGTTTGATATTGTTTTAAAAGGTCAGAAAAAGTGGTTGGGGTGATTAAAAAAACTTGGTAATTAAATTTTTCTTGGCGTGATAAAAATTTAAGGGCTTCTTGGGCCTTTAAATCTTCGGGATAAACCATTCCCACTTCCAAAATCTCTCCTCTTTTTTCTAAAGGAATCATCTGATAATACTTAGCCGAATCTTGAGGAATTAATTCTAAGGTCTCCAAGGGGACGTTTTCAAAAGCCACCCTTTTTAGCGGTATTTTTAAGCTCTCCGATTTTAATTCAAACAAAGCGTCTTCAGACAAAATTCCTTTTCCCAAAATCATCTCCTCTTCTCTTTTTCCAGAGCTCTTAATTTCGTATTCTAAGGTGGCGGCTTTTTCTCTCTCTAAAATTCCCTTTTGTACTAGTTGTTGGAGTAAAGACATTTTAGTAGGGTATGAAGGGATTTTCCCGACCAGTTTTTTCTTCGGGAGAAGTTACTTCAAATGGTTTGATTTCTTCAAATGGTAAAAATTCCTTCAAAAGAGGGTTTTTTTCTAAAACCTCAAGGTTAATTTCAACTTTTTTAATAAGAATTTCTGGCATCTCTTCAAGAGTAGATTTTTCCTCAACAAAAAAACCCTGCCAAAGGACAAAAAAAGTAATCAAAACTATAACCGCAAAAATGATAATTAAATTCCTTTGAAATTTTCTTTTTTCTAAAAAAGTTATCATCTTTCTAATAGGAATAAACTTTAATTCTTAAATTAAAATTGATTGGAGTTTCCGGTTTTTCTTCGGCTGAAAAAGAGATGCTTTCAATTTGAATAAATCTGGCTGATTTTTCCAAAATGGAAAGAAAGTTCTTAAAAGAATAGTAAGAACCAGAAACTATTAAGCCCAAACTGGTTTCCCGTAGCCCTTCAATTTTAGTTGAAGGGGCGGGGGCGGCAGGACTTATTCCCTTTAACATTAGGCCGGTCTGAGAACTGGTTTTTTCCAAGAAATTAAGCAGAGAGGGCAGAGAAGGATTGGAAGGAAAAGAGGAATTTATTTTAGCCAATTGAGCCTCGTATTTTTCCAATTTCTCCGAGACCTGAGCAAGGTCTTGATAATAGTCCTTATATATTTTTAGCTCGCTTGCTGCTATCTCAACTTTTTTTGAATTTTCTTTTAAATCCTGGTAATGGGGCAGAATTAAACCAAGTCCTAAAACCAAAGAGAGAAAAAGTAATAAAGCAACAGCAATGGGATAGTTTATTTTAGTGGTCATTTTAAAATAGAAGGGTCTAAAGAAATTTTAAAGGTGAATTCAATCTGACCTTTTTTGCCAATGGCAACTTTAGATAAGTCAGCGGCTAAAATTTTAGGATTATTATTGAAAATAAGAAGTTGCTGACCCAAGGCGGTGAAATTATCAGCCAATCCAGAAATTGTCAGCTCTCCGGTCTGGGTATTTAAAACGAAATTAGAGTACCAAGTTCGGGGGTGAGAAAGTGTTTCTAATTCTTTTAAAAATTTTGAAACCCGATAATGTTCTTCAGATATTTGAGAAAAGGCATTAATTTTCTTTTCTATGGTTTTCATTTCTTTTTCTAAAGCCAGATTTTGGGGAGTTTTTTCTTGAGATATCTCGGTTTTTATGTTTTCAAACGAAACTAAAGATCTTTTTTGCAAAATTCCCAAAATAAAGAAAATTAAAATCAAACCTATTAATAAGGCAATTGAAAAATAAAATAGATTTTTTTGCCAAGGAGGCGCTTGTATTTCTGGTTTGGGTATTATTTCCATTATTTTATTCAAGGCCGCCTAAGGCCATACCAACAGCGATAGCATAGCCAGGGCCTATTTTTTTTAATTTTTCTTCTAAAATCGGCGGAAAAAAAATGTGGGAAAAGGGATTGGCGATCTCCACTTCTTTTTTAAGATATTCCGCAAAATATTCTTTTAACTCGGGTAAAAGGGCATTGGCTCCAGCCAAGATAATTTTTTGAACCTCTTTTGTCTCAAGTTGATAAAAATCTCTATGAATTTTCTCAATCTCCCTTAAAATTGAGTCAATTAAGGGAAGTAAAATTTCTCTCAAACTTCTGCTTTCTAAACCTATTATTTTTTTAAAATTTTCGGCTATCTGATAATCAATCCCTAAGGATTTGGCAATTCTTTCGGTAAATTCGTTGCCGGCTAAGTCAAAACTGTGAGAGGTTTTTAAAACCTTTCTATCTATAATACTACAGGTTGTGCTTTGGGCGCCAATATCAATCAAAGAAATAACTCTTTTTTCATCTTCTCCAGTTAAAGACCTTGATAGTCCAAAAACTTCAGCTTCCAAAGAAACCAGCTGAAGTTCAGAAATTCTGGCAATTTCTCGGTATTGGTTAATCACCTCATTGGGAACAGCCACCAAAAGAATGCTCAACTTTTCTTTTTTATGGTCTGAAGGAACTCCTCCAATTATTTGCCAGTCCAAAGTTACTTCCGAAAGGGGAAGGGGAACGTGCTGACGGGCTTCGTATCTGACTGCCTGAGGAATTTCTTCTGTGGTCATCGGAGGCAACTCAAAATTGGTAAAAAAACTGGAAAAATCAGGAATGGAAAAAATGGCTTTACGGGTTTTTATTTTTGCTTCTTCTAAAACTGCCCTAATTGCCCGGGAGATATTTTTTGAAGAAAGCAAAAGGGTGTTTTTTTCAAACGTCCGAAATGGTTTTTGATAGAGAACTTTCGCCGATATCTCGCCGTAGTTTTCTAAATTTCTTCTTTCTCCCCAGCGCGACAATTCCACCACTTTGATAAAAGAGGTTCCAATATCTATCCCTACGCATCTTTTGGGTATGATTTTAAACAAAGCAAAAGACATGATTTTTTTGTTTCTTTATTATATCATTTTAGAATAAAAGCAACTATGGGGATAAATCAAATAAAAATCTTTTTTCTTGAAATTTTCTTTCCAAAATTCTGTCTGGGTTGTCAGCGAGAAGGCGATTATCTCTGTCCGGATTGTAAAGCAACCCTGGAAATTTCAGAAATTCATCAATCTCCGCCAGCTGGCGGACTTAAAGACCTTTATTTTGCTCTTGATTATCAAAAACCTCTGATTAAAAAATCAGTAAAGCTATTCAAGTATGAACCCTTTGTCAAAGAACTGGCAAAGCCATTATCTTCTTTAATTATAGAACACTTTTTATTATTGGAAAAGCAACCGGACTTTGGAGATTTTATTTTAATCCCAATTCCTCTTGAAAAGAAAAAAATGAAATGGCGAGGGTTCAACCAGGCGGAAGAAATTGGTAAAGAATTGTCTAAATTTTTAAAAATTCCCTTATTAAATAATATCTTACTAAAAACCAGAGAGACCTTGCCCCAAGTTGAATTAACCGGTAAAGAAAGAAAAGAAAATATGAAAGGAGCGTTTTTAGTCCAAAATAATGATTTAATCAAAAATAAAAAAATTCTTTTAGTTGACGATATTTATACTACCGGTTCAACGATGAAAGAGGCGGCCAGAGTTTTAAAAGAAGCAGGTGGAAAAGAAATTATTGGAATTGCCGTCGCCCGAGCTTCACCAGAAGATGATAGTTTTTAAAACGTTTAACCAAAAACTGGGTTCAAACCCAGTTTTTGTATTTGGCGGTGGGGGTGAGATTCGAACTCACGATACCATTGCTGGTATAGCAGTTTTCAAGACTGCCCGATTCAACCACTCTCGCACCCCACCATATATTAAATTAGCCTTTTACGTAAAAATGTTCTACCCGAAGCTGATTTTAGATACTTTTCGAATTGAAAAGCTTTGTATTTATCGGTAAAAGCCATATAGTTAACTAGTTCAACTGGGTGACGGTTTACGGTTGCGGGAACGTAACCATTATTATGACGCTCTAACCTTTCTTCAATATTTTCAGTACAACCAGTATATGGTTTTCCATCGGCGCATTTTAATATGTAAACGTAAAACATCTCAGCGAATCCCGCCGTCGCGATCTTCTGCGGACATTGTCCGCCGAAGCCCGCTATGGCGGGCGAAGGCGGGACATTCGGGTTAAGTGCCCCCAAATGTCGACATTATAAGAGCATTATAGCGCTTTTTTGACTTTCTGAACAGAGATGAATTTGAGGCACGTGGGTCGGGGGTCGGTTTTTACAATTGGGACAAATGGGACACTTTTGCGGGTGTGTCACCTGATCCGTACCCCGTTTAGTGGACACTTATTTTCCGGCAACTAAAAGATGCTTCCTATACTCCACCGGTGTCATCTTTCTCAAATCCCACTGTCTCCTTTCGTTATTGTAGTAATTAATGTACTCTTGCGTCAATCTCTG
>Ga0315275_10004511_pt1 | contig 13014 bp, 8 predicted proteins | sample YL17G03_0_MG_FD_205557 | JGI IMG/M metagenome (GOLD analysis project Ga0315275, IMG submission 205557) | Sediment microbial communities from Yellowstone Lake, YNP, Wyoming, USA - YL17G03_0 | ecosystem: Environmental > Aquatic > Freshwater > Lake > Sediment | place: USA: Wyoming | collected... | reverse complement strand
GCTCCCCGACGGCTAGCACCCATAGTTTACGGCGTGGACTACCAGGGTATCTAATCCTGTTTGCTCCCCACGCTTTCGCACCTCAGCGTCAGTACCGGACCAGTGAGCCGCCTTCGCCACTGGTGTTCTTCCTAATATCTACGAATTTCACCTCTACACTAGGAATTCCACTCACCTCTTCCGGACTCGAGACTTGCAGTATCAAAGGCAGTTCCGAGGTTGAGCCCCGGGATTTCACCCCTGACTTACAAGTCCGCCTACGTGCGCTTTACGCCCAGTAATTCCGAACAACGCTAGCCCCCTCCGTATTACCGCGGCTGCTGGCACGGAGTTAGCCGGGGCTTCTTCTGCGGGTACCGTCATTATCTTCCCCGCTGAAAGGGGTTTACAACCCTAAGGCCTTCTTCACCCACGCGGCATGGCTGGATCAGGCTTGCGCCCATTGTCCAATATTCCCCACTGCTGCCTCCCGTAGGAGTCTGGGCCGTGTCTCAGTCCCAGTGTGGCTGGTCATCCTCTCAGACCAGCTACGGATCGTCGCCTTGGTAGGCCATTACCCCACCAACAAGCTAATCCGACGCGGGCCGATCTTTCGGCAATGAATCTTTCCCCCGAAGGGCGTATCCGGTATTAGCCCAAGTTTCCCTGGGTTATCCCGAACCGAAAGGCACGTTCCCACGCGTTACTCACCCGTCTGCCACTGTCCACCACCCGAAGGTGGCTTCTCGTTCGACTTGCATGTGTTAGGCCTGCCGCCAGCGTTCGTTCTGAGCCAGGATCAAACTCTTAAGTTGAGAATTCGATACTGACATTCTTGGAGGGAATCTTCTCCAAGAGTCGCTTGCATTTTGACGAGTTCCCAACAAACGTGGCACGGGCAATCTTTGCAGATTGCACGCAATCACGCCTATTGGCTTTTGAAAACGCAAGACGACCGTCAGAGTCTCGTTGCGCGCCCCTTTAACAGGACGAGCACGCAAGGATCTCCGCCGCCTGCGTTTCCCTTTCTTCATATTACAATTTCAAAGAGCCGGTGGGCGTGAAGCCAGAGCCACACTCCCGAACCCCCGATGGAAGCAAATTCACCACCAGGAGTCAACGACAGTCGAAGCGTATCTCGAGAAGACACGAGCAAGCTCCGCCTCTGTCCGATAGGATCGCGCGGTCGCGTTTAGTCCCGCAACTGCTGCGAGCAACCCGCGCGAACGGTGTATTTAGGTGCCAAGGCTTCTCTTGTCAAGGGATGCACCGCACCAAAACTCGTGGCCCCCTCGGCATCGCATTTCTTGGCGGTCGTGTTAATCAGGCCACATTCCTGCCCGAATGCGTCGCCACTCTTCCCTCTGTTAACGGCGAGGTAACCATACCGGTCACAGTATGGTTAAGAACCGCCGAAGGGACTTGAAGGACCAGGGCATTCCGCCGATCTGATCCGACGCGCCGATGATAACGGCCGAAGGCAGAGATAGAGTGGGCTGGTTCAAAAACAAGCCCCGTCGGCAAAATGGCCTCGCTGGAGGGACAGCAAAACCGGCTTCGGTGTTGTCCGCCTGAACTTGGGGAAGCACGCCATAAGCGCGTGCGGGCGGCGACCGTCAGACGGGGGGAAAGCGGATTGTTTCTGCGCCGTGGGCGAACTGCGCCTCGTAAACCTGGTCAGGCCCTCGTTCCAAGCGTGGGCGGCCGGCTTCCCACTATTTATCTCGCCGAGACATCGAAGCTGAAGCGCAGGCTGCCGCAGGTCTATCTCTGCGAGGCCGATACCGATGGCTCTGGCCACAGTCTCAAATGGCTGGCGAGCACCTGTCTTGCCGGCATCGTTGGCGTCGGCCTGATCGGCATCGCCGTCTACGCCTCCATGAATATGTCGGACGGCAAGGGCATGGTGAGCTCGATCAAGCGGGCCAGCGTTGCCGCGCTCCGGCCGATGCGCACCGCCGCCCTCGCCCACGATGGGCAAAGCGCCACGGTAGAGAAGGAGGACCGCATCCAGCTGACGGCCGCGGGCTTCACCAGCCGCGACGTCATCCACGATACGGTGATCGAACACCAAGGCGCGCGCGAATACATCACCATCAAGCCTTACGTCCGCATCGTCGCGGGCTTTGCCACCGCCCAGCCGGACGACGCCGACCAGGTGCCCCCCTTCAATCCCTTCAAGCTCTATTCCGACTCAACGCCGATCGGCGACGCGGACTCCGCCTCCCCCGATGCCCCGCAAGCCATCAGCCTCACCGTCGCCGATCTCGCCAACGGCAAGATGCCGGAGGACGACGGCGTCGAGCTCAAACCGGACGAGATCAACGCGCTCATTGCCGAAGCCGCCGATAACTTCGCCTATGCCGAGGCGACGCCAAGCTCGGGCGAGGTGACCGGCGCCATCCTGATGCCGGCCGCCTTTAGCTCCGATGGCGGCCTCGGGGTGTCCCCGCTCGCTCCCAATATCACGGTGATCCACAAGACCGCCGAGGGCCAGGACGACGACGGCGACAGCGACGACGATCTGCTTGACGGCAGCGAGAGCAAAGTAATGAAGGTCGGCCGCGGCGACACGTTGGCCGGCATCATCACCAAGGCCGGCATCGAGCCCATGCAGGCCAAAGCCGTCATGGCGGCCATGGACCCGGTGTTCCCCACGCAGAATCTGAAGCCCGGTCAGGAGGTGCGCTTCAACCTCGTGCCGGCGCCGAGCGACACCGACGCAATGGAGCCCGTCAGGGTTAGCGTCTATGGCCAGGGCGGCACCTATCTCGCCGGCGTCTCCCGCAACCGGCACGGCGATTATGTCGTCACCAATCAAGCCGACATCGCCGCCATCGGCGCGGCCCATACCCAGCGCGCCACGCTATATACGAGCTTCTACCACGCGGCCATGAGCCAGCACATTCCGACCGAGACCATCATCAAGCTGTTGCGCGTCCACTCTTATGACGTCGACTTCAAGCGGAAGGCATCGCCGGGCGACAGCATGGACGTGTTCTTCGATGTCCCGAACGGCTCCGACGACCGCGAGGGCCTGGGCGAAGTGCTGTACACCGCGATAACGGTGGATGCGCACACCCACAGCTTCTATCGCTTCCGCACCCAGGACGGCCTCGTCGACTACTATGATTTGCAGGGCAACAGCGCCAAGAAGTTCCTGATGCGCAACCCCGTCAAGGGCGGCCGCTACACCTCGGGCTTCGGCCCGCGCACGCACCCGCTGTTCGGCACCGTCCGCATGCATACCGGCGTCGATTGGGCGGCGCCGATCGGCACGCCGATCCTGGCCGGCGGCGACGGCACGGTGGAGACCGTGGGCCGCGAAGGCGGCTATGGCAACTACATCCGCATCCGCCACGCCAACGGCTTCACCACCGCCTACGGCCATCTGTCGCGCTATGCCGACGGCCTCGAGCCTGGCGTCAGCGTCAAGCAGGGGCAGGTGATCGGCTATGTCGGCTCGAGCGGCTACTCCACCGGTCCGCATTGCCATTACGAGATCCTGGTCAACGCCAAATTCGTTAACCCGATGACCATCCAAGTGCCGCGCGGCCTCCAGCTCGCCGGCCGCCAGCTCGCCGAGTTCCAGAAAGAGCGCAGGCGCATCGACGGCCTCCGCGAGATGGATCCGGTCACGAGCCGCGTCGCCCAAGCGACCCCGTAACTTCCGCAAACTCCTTCCTCGGCTTCCTCACCTTCCTTTCTCTCCCCTTCCTTTTTTCCTCCTCGTCGTTCACCCCGTTCTCCGTCACTCGCTTGTCTTCATCCCTCCCCTTGACGGGGAGGGTGGCGAGGATGACACCGGGCCCGCTCCGCATTCGATCGCTTGTGCCAACCGAGGTCTCGAAACTCGCGCTTCAATGTCACTCAAACGCAGCGCTGCGCTACAATATATCCAATCAGCGGTTCGTCAGCGCATCCTCGACCTTTGCCCGCCGGGACGAGGGCCGAATCTGTCCAACAAATTGAAGGAGTGGTGGACGCTCGACTTTCCTGCGTTTCGTGCCGAGATCAAGAAGCAGTTCAAAACCGAAATTCCCATCGTGGAGCGAACCGAATGGGAAACCTATCTAAAGACCGAGCGCGAAAAAGTGGAGGCGCTGGGAGATCGCCGATTTCGAATCCAAAATTGACCATCGCGTCTATGAATTATTCGAATTGACCCCCGATGAAATTAGCCTCCCGGAGGAATCGCTTCAGGGTCAGTACTAGGCGAATTCCCTCGGTTCCCCCTAGGGACACCGGCTGAAGGCCGCCCCACAGCCGCTTGCTTCGCGGCTTGGCCATTGGTCATCAGGCCATCGGGCGCGGCGCCAATCGTCACTGGCGGGGAGAAGCCCCGGCTGAAGTCACCGGGTGATGCGGGTGATCTTCGAGCCTTCGAGGCTCAGGCTGTACATCAGGCCTTCGGGATCGAGCACGAAGGCGAGGATCGGGCTGGTCAGCGTATCGGTATCGATGGTGCCGGCGGCTCCGAGATTCACCACCACGATCGACCCGTCGATGCCGACCTTGAAGCCATAGGCCTTCTGGAAGGAGGCCAGCGCCTCCTCGGTCATGAACATGATGATGACGGTTTGCGCTTGCGCGCCGAGCTGAAACCCGAACGACGCCGCGACGATGTTGTAATAGCCGGCGGGTTCTCCTTTCACGATGAGCACGCCCTCGCCATAGGACCCGCCAATGAAGATGCCGGCTTTGTACACGGCGGGAAACACCAGGAGGCCTGCCGCCTTACGGGCAAGCTCGCGCCCCGTGCCGGGATATTGCGCGTCGAAGCTGCGCAAGGTCGCATTGGTGGCGGCGTTGATCTCGGCCGCTGTGCCGGCGGCGCTCGGACTTGGCGAAACGATGATCGAAACCAAGGCGACGATCAGCGCCAGTACCGGCAATGGTTTCATACCGCACCCTCCCTCGAGGTCTCGCCGCATCATGCAGGCGTCGGCGGCGACACTAGGCTAAGCCGCTTGTTTCGCCGCCCGGCCGTTGATGATGAGGCCGTCGGGCCCGGCGCTGATCTTCACCGTCTCGCCGTCATGCAGCCTGCCTTGCAGGATCAGCTCGGCCAGCGGGTCTTGCACATATTTCTGGATGACGCGCTTCAGCGGCCGCGCGCCATAGGCCGCATCGTAGCCCTTGGCCCCGAGCCATTCCTTCGCCTTGTCGTCGAGCTCGACGGTTAGCTTGCGGTCGGCCAGCAGCTTGGCCAGCCGCTGCATCTGGATGTCCACGATCGCCGTCATCTGATCGCGCTTCAGGCGGTGGAACAGGATGATCTCGTCGACGCGGTTCAGGAACTCTGGCCGGAAATGAGCGCGCACGATCGCCATCACCTGCTCGCGCACGGCCTCTGAATCCTCACCTTCGGGCTGGTTGACGAGATATTCGGAGCCGAGATTGGAGGTCATGACGATCAGCGTGTTGCGGAAGTCGACGGTGCGGCCCTGGCCGTCGGTCAGCCTGCCGTCGTCCAGCACCTGCAACAGCACGTTGAACACGTCCGGATGCGCCTTCTCGATCTCGTCGAACAGGATCACCTGGTAGGGCCTGCGCCGCACGGCCTCGGTGAGTGCGCCGCCCTCTTCATAGCCGACATAGCCGGGGGGCGCGCCGATCAGCCGGGCCACCGAGTGCTTCTCCATATATTCCGACATATCGATGCGGATCATGGCGTGCTCGTCGTCGAAGAGGAACATGGCGAGCGCACGGGCAAGCTCGGTCTTGCCGACGCCGGTCGGGCCCAAGAACATAAAGGAGCCGATCGGCCGGTTGGGATCCTGCAGCCCCGCGCGGGAGCGGCGCACGGCGGTCGAGACCGCGGTGACGGCCTCAGACTGGCCGACCACGCGCTGCATGATCGCTTCTTCCATGCGCAGCAGCTTGTCGCGCTCGCCTTCGAGCATCTTGTCGACGGGGATGCCGGTCCAGCGCGACACCACCTGCGCGATCAAATCGGCCGTCACCACCTCTTGCGCCATGGCGCCGCCTTGGTCCTCGGCCTCTTCGAGTGCTTTGAGCGTGGTTTCGAGCTCGGGGATGACGCCGTAAGCGAGTTCGCCGGCCCTAGCCAGATCGCCGCGGCGCTGCGCCTGCTCGAGTTCGAGGCGGGCGGCATCGAGCCGCTCCTTCAGCTTCTGCGCGCCGGCGAGCTTGGCCTTCTCCTCATGCCAGCGCCGCGTCAGCACGCTCGCCTCTTCCTCGATGTTGACGAGCTCCTTTTCGAGCTTGGTAAGCCGGTCCTTCGAGGCAGAATCGGTTTCCTTCTTCAGCGCCTCGCGCTCGATCTTGAGCTGCATGATACGGCGGTCGAGCTCATCCAGCGCTTCGGGCTTCGAGTCGATCTGCATGCGCAAGCGCGACGCCGCCTCATCGACCAGATCGATCGCCTTGTCGGGCAGGAAGCGGTCGGCGATATAGCGGTTGGACAGCACGGCGGCGGCGACCAGCGCGGCATCGGCGATGCGCACGCCGTGGTGCAACTCGTATTTCTCCTTGAGCCCGCGCAAGATCGAGATGGTGTCCTCGACGGTGGGCTCCGAAACGTAGATCGACTGGAAGCGCCTGGCGAGTGCCGCGTCCTTCTCCACATGCTTGCGGTATTCGTCGAGCGTGGTGGCGCCGACGCAATGCAGCTCGCCGCGGGCGAGCGCGGGCTTCAACAAATTCGAGGCGTCCATGGCGCCGTCGGCCTTGCCGGCGCCGACCAGGGTGTGCATCTCGTCGATGAACAGGATGATCTGGCCGCTCGAGGACTGAATCTCGGACAGCACCGCCTTCAGCCGCTCCTCGAACTCGCCGCGATATTTGGCGCCGGCGATCAGTGCGCCGAGATCGAGAGACAGCACCTTCTTGTCCTTCAGGCTCTCCGGCACGTCGCCCTTGACGATGCGATGCGCGAGCCCCTCCACGATCGCGGTCTTGCCGACGCCCGGCTCGCCGATCAGCACGGGGTTGTTCTTGGTGCGGCGCGACAGCACCTGGATGGTGCGCCTGATCTCCTCGTCGCGCCCGATCACGGGATCGAGCTCACCTTTGGCGGCCGCCTCGGTGAAATCGCGGGTATAGCGCTTCAGCGCGTCATAGGCCTGCTCGGCGGAAGCCGAATCCGCGGTGCGGCCCTTGCGCAGCTCGTTGATGGCGGCATTGAGCGAGACAGGCGTGATACCGGCATCGGCGAGAATGCGGGAGGCTTCCGTCTCCTTGGCGAGGCTGAGCGCCTGCAGCACGCGCTCCACGGTGACGAAGCTGTCGCCGGCCTTGGTGGACATCTGCTCCGCCTGGTCGAGCACGCGGGCGAGGGCTGGCGCCATATGCACCTGGGCCCCGCCGCCCGAAACCTTGGGCAGCTTGGCGAGTGCCGCCTCGTCGTGCTCCAGCGCCTCCTTGGGACGGCCGCCGGCCTTGGCGATGAGCCCCGCCGCCAAACCTTCTGGATCGTCGAGCAACACCTTCAACAGGTGCTCCGGAGTGATCTGCGGGTTGCCTTCGCGGATGGCGACGGTCTGCGCCGACTGCACGAAGCCTTTCAGGCGGTCGGAAAATTTCTCGAAATCCATGGGGACGCTTCCCTCTTTAGCACGCGTTAGGGGCGCAACATCAGGGCAGCAGAGTCTGAAACGCTCGGCCGAACAGCCAAACCCAATACCGCCCACTTAACGGAGATATAGCGTCAGCTCCATCCAACAAAAAGGGACGGCGTGCATTGGCCAGCGGCCCGCGCGAAAAATTCGCGCCGGACAGCCGCCCTTCCGGAGATCATGGACCAGGAGCTATTCGGTGTACGAGGCGGGCGTTAGCCCACCGGGTCCGAGGCGCTCTCATCGGATGGGGAGACATCGGCGGACTCGCCGCCATTTGCGTTACCGTTCCCGTCCCGCGCGGGCGCCTCGCTGCCATTCGGGCCACGACGTCCATAATGCTCCCGCCCGCCGCTCTGCTCACGCCCGCCGCTCTGCTCACGCCCGCCGCTTCCGCGCATCTCGTCACTACCGCCGCCGCTCCCGGGGCCGCCCTCCTCGGAGCCATCGTCGTCGAAGGCATCGGCGTTCCAGCTCGGCCGGTATCCGCCATTCCCCCCTTCGCCCGGCTGGCCACCGTGTTGTGGACCGAGCTGCGATTGCGCGGCCATGATGATGCGGTTGTAATGCTCCGCATGCTGGAAATAGCTCTCCGCCGCCACCAAATCGCCCGAAGCTAAAGCGTCGCGCGCAAGCGTCGTGTACTTCTCGGCGATATGAGCCGCGGTCCCGCGGATCTTGACGTCGGGGCCGTTTGATTCGTAGCTCCGCGCCAATGAATTCTGGGGCTTGCGGCCAGTGCGGCCGCGGCCCCTGCGATTCTGTTGTTGTGGTTGCCTCATAGGCTTCTGTTCAATCCTGATAGGCGGCCAAGGCCGCGACCTGCTCCTTGCTCGTCAGTTTCTTGTCTGCTCGGATCTCGGGTCCGAGTTTGCTATTGGCTTTCGCTCCGTCCGCATGCGGCCGGCGCACGCCATGATCGGTAAACGCATTCTCGCTGCCGCCTTGTGCTAACCCCCGGCGCCGAGCCGACATACCTCGATGGCGCCAGCCAGCCTAAAGATAGATGGTCGGTTGAGCGTCACCTGAACGTCCCGAGAGGCACGGCGCCCTTCAATCGAGGTTCAAGAGATGTCCGCTCTGTTGCCGTCTGCAACCGGCCCGCGTTATCAACGCCATGGCCGAAACTAATCGTTCGCTGGCCATGAACCTAGCCTGATCCCCGCTATTTTCCAAGTCCCTTTTTTGCGCTTGCGCGACTTGTCTCTGTTGGACCGGCGCGTGTCATGCGGTCGCGGCGACCACCCGCGGCCGCTGGCCGAGATCGTGCCACAGGCAATGACCGGCTTCGATGCCAAGGCCCGCCTCAACCAGCAGGTGAAGCACGGCCTCGGCCTGATCCGCTCCAGTCTCAAGCAGAATGGTGCCCCCTTGCCGCAATATTTCGCGCGTCCTTGGCGCGATGCGGCGATAGGCTGCGAGCCCGTCGGCGCCACCGTCGAGCGCCGCCCAGGGATCATGGGCGCTCACCTCCCGGGACAGTCCGGCAATATCACCCGAGGCGATATAAGGCGGATTGGCGACCACCAGATCGAAGGCGCCACCGATGCCCTCGAGCCAATCGCCAGCAACAAAGCTCGCCCGCGCCCCGATCCCAAGGGCCTGCGCATTGGTCTTGGCCAGCGCAAGCGCCGGCATGCTCGCATCGATGCCGATGCCGCTTGCCTTCGGCAGTTCGGCCAAGAGGGTGGTCAGGATGCAGCCGCTGCCAGTGCCGAGATCGAGCAGCTTGAGCGGGCTCTCCCGCAAACCCCTCCGATCGACCATTGCGAGCGCCGCTTCGATCAGCGTCTCCGTATCGGCCCGGGGGTCCAGCGTGCATGCATCGATGCGGAACGGCCGCCCATAGAACTCCCTGACGCCGACGATGCGCGAAACCGGCTCGCCGTCAAGGCGCCGCTCGACAAAGCTGGCGAAGCGCGCCGCGGCCCGGGCGTCTAGCTCGCCGTCGCGCCCGGCGACATAGGCTTCGTGGCCAAGCCCGGTCGCGTGACAGAGCAGGAGCCGCGCATCGAGTTCCGGCGTCTCGATCTTGGCCTGCCGCAACATTCGCACCGCCGCGGCGAACGCCGTCCGCAGGGTAACCCGGCTCTTTGGCATCGCCAACTCACCCACGACCGTCGTTCTGCATCGCGGCGAGCTGGCTCGTCTGATGTTCGGAAATCAGCGCATCGATAAGCTCATCGAGCGCTTCTCCCTCCAGCACCAGATAGAGCTGGTGCAGCGTCAGCCCGATGCGGTGGTCAGTCACGCGCCCTTGCGGGAAATTATAGGTGCGAATTCGCTGCGACCGGTCGCCGGTGCCGATCTGGCTGCGGCGGTTCTCCGAGCGCTCGGCGTCGAGCTTTGATCGCTCGAGTTCGTAAAGGCGAGAACGCAGCACCTTCATCCCCTTCGCCTTGTTCTTGTGCTGCGATTTCTCGTCCTGCTGGCTGACCACGACACCGGTTGGCAAATGGGTGATTCTGACCGCACTGTCAGTGGTGTTGACCGATTGTCCCCCCGGACCGCTCGCCCGGAACACGTCGATGCGCAGATCCTTCTCATCGATCTTGACGTCGACCTCCTCGGCCTCCGGCAGCACGGCAACGGTGGCCGCCGACGTGTGGATGCGCCCTTGCGCCTCGGTATCCGGCACCCGCTGCACCCGGTGCACGCCCGATTCGAATTTGAGCCGGGCAAACACGCCCTTGCCGGTGATATTGGCGATGATCTCCTTGTACCCGCCGGTAGCCGACTCGCTCGCCGACAGAATGTTGACCTTCCAGCCCCGCTTCTCGGCGTAGCGCTGATACATGCGGAAGAGATCGCCGGCGAACAGCGCCGCTTCCTCGCCGCCGGTGCCGGCGCGCAGCTCCAGGATCGCGCTCTTGTCATCCGCGACATCCTTTGGCAGCAATTGCAACTTGAGCTGCTGCTCGAGGTCATCGATTCTCGCTTCGAGCGTGCCAAGCTCCTCCTCCGCAAGCGCCGTCATGTCCTTTTCGGACGACGGGTCGTCGATCAGCTGCTTCAGGTCTTCCTGTTCCCGCATCGCCGAACGGAGCGCAGTGATGGTCGCCACGATCGGATCGAGCTCGGCAAACTCGCGCGACAGGCGCACGAAGCTTTCCTGGTCGCCGCCGGAGGCGAGCGCGCTTTGCACGGTCCCCCAGCGGGAGACGAGCATGTCCAGTTTCTCGGCGGGAATCGTGGTCATGTTCGGAACAGAAGCTGGATCGGAACTGGACGGCAAATAGACTGGCTACGAGGGACCGGGAAGCCGGTCCGTTTTGCGACTACGCGGGTCGTTCGGGTCGGCGTTAGGGGCCGGCGGCGCGGCATTCGGCGGCTTGGCCCCCGATTGCGCCGTGTTTGGACCGGAGAAGCCAAGCAGGCTGGGCTTGGCGAGCCATAGCCCGATTGCCACACCGAAGACAAGCAGCGGGATCAGACCCCATTTCAGCAAGGCCACCCATCGCTGCTTTTTCTGCTCCGACTTCGCCTCGGCCGGTGCCGATCGAGGCGCCGCTTTGGGCTGTGTCTGTGGGGGCGGTGGTGGCACCGCAGGCCGTTGTGGCTGAGGCGCGGCTCGGGGCTGCTGTGGCGGCGGCAATTGCTGTGGCGGTGGCTGCCACTGCGGCTGCTGCCGTGTCTGCTCTTGTGGCGGTGGCTGCCACTGTGGCGGCTGTGGCTGTGGCTGCGTTCTGGGCTGCGGCGCCTGAACCTGGCGGGGTTGTGGGGGCTGAATTCCCCAATCCGGCACCGCTTGGCTCGGCCTTGGCGGCGGGACGCCAACCTGGCGAGGTGGTGCGGGAAGCGGCTCGGCAGCCGGAAGTGCGGAGGGTCGCGACGGCGGCTGGAATTCACGATTTTGGAAGTCCCGATTCATGTCCTCCGGCGGCGCCATGAAGGGCACGTCTGGCATCGGTTTCGGGGCAAGCTCAACAATTCCGGCCTCGACCTGGGCATAGATGCGCCGCAGCAAGGGACGCACGTCTAGGTTGAGCAACGTCCCATAGGTCGACACGACGCGGCAGGTTTCCGGCCATGGCGGCAAGGCGTATATCGCGCCCTGCTCAAGCGCCTGGACCACCTCCAGGCGCGTGGCGAGCTGGGCGGCGAGATCCGCCTCCGTTAAGCCGCTCGCGGCACGCAGGTCTCGAAACAGCTCCGCCACCTCAGCGTCATAGCCGGCTGGCATTTCCTTGATCCCGTGAATGTGCAGGCGGCCTCCGGATCGAACGTCCAAAGACAAGCTTCCCGGCGCTGAGCGCGGCGAAGTGGCCATCGCAAGGCCGATCCCAGGTTCTGCGAATCTCGTCCCACACAAGCCTATCGGCTGGCAGTTTGCAAGTCTCAGCGCAACCGCCGAACGGTCGCCTGTTGGCGCTCCAGCTCATACTTGCACGCCCTTCTCGGCTGCGTAGCTCTTCAGCTCCTCGCGCACCGATGTGGACTTGCAGGCGAGAAGCTCTTGCAGGCGCACCCACAGATCGCCCGCATCGAGCGACAGGACCATGGCCTTGACCGGGCCCACGGAGGCCGGCGCCATGGAGATCGACCGGAAACCGATGCCGATGAGCGCCATCGCCTCGAGCGGCTTGCCGGCCATCTCGCCGCATAGATTGAGCGGCACGTTGTGCTTCGTCGCGGCCTCGACGATCGTGCGAAGCGCCAACAGCCCCGCTGGATTGAGCGCATCGAAGCGGTCGGCGACCAGCATGTTGCTGCGGTCGGTGGCGAACAAGAACTGCATCAAATCGTTCGAGCCCACGGAAGCAAAATCGGCAAGCGGCAGGAGACTATCGAGCTGCCACAACAGCGCTGGCACCTCGATCATGGCCCCAATCAGGAGTCGCTTTGGTTCGGGGCGGCCGTGGCGCTTCAGGATCTGCAGCTCGCGGTCGATGAGGGACTTCGCCGCCTTAAGCTCGGCCACATCGGCGATCATCGGCAGCATGATGCGAAGCTCGCGCCCTTGTGCCGCTCGGAGCAATGCGCGGATCTGGGTACGGAACAGCGCCGGCCGATCGAGCGCCATGCGGATCGCCCGCCAGCCGAGAGCGGGGTTCTCCTCCTTGCGCACGCGGAAATAGGGCAGCACCTTATCGCCGCCGACATCGAGGGAACGGAACACCACGGGGCGATCGCCGGCGGCATCGAGGATCGCCTTGTAGATGCGCGTCTGCTGCTCGAGCCGCGGAAAGGTCGAGGCGATCATGAATTGGAGCTCGGTGCGGAACAGCCCGATGCCGTCGGCGCCGGACTGGTCGAGATGCGGTAGGTCGAACAGCAGCCCGGCGTTGATATTCAGCGACACCTGCACCCCGTCGAGCGTGACCGGCGGCACGGTGCGCAAGGCCGCATATTGGGCTTGGCGCCTGGCCCGAAATCGAACCTTATCGGCATAGGCCGCCACCACCTCAGGCGTCGGTCGCACATGCAGCTCACCGCCTTCAGCGTCGACGATGGC
>Ga0315275_10004510_pt1 | contig 13014 bp, 10 predicted proteins | sample YL17G03_0_MG_FD_205557 | JGI IMG/M metagenome (GOLD analysis project Ga0315275, IMG submission 205557) | Sediment microbial communities from Yellowstone Lake, YNP, Wyoming, USA - YL17G03_0 | ecosystem: Environmental > Aquatic > Freshwater > Lake > Sediment | place: USA: Wyoming | collected... | reverse complement strand
ATGGCTCCAATAGGGACAGTCAGCGGAGTCATTAACAACCCAGCCAATCCTCCTGCCTGAGATCCAAGAATGTCAAGAGACTGTAAAGGATTATACCCTTTGGTCTGAGCCTCCTGAAAAGCTTCTGCCACCCCTGCCCCAGCCTGTTTTATTGGTTCCGTAACTGCACCCAAAGCTCCGCCAAGAGCTCCCGTCACCCTCCAGAAAGGCCCTTTTTGCTGTTCCTGAGAAGGTTTCGCAGCGGGGGGCTGTGCCTGATCGGGAACGGCAGTTTCAGCAAGAAACTTTTTTGGATCAAATGGCTTACGGTCAGTTACAGCAATAACTTTCGATTCTGCTTGATTCCATTTATCAACCATAGCAGATTGTCTAGTTTCAGCAAGAAACTTTTTTGGATCAAATTTATCAGCCATTTATTTTTTTAACCTTTTTAAAATTTCTTTTGCTTCTGGAGTATTTGGATTATTCTGAGCCCATTTTAAAGCTTCATTCGCGTCTGAGTGCTCAGATGCTGATACAGTTTCCTTTTCTTCTCCTTCCCAAATCCCCCTTGTAATACTCTCAGGATCCTCGATCCCAGCTTCTGAAGCCTTTTTAATATATTCATCTTTGGTAATCGAAGACGATTTCTGCAAAACACCATAAAGAGTCTGTCCAGTCCGGTGTATTTTGTCTCTGACAGGCTGATCAAGTAATTGACCTGATTTCAAATTATTAGCCCAAGCCTGTATGTTTCCACCAAACGAACCCATCTCAGCTCCTGCGGAAATGGCTGCATCGGTCTGCATGCGGGTCTGACTTGGATTTGTCAATCGAATGAAGTTTACCAGCATGGCTATGTCGTTGGATCCTGAAGGGTCCTTCACAGAGGATTTGTATGTTTCATCCAATCGTCCCCAGGCATCACGACTCTGCTTATACGGAGCCAATTCCTGTCCAAGCTTGGCCCTGGCCTCAGACCATTTCATAAATTTGTCTGCATTCCATGTCTGAGTCTTCTGGAACAATTCCTTTTCCGATACCATGTTTGCATGCTGCTGCTGTAAATCCATTCCTTTTGCAATAAAATTTTTCACAACTTTAGGATCATATTCGGGCGGAAGATTCAACCCTTTACTTTGTGCATCCTGTCTAATCAGGTCATAGGTCTGCTTGTCACCAGGATCCAAAGCATTCAACTGCTGTGCCACGGCCACAGTGTTGTTTTTCTCGATCGTCTGATTCTGTATTTGCGTTTCAGCATGCAAATGAGCCACATCCTCTGTGGTCTTGCCGAGCTCGGTTGCCTTCTGTTGCAGTTCAAATCTTTTTGTTTTCTCGCCTATCAGCATGTTCCATGATTTCATTCCTTCATCAAAACCATATTTGGTAAATATATCACCAGCAGCGGATTTATCCTCATCGGAAATGTTGTAATCAACAGGCTGCGGCACAGGTGCTGTCGCTGTAGTCGTTCCAGGAACGGTCTGCGCGGGAGCTGTGGGCTGACCTAATCCTGCCTGAATGGCTTGAATCTTTTGTGGCTGCCCAGTCTGACCAATCAAATGCTGACCAAACTGCTGACCAAGAGCAAGATTTGCCGCTCGCTGTCTTTCTTGCTCCGCCATCGTGTACTGACGCATTTTTGCCTGCGACATCATATCCGCCAGAGTCATGATCTGGCCCATTTGCTGCAGAGGCCCGGGACTCGGCTGGTAAGACATCGATAGCTGTGGATTCACCTGAAAAGGCATGTTATACTCCTTATTTTGGTATTGTCGGTGTCGGTGGTATTGTCGGTACTGTCGTCGTTTTTGGCATCTGTTGCATCAAATATGGCATCATGGCCATCGTCCCGAGCCCTCCAAGAGTCCCTGCCATGCCACCCCAGGCCTGGCCCCGTCCCGCGGCTCCTGCCGCAAGCGCCTGACCACGCTGCCCTGTAATATCGGCCAAAGACTGCCCAAGCCCTGTCGCCATGTTAGTCATCTGCCCTGTGGCTGTCTGACCGAGTCCAGCCAGCTGACTGGCCTGCCCGTAACGCTGCTGCTGTTGCTGCATCAATCGATTGTAATAATCCGTGTCAGACTGTCGGGCCGATTCCCGTTCCCCTGCATACTGCCCATAGCGCTGTCCCTGCTCGGCCTGTCCCTGCTGGCGACCTGCCATGTACCTTTGAAAGGCTTGCTGGTACGTCTGGCTGTCTAATAAGCCCTGGAACCGTGTCAGGGCCTTGAGTGTGGCCCCGCTGAGGCCTGCTCCGCCTGCCGCAGCGCTGCCCATGATCGCCTGCTGTCCCTGTTGCATGCGGAACTGGGCTCCTGGATCGGCATTTTGGCTGTAATCGAACGGTTGCCCAGCATACGGCGTAGGAGCCTGCTGGCCGTAGGCAAACTGTGAGACTGGCACTGTATAGTCCTGCCCTGTCAGCTGGCCCAGGCCAACCTGCCCGGCCGCCTGGTAAGGGGTCTGCATGGCTTGCGCTTGTCCATAGTACTGTCGGAGCTGCTCCGAGGCCCTGTCGGCTGCCGCGGCCTGTATTCGTGCCGCTTCCTCAGCGCTAGACCCGCCGATCGCCCCACCGAAAAGACTTCCCAAACCGCTAACTCCCGCGCCGAGTCCGGCTAATAGTAATGGTGCCATAATAATTTTTTAACTCCTTCGTATAAAATTGACTAAAAAATTAACGGACTATTAGGCTAATCGATCCATCCAGAATGTGCCTCTACAAGCTACACAAGTCCAGTCGTTGATATTAGCCTGCAGTCTTATATTTCTACCCGCTGCCGTCGAAATTAATCCGAAATGATTGATTCCGCCGACGCGTCTCGGCTCAGCGGCCAGATGCATTTTTCAGAACCGTCAAGACAATTCCCTGAACAAAGCCGTACAATACGAGTGTTATCAGTATCTACAGGCAGAACATCCGCCAGATCGTGGTTGTTGCAAATGGTATGTAAATCGCCGCGAAACCAATACATGTCCCCATCGATTCCCGTCGTTTTACAGATGTCACAAACGGTTGTGGCATCGGCGGTATATTTCCCCATTGAAAAAACACAATTAGAATGACTCATTATTTTCCTTTTATAAAGTATTTGACATACTGTTCAAAACTATATTTGTCGGCGTCGTATAGTTTATCACCAGATATGGAGCAGATGCAGCCGTGCGGTCGCACCAGTAATATGGTGCCGAGGCCTGCGTCCCCGTAGTATCCTTCCAGAGCATGAAACCATAATTTGGCTGGCCAAGAGAATACCAATTGTTAACAGGTGTCGTGCAGCCAAAACCATACCACGCATTCGCCGTCTGAGAAGCCAAAGTTGTTGCCGAACTCTGCGACGAGCAGTCTCCAGGAACGGAAAGATTTCCTCCTGTCCATGTAATATCCCCGCCAGCACCGTTAAAATCATAACTCCTGCGGTGCGTCGCCTGTCCGTGGGTAGCCGGGTTTTCGGTGAGGTTGTTATAATATCCTGTATTGTCGTTAATTCCCCAATTATACTTGAACTGTCTTATTGTCAACACCATGTTGTTTGCATTTGCAAATTTTGCTTTTAGATAAACCGTCGCGTCGGATATTGTGGCTCCAGCGGGCAGACTTGATATGTCAAACCGCATAAACATACAATCTTGCTGATATGTTTCCGTGCCCTCTTTAACATTGCAGGTACAAAAACGGTCGGCACCCGCTCCTCCCCACGCATCAGGAGTCATAGCCGCGCTGGAGCTCAAATTCGTCGTGCCGCCAAATTTTGCAGGCGTACCGTAATTTTTACCTAAATTTAATGTTGTCATTTATTATACCGTCGCTGCAATTGTTATTGTTGCAATACCCGGCGTCCCCGTCACGCCCTGAATATCCAGCCAGAGAAATTTATTGGCCGTCATGGATGTGTTTTGCAGTGTTGTAGTTGACATCCCTGTTATGCCTGCCAACATCGATGCAGACATTAATTGCAATCCTGTCGCACCCATGGCCGTGCGGTGCTCGACATTAAAAAGTATTCCCGACTCCGCAGTTGTGGCCGCGGATATCTTGCTTGCTGTTGCTGTTTCCTGCAGGCATGATCCAGGTATTCCGCCGATTGCCGGGGAAGATATGATCCATGAAAACGCCCGGATATTGTCGCCAATTCCAGTGACTCCGACGAGTCCCGTCACGCCCTGAATTCCTGTCTCTCCCTGAATACCTGTCTCGCCCTGAATACCTGTCTCGCCCTGAATTCCTGTCTGTCCCTGAATCCCCGTTCCGCCCTGAATCCCCGTCCCACCGATAAGCCCTGTCACACCTTGAATTCCTGTCCAGCCGATGAATCCTGTCACACCCTGAATACCCGTACCCCCAATGAGTCCCCCAAAGCCTGTTATGCCTTGTATTCCCGTCCCTCCTTGAATACCTGTTGAGCCAAGAGCTAAACCCGTCACACCTTGAATGCCTGATAATCCTTGAACACCTGTAGACCCCTGTTCTTGCGTGTATAGTTTTAAAATAGGTCTATAATTCACATTTGTATTACTAGAAGAATAAATAGCCAACTCTGACCACGGTAGTTCGTTGTAATGCTGTATGACAAAACCGTTATTAGCGCTTTTGTCGGATATCCAATCGTTTATTAAAGATACAGCTGCAGTATTTAAAGCCGTTTCGAAATAAATAGGTACAGGAGAATCTTTTATTACGTTAATATCACCAAGGAGATCACTGCCCCTGTCATATGTTGTATCCTGACAACCAGGATCTGTCCACGCATTTATGCCATCATATTTGTTCCAAGTTGTCCCGAAATATGTTCCGTCGTAATTGCTGGTCCAATCCCTTTTACATTGATAAATGTGAAATGGTATTTCAGGATTGGATTGTACACTCCAAGCTGTAAGCCCTAAAACCGCCGAGGTTATTGTATTTGTCGGCGTTGAAACAGAATCAAAATTAAATTTTAAAAAACTCGGAGATTGACCATTACCTGAAGCGTCACACTCCAAATATATCCTTGTAGTAAAACCTCTACCATCTGGGACATCACTTCTTACATATGTAGAGAAAGTACCTGTATAATCTGTGGTTGGGTATCTTCCATTCTGATAAGCAAAAATATTTCCAAGCAATCCTTGTGGACCTAAAATTCCTGTCTGTCCACTAATACCTGTCACCCCAAAAATACCCGTCACGCCCTGAATTCCGGTCACGCCCTGAATTCCGGTCACGCCCTGAATTCCTGTTTCTCCTAAAGCAAGTCCAGTCACCCCCTGAATACCCGTCCCGCCAACGAGTCCCGTCACGCCTTGAATTCCTGTCTCCCCGATGAGTCCCGTCACGCCCTGAATACCAGTCTCACCGACGAGTCCCGTCACGCCTTGAATTCCTGTCTCCCCGATGAGTCCCGTCACGCCCTGAATACCAGTCTCACCGACGAGTCCCGTCACGCCCTGAATACCAGTCTCACCGACGAGTCCCGTCACGCCCTGAATACCAGTCTCACCGACGAGTCCCGTCACGCCTTGAATTCCTGTCTCCCCGATGAGCCCTGTCACGCCCTGAATCCCAGTCTCACCGATGAACCCTGTCACGCCTTGAATCCCAGTTTCACCAGCGAGTCCAGTCACGCCCTGAATACCCGTCCCGCCAACGAGTCCCGTCACTCCCTGAATGCCTGTTTCTCCTAAAGCAAGTCCCGTCACTCCCTGAATGCCTGTCTCCCCGACGAGTCCCGTCACCCCCTGAATTCCTGTCTCTCCGATGAGTCCCGTCACGCCCTGAATACCCGTCCCGCCAACGAGACCTGTCATCCCCTGAATGCCTGTCTCTCCGATGAGTCCCGTTACACCTTGGATGCCTGTTCCTCCATCAAGTCCAATAATTCCTGTCCCACCTACCAATCCAGTCACGCCTTGAATGCCTGTCTCACCTGTCAAACCCGTCAGGCCTCGAATGCCTGTTCCTCCTTGTAAACCAGTCACGCCTTGAATTCCTGTCTCACCGATAAGTCCCGTTACACCTTGAATACCTGTTCCTCCAATCAACCCTGTCACGCCTTGAATTCCTGTTTCTCCGTCAAGGCCGAGGATACCCGTCACACCCTGAATGCCTGTTTCTCCATCAAGGCCGAGAATACCCGTCACGCCTTGAATGCCTGTTTCTCCATCAAGGCCGAGAATACCCGTCACGCCTTGAATGCCTGTTCCTCCGTAAATACCTGTCACACCCTGAATTCCTGTCTCACCGATAAGTCCCGTTACACCTTGAATACCTGTTCCTCCAATCAATCCTGTCACGCCTTGAATTCCAGTTTCCCCAATCAAACTCAACCCAGTCACGCCCTGAATACCTGTGTCTCCCGTTACTCCTAGACCCTGAATTCCTGTCACGCCCTGAATACCTGTTCCACCGATGGACGAAACTCCAGTTATACCCTGAGTACCTGTCGTGCCCTCTAAGCCAACAAATCCAGTAATTCCCTGGTCACCTTCCGCACCAGTCAACCCTTTAACGCCTTCTGTTCCTGTCAAACCTTGAACACCTGTGGGACCAATAACTCCTTCTGCTCCTGTCAATCCTGACGGGCCCATTACTCCTGTATGTCCTTGTATTCCTGTCTGTCCTACTCCAGTAACTCCTGAAATTCCAGTCCCGCCTTGTAAACCAGCACCACCCTGAATTCCTGTTCCTCCGACGAGCCCTGTCACGCCCTGAATGCCTGTTCCTCCAATCAACCCGGTTCCACCTTGTGAACCAACCCCGCCTTGAATGCCTGTCTGACCTTGATCACCGACAAGACCTTGAATTCCTGTTCCTCCTTGTAAACCCGTCTCACCTTTTCCAGTTAAACCTGTCGACCCTGTTTTGCTTCCAGCACTGATCATTACCCATTTGCCAACACCTGTGACACCCGCAAAAAGTGCCTCGTCCGTCTCATTCCAGAGAAGAACAGGAGTCACTCCTATTGACGGATAATCATTTTCCTCAAGGAAATTAGCAATACCTTTTACACCCGTCAGCCCGTGACAGCCAGGATGGCCCTGAACGCCCGTAAAGCCCTGCAGGCCTGTCTTACCCTGAATACCGCGCGGGCCTTCGTCACCAATGCCCTCAGGACCCGCTGGCCCGACAGGACCGATGGAACCCTGAACACCACGCGGTCCTCCAACGCCAGTAAAGCCTCTTAAGCCTGTCACGCCCTGCCAAAAACATTCGCTCATTTATTAGCTCCAACTTGTTGACAAAAGTGATGTTTTCCCGTCGTCCCGACGAGCCTTGACATTCGTGCCATCAAAAAACAATGTTACTGCCCACCCCTGCCCGGGCACTGGCGCGGATGGCGATTGGTCTGCCGAGATCCAAAACTCGTTCCATTTGTTCATGTCAATAGTGTCTGACGATAGCTGTATGCGTCCGTCAAAAGTGTAAATACCTTTTTTATTAGACCCTAAAATTGACAGAGGAGCGTATGCATAATTACTCGTAAATCCGATGCCCTGCCAGCCGTCTATGTGGGTAAATGATCGTGATGTACCGTCAGGGTCCCACATGCCCTGGTTATTAGTAACCGAAAAGTTGACTGACCCGTCCGAGTCCCTTACTCTAAAATCTCTCGTTGTGCCTATGACAACATTGCCGCCCTCCGCTAACCCACCCTCGTCCACATATTGCTCTCCGCGAATATAGTGGGACGTAGTGTCAATAGGATCAAATCCTGTGTTGTCAAAATAGACACCGACATCCAGAGGACTGTCGGAAGAATAAAACGGCGTGTGAATTTCCGTTGCGTCAAGGGATATTCCAAATATTTTCGCGTTGATGTCAACACGACTATCAACTCCACAACCGAGAGTCTGTGTTATAACAGAGTTGGCGACGACCGTGGTGTCAATAAAAACAGGCAGAGTATCGACAGTACCAGAGCCTATAATAGCTTCGCCAGTCCCTCCCCCACCCGATGAGACGATTATCCAGGCGGTGCGGTCTGCACTATAAGAGTATGTCGTGCCCAGTGCCGTTGTATACTGCTGTGACGGAGTAGGACTTGGAGGAAATGACATTTTGAAACTCCTTTTAAATTCGATGTAAATATTTACAAGTTATTAACTTCCGTTATAAAATCATCTATTAAGTCAATTTTGCTCTGATAATCAGTTTTCATGGCGGTTAGTTCGTCAATTGATACCGGGACATGTGACAGAGCGTTTATCATTTCCTCGCCAGTGTCAGAATTAAACCGCTTGAACTGGATCTCCACATTATCGTTGACATCCACGAGCGTGGCTACGTTTTTTTCTTTCAGATTGTAATAAGATTCGATGTTTGACATTTCCATAATAATTCTCCTTTATCAAACTGGTCTAACCATTAAATTACCCCATTGTGCTGTCAAAGTTTTGCTGTTTGCGGTGGTGCATGCTACATAAATTTCTATATAATCATTTGTTGCCAATTCAACTATTGTTTGTAAATTCATACACGGTCTATGGCCCGTGCCTCCCATAATCTGCGTCCCTGTTTCACTTGACACTATTGTAGTTCCATTTTTAACCAACCTGGCCGCAAAAAATTCTGAAATAGTTGAAAATTGTAAACCCCCGAGCACAGCAGTTACAATAAAATTTTTTGTTGTTCCCGTGTAAGTCAATCGACCCGGACTCGCGTGTGTAAATCCTGATAAATAAGAACCCGCTGTAGTAATTCCTGCAAGTAAATAAAAAGTGCTTTGTGTCGTTAATGTCGTCGTGGCTGAACTGGATATATAACATTCGCCGTAAGAAGATATTTTATGAAATGTTTGAATAGGAACATAGGCGTCAAATATTTCCGTATCTGTACCTAGCAGTATAACATTCCCATCGCTGGACATTGCCATGGAAGTATTATAGTGTCCTAATGATTTTATCTGAAACCAGGAATTACCATAATTGGTGGAAGCATAAACATTTGAATTATATGAAGCCGCAGCCAAATATTTTCCATTTTTGGACATAGCAAAAGCTCGAATATCATAGCCAGGTTGAGCCACATGTGTCCATGTCTGACCATAATTTTTTGATAACCACATACCATCAGCCGCTATTGCTTGTATTTGTCCGTTTGAGGACATTGCTGCCCGTATATTATAATCACCATTTGTAGTTTTCAAAGTCCAGGCATCCCCAAAATTATATGAGACATAGATTTTTCCATTATAAGTTCCAGCCGTTTGAATTTTTCCGTCGCTGGACATTGCAATACAATTCCAGGAACTTGTGTCTTTGGCTGTCCATGTTTTCCCATATGTATGCGACACATACATCACAGCTGACCCGAAATTACCTCTTCCGACAGCTGTCTGGTGTCGCCCGTCAGAAGACATTGCAATTCTATATCCCTGATCAAACCCGCCGGCACCTACTACCCAAGTAACCCCGTAATCATAAGAACTAATTGCATTTCCAGCTATAGATGTTTGTATTCTGCCGTCGCTTGACATGGCTATGGCATAAGATGCATAAGGTCCGTTTGTCCAAGTTTTTCCGTAATCATTGGAAATTCTATTACAACCGCTGCTGGTATCGCTTGCCGTTCTGTACCGACTATTGCTACTAGTCGCAATATCTATACAATTAACACCTGTTAATAAAGTATTAAATGTTAAACTGTTGGTGGCGGTATTCCAGGTGGAATCCCATAAATTTTCCGTTACTTCCACGCCGCCAAAATATAGACCATTATTTAATTGTTCGATAGAAATATTATCGGTTGATAATGTACAATAGTTAGTGTTATCATATGTTGATTTATAAACATATGCACATGTTTCATCATCTTGAACTATGGAGTTTTGTAATGAATAAGTATCGGAAAATTTCACCAAATGAAGTGTAGTTCCCGTAGAGGTCATACCTCCAAGACCTGTCATACCCTGAATTCCCGTTTGTCCGACTCCCGTCACTCCCCGAATGCCTGTACCACCTTGGATTCCGAATCCCGTCACACCCTGAATTCCTGTCAGACCCCGAATCCCTGTCACACCTTGAATGCCTGTATCACCTTGAATTCCGAATCCTGTCACACCCTGTCCAAGAATACCTGTCACGCCTTGAATACCCGTTGATCCAAGAGCCAACCCTGTAAATCCCTGAATACCTGTCTCACCTTGAATTCCAGTCTGTCCCACTCCCGTCATACCCTGAACGCCAGTATCTCCCTGTATACCAAACCCTGTCACACCTTGAATTCCCGTCTGTCCGACTCCAGTCACTCCCTGCAGCCCAGTCCCACCACCATAAATTCCCGTCACCCCCTGAGCCCCTGACTTTGCCCCCGCAGAAATCATTACCCATTTGTTTATCCCAGTTAACCCCGCAACAAACAGCGCTTCGTCGTCCTCGTTCCAAAGTAAAATTGCTGGCTGCGTAAAACCCGGATAATCCGCGTGGTCAATAAAATTCTGGAGTCCAGTCAAACCCTGAATTCCCGTCTGTCCTTCAATCCCTGTCCCACCCTGAACTCCTGTCTCACCTTGAATTCCTGTCGGACCACGAATTCCTGTTTGTCCCTCAATTCCTGTCTGTCCACAGATTCCTGTCTCACCTTGAATTCCAGTCTGTCCAACCCCCGTCACACCAGCAATACCTGTTTCTCCGACGAGGCCTGTCAAGCCCTGTATGCCAGTTTCCCCAAGCGATATTCCTGTCACGCCCTGAATACCCGTCTCACCAACGAGCCCTGTCACACCCTGAATACCTGTCGGTCCTTGAACATTTATTTGTGGATAAATTTCCGTGTCAATAATCAGGTTCTCGTTCGGTGGAATGGTCTTGACAAATAATGTTGTCTGAGTTACGCCGTCATCCAGCAAAACCGTAAAGGTCTGGGTGACAGAATCAAGATTGCAGAACGATATTGTTTTTACCGCCCGCTTGGTTCCAAAAATGGGAACATCAACTATTGTCACTGCCGTGGTGTCAGTCAACACTCCGCAACTGTTTCCTTCGGTAAACGACACCTCGGGAATATGGTCGGCATACGATGCCTGCCAGGACGGGGCGGACGTTGATGTGGCGTCGCAATATGCCGTAAGATTCTGTGTTGTTAAAATTATCATGTCAACATCCAGCTATATGCTAAATTGTCTGCTTCAACCCCTAACCCAGCCAACCCTGTCACGCCCTGATCTCCCTTTTCTCCGGGTTGTCCATCATCACCTTTTGCTCCTGACTTTCCTGCCGAGCCCTGAATTCCCTGAAGTCCAGTTGCTCCCTGCCCGCCTCCGCCTCCACCACTTGAAATATTTCCCGTGACTTCCGAAGTCCACTTCTGCCACGGATAAGTCAGGATCTTTTTATCATCTATTACTTCTGTCCGTATTGGCGGAGGACTGATATGTATTCCCGTTGCCGCCATTATCCAACCTCAATTTTTGCATCTATTCTCGCGTCTATCAATAACCACTTCACGGGGTCGGTAAACACCGCCTTGAAGACTCTGTCCCTGCTCATACCAAGTCTGTGCATGTGTATTCTTGTCAGACGCTTGCCTATGCGTCCCGCCGTGATCCAATGCTCGTTCCCGTATGTATATCCACCGTCATTGCTCCAACTAAGCATCACCTGAGGATCCTCTCCCTGAGCTGTCGGCAGAAGCCCGACACCGCGAAGCATGTCAATCTCGAATTCGTTGAAAAACAATCTTTTTCGGTCTTCGTGAATGTGCGGGGCCACGCGAATGCGTTTGATAATCTCTCCGTTGTCAGTACGATTATCTAAAGACATGCTGTAAATGTTGTTGTTCCCAGTGTCCGCGGCTAAAGTCATCCCCTGCCATGCAACCGCCGATGTAACTCGATGTCTGTTATTCTCTCCAGTCATCTTTTCAAAAGAAGCCCGTTCATGCCACATACCTGTTATCAAATCATAAACCAAAGTTCTGTTTCCGGAAACAAAATTAAAAATCACAAACTGATGCCCCTCCTGCTGGTAACTGTATGCTATGCAATCAGAAATATCTCCGATCTGACCGATGATATATTCTATCGCATGTGTACTGATCCGCGCTGGCAGGTAGCCACTTGCCTGCCAAACTGTTTTATTGTTACCAATCCACAACAACTGATTATTTGCTGTGGCTGAACAGTATTTCCCCGCTGCCCCAGTGTTGACAAATCCAACGCTTGATCTGGCATAAGGGTTATCCACTAGACCCGTCTGAGTCCAGATTTCTGTTGATTTACTTCCAATAAGCCAGAGTTCGTTATTTATCGTCTGTATACTGACTATCGGATCTGCCAAGCCTTCCGCCACAATGTAATTCAAACCTGCGTGGAATGTGGCGCTGTACGGCTCGCTGTAAATTGCTTTTGCCGTATCATTAATGTTTTGTATAAAACGATTCCCAACGGCAACAATAGATGTTCCCGCCTGATAGTCTCCTGTCAACTGCGTAAAGGTACTTGCCGCGGTATCATAGACATACCCTGCAACCCCGTCTACGCACATGATCTGCGAACTGTAACCTTCCGCGGAAGTTTGTATTTCCGCAAAGGTCATCGGACCTTTAAAAGTCTTAAGCAATCCAATGATTTTTGTCGATCTGTCGGGAAACAATTCGAGCAATTGGTTGCCAACGGCAATAAGTAAACGCTCACGGGCAGAAACAATCCAACCACGAAACAGACCATTCCCAACCTGAGCGAAAAGCTCCAATCCTGGCGTCCCAATCAGGGACCACGGTGACTTCGACTCAGGAATCATGTTCTGCTCCAAATAAAAATTGGTGCATTCCTGGCCGTCAACTCCTATTGCACGACCCTTGAAAACTGGGCCGATAAACGAACACTTCATTTATCTGTCTCCGTATATGTTGTAAATTCCGTGTGTCAAGAGATCCCTGTCCACAGCCAGAAGCAAAGGCTCACTGTTCGTCCGTTTAATATTCCTTTTCGTTTCCTCGGCCTTCTGCGCTATCACCTGCAAGGCATCGGGAGAAATCCCGTATTCGGGGGCCAGACACAAAGCAAGATTCCAACCGAGCATGGACTCGTACCCGGGAGGAAACGCAATAAC
>Ga0315275_10004509_pt1 | contig 13016 bp, 12 predicted proteins | sample YL17G03_0_MG_FD_205557 | JGI IMG/M metagenome (GOLD analysis project Ga0315275, IMG submission 205557) | Sediment microbial communities from Yellowstone Lake, YNP, Wyoming, USA - YL17G03_0 | ecosystem: Environmental > Aquatic > Freshwater > Lake > Sediment | place: USA: Wyoming | collected... | reverse complement strand
CGCCGGACTCCTCCGCCGGGAACCGTTAAATAAGTTCATCCAAAATGATAACGGCACGCCGTGGCGTGCCGTTTGGTTGCTATTTGCCTTTAAATTCGGCCTTGCGCTTTTCGAGGAAAGCCTTCATCCCCTCCACGGCATCGGAGGTGCCAAAGATATTACCGAAATTGGCTTTCTCGAAATCGCAGCCACTCTGAATATTGACATCGAGGCCGCGGTTGATACACTCTTTCGCGGTTGCCACCGCCACCGACGCCTTGGAAAGAATCAGCCTGGCCATCTCCATTGCCTTGTTCATCAATTCTTCGGGCGGATAGACCTCATCCACCAGCCCGATCCGGTGCGCCTCGTGGGCATCGATCAGCTCGCCGGTGAAAATCATCTGCTTGGCCTTGCCGCGTCCGACCAGCCGAGCCAGCCGCTGAGTGCCGCCGTAACCGGGGATCAGACCAAGATTGACCTCGGGCTGCCCGAACTTGGCTTTCTCCGAAGCGAGACGAATATCGCAGGCCATGGCCAGTTCGCACCCGCCGCCGAGAGCAAAGCCGTTGACCGCCGCAATCACCGGTCGCGGGAAATTCTCAATCGACTGCGCCAGGTACAACCCCAGCATTGATTTCTTGACCGCTTTCTGGACATCGCACTGCGCCAGCTCGGCAATATCGGCCCCGGCTATAAACGCCTTGCCCGCCCCGGTAAGAATGACACAGCCGATTGATTCATCGTTCCAGGCATGGCGGAAAAAATCCTGAAGCTCGGCTATCACCTCATCATTGAGAGCATTGAGCGCCTTCTCGCGATTGATGGTAACCAGAGCAATTTTATCCTCGGTCTTGACCAAAATATTCCTGTATTCCATAGGATCATCTCCCTTTACTTATTGTACTCAAAGAAACCGCGACCGGACTTTTTCCCCAGATAACCGGCCTTGACCATCCGGCGGAGAAGCGGCGGCGCGGCGTAATGGCTGTCCTTGAACTCCTCGAACATGATATCCGCAATATACAGGGTCGTATCCAGCCCGATAAAATCGGTCAGGGTAAGCGGCCCCATCGGGTGCCCGCAGCCGTGCATCATGCCGCTGTCGATATCCTCGCGGGAGGCCAGACCGTTCTGGTACTGGCGAATGGCATCGAGAAGGTACGGTATCAGAAGCACATTGACTATGAACCCCGGGCGGTCTTTGGCTTTGACCGGGGACTTACCGACTCCCTGCGCAAAAGCCCAGGCATCGTTAAATGTCGCCTCGCTGGTATCGAGGGTCGAAACCACCTCGACCAGTTTCATCACCGGCACCGGGTTGAAAAAGTGCAAACCCAAGAACTTATCGCGCCGTTTTGTCACGGCGGCCAAATCTCCCACCGGAAGCGAGGAAGTATTGGTCGCCAGAATTGCCCCCGGCTTGCAGATTTTATCCAGTTCGGTAAAAATCTCTTTCTTAATCTGCATATTTTCGGTGGCCGCCTCAATCACGAGATCGCAATCGGCCAAATCCGAGTAATCGGTGGTGCCTTTGATATTCCCCAGCACCTTTTCTTTGCCGGCGGCATCGAGTTTGCCTTTCTCGATTGCCTTATCCAGTTGTTTGGTGATTCCTTTGATCCCTTTCTGAACCAGTTCCTCGCTGATTTCATTGGCCATTACCTGATAACCGGCCTGCGCCGCCACCTGGGCGATTCCGGCGCCCATCTGGCCGAACCCGACAATACCGACCTTCTTGATCATATTAGTCTCTCCATTTTAGATATTTGACTTCCAGCACTAGTTTTCAATTTTAGACAGGGATTATAATCAAATTCCCCCTGCCGGTCAAGCCCCCCCCTGAAATGCCGCTTAATTTCCCGCCCCATTTTTCCGATAATAAGAATAATATAGACCAATCAATCTATTCCTTTGTTGCTCAGGGAGGAAATATGTCCACCGATCATGAAAACGAATTCCGGAATGAACAGAGATATGCTGCTTCGGTCAGCAATTGGAGCAATCCGTTCAAGGCTTTGCGGATCCTGACGGTCGTAATCACGATTTTTGCCATTTTTACCGCGATCGCGTTCGGCTTTGCCTGTTTTTCGCTTCTCACCTCAAACATGCTGAATTTCTACGGCTCGGCCGGAATTGTGGTCGTGATTCTCACCGGCCTGATTGGCGCCATTACGGTTGTCTTTCTTCTGGCACTCGCCGAATCAATCAAGCTGCTCCTGGCCATCGAAAGTAACACCCGCACCTCAGCCGAATTTCTGAGACGCAAGAGTTTCGAGCGGCAGGAAACAACCGCCCCCATACAGAAATAATTCTACTATCAAATCAGTACAAAAACAGAAAAGGCAGGTATGATACCTGCCTTTCTTATTGTCACTCTCAATGCCGGGGCTTACTTAGGCGCCGTTAATTTCGCCATTTCCTCTTTGTTGCGGCGGCCATATTCGCAAATCATTTTAAGCGTTTCCGGATTATCGGTGGTCATCAAAGTAACCTCGCCGACCGACGTAACCACATTTTCCATTTTCACTCCGGACATCATCAGCTTTCCGTAGTATTCGCAATGCCCGCACATTTTGACATCGGTCTTCCCTTTGGCCATCTCCTCGCCGAGCTTGGTCATCCCTTCCGAAGCCGCCTGAAAAGCCTTTTTGTTTTCCGGTTTGACGGTGGTGACGGTCAGAAGACCATTGCTGATATCATGATGTTCCCAGACCATGTTTTTCATTAGATTGGTATCCTGGATGAGAAACTTGCAAAAATCGCAGTTCGGCATATCGAACCACGGTTTTTCCTGCGCCACCACCGGCAGTGCCAGAATAACCAGAGCGAGGGCCACCAAAATTGATCCTGCTTTCATGCAATTCTCCTTTCTTGAAAACCGTTGATAATTTATGAGTTTTCTGTCTCAGTTGCAAACACTTTCAATTCTCATTAATCGTCCGGATTTTCGGTCATGCGGCGAAGATCGAGGACCCGATTCAATGTTTCCTTATCCGCAATGCCTTGCTCTTCGGCCAACTCCCGCACCGAGCGGTTTTCCCTGAACGCCTGCTGGGCCAGCTTCGCCGCCCGTTGATAGCCGATAAGCGGATTTAAAGCGGTCGCCAGCGAAGTGCTTTTTTCGGCGAACTGAAGGCAGATATTCTCGTTTGCTTTCAGCCCTTTGATGCATTTTTCGGCAAAAGCATTCATCCCCGACGATAAAACTTGAATTTCCTGAATCAGATTATAACCGATCACCGGCATCATGACATTCAATTCCAATTGCCCCCCCTGCGAAGCATGCACGATACAGGCATCATTCCCCATGACATGCGAGCAAACCATGTTGAGCATCTCGGCCAGCACCGGGTTGACTTTCCCCGGCATAATCGATGACCCCGGCTGCACCGCCGGAAGTTGAATTTCATTCAGACCGGTGAGCGGCCCGGAACCGAGAAGCCGTATATCATCGGCGATTTTTTTCAGGCTGGAAACCAGTGTCCGAAGCGCCCCCGAGAATTCCACCACAGCATCAAAGCTCTGCATCGCCTCGAACATATTCCCGGCGCTGCGGAAATTCTCATTGGTCAATTCATTGATATATTTGACAACCGCTTTTCTATATCCTTTGGGCGCATTCAGCCCGGTTCCGACCGCAGTGCCGCCGATGGCCAATTCTTTCAGACCATCAAGCGCCTGCTCGATCCGTTTCATATTTAGACGCATCATTGCCGCATAGGCGCCAAACGCCTGCCCCAGCCGGATCGGGACGGCATCCTGAAGATGTGTTCGCCCGCATTTTATTACCCCGTCAAACTCTTTCTCTTTGGCCGATAGCTCCCTCTCCAATTTCTCCAGCGCCGGAATAAGCTTGCTCTTTACTTCCATCACTGCCGCGATATGAATGGCGACATGAATCGTATCGTTGGTCGATTGCGCCATATTGACATGGTCGTTGGGATGCACCAGCTTGTATTCCCCCCGTTTGCCCCCCAGAATTTCGGCGGCCCGGTTGGCCAGCACCTCGTTCATATTCATATTCTGTGAGGTGCCCGCGCCGGCCTGAAACAGGTCCACCACAAATTGATCCGCCAGTTTCCCGGCGATCACCTCACCGGCGGCGGCTACAATCGCATCGCCGATTTTCCTCTCCAGCGCCCCGCATTCCATATTGGCCCTGGCGGCGGCCGACTTGATTATCGCCTGCGCTTTAACAAATTCCGGCTGGAGTTTCAAGCCGCTGATGGGGAAATTTCCCACCGCGCGTTGTGTCTGGGCGCCGTAATAGCAGCCTGCCAGAACTTTCACCTCACCCAGAGAATCTATTTCAGTCCTAAAGTCGCTCATCGCGCCTCCGAATCAATATTTGCAGAATTATTACGAACGGTAAGTCCCAATGATAGCTCTGTCAAGTCCTTTTTGGAGCGGTAGAAAGATGGGTTTTTTCCCTCTTTGATACAACAAATCGCTTCCACAACAAATATCCGATTGACAAAATGGCCTGATTGGCGTTAATTGATTATAATATTTCACACCGCCGATTGGAGGTTTCCATGAAATTCATCTGCTATTTGTCGATTGTCTTTATCCTGTTGGCTTTTGCCGAGTTTACTGCCGCGGCACCGCCCCCCCCACCCAACTATCAGATATCGGCGCCCTCGTGGCAACTTCAAAATGAAGAGCAAGTCTGGTTCTGCCCGACCGACAGCAACATCCTCGTGGCCAACTGGCGCGATTTTCGTTATGGATACCGCCAGATAGGGGTCGGCCGCTCCAGTGACGGGGGCAATTTCTGGCTTGATTCGCTGGTTTCTCCCGGACTGCAGGTCTTTGACCGGCAGTCCGACCCGACCCTTACGGTCAATGCCGACGGCGATTTTTTTATGAGCTATCTCGATTATTCCTCCGTTCTCACAGTCCTCAACGATTCCTCCTTTATCACCTTTATCAAATCAACCGATAAAGGTTTGAGCTGGACCGGCCCTTATACCGTTGAGGATACTATCGGGGCGTATTTTGAGGATAAGCAATTCATAACGGTTGACAGAACCGGCGGCCCATATAACGGCAATGTCTATGTCGCCTGGGCACGGTTCCCCAATCCCAATCGAATCATGTTTGCCCGTTCCACCACCGGCGCGGTGAGCTTTGATGATACGGTGGTAATTGGCCCGACCGTCACCTTCAACAACCAATGCGGCTCCGGCCAGATCGAGGGGGGGCAGTTTGCCAATCCCTTTGTCGGCGCCGATGGCTCCGTTTATGTAACCTGGGTGGGCGGTGATCTCGATACGGTCGATTGCGCGTATTATTATTCACTCAAACTGGTGAAATCGGTCGATGGCGGCGTTTCCTGGTTATCGCCGAAGGTTATCCGACATACATTCGGCAATTGGAGCTGGGTTGACGGCAATATCGATGTTTATAACGAACCGACCGTGGCCGCAGACATATTCGGCGGACCTTTCAACGGTCATCTTTATATGGAATACGCCAATATGGATACCGGGAATAATCAGTACGATGATTTCAATATCGAGTTCATTCGTTCCACGGACGGCGGTGTTACCTGGTCGGAGCCGATTTATGTCAACGATGATTATACCGGACCGGGAGCCATGTATGACCAGTTCCATCCCTGGCTGTTTATCAACGAGGAAGGAATCCTGATCACCATTTTCTATGACCAGCGGACAGACCCGGTGAATCATTACAAGTTTGACGTCTTTGCGGCGTATTCCTTTGACGGCGGCTTGAGCTTCACAGCCAATCATCGCATCTCGGATGTTTCGATTAATCCCGGATTCCTTGCGAAAGCAGTCGATGCCGGACCGACCAATCCCAACCCGGCTTACACCCCGGGTCAGCTTCTCAGCCCAATGGCCGGCAAGATTGCCGAGTATATCGGTGTGACCGCTTTCCATGACAAAATCACTGCTGTCTGGACCGACACCCGCAACGGCAACCAGGATGTTTTCGGCGCCAACTGGTATCTCCCGCTGCTCGAGCCGCGTCTCCTCTATCCTGTCAACGGCGACACCATATTAAACGGCCCTCCCGCTCTCAACTGGGCCACGGCATGGAAGAATAATGATGATCGCTATAGGGTGGAACTGGCCGGCGATCCGATGCTCACCACCAATCTGTTGACTCAATATATCGATACTAATAGTCTCAATATTGGACTTCCTCTTGCCGAGGGAACATATTTCTGGCGCGCAAAGGCATTCAATATCTCGACCGGTGACTCCTCCGACTATTCAAATGTCGGGCACTTCTTTGTGGACATCTATGTCTGCGGCGATGCCAACGGCAGCGGCATAGTCAATATACAGGATATCACATACCTGATTAACTACCTCTACAAGAGCGGCCCCAAGCCGAAACCGCTGCCTGCGGGCGATGCCACCGGCAATGGCATCATCAATATTCAGGATATCACTCATCTGATTAACTTTCTTTACAAAGGAGGCCCGGCTCCGATTTGCCCATGAGCAATATTAATCTTTTTTGTTGACAACAATTTTGCGTATGATGACCTTGCATTGTTAACAGACAACTGAATCGGGTAAATAATGCCGGATGGCGTTATCAGGACACAAATTCCAAGGAGGAACTGGATGCCCAAAGCCAAAAAGAAAGTTGTGAAAAAGAAAGTCGCCTGCGCGGCCAAGACCAAAAGTGGAAAGAAGTGCAAACGGATGGTCTCGCCGCCGGGGAAATTCTGCCACCTTCACAAGAAATAATGGCACTTTAAAAAGATAAAGGCGGTCGCAAGACCGCCTTTTTTATCGCCATCATCTCAACCATATTAATTCAGACCACTTTTCCACATGATTGACTTTCGATGAACCAGCAAGACCTGCGAAAATATTTCGGCGAGATGCTCAAGAAAGAAGGGTATCTTTCATCCGATTCGCTGGCTGTCCTGGGCAAATTGATCCGTCTCACTCTCGAATACCGCGACCGGCTGGTGGAAGAGAAAAACGAAATTCTGACCGTTGAGGAAACCAGAAAGGGTCTTGATGCCTATATGGCCACACTTAAGGAAAACCGCTTGCCGGAGGGGTTGGACGAAAAAATCGGGAAACTGGTCAAACTCTGGCTTAAGGAAATAAATGGAAAAGCTCTCTGAGGCTTGACAGAACCGATAACTTCAAAGCATATTAATAAGTGATGTATAAAATCGACACCTCCAAATTTTTCTTTGTATATTTAACTATTATGCTGGCATTATTTTCATGTTCGGGGCAGTCTGAGCCGGGCGATTCCACCGAGGCCGGATATGAAAAACTGCGCGCTCGGATGGTTGAGACGCAGCTTCTCCCCCGCGATATAAACGATAAGAAGGTCATCGCGGCCATGAAACATGTGCCGCGCCATCTGTTCGTACCCAAAGAGTACCGCGCTTATGCATACGAAGATGGCCCTCAGCCGATCGATAAGGGACAAACTATTTCGCAGCCATATATCGTCGCCATTATGACCCAGTTGCTCCGGATCGATTCTATTTCAAAGATTTTGGAAATCGGCACCGGATCGGGGTATCAGGCGGCGGTTCTGGGGGAGATCTCCGATTCCGTTTATAGCATTGAAATTATTCCGCAACTGGCCAAGCAGGCGGCCCATCTTCTGGATTCCCTCGGATACAGGAATGTTCATATAAAGGCCGGGGATGGCTACCTGGGATGGCCCGAGGCGGCCCCGTTTGATGCCGTCATTGTTACCGCGGCCGCGCCCAAAATCCCGCAACCCCTTATTGAGCAGCTCAAAGTGGGCGGCCGTATGGTTATTCCGGTCGGCGATTATACGCAAGAACTTTATCTCATCACCAAGGAAAAAGAGGGCGTCGTCAAACAGGCTATTATTCCGGTCCGTTTTGTGCCGATGACCGGCGAGGTGCAGAAGAAATAACCGCTCCTTCATCAGTCCCGGACTGACCCTCTACCCCGCTCTGGAAATGATCATTCATTCTTCCCGACCGACTTGACTCTATAATCAAAATATTATTAGATTAGGTGACTTTATTCGGCAAATGACGAATGCCCTTTAAAGGAATTTCGTTATCTGCCGTTGTTATGGATAGCGCTGACGCTTAGACTGAACCGGAAAGGAGTTTTCCATGCCTTTGTTGTCTCTGATAGAGATGTATGAACCGGCCAATGAGAATCATTATGCCATCGGGCAGTTCAATGTCAATAATCTGGAGTTCATCCAGGCGGCCCTCGATGCCGCCGAAGAGTTGAAATCTCCGATCATCCTGGCCGCCTCAACCGGCGCCATCAAATATGCCGGCCTTGAATATCTGGTCAATATAGTCAGAACCGGCGCGGCCAGAATGACCGCTCCTGTCGCCTTGCACCTGGACCACGGCGCCACAATCGAGGATGCTGCCAAATGCATTGAGGGGGGATTTACCTCAGTCATGATTGATGCCTCGCATTTTCCCCTTGAAGAAAATATCCGCATCACCAAAGAGGTGGTCCGGCTGGCGCACCCGAAAAATATCGCCGTTGAGGCGGAACTGGGCCGGCTCGGCGGCATTGAAGATAATATCTCGGTATCCGAGAAAGAGGCCATCCTAACCGACCCAGTGCAGGCCGAGCAATTTGTCAGGGAAACAGGATGTGATGCTCTGGCGGTGGCAGTGGGGACAAGCCATGGAGCCTATAAGTTCAAAGCTGAAGTCAGATTGGCGTTCGATAGAATCGATGAAATCAAGAAACGCGTAAAGATTCCTCTCGTATTGCATGGCGCCAGCGGCGTGGGCCGGGAACTGCTGGAAAAAGCGGAAAAATTCGGCGCCAAACTGCCCGGGGCCAAAGGTGTCCCGGATGAGGCTTATACTCAGGCCATTTCGCTTGGCATCAACAAGATCAATATCGATACCGACCTTCGCCTGGCCTGGGTGGGTGCCGTGCGCGAAGTGCTCGCGGTTAAACCGGAGGAGTTTGACCCGCGCAAAATCCTGGGCCCGGCCCGCGATGCGGTCAAGAAAGTGGTTATGGCCAAAATGAAGCTTTTTGGATCTGCAGGAAAAGCCTGATTCAAATTCCCATAATGAAAAAAGCGGTCAGGCAACTTTGGCCGGGCCGTTTTTTCCAATTCGGGAAAAATTCCCGGCTATCTAAAGCCTTCCTAAAGCAGCCTCGGCATCGCTTTTCAACTGCCCGCTCAGGCCGTTTGCCAGCGCTTTCCGAAGACAGATTTTGGCTTTATCCGGTTTCTTATCCTTGATATAGTTGATTCCCGCATGGTAATTATAAAAGGGATTGTCTGGGGCTAATTGAAGAGCTCTCTCGAAACCGGAACCGGCGATATCATGTCTCCCCTGCTTATAATACGCCCAGCCGAGAGTAAAGTGATAGGCCGCATTCGCCGGATCATAAGTTATAGCCGTTCCGGCCTGGTCGATGGCAATCAGAGGATCTCCGCCCTGGCGGAGAGTCAGCCAGGCGACAGCATTGAAAGCCTCGGGAGCATATTGGTCGATCTGCGCGGCTCTTTTGCAAACGGCGATGGCGGAATCGAATTGCCCCTGCAGAGTGTCCATCCGAGCCAGAAGCATATAACCGTCGATCGACATGGTGTCGAGCGCAATCGCTTTGCGAATCGCCTCTCCCGCCTTCTCGAATTCGGAAACACCAAGATAGGAATCCCCCGCCAGAGAATACGCCCTCGGATCATCAGGGTTATTCTCGAGACAAAGCTGCGAAATTGCGGCACTCTTCTGTGAATCATTCATCTCCTGCGCTACATTCACGGCCAACCGATAGCGGTCAATATCCCGGTGGCCGTTTTGAATCAGCCGGTCCGCTAAGACGACCGCCTTGTTCAACTCGCCCGCCTTACGGTAGAGGGCAATCCTCTCGACGGCGACCTCGAGGCTCAAATTGACCGCCTCGGGCAATTGGTCAAGAAATGCTATTGCTTCCGCCGATTTGTTTTCCTTGCCCAACAGTGTTAGCATCCCGAGAACCGCCCGTTTGTTTATTCTATCTTCAGCAAGCGCTGCCATGAAAAGCTCTCGGGCGCGCGCCAGGGAATCAACTCTCAGATAAACATGACCGACATCGGCTATCCATTTGGAGCTCTCTTTACTGCTTGCATTCAGGTTGGCCAGCGCCTGCGGACCTTCCTCGGGTTTACTGAATTTCAGCGTTACTCCGGCGCTGACATAATTCGCCCTGAAATCGCCGGGGTTCGAGGCCGCGATAGACTGCCCCAGGGTTAACGCCGGGACTATTATTCCCCGATCAACAATTTCTTTTAGATAATCAATCACAAACTGTTCGATCTCTATCGGGGACAGGCTGTCGGATTCGGCCCGAACCTGAGCCGTGGAAAGATACATTTCTGCTGTTCTCATATCATAGGAGCGGGCGCGAATCAACGCATAATTGACCAATACCGTCATCGATTTGGGAAAGGTTGGAACGGCTTCTTCATAAGCCTGACGTGCTTTCCATATCTTGCCCTGCCGATCATAAAAACGAGCCAGAATGGAGTAATATCGATGCGTTCCTGCCGCACCGGGGGCCATTTCCTTGAGAATTTTGTCGGCGTCGTTCAAGAAGCCAATCTTAATCAGAGCCTCCGCAACATCGGCTTTCAGATAGTAATTACCGGGGTCCTTCTCCAACGCTTTCCGATACATGAAGGCGGCGGAATCGGCCAATCCCCGAAGCCCCTGAAAGTCACCGGCTGCAATCAACTCAGAGGGCGTTTCCAAACCCTTTTCCAGGGCACGGTCGAAAGCCGCCAGACTCCTGACCGAATCCCCTGTATGAAGATAGTATTTGGCCGAAACAATATCGAGGATGAGATTCCCCTTGCCCGAACCTGTCCTTCCCAGTAACTCCCCGGCTTTCTTCAGTTCCCCCGCGGATACGAGAGCCTGGGTCAGGAGAAGAACCGTTGAGTCATTTTCGCCCCTTTCTTTGGCCAATTGTTCGGCATACGCCACTGCCAGCTGGTCTCTGCCCAATCTAATCGCTGACCGAATCAGCAGTTCCCAGGCTGGCCAGTTATCCCGGTGCGCCGTCAGAATCCCATCGAGAGCGTGGATTCCCTCTATATATAGTCCCTCTTTCAGATAATACTCGGCTTTCCCCAGCGAGCCGAGAGGGGATTTTGGATTGAGCGAGTCAATCTGGCTGAATTTTTTCAACGCCTCTGCCGGTTTTCCGGCTTTTAGCGCCGTCTCCCCTTTTGAGTAATCGACCTTACCCGGCTCCCCGGATTTCGAACAAGTGATGAAAAGGAGAGAAAGTATCGAGAGGACAATAAGCAAGAATCTGGTCATTTAAGTATCCTCAAAAATGTGTTTGCATTCCAAAACTAGGGCGTAAGATAACATGGATTAAGTGCTTTAGCAAATGTTATGCTGAATTTCAAAATAGATTTGTTTTAATTATTCCGTATCGTATATTATATGTGAGATGGATAGGTTAAGTTCGATAAACCTTTTCAAGAAATATAGAAAGAGGGCCGTTGTTGATGGCGTCTCTATCACGGTCAATCCGGGTGAGATTGTCGGCCTTCTGGGACCCAATGGAGCCGGCAAAACGACCACTTTCCATATGATAATAGGATTTATTTCCCCCAATTCGGGCCAGGTATTTATCGGAGATAAAGACATTACCAATTTCCCCATGTATAAGCGAGCCGGTATGGGAATCGGATACCTGGCACAGGAGCCATCCGTCTTCAGGAAACTGACCGTGGAGGATAATATCAAGGCTATTCTCCAGATGCAGCCGATGTCCCGCAAAAAACAGGCGGAGAGGCTGGAATTCCTGCTTAAAGAGCTCGATATCAGCCACCTTCGCAAGAGAAAAGCCTACTCTCTTTCAGGAGGTGAAAGACGCCGAGTGGAAATTACGCGAACTCTGGTCACCGAGCCGCAGTTTATACTCTTGGATGAACCATTTGCCGGGATTGACCCCCTGGCGGTTGAAGATATCCAGAAGATAATTTCCCGCCTCACAAAGCAAGGGTTGGGAGTACTTATAACTGACCATAATGTACGCGAGACCCTTTCAATATGCGACCGGGCGTATATTATGTGTGACGGGAAGATTCTCAAGGCCGGGACCTCCCAATTCCTGGCCGAGGATCCGGAGGCTAGAAAGATTTACCTGGGAGAAAAATTCAGGTTGAACTGAGCCCAAAAGCTGCACATTATTTGTATAAGATATTACAAAACAACAGAATAAGAATTGGAGAGCCTAAATTAAAGGGCCGAACATCCGATATTAAGAGTATTGAGGTCGCACTAGCATATAGCTAAGGTAATTTGTTGTAATCTAATGGTTTACTTATGAAGCTCGGTCTACAATTAAGACTTAAACAGACGCTGGCGCCCCAGTTGATTCAGTCTCTGAAGATGCTTCAGATGCCTATCCTCAAACTGGAGCAGACTCTTCGCCACGAGCTATCGGTTAACCCGATGTTGGAGGAAGTCGAACCCCTCGAAGTCTCCGAACAACAGGAGCCGGGCGAGGAAATCTCCACGCATGAAGAAGCCGACAAGATTGACCCCAAGCTCGATAAGATTGACTGGGAGAATTATCTCGGCGATGATCAGGAATACCATTTCAAAAGCACTTACGACCGCGAGGATGAGGATACTTATGAACGGGTTCCGGTCATGGAGAAGACGCTGTATGAGCACCTTCAGGAACAGCTTTCCTACCTCAAATTGACCAAAGAAGAACAACTGATCGGCGAATATGTCATAGGCAATATTTCTCCCAAAGGTTATCTGGTTTGCTCCCCACAGGAAATGGCCGAGGAATTGAATATCCCCGTAGAGCACATAGAAAAAGTGGTGAAAATGATTCAGTCCTTTGACCCGTCGGGAGTGGGCGCGCGGGACTTGCGAGAGTCGCTCATGATTCAACTGGAGCAAAAGGGGTACAAGGACTCCATCGCCTACCGCCTTGTCGACCAATATATCAATGTCCTCGACAGGAAATCGATTTTGCAGATCTCCCGCTCGATGGGTGTTCCGTTTGAAAAAGCCCAGCAGGCAATGGATCTGATAAAGA
>Ga0315275_10004508_pt1 | contig 13016 bp, 12 predicted proteins | sample YL17G03_0_MG_FD_205557 | JGI IMG/M metagenome (GOLD analysis project Ga0315275, IMG submission 205557) | Sediment microbial communities from Yellowstone Lake, YNP, Wyoming, USA - YL17G03_0 | ecosystem: Environmental > Aquatic > Freshwater > Lake > Sediment | place: USA: Wyoming | collected... | reverse complement strand
CACAAACACGTGCCAGATGGCCATGAGGAACCAGAGGGGCCACGCCAGGACGGCCCACCAGAGCACTCGCCTGTACTCCTTCTTCCCTGCACGAATCTGTCTGACACTGTCATAGATCAGGCATGCCGGCAACCCAAGCACAATGGCATGGATCACCGCCCCGTGTGCGAACTGACTCAGGGGGCCGTATAACGGTTCCCATTCTGTGTCGCTCACGCGATAGAACAGAAGGAAACGAAGGCCAGTCATCTACCTCCTCCCTCCTGCCCTCCCCGCTCGGGTAGACCACGCCCCCGCCTCCGCCAACACGCTTCCCCAGCCTCCCTCATCATCCTTCACCCACCGTCCCCGTCGTCCGTCCCTCCGAACCACAAGCACCACGGAGGGAACGGTGCGGCATCCACAGATGAACACAGATCAACGCGGATGGCTCGCCCGCCGGAGGCGGGTGAGCCACGCCAGAGGCGGGCAAGCCTCACCCCCTTTCCCCCCTCTCCAAGTCTGGAGAGGGCGGACGGCCTGCAAGAAGGGGCAGGGGGACACCCCGCACGTGTCATGGGCGCGGGACCCAGAACCCGTTCTCTCCAGCGACAAGCGTCACCACCTCCCCTGAGTCCACCTCAAGAGCACGGACAAGGCTCACGACCTTGCGCGAGATCGGTGGCTTGGCGACCCCCACGGGCAGCTCCCCTCTCTGGTAGTGCTGCTCCGTGAACAGCACCCATCCTTCGTCGGGGCTCCAGTGGATGTCCTTGATGACCGTCGCCTCGCGCAGCAGCAGATGAACAGCCTCAGCCCTATGTTGGGCTCCTGTCTCGAGAGCCACCACGGTCAGGGTGCGGCCTCGATCGGCTATTGCGATCCTACGCCCTGAGGGCGACAGCGAGGCATACGATTTCACCAGCATCTCAAAGGTCTCAACCGTCACATCCGCCCCATCTGGGGCAAGCACGAGGTGTCTGGGGGCGCGGAGGTCCTCCGGAACCAGACTCTGGGGGAGGCGGGCGAGAGCATCGGCCGTGCGCTCGACCTGCGCCTGGTTCCGGCCTGCGTAGTCATAGGGAGGCTGCGGGTCCTGCTCCGGCGCGCCAGTGATCACGTTGAACTGCGCCTGGCGGTACCCCTCCGTCCGGTCAGGTCCGTCGGCGACGCCGAGAACGAACCTCGAGTTGTCCAGCCAGACCGGGTAGTCCACAAGGTAGAAGGTGTTTTCGATGGTAACAGACTTCCCGCCATGGAGTGGCTCGGCCAGGTCGGCCAGTGCGAATGTGCAGGTCGGAAAGTAGGCGCGCACAAGCCACTCCTCAACGAACAGCGCATGGCGCCAGTCCCCGGAGATGGCGCAGTAGGAGGTGGACAACCTTCGCTCCCACGGGTCGTTGGTCCATTCCCACAGCACCCACTCATCCAGTCCCTCCGGGAGATCGCGCAGCCGCCACTGGCCCCGTCGAGCCTCAGAGGTGGTCTGGTAGACGAGCCGCATACGCGGGCCGCTGGCTGGTTGACCCTGCGAGCAGGCGTCCGTCGGCAGGCAACATGCAAGCATAGCCATCGCACCGAGCGCGGCGACTCTGACCCACGCGAATGCAGTTCGCATCGCCTACACCTCCCTATCCGGTCTCGCCGGCCTCCGGGTGGCCTTCGCCCTTCTGGAGGTAGTGGGCGGTGACATCGCCCTCGCCGCCCTCGAAGGCCGGCCGGTGGCTCTCGGTCTGGGCGCAGGTGAGCTTCTCCGCGATGACGTCGCCGAGGTAGGAGAGGGCGCCCTTCTCGTCCCCGTCAATCAGGATCTCCTGCAATCGCACGAGGTCTTGGCCATGCATGGTGATGACCGTATCCGTCGCCTTGAATGCCACTAGCAACCTCCCATTGCCGCGGCAGCGCAGGAGTGGCGCGCTGCCCGAGAGAATCACGTGAGGGGTTCGCTGGAGGGCGGAGGCGTCCTGCGTTCGCGCCGCCGCAGTTGTCGCGATCATCGCCAGACCGGAAAGGGAAGCCATGAAGATCGTGCAGTTCGAGTCCGAGAGGCGCGCGGGGGTTGGCTACCTGGAGGAGGGGCGGGTGATTGACTTCAGCCGGGCGGCGGCGATGACCGCAAGCCTGCTGCCATCCGGCGCGGACGTGCCGCCGTGGGTGTTCAAGCACGTGCAGGACCTGGTGGACGGGGGCATCTTCGACCTGCTGACGTTCCGCATGGTGCGGGCGTTCATCGAGGCGCACGGCTTTCAGGAGGAGCTTGCGATTGAAGACGCGCGGCTGGTCGCGCCCCTGCCCCGTCCGCCGAAGATCATCGCGCTCGGGCTGAACTACGCCGCACATGCTCGCGAGACAGGCAAGGAACCTCCGAAGGAGCCGATCTTCTTCATGAAGGCGCCGACGGCGGTGATCGGCCCCGGCCAGCCGGTGGTGATCCCCCGCGGGGTGGGGCGGGTGGACCCTGAAATCGAGCTTGCTCTGATCATCGGAAAGCGGGGCAGGAACATCGCCCGCAGGAAGGCGGCGGACCACATCGCCGGCTACACGATCATGAACGATGTGACCGCGCGCGACATGCAGTCACGCGATATGGCCGCCTCCCGGCCCTGGTTCCTGAGCAAGAGCTTCGACACGTTCGCGCCGATGGGCCCGTGCATCACACTGCCGGACGAGATCGGCGAGCCGGCGCACCTCGGTCTCACGCTCCGTGTCAACGGGGAGGTCCGTCAGCAGAGCAACACCCGCGATCTGATCTTCGGTATCCCGGAGCTGATCCATCGGTTGAGCCGGTACATCACGCTGGAGCCGGGCGATGTGATCGCGACGGGCACACCCTCCGGCATCGCGCCCATCCAGCCGGGCGATGTGATGGAGGCTGAGATCGAGAGCATCGGGGTGCTGCGCAATCCGGTGGTGGCCGGGAAGTGAAGATGGGCCGGCCCGTCCTTGCGCTTGACATCGGCGGTACCAAACTCGCGGCCGGGGTGGTGACACCGGCCGGCGAGGTGCTGTCGGAGCTGAGTAGCGCGACCGATCCATCGTCTACGCCGACCGATGTCACCGAAGCCTTGCTCGATCTCGGCAGCCGCGCGGCGGCCGCTGCCGGTGTAGGTTTCGGGGAGCTTGAGGCGGTTGGCATCAGCTTCGGTGGGCCGGTGGACCATGCCAGAGGGGTGGTGATCACCTGCCACCATCTCGCCGGCTGGGAGGGTGTCCCCCTGCGCGATATCGTGAGCCAGCGCACCGGCTTGCCTACAGCGATGGACAATGACGCCAACGCGGCCGCGCTTGGGGAGGTGGTGTTTGGCGCGGGGCGGGGCTGCCGAGACCTGATCTACATCACCGTCAGCACGGGCATCGGTGCGGGGCTCGTGATCGGCGGCAAGGTGCACCGCGGGGCGAACAGCATGGCGGGCGAGCTTGGGCACACCCACCTCGTGCCCTACGGCCCGAAGTGCACCTGCGGCCGACTGGGCTGCCTGGAGTCGGTGGCATCGGGCTGGGCCATCGTGAGAGAGGCGGTTGATGCACTCGACGCGGGGGCGGCATCGTCGCTGCGCTCGATCCCGCGCCGGGAGCTGTCGGCGAGGCATGTCATGGAAATGGCGCAGACCGACGCGCTGGCGGCGCGGATTGTGGGCCGGGCCGGCGAATGCCTGGGGCTGGGAATCGCCCGCGCGGTGAACCTGCTCAACCCCGAGGTCGTCGCCATCGGGGGCGGCATCTCGCAGGCGGGCGAGGTGCTGATGGCGCCGGTCAGGCGGGGCTTCGCCCGCTACGTGATGCCCGAACTCGCGCAGAGCATGCGTCTCACGACGAGCGAGCTGGCGCCGCGCTGGGGGCTGTTCGGGGCGGCGGCGCTGGCGGTGCGAGAGGCGCTGTGAGAGGCTGTTTCATAGCCCGCCTTGGCGGGCTATGAAACAGCTTGCACGGTGTCAGGCTCTAGAAGGCGCATTTCATGCGAGCAGAAGAGCGGTGAAGCGGCCGGGAGCCGGCCATGAAATGCGCTCGAGGTAGCGCTGTGATTGAGCCGGAGCTGGAGACCATCATCTATGGGGCGGACCGCACCACCGGCATCGTCGCGGTGGAATACGGCGCGGACGGGGTCACGGTCTACCGGCGGACGGCGCAGGGCGTGGTGGCTGAGCAGCGTGAGTTCCGCCCATGGCTGGTGGCCGACCAGCAGCGGGAACTGCCGAACGCGGAATGGACGCCGCTTGCCGGAGGGGGCTACGCGTTCCTGGCCGAGTTCGCACGCTGGCCGGAGATGCAGACAGCGATGGAGCTGCTATCGGCAGATGGCATTGAGCACTTCGCCTACAGCGACCCGGTCCGCCAGTACCTGCTTCGCAGCGGCACCACGCTGCTCAAAGGGATGGTCCCTGCCGACCTGAACCGCCTACAGCTCGACATCGAGACGACCAGCCTCTCACCCCAGGCAGAGTGGGCGCGCATCATCCTTGTTGCCTTTGGTGACCGGAGCGGCGCGGAGACCATTGAGGGAGATGAGCGGGAGATGCTGCGGCGGCTCGCGCAGGTGATCCGGGAGCGCGATCCCGATGTGATCGAAGGGCACAACATCTTTGGGTTCGACCTGCCGTACTTGGCCGCTCGCGCCGGCGCCCTCGCAGTGACGCTCGACTGGGGCCGCGACGGATCGCCGCTTCGCTTCGGGCGGCGGCGGCGCGCGGCGATGGGTGGCCGCACCCGGCCGTTCGTGCCGGCCCATGTCCGCGGGCGGCATATCGTTGACACGCTGCTGGCGGTGCAGCGCTTCGACGCGCAGGCGGCCGAGATGGAGAGCTACGGCCTGAAGGAGGTCAGCCAGCAGCTCGGCATCGCTGAGCCGGGCCGGATCGTGGTCAACCAGGTGGATATCGCCGGCGAGTACGCTCGCGACCCGGAGCGCGTGCGCGAGTACGCGCGGCAGGATGTGTTGGAGACCGGGAGCCTTGCCGAGCACGTGATGGACACTGACTTCTACCTGACCCAGATGGTGCCGGACTCGTACCAGAATGTCGCGGTTTCCGGGACGGGCGAGAAGATCAACTCGCTGCTCGTGCGCGAGTACCTGCGCCGGGGGGCGGCGCTGCCGAAGCCGCAGCCGGCGAAGTCGTTTCCGGGCGGCTATGTGGAGGTTCGGCGCGTCGGGGTCATCTCGCCGGTGGTGAAGGTGGATGTCGAGAGCCTCTACCCGAGCATCATGCTAACGGAGGGCATCGCGCCGCGCGCTGACACGCTCGGCATCTTCCTGCCGATGCTGAAGGAGCTGACCGCGCGCCGGTTCCAAGCGAAGGCGAGGGCGCGGGCGGAAACGGGGCCGGAGGGGATCCGCTGGGAGGGCATCCAATCATCGTTCAAGGTGCTGATCAACTCGTTCTACGGTTACCTGGGGAGCGGCTTTCTGTTCAATGATTTCGAGGCGGCCGAGCGGGTGACGCGGCGCGGCCAGCAGCTGATCCGGGAGATCGCCGACCGGATCGAGCGGACCGGCGGCGAGGTGATCGAGATAGACACCGATGGCGTGTACTTCAGGCCGCCGGAAGCGGTGGGGGACGAGCAGGCCGAGCTGTCTTATGTGGAGGAGCTTGGCGCGGCGCTGCCCAAGGGGATACGACTGGCGCACGACGGCCGCTACCGGGCGATGGTGTCGCTCAAGCAGAAGAACTACGCGTGCATTGGCTACGACGGCCGGAAGGTGCTGCGCGGGGCGGCGCTTCGCTCTCGCGCCGATGAGCCGTTCGGGCGCGAGTTCCTGCTCGAGGCAGTGGAGCTGATGCTCGCGGGCGATCTGGCGCGGCTGTCGGAGCGGTACCGCGAACTGTCAGAGGCGATACTGAGGGGCGCGATACCGATAGGGAAGCTGGCGCGCAAGGAGCGAGTTACGGAGAAGACGTTCTCGAGCCCAGGGAAGAAGCGCTCGGCGGCGGTCGTCGGCGAGACGGCGGTCGGCGACTTCATGACCGTGTATCAGAGAAGCAATGGATCGCTCGCCCGGGTGGAGAACTACGTGAACGACGAGGACAGGGCATACTACGCAGATAAGCTGTATAAGTTCGCGCTCCGGCTGGCGGATGCAGTCGGGGCGGACTTCGACCGGCTCTTCCCGCCGCCCTCGCTGGCGCGGGCACGGCAGGAATCGGCGGGGCAGCGCAGTCTGGGTATTGAGTGAACCAATCTAATCGCGAAGGAGGCTTGCTATGGCGAAGGTGCTGGTAGTCTATCACTCGTTGAGCGGAAACACGAAGAAGATGGCGGAGGCCGTGGCGGAGGGAGCGAAGGGGGCGGGCGCCGCGGTGGCGGTGAAGACCGGCATCGAGGCGGGCGTTGACGACCTGCTTGGGTGCGACGCGGTGGCGTTGGGTTCGCCGGACTACTTCAGCTACATCGCGGGCGGACTGAAGGACTTCCTGGATCGAACCTACTACCCAACCCAGGGGAAGGTGACCGGCAAGCCGGCGGGCGTCTTCGCCAGCGCGGGCGGGCCGCCGGCGAAGGTGGTCGGTATCCTTCAGCAGGCGCTCGGCTGGTTCAAGCTCAAGCAGGTGGCGGAGCCGGTTGGGTGCTCGGGGGCGCCGTCGGAGGAGGCGCTCTCCGGCTGCAAGGCGCTAGGGCGAGCGCTGGCGGAGGCGGCCGGGAAGTAGCGGGAGCCCGCAGAGGGGCTCCCCTACGGGGCTTCCCGCCGCCTGTCAGGAGTTGTCGAACCGGCCGGGCCTTCCCGCGAATCGGTGCGGTCTGCTACACTCTGTGCTCGGAGGGACGGGCGCAGAGGACCGCGCGCGCTGCCACCATACGGGTTCATTGCAGTTACCTGAAAGGAGTCCGCCAGAGGCGGACAAGCCTATGGCCGACCCCAACTGGATCTTCCATCCATTTCGCGGCATACGCTACGATCAACGGGGGTCAACCGACCTCTCTGATCTGATATCGCCGCCCTATGATGTGATATCGGAGCAGCGGCAGGCGGAGCTGTACGCGCGCGACGAGCACAACTTCGTGCGGGTGGAGTTGGCGCGGGCGGAGGCGCAGGTGCGGTACGACGAGGCGGCGCGTACGCTGCGCGGGTTGCTGGCGGAGGGGGTGCTGCTGCGTGAAGAGCACCCGGCGCTCTACCTGCTGACGCAGGAGTTCAACACCGGAGGCCGCAGGTGGAGGCGACCCGGGCTGTTCGGGCTGGTGCGGCTGCCGGAGGAGGGCGAGCGGTACGTCTTGTCGCACGAGGGGACGCTCGCCGAGCCGAAGGCGGACCGGCTCAAGTTGATGCGGGCCTGCCGGGCGATGACCAGCCCCATCATGCTGATGCTGGAGGACCAGGACCACAAGCTGCTCGACTTGCTGCGGCGCGGGCTCGAGGTTGGAGCGCGTGGCGGCGGGTGGGCGCTAGACGACGACGGCGTCCGTCATGAGGTGTCAGACATCACCGATCCGACCGTGCTGAAGCACCTCCAAGAGGCAGTTGGCGCGGGGCCGCTCTACATCGCCGATGGGCACCACCGGTTCGAGACCGCGGTCGCCTACCGCGATGAGATGCGGGCGCGATACCCGGATGCGCCGGCGACGGCCGGGTTCAATTACGCGCTGGCGCTGGTAAACAGCGCGCAGGATGACGGGCTGCGGATCTTCCCCACGCATCGCCTGATCTCCGGCCTCGACAGGGAGGCGATGCGCGACCTGCGCCAGTGCATGGAGCAGTGGTTCGAGGTGGAGGAGCGTCCACTGCCGCAGTCGAACGAGGCGCTCGACCTCACCTGGCTGGAGGAGGCAGAACTCGATACTCATGCTTTCGGCGCGTACCTGGGGCAGTCCGGGCTGCTGCGCTTGGCGGCGAGGCGGAAGGCGCTCCCCACGAGTGCGAGCGTGGTCGGGCGCCTAGACGTTTCGATCCTTCATCGCCTGCTGGTAGACCCCGCGCTCGCAGGCAGCGGCTGCTCGCTCGACGCCGAGGGAGGCGTCAGCCATGATTCCCATGCCGCCGGGCCAGCCGCGCGGGGACCGCGGCTGACCTACACGACCGACTCGGCGGAGGCAGTGGCGGCGGTGGATCGGGGCGACTACGATGTTGCGTTCTTCCTGCGCCCGACCCGCGTCGCCGACGTGATCGCCGCCGCTCGCGCCGGAGAACGTATGCCGGGGAAGTCCACCTACTTCCACCCCAAGATACCGGCGGGCCTCGTGGTGAGTGATGCGTCGGAGGAGCCGATCTAGGTTGGCGATGGACAACCTGACCCCGATGTTGTCGCAATACCGGGCGATCAAGCGGGAGCACGAGGACGTCATCCTGCTCTTCCGGCTAGGCGATTTCTATGAGATGTTCGGCGATGATGCGAAGGTCGCCGCGGAGGTGCTCGATCTCGTACTGACCTCCCGCGAGGTGGGGAAGGGCCGTCGCCTCCCGATGTGCGGTATCCCCTACCACGCGGCCGACCGATACCTCGCTCGGCTGCTGGCCGCCGGCCACAAGGCCGCCATCTGCGAACAGGTCGAGGACCCGCGCAAGGCCAAGGGGCTGGTGAAGCGCGAGGTGGTCCGCATTCTGACTCCGGGTACCGTCGTCGAGGAGTACCTGCTGGAGGAGCGGTCGAGCAACTACCTGGTGGGCCTCGCTTTCGCGGATGGCCGCATCGGCTTCGCCGCGGCGGAAAGCTCGACTGGCGAGATGATGGTGACCGAGTTCTCCGGCCCGAGGGCGTCGTCTGACCTCGGCGACGAGCTTGCCCGCCTCCAGCCATCGGAGCTGCTGCTGCCCGAGAGCGGTGCCGGTCAGCCGGAGCTTCAGGCGCTCGTCAATGGTCAGACCACAACCGTCAGCACCCGCGCGGACGATGAGTTCGTGGCCAAGAGCGCCGAGGAATCGCTGCAGCGGCATTTCGGCGTGAACTCGCTGCGGGGGTTCGGATGCGAAGGGATGCCCGCGGCGATGGAGGCGGCCGCGGCGACGCTCTCTTACCTCGCGCGAACGCAGCGGTCGAGCATCGCACAGATTCGCGAGCTACGCACTTACTCGCGAGCCGACTTCATGGTTGTGGACGCGACCACACGCCGCAACCTCGAGCTGCTTGCCTCACTGAGAGACGGCTCTCGCCGCCACACGCTCTTGTCGGTACTCGATAGCACGATGACGCCGATGGGCGCGCGACTGCTGCGGCAATGGATCACTGCCCCTCTCCTCGACAGGGGCAAGATCGAGGAACGGCTCGAGGCGGTAAGCGCGTTCCGCGATGACGCGCCCCTCAGGGCGCGTGTTCGCGAGGTGCTGGGACGGATTCGAGACATGGAGCGTCCAGTCGGGCGCGCGGCGGCGGGGGCGGCGACGCCGCGCGATCTCGCTGGCCTTCGCGATTCGCTGCGGGCGCTGCCGGAGTTCGCTGAGGCAATCGGGGCAGGTTTCCAGCGGCTGGTCTCGGGCTTCGACCCGGTTGCCGATCTGTGCGAGTTGCTCGGCCGCGCGGTGGACGATTCGCCGCCGGCGCTGCTGCGGGAGGGTGGGGTGATCCGCGCGGGCTACTCACCTGATCTCGACGAGCTGCGCGAGGCGCGGACGAAGGGGAAGGAGTGGATCGCCGGGCTGCAGGAGCGCGCCCGCGAGGAGACGAGCATCAGGTCGCTGCGGGTCGGGTTCAACCAGGTGTTCGGCTATTACATAGAGGTGACGAGGCCGAACCTTCACCTCGTGCCGGAGAGCTACCAGCGCCGTCAGACCATGGCGAACGCGGAGCGGTTCGTTACGCCGGAGCTGAAAGAGTACGAGTCGAAGGTGCTGGGCGCGGAGGAGCGGATCCTGGCGCTGGAGCAGGAGCTGTTCGCGGAGTTGCGATCGAGGGTCGCGGCCGAGGCCGCCCGCATCCAGCGCGCGAGCGAGGTGGTCGCCCGCGCCGATGTGCTCGCCTGCTTTGCCGAGGTGGCGGCGCGCAACGGCTACGCCCGCCCGCAGGTCACTGATGATGATCGGATCGAGATACGCGCCGGACGCCATCCGGTGGTCGAGCTGGCGCTCCAGGACGAAGCCTTCGGCGCCGCTCAGGGTGAACGCTTCGTGCCCAATGACGCGCACCTCGATTGCTCGGAGGACCAGCTTCTCATCATCACTGGCCCGAACATGGCGGGGAAGTCCACCTACCTGCGCCAGGTCGCGCTGATTGCGCTGATGGCGCAGATGGGCAGCTTCGTGCCGGCCGAGTCGGCGAGCATCGGCATCGTTGACCGGATCTTCAGCCGGGTCGGGGCCTCGGACGATCTCGCGACCGGGCAGAGCACCTTCATGGTGGAGATGACCGAGACCGCGAACATCCTGCGTAACGCCACCCGGCGCAGCCTGATCATCCTCGATGAGATCGGGCGCGGCACGAGCACGTTCGATGGGCTGAGCATCGCCTGGTCGGTGGCCGAGTACATTCACAATGCGCCCCATCTCGGCGCGAAGACCTTGTTCGCCACCCACTACCATCACCTCAACGAGCTGGCGGAGACGCTGCCGCGGGTGAGGAACTACCGGATTACGGTGAAGGAGAAGGGCGATCAGATCGTTTTCCTGCGGCAGATCGTGCCCGGCGGCACGGACCGGAGCTATGGCATCCAGGTGGCGCGTCTGGCAGGCATGCCGACCGATGTGATTGAGCGGGCAAAGCAGGTGCTCTGGTCGCTGGAGCAGAGCGATCACGTGGGAGGAGCGAAGGGCACGCGGGGTGGAGTACGCTCCTGGCCTACGGACGGATCTGGCGGCGGGCGTGGGCACGCCCGCCCTACACCGGCCGATCAGCTTGCGCTGTTTGGAGGCGCGCCGGACCCGCTTGTCGAAGAGCTACGGAGCATGGACGTGAACGCGCTCACTCCGCTGGAGGCGCTGAACAAGCTTGCGGAACTCCAGCGGCGGGCGGAGGTGCAATCGTTCGAGGGCACGCCGACGACGACAGATGAGAGTGAGGAGACCGATGCCTGACCAGAAACTAGCACACGCGGTACAGAAGGCTTTGGCGGAAGACGAGCGCACGATAGGGCTGGAACACTTGCACATCAAGGCCGTCGGCGCGGCGATCTTCCTCGATGGCGAGGTCCAGTCAGAGAAGCTGCGCGACACCGTGGAGGAGGTGACGAAGAAGGTCGAGGGCGTCGGCATGGTGCGCAACCGCCTCCAGATCAACCCGCAGGCGCGGGGAGGTGGCTGGCGGGAAGAGCATCATCACGAGGGGTGATGTTGACCGCGGCCGGCGACTGCACTACAATTGAGGCGCAGAAGGAGGGCGACCGATGGAGTTCACGGTCATCCTGGAGGAAGACGAAAAGGGCTATGTCGTGGCGAGCTGCCCGTCTTTGCCTGGCTGTCACACACAGGGCAAGACCGAGTCCGAAGCGCTTGCGAACATCCGTGAGGCCATCGTTGGCTGTCTACTGACCCTCAACGACCGGGCGAGGCGACAGGTCCAGAGACGGAAGAAGGGCCGGACCGTCGAGGTGCTTGTGTAGTGGCGCGGCTGCCCGTAGTGTCCGGCGACGAGGCGATCAAGGCCCTCCAGCGAGCAGGATGGGTAGCGCGCCGGCAGATCGGCAGCCACGTCATGCTTGACAAGGAGGGTGAGGCTACCACGCTCTCGGTGCCTCGTCACCGAGAGCTAGGACCAGGATTACTGCGACACCTCATCAAGGACGCCGGTCTGACCATTGACGAGTTTGTGGCCCTGCTTCGCCGGTGACAGCATGCAGGGCGGCAGACATGCTCTGCCCTACAGGTTCGCCCCACTCTGCGAACGTGCGCCCTCAATGCCTGTTGTCGTAATCCGTCCCCCGTATCGGATGGTAGGCGTAGACGTCGGGCAGGAAGTAGGGAACGTCGAACACCCGCTGGTTGTTGAGCGCGTTCGCCTCGTCGTATGGAGTCGTGCCGGCCTGGGGCCGGCAGGTCAGTGTTAGCGTCAACACGACGCGGCCCTCTTCCGGCTTGGTCTGCCGCGGGCTGCTTTCCTGGAGCCACATCACCGTCTTGCCGCCCGGCTCCAGCGCGGGCACCTGCACCGGCGGCTCATTGAAGCCGTCAAGTCGGCGCCCGTTGATGAAGGTGATGGGGTGATCGGCCGGCTCGCCCCACATCAGGGGCATCTTCTTCCACATTGCCGACCAGCCTAGCTGTGCAGCGCCCGCGGGCAGCTTGCCTCTTCCCTGGTTTTCGATGGTGATGAGCGCGTAGACGATTGCGGTCAGGTGCTCGTATCCCTCAGTCCTCTCGGGCGGCATGCTCAGCACCCTTGGCTGAAGCTCTACCTCGGTCACCACAACATCCGGCCGGCCCAGGGCTAGCCGGCAGCTGATCGTGTTGTTGGCGGGTGCTCCGTCTTCGAACTCCTCGCCTGGTAGCACGGCAACGGCGAACGGCACCTCGTTCATCTTCGTCTCATAGAGCCCGCGCAGCCGGCACTCCAACTCGAACGATGCCGTGCGGCCCGGTTCGATCCGGGTTGGTTCCGGGCGGCTCGACCGAATCAACTGGTAGGGCGGGCCGGCCAGGTCAACGTAGACCGTCGCGGGCTCATTGCCGGTATTCGCGACGAGCGCGGTGAGCTTGAGGGCGGTCGGCCGGTCGGCTAGATCGGCGACGAACTCCGGGCCGAGCTGGACGGGGCCGCTGCCCACCCGCCCGCACACCGACACCAACGCGACATCGCGCCGGGGCGCGGGGACAGCAACGCCTGCGGCAGGTACTGCGGGCGTTCCGGCGGATGGGCGGATCGTCGGCCTGCTTGGAGCCGCGATGCCGGCCGCGGCAACGTGGATGCTGCAGAAGATCAGAAACGCAACGACGACAGCACACGCCAGAACTACTCTCACGCTGCCCCGCTGTGTCATGTGGGTCCCTCCTCGGTGGGCTGTCTCTAGATACCGCAGAATGGGCGGGCAGTAGAAGAACGCAACGAGGACAGGAGGCCCTTCGACTACGCTCAGGGCAAGCACGCTCCTGCCCTACGAACGGCCGGCGGGCGTAGGCACGCCCGCCCTACACCGGCGCCCCCAGCTCGACCACCGTTACGCCCGAGTCGCCCTCGCCATGCTCG
>Ga0315275_10004506_pt1 | contig 13020 bp, 12 predicted proteins | sample YL17G03_0_MG_FD_205557 | JGI IMG/M metagenome (GOLD analysis project Ga0315275, IMG submission 205557) | Sediment microbial communities from Yellowstone Lake, YNP, Wyoming, USA - YL17G03_0 | ecosystem: Environmental > Aquatic > Freshwater > Lake > Sediment | place: USA: Wyoming | collected... | reverse complement strand
AAAGTTCACGATACGCTCAACTTTGACTTTGCTCCCATCTTTTGGCCCCGTTCGATTCTGTCAATCCAACAGCTTAATCAAAAGGAACCTCTCACTCACAGAATTTCCAAACAACCCCGTTCTATACAAAGAAACCCTCTCTGGCTGTTCGCTCCTGATAATGTAGCTTGGCTTTGAGTTGAAGAATCTGCTCCTGAAGTTCGTTGATCCTCCGTTGTTTTTCCAGGCACTGTTTACAGTACGTCATCTGCGTCCCTGTAGGGCGGATTTCCTGATTTGCCTTGTTCTGGCGTCAGTTTTTATTCGGACTGTTTGCCGTCAAAACTTGAGCAGTTGACAGCGAGGACCGCCCGAAACTGGCAGATGAACCCGGGCAGATTTGAACTAACGGACCGTTCGGTGCACGCCAAACCGACCCATAACTGACCGCTTACTTCCTGGGCCGGTTTTTACTTGACATTTCACCGGCACTTCGGGTATAATACGTCAAAGTATCAGGCAAGTGCCGATACGCGATTTTGGGCCTCGCGGCAGCGCCAAAGGACCTTGTAGTCGTGGGCGGCACTTTAAGTCAGGGAGGAAGCATCAGGATCCACGGATCAGGTTATCGCAGGAAAGGTCTGTCCGTGTAGGCAGACCGTCAGTGTAGAAATTGGTGGACTGTGTTTCTCAAGGAGAGCAGGGTGAGCAACCCGAGCCAAACCTCACAAGGTCCCGTTACGCAGTATAGGGGCAGGCTGGGAGAGTATCTTGTCTCAAAGGGTCTGCTCAACCGCACTGGACTCGGCGAAGCCCTGAAGGAACAGAAGATCCGGGGCGGCCGCTTGGGCCAGGTGCTTACCGCCCTGGGTATTATCAGTGACGCGGACCTTACAAATGCACTGGGGGAATTCCTCTCGATCGAATACTTCCACGTCGAGCCGTCGCGCGTGGACGTGAGCGTGGCGCGTCTGCTTCCGGAAGCAGTTGCCCAGCGATATTGTCTTGTTGCAGTCGGCCAGAGGAACGGAAAGATCGTGGTTGCAATGGCCGACCCTCTTGACGTCATTGCCATCGACACGGTCGGTATGAAAATGCACAGAGACGTCGAAGTCGTAATTAGCAGGGCAAGTGAAATACGCAAGGCGATAGAGGCGGTGTATCACGGCTCCGACATAGACGAGCAGCGGCTCCGGGACCTGGCCGAGCTTGAAATCTCCAGTGACGACGAGCCTCTGGGTTCGGCCTCGCAGGGCGACATCGAAGCAGACATAAGTGTCGAGGAGGCCGCTACACGAGCTCCGGTGATTCAATTCGTTGACCTGCTTCTGCGACAGGCCGTCAAGAGCAGGGCGAGCGACATCCATATTGAGCCTCAGGAACGTTCAATGACGGTTCGCATGCGCGTTGACGGCGTCCTTCGAGACATGGTGCCGCCGCCGCGGAAAATGCAGCCCGCAGTGGTTACAAGAATAAAGATACTCGCCAAAATGGATATAGCAGAGCGTCGATTGCCTCAGGACGGCAGATTCAAAATAAAGGCTCCTGCCAGGGACATTGACGTAAGGGTCTCGGCCATCCCCACGATTTACGGGGAAAAGGTGGTCACGCGAATCCTCGATTCTTCGGCCATCGACCACAATCTCGAAAGGCTCGGATTCGAGCCGGCGCTGCTTGATATATTCAAAGCGATGCTGGGACAGCCGCACGGAATTATTATTGTCACAGGCCCCACGGGCAGCGGCAAGAGCACCACGCTGTACTCGGCCCTGAACTGGCTCAAGGACCCGAGGAAGAATATCACCACCGTTGAAGACCCGGTCGAATACCGCTTGAGCGGCATCAACCAGGTTCAAGTGAAACCTGAGATTGGTCTTGACTTCGCAATGTCCCTTAGGGCCATCTTGAGGCAGGACCCGGACATCATCCTCATAGGGGAGATTCGAGACAAAGAGACTATCGATATAGCCATTAAGGCCTCCCTGACGGGACATCTGGTATTGAGCACCTTTCATACGAACGACGCACCCAGCGCGATAAGCAGAATGATCTATATGGGCGTCGAGCCGTATCTGCTCGCCTCGACGCTCAACCTTGTCATTGCCCAGAGACTTGTCGCAAAGATCTGCCCGCACTGCAAAGAGGCGGTCGAACCGGAACAGACAGTACTGAAGCGCCTGGGCGTCGATCCGGAACAGGCCAAGAGCGCGACCTTCTACCACGGCACGGGCTGCGGCTCCTGCGGCAGCACAGGCTATCTCGGCAGATTGCCCATATTCGAGTTTCTTGTAGTCGGCGGGGACGTACGCGGCGCATTGCTTGAGAAGGCAAGCGAATCGCGGATACGGCAAATATCCCGCGATAAGGGGTACCGCGGGCTGCTGGAGAGCGGCGTGAGCAAGATGTTGGCAGGGCTTACAACAGCAGAGCAGGTCCTCGCCGCGGCATATACCGAAGACGTCGAAGCGCCCATTTTGAACAGGAACAGCCTTAACAACCACGCGGAAATCCCCACACCGCTCAATGAGGCGAAGAAAGCATGATCGAATACCGCTACATTGCAAAAGATTTGGGCGGCCAGGAGTTAGAGGGCGTTGCCCGTGCGGCCACTGAGAGCGACCTGCTCGGTTGGCTCACGGAACAGGGCCTTACTCCTGTGTCAATTGAGAAGCCGGCTAGCCGAGCACGGGTCCTGAAGCATACCCTCGGCAGGAGACGCATACGGTCATCCCAGCTCGCAGCAGCTTTCTGGCAGTTGACCACAATGTTGGGAGGGGGAATCACCATCACCGAGGCTCTGGGCGCGATAGCGGAGGACATAACCAGCGACAGGCTGCGGAAGATACTGGAACGCATCCTGCAGCGTATCAACCAGGGAGGCAGTCTGTCCGACGGCGTCTCGGAGTTTCCCGCGGTGTTTAATCCGCTCGTGCGGGCCTTGATTGTTGCCGGCGAAACCGGAGGCGACCTGGCCGAGGCACTGGGTCGTGTTGCCAGGCACTATCAGACGCGAGACCAGTTGCGTCGAAAAGTCGTCAAGGCGCTGGTGTATCCCATCTTCGTCATTACGTTCGTTTTGGTAGTGGTGAGCGTGCTTATGATCTTTGTGATACCTCGATTCCGCGAAATCTTTCAGGAAATGGGCGGGAAAATCCCGGCTTTCACCCAGACATTTATGAATGTGTACGATGGGCTGGTTTTCAACATTCACTACATAATCGGCGCATCGGCCCTGCTCGTAGTCGTGGCGACAGCGTTTCACCGCAGAACACAAATAGGCCACCATTTCTTCTCCAGAACTGCGTTGGCCATTCCTTTGATCGGGCGAATACTTAAACAGGCCTTCATAGTACGCTTCTGCCGGACGATAGCCACTCTGCTGAGCGGCGGCGTTCCTGTGTTGGAGGTCTTCGGAATTGTGACGGATATGACCTCAAACGACGTCACAAGGTCGGCGGTTACGCAAACTCGAGCGAGAATCGTCGAAGGATCAGGTATCGCCGAGGCAATGATGGAGTCGAAGTTCTTTCCCAATATGGTCATCAAGATGGTTCAGTCCGGTGAGAAGAGCGGTTCTCTTCCGGAAGTGCTCGACAAGACCGCCGAGTATTATGAGGAACAGGTGGATGCCAGCGTTACGATACTCGTGTCTTTGCTTGAGCCGGCTCTCATCATGATATTCGGAGTCATCGTTTTTATTACCGTCCTGGCGTTGTATCTGCCGGTGATAGAGCTATCAAACATTAGAGACTAAGAAGAATACGGCGTATAGAACCTGCGCAGTTTTGTGACTGCCGGGGTCGGCTGTGAGGAAGAATCGTAAGTAGAGTTGTCAGGTTTTTTAGGAGTTGAAGAAATGAAGACAAGAGCAGGGTTCACTTTGATTGAACTGATGATCGTGGTGCTGATAGTCGCGGTTTTGGCCGCGGTGCTGGTGCCCTTTATGCGGGCTCGCGTGGAGGCCGCCAAGTGGTCTGAAGGCAAGGCCGGCGCCGGAACAATCGCTTCGGCGCTGCGGGCATACGCCGCCGAACAGGGTACGGACGGGGATTATGCCTCGCTTGCTGTGGATACTCTGTTTAAGGCCAGCGACTTGAAGGGCAAGTATTTCGCGATCGGCAATTATGCCCTCAGCAATGTGTCGTATGATGAGACCCGAGCCGATTACCCGTTGCAGTACACGATAACCGTGAATCGGCCAATCGCAACTTGGAAGGTCGTTTCGTACGAACTGGATTATACCGGTACGTGGACCGAGAATCAGTAGCGCAACGGTCCGCGGGCCTACTTGGGCGCAAGGCAGGGCCGTTTGGCTTTTCTCGGCTTGGCACTGTGCTCGCGCACAAAGCAGGCGGGTACAACCGGCTGTTGCAGACTGTGCACAGCGTTGCGAGGGCGCGTTGTGTGGCGGTTCTGCTCGCCGGTCCGTGAATAGGACAACGGAATATGAAGGCAACTACAGGAAGACGGCGGTCGGCATTGACGATTGTTGAGGTGGTGGTGGCTCTGTCCACCATCCTGGTGGTTGTTATCGGCGCATTGAGCTTTCAGTACTACTGCGCCGTTGACGCCAGAGAAGCCGATGTGCGTGCCGGCGCGAACAGGCTGGCGCTTCTCCTGCTTGAAGGCTGGAGAGGCGCAGGAGGCCGGGTGCCCCCTGACTCGTACGCGTTTAATCCGGTTGACGAATTCGACTCGATTGTGCCCATTACCCGCTCTTCTGTCGGCCTTGATGGGCTCAGTCAGGAGCTCGGCCGGTATCGCGTGGTCCTCAACCGTGTGAACTACTTCGTAACGCTTTCGTACCTCGATACGAGCGGCGCTCCGCGAACCCTCAGCGCGACCGTCGCGTGGAGCAGGGACTACAAAAGTGAGGGACTCTCTCAATACGTCCGCTTCGTTGCATTAACGACGTATGTGGAAAGTTAGTATCGGCGTCAGCCAATGATGTGCAAAAGACAGACAAGCCGAAAATGGAAAGCAGGATTTTCGCTGGTTGAGCTTATCGCGGCGGTCTCGGCAGCGCTTGTCCTGATATTGGGCATCGGAATAATGCTGGCCCATTCCCAGCAGGGTTTCAACAGGATGTACAAACGTGTGCACAGCAGCGTGGTTGAGGATGCTTATGCGACAAGACGAACGTTCGATAAAGTCGTCCGTAAGTCAACCACGCGAAGGTGCGACCTGGTGGACGGCTCGGAACTGTACGTGTACTACTACTCCGGTCCCTCAGACCGTAGCATCCTGGCCCCCGACAGCTACGCGAGGTTCTATGTCGAGACAGGCGGCAAGGAGCTCTTTGTTGACTACGGCAACATACCGACGGGGACTCCTCTTGAGACCTTAAATCCGGGATCCCTGTCGCCTTCCCGGAGGGTTCGGCTGGCGCGGGACGTGCAAGTGTCCGCAAGTGATTGGCCCTTATTTTCAGCGCGCGGCAGAACCGTGCAACTGGCACTGCCGCTCGATAACGGGAAGGAGAAGATGCTCGTTACGTCCTCCGCAGTGAGACACAACAAGTAGGTAGGAAGGAGACGAATGTGAAAGTCAAAAGGATGTTGTCGAGGAATAAGAAATTATCTCAAAACTGTCACCCCTTCGACAAGCTCAGGGCAGGCTCTGAGCGAAGCGAAGGGTCTGGCCTGGGAAAACGGGGGATTCTTCGCTCTGCTCAGGATGACATTGTGCCTTTTGAGATAGTCTCCAAGTACAGCGGTCTTGTTCTGCCGCTGGTGGCCACGATAGTTGTCTTTATCTTTCTTATAGGAATAGCCGTGCTGAAGGTAGGCTTCGGCGGTCGCTATATCGCCGCTATGACGAGCACACAGATAGCCGCACGCAGCGCCGCCGATGCGGGCCTTACCCTGGCTATGCACGAAATGAACAAGAAGCTGCTTGTTAGACCCTGGGATAATTCCACCCTGCCTTCGGCAGCCGATGTGAGGCTGCCGAACTGCCGAGCCTTCTACTCATACACCGTCACAGACAACCCTGCTGGTGGGTACACAATTGCCTCAACCGGCAAGTGTGACCGCGAGACCAGGAGCGTGTACGCCATGACTTCGCGAACGGCATTTTGGAACTATGCCATCGTGGTCGATGGCGATTTGAGCTTCAAATCAAAGACCGTAATAGACACCTACCCCGAGACCGGCGGCGCTGTTGACATTCGCACCAACAGCGTGGAGCGCGGCGCGGTCGAGTTGTTTCCGAATACGAGCATCCCCGGGGACGTGGCAATTGGGCCCGGCGGTGACGCTGACGAGGTTGTGCAGGTCAAATCGGGCTCCGACATTAGCGGCCAGGTCTATGCGGCAGACAGCGCCATCAACTTCCCACCGGTGACCGTACCGGGCGGCTTAATCGCATCTGAATTACCGAAAGTTGGCGACGTTAACATAGCAACTGGCGGCTACATGTATCCATCCATTGATCTTGTCCAGAGGCGGAAGCTTACGATCGTTGGTCATGTGGTGATTTATGTGCGCGGGAACATGGGACTCGGCAATGGCACCAGAGTGGTGATAAATAAGGACTCCTCGCTGGTGTTGTATCTGGGAGGGTCGTTTATCGCCAACTATGGTTCAGAGATAATAAATGCCACAGAGGAGGCACGTAACCTCCGCATGTATGGCACACCTGGGTGCACCAGGATAGTGCTCAAGAATTCGGCTGACTTTTACGGCGCGGTCTATGCGCCCGACGCCGACCTGGTAATCGACAACAATGCAAAACAGATTGGCTCATTCATCGGCAATAGTTGCGAGATAAAAAACTCGGCAGGATTCTACTACGACACAGGACTCCTGGATATGGACCCAACGAATGAGCCTTCGTTCTTCGAGGTCCAGCGATGGTGGGAGCGATAAATCGTACGGATGCGAGATCTGAAGCTGCGATGTGAATCTATAAAAGACTCTGGGACTTACGATTAGGATGTTTGGAATAAGGCGAAACCAGGTTATGGGAGTTGATGTCGGCTCAGCCGCTGCGAAGATCGTCCAGCTTCACAGGGGCAGCCATGGCTGGACCGTGACCGCTGCCGGCGTAGCTCGGATGGCCCACCAGAATGGCCGGGATTACAGGCAGAACTCCGTTCGGGCAATACTGGACTGCATCGAATTGAGCGGCAGCACCACGCGCCTCGCGGTGTGCGGGGTCGGCGGGCCTGACGTAGCGGTCCGCAGCTTTGAGATATCTTTCCCACAGCCTTCCGAGATAGAGCAGACCATCGCAGCCGAGGCAAGACGCGCTTGTCCCTTTGATACGGACGATCTGAGACTGGATTACAGGTTTCTTTCCCGTTCCGACGGAAAAGCGAGCGGCTACGTGGCAGCAGCCACCAGCAGGCTTGTGAGCAGCAAGCTGAACATCATCAAAGAGGCCGGTCTGCACTGTGCTCTGGTGGACGTCGAGGCGCTGGCGCTTATCAACTGCTACAGCCAGACCATGAAGTCAGATGCGGACTGCTCTGCCGCCATTTTGAACATCGGAAGCTCGTTCACTACGTTTGTCGCCGAAAGCGCAAGTGCCCAGCCATTTGTCAGGGAGATCAGGTTTGCAGGGCGCGACATAATTGACAGGATGGCCGGCGAGAGCGGCATCCCGGCGGATCAAGTGGAAGCGTCGCTTTTCGACACGGGTCGCGCCGGGGAAGAATCCGCCGGCAAGCTCCGGGAAGCCTCTTCGCCGCTTGTCGCAGAGATCACCAAGACTTTACGTTACTACGAGTCTCAGCAGGGCTCTGCGCCTGTGCGGGAGCTGCTGGTGTGTGGCGGATTCGCATCGGCTCGCGGCCTGATGGATGTGCTTGGCGGGCAACTGTCGATAGAAGCGGTCCTGTGGAACCCGCTCGAAAAGATGCGCGTGGGCTTTGCGCGAAACCATAACAAGGTGCTCCGGCAGAATGTTCTGCGAAAATGCGGGCCGGCAATGGCCGTCGCTGCCGGACTGGCAATGAGGTCGATTTAACATGCACACAATAGACCTTCTGAGAGGTGAAGGCATTCCGCCGAAAACGACTCTCTCCGGGGCGATTGCCGCGGTTGTGGTCGTATTGGTGCCATTCTGTGTCGCAGCAGCAATGCTGGACAGGTATATGAGCAACAGAACCGTTATCGAGATACAGACGTACGCGCTGTCGAGGGAACAAAGCAGAATTGACTCCTATTCCGGCGCCGTAGAGGCAAAAAGCGGCCTTGAGAACCGGAAAGCAGATATTGAAAAGACCCTGGCCGAAGTGGCCGCGTTCACCGACCGACATATTCAGTGGTCGCCCATTCTACTCACACTTGCCGAGAACGTGCCCGAGAATATGGTCATAACTGCCCTTGAGGCCGCGTGCAAAAACACAACCGTAATAGTGCACCGGACCGACCCCGACACTGATGTAAAGCTGACTGTTCCCAAAAGGTCGCTGGTGATTAACCTGGCCGGCAAGCAGTCGCAGGACCATGACAGAGAGGTGATAGATTTCAGAGACAGACTGGCCAAGGCGTCCGATCTCGGTTCAAAACTGCAGGATGTCGTCATCTCCAGAGAATCAGACAATGCTGCCGAGCAGGGCAATACGTCGTATAGGGCGGTCTGTGTGTTTGAACAAAAGAGGTAGTATTCAAGTGATGGCGTTGACTTCGAAAAAGCGGTTTAAGTCGGTGGTTGCAGCCTGGATGTGCTGTCTGGCGGTTTTTGTGTTGGCCTATCTGGTCTTTCTGATGCCTCAAGAACGAGCCAAGGCGCAGCTCGCGGGACGACTGGCACAGCGCAGGAGCGATGCGGCTCAGGCCCGTCAGGGCGCCAGCGAGCATACCAAAGACGGACTGGAACGAGAAATTGCGGCTCTCCAAAGCACGCTGGACCAGTTTGTGATGGGCCCAAGTCGAGCCGCCTACCTGCCGTTTGAGATAAGCCAGATAAGCAGAAATATGGACGTCAACTCCCTGAGTCTCACCAACACCGACAGTGAAGGTTTCCTGGAGATAGACGGCTGCAGCAGAATCTCAGCCAAGCCGCTCCACTTGAGCTTTACTGCGAGCTTCAGTCGTTTTGCCGGCTTCCTGAATGCGATTGAGAGGTGTCGGCCCGCCATCTTCGCCGATACGTTCAGCATTGCCTGCTCGCCCGGAGAGCCAGCCGGCCACCAGGTCGATATGAAGCTGTTGGTCCTGGTGCCGGAGCGCAGAGCCAAGCAAAAGCGGCCGGGTGGTTCTGCTTCTGCAAACCAGGAAATGGAACCGTAGGCTGTTGGGGTAAGAAACGTAGATATGAAGACCATAGCAATCGCCAACCAGAAAGGTGGCTGCGGCAAGACAACCACCGCCGTTAATCTGGCCGCGGCCTTCTCTCGCGCCGGCAGAGCCGTCTTGCTGGTTGACCTCGACCCACAGGCACATGCAACCATCGGTGCGGGCTTTGACCCTCAGAACCTGGATGCAACGGTCCGCGACCTCTTCATAGAACCGGCAGCGCAAGTTACCGACCTGGTGCTGCACACTAACATCGAGAGACTCGATGTACTTCCAAGCAATATCCTTCTGTCCGGCGCGGAGCTGCATCTCCAATCGGTGCAGGGGCGAGAATACGTGCTCCGTGACGGCCTTGCCCCGCTGAATGGATTCTATGACGTCTGCATAATAGATTGTTCTCCTTCGCTGAGCCTGCTTACCCTAAATGCTCTGGTCGGCAGCGACAATGTAATAATACCCGTTCAAACACACTACTATGCGGTCGAAGGTCTCCGACAGGTGCTTGAGACGGTCGAAATCGTGCAGAACCGCTTCAACCCGCGTCTCGAGGTCCTGGGCATTCTGCTGACCTTCGTGGAAAGCGGAACAAAGCTGAGCAGGCAGATTCAGCGGCAACTGAGGGAGTACTTCGGCGACCTGGTCCTCGACACGGTCATTCACAAAAACATCAGACTGGCGGAAGCTCCGAGCGCCGGGTCTCCGATTTTTACCTATGCACCTAAGTGCACGGCAGCCCTGGAACACGAGCTTCTGGCAAACGAGATAATAGAAGATGCGTGACAAAACCGGATTGCAAAGACAGATATCTGAGATATTCGACGGGGTGAGCGTGCCGAAGAAAGGCGATCGTTCAAATGCCCTGCCATCGAAGCCGGAAAAGGAAATGCCTCATCGCGCCGAGAGCATAGCAGCGCACCCGGATAGTCCTGGCTTGCCGAAAACGACCGCTTCGGTCGGTCCGCATTCTGCAAGCCAATGGCCGGAGCATAAGTCCCGCCGGGACAGTCAACCGGAACGCCCTCGCGGCTCCGGCTCTGTGCACGTGCTCGAACACAAATACCGGACGGGTGCGCCCAAACCCGGTGGGAAAACCGTCAGGGAGAAGGTCAAGATAGGCGCGGTGTTGCTGCTGACGGCTCTGCTGGCGTGGCAACTAATGCATACCTCATTCTTATCATCAGGGGCAGAGGACGGCACAAACTTGCAGTCCGTAGAGACGGTGGCTAAACCGGCCCCCAAAATTAGTATCGCATGGCCCGTCCCACCACTTTATCCGCAGAACATACGCGACCCGATGCAATGGATTCAGGAACCGCCGCCGTCCGATGTCGCCATAGCCGAAGTAAAGGATCCGGGCGGGCCACAGGCAAAGAGTCCAGCCGGGCTAATCGTCCGCGGCATCGTCCACAGCGAAGACAAGCCCTGCGCAATCATCGGCACAGAACTGGTACAGGAAGGCGATGTGGTTCAGGGGGCCAGAGTACTCAGGATAAGCCGCAAGACCGTCGAGTTTGAACAGAACGGTCGGACGTGGATACAGGAAGTCGAGGATGAGCAGGCTGGAACAGCGGGTGCTTCGTTATAGACAGCTCTGCCGCCTCGAAGCATCGATTCAATCGCCTGATGTGCCGTGAACCCAGCTCAAGGCTGTTTTCCAGTCTGGTGCAAGTTGGAGAAGTTGAATAACTCCCCTCGCAGCCAAGAGGTGCCTGATAGAAGGCGCAACGCCGAACAGTATCAGTTTACCGCCCAGAAGAGAGATCGCGTAGTGAATACCCACCAGCTTCTCAATCAACTTAGGCCCAAAGTCCTCGGCGTCTGTGAAATCGACCAGAACCGCAGATGGCCACTCCTCATTTATGATGTCCAGTAGCTCATCAAGCTCCTTGCCTTCCCGCAAGTCCCACGGGTTCTTCAGGACGAACACGCCCTCCGAGTGCCTCTCAATCTGAGATGTCCCATTTAGCTTCATAAATGGTACTCCTGCGTGCTACAAAGACCGCCCTGATTCTAATGGGCTGAGGCATCAAGAGTAAAGGGGAATTGCAAAAAAAAAATTGCCGATGAGGCCCGAAAAGCGAAGAATTGCAGGTGTGGACAGTAGCGCGGGTTTCCCAAAGTCTCCCTCGATGGATGTACAGGGGATATTATCCTCCGAAAGCAGTCAGGATATGTCCAAAGGTCAAAGGTTATAGGACGAGGCTGTGCCGGCAGCGGAGTGAGCGCAGAATGGCCGTGAGAGGTGTTCTGGGAGATTGTGTCGCACGGTTGAAGTGAAAAAAAAGGCTTGCAAGCAGGATGCTCGCGAGCCGTATCGTTAGGAGAACGAGACTAAACCCAAGTTACGCTGGTGGAGACGTTGTTGGGTGACTCAATCACATTCGTCGAACCCAAACAACGACGAACGAAGGGTCTTCGGAAGCCCCAGCCGAAGCCAGATGGACGACAGGCTCGAATCTGGCTTCGGAGGCTGGGCTGATGAAAAGATCAAAACAGCCTGCGAAGCGGCTCCGCTGTCGGGCCGAAAAAAATCTCATCCACAACATTTGACAATATCTCTAAATCCGTTGCCACTTGGCTGTTTTCACTGGATCCTTCCCGTAGCCCTAAAACGTGCTTGCATAGCTACTCCTTTCGAAATTGTCTAATTTGTTCTCATGGCCCGATTCTACACAGAACCGGGCCGGAGTAGCCATCGCTCTTCTTAACCTCCAACTACGGATGGGACATCGTCCGTTATTCTGCGGCAAAGGAACTCAGAGAAGCACGATGGACATGCGTCCAATTGTAAAAAAATAACTCATCTGCCGCAGAAAAAGCTTGTTTTCTGACCGAGGCGTTGGTATTATTCCGACTTAAATTGTCATGGAATAAAGCGACCCCAAAAGAAACGTTGGTGTGTTGCTTACCATTTTGAGGGTCTGTGGGATTTTTATAATTCAGGCAGGAGACCGAGGCCATGGAAGGTTCACAAAATGACGCTCTGAACAACCAGCCAATTTCAAAAAACGTCCACGGAGAAACAAGTAGCTACGAAGAGGAGATAAATCTGATTGACTATTTCCGGGTTTTGTGGAAACGCAGGTATCTCATCTTGCTCGTCTCGGTTTTACCACCCTTGTTTGCAGGCTTTATTCTTCTCTTCTGGCCAACAGACTATAGAGTAACTTATACATATGATGTGAATAACCAAGGTGGCCATGATATAGCCAGTTGGAATCCCGATGAGAAAAACTATAATATGCTTCTCGACCAATTTTACAGTGAGGAGAATGTAGATAAAATTGTAAATAAGTTGCGGGAGAATGGTCTTGATAAATATGCCCAGTTAATAAAGAGGGCTAAGGAAAAAAAGGATTTGGAAAAGTTTATTGCTCTTGAGGTTCTGCCGCGATATGCAGATCTTTCCAAGTTACAAGTAACAAATGCAGCTCAACTGGAAGAAATTAGGCAATTAAAAGCTCTATTACTTAATATGACTATAAGGGCGAGACCTGTAAATAGCATTTCTAAAATATGTTCGGTGATAAGAGAAAATTTTGAGAGCGTAGTCCCAACATATCTGATAGAGACAAAATTGAATGCCGTAATGAGAGAACATAAAGCTGATATGGGCAGCATCGAGGAAAAGAGATTCAACCTCGAGCTTACCTTAAAGACGAATAAATCGGCACGGGAAAAACTGAGAAGCGTAAAAGTTGAAGCTTCAGAAAAAAGTGAGGGGGGCGTTATGCTGCAGTTTGACGTGGGCGGCCAAAATGAGTATTTACCTTTGGGATACCAGATACAGGCCAGA
>Ga0315275_10004503_pt1 | contig 13023 bp, 11 predicted proteins | sample YL17G03_0_MG_FD_205557 | JGI IMG/M metagenome (GOLD analysis project Ga0315275, IMG submission 205557) | Sediment microbial communities from Yellowstone Lake, YNP, Wyoming, USA - YL17G03_0 | ecosystem: Environmental > Aquatic > Freshwater > Lake > Sediment | place: USA: Wyoming | collected... | reverse complement strand
CAGCCGGCATCTCCGCAGCTGGACGTACGGCTGGCCCGTCAAGCCATTCGACCGGCAGCACCCTGTCCGCGGGTTCCTCAACGATCCTCGCTCGACCTTCCATTTCGGCATCGACATTGCCGTCCCCGACGGCACGGCGGTCTACTCGGTCACACCCGGGACAGTCGCCATCATCTCGAGCGAGGTCGTCGAAGTGCTCGGGCGCGGCTCGTCGCTCTTCGCCTACTGGCACGTCGTGCCCGCCGTGCGGCACGGCCAGCACGTCGACCGCCACCAGCTGATCGCCCATGTCGGCAGGGGGTGGGGCCACGTCCACTTCGCCGAGCGGCAAGGCACCACACTGGTCAATCCGCTGAGGAACGGCGGCCTCGGGCCGTACACCGACCGGACGGCGCCGACGGTCGACGAGATCGGCTTCGACAGCCAGGGACTCGTCGTCGCAGCTCACGACACGCCCGATCCCCGCGTTCCCGGAGCGTGGGCGGACGAGCCCGTGACGCCCGGCCTGCTCGAATGGCGCGTCATCCCCGCGTCGGGGAACGCGACAACGTGGCGGACGGCCTTCGACTTCCGCTCCTCGCAACTGCCCGACAGCCGCTACCGCGAGATCTACACACGACGCACCCGTGGAAATCACAAGGGCGAGCCCGGCCAGTACTGCTTCTACCTCCAACGCCCCGCCCGGACAGGGTTCAGCGCGACCGTCGAGGTGAAGGTCAGCGACTCGGCCGGCAACACCGCCACCTACGCCGCCGTGCTCGCCGATTTCCCCACCCGCCTCTGATCCGCCGGGAGCAGGGCTCGCGAAGCCGCGAGAGAGGCTTCGCTCCGAGCGGCAGGTGCTACTCGCCGCCGGCCTCCTCGACGGCGGCCCGCTCCGCGAGCTCGTTGACGACGGACGGGTCGGCGAGGGTCGTCGTGTCGCCGAGGGCGCGGTGCTCGGCCACGTCACGGAGCAGCCGGCGCATGATCTTGCCCGATCGCGTCTTCGGGAGCTCGGGGGTGAAGACGATGTTGGCCGGCTTCGCGATCGCGCCGATCTTGTGGGCGACGTGGTTGCGAAGCTCTTCCAGCATCTCGACCGACGGCCCCTCGTTGCCCTTCAGCGTCACGTAGGCGACGATCGCCTGGCCCGTCGTGGCGTCGAACCGTCCGCACACCGCAGCCTCGGCGACCCGCGGATGGTCGACAAGGGCCGACTCGACCTCGATCGTCGAGAGCCGGTGCCCCGACACGTTCATCACGTCGTCGACACGGCCGAGGAGCCAGAAGTCGCCGTCCGCGTCGATCCGGGCGCCGTCTCCGGCGAAGTAGTGGCCCGGGAACCGCGTCCAGTAGGTGTCGCGGAAGCGCTGGTCGTCGCCGAAGATGCCGCGAGTCATCGCCGGCCACGGCCGCTCCAGCACGAGATAGCCGCCACCCTGCTCGACCCGTTCGCCCTGCTCGTTGAGGACCGCCGCCTCGACGCCCGGGAACGGCTTCGTCGCAGAGCCCGGCTTCGTCGTCGTCACACCGGGCAGCGGCGTGATCAGGATCATCCCGGTCTCGGTCTGCCACCAGGTATCGACGATCGGGCAGCGGCCGCCGCCGACATGCTCGTGGTACCAGATCCACGCTTCCGGGTTGATCGGCTCGCCCACCGAGCCGAGCAGGCGCAGGCTCGAGAGGTCGTGGGCGGCCGCGTGCTCCGGCCCCCACTTCATATGCGCCCTGATCGCCGTGGGTGCCGTGTAGAGGATCGTGACGCCGTAGCGCTCGACGATCTCCCACCAGCGCTCCTGATTCGGGAAGTCGGGGGTGCCCTCGTACATCACGGAGGTGGCCGCGTTGCAGAGCGGCCCGTAGACGATGTAGCTGTGCCCCGTGATCCAGCCGATGTCGGCCGCACACCAGTAGACGTCGCTGTCGGGCTTGAGGTCGAAGATCAGCGAATGGGTCGTCGCCACCCCGACGAGGTAGCCCGCGGTCGTGTGCGCGATCCCCTTCGGCTTTGCCGTCGTTCCCGACGTGTACATCAGGAAGAGTAGGTCCTCGCTGTCCATCGGCTCGCAGGGGCAGCCGGTGGGGTCATCGGAGACATCGAGGTCGTGGTACCAGGTATCGCGTCCCTCGGTCATCGGCACCGGATTGCCCGTGCGCCGCACGACGAGCGAGGCCCGCACGCCGGGCGCCTCGGCCATCGCCTCGTCGGCGACCCGCTTCAACGGCACCGGCTTGCCGCGGCGCCACGCCTCGTCCTGGGTGACGAGCACCTCGCAGCCCATGTCGTTCATCCGATCGGAGAGCGAGTCTGCCGAGAAGCCCCCGAACACGACCGTGTGCGGAGCGCCGAGGCGCGTGCAGGCGAGCATTGCAACGGCGAGCTCGGGCACCATCCCCATGTAGATCGCGACGGCGATTCCCTTGCCGACACCGAGCTCCTTCAGCGCGTTCGCCATGCGCACGACGTCGCGTTGGAGGTCGGCGTAGGTGATCGTGCGGGTGTCGCCTGCGGGCTCGCCCTCCCAGTGGAATGCCACCCGGTCGCCCAGCCCCGCCTCGACGTGGCGGTCGACGCAGTTGTAGGCGATGTTCAGCTTGCCGCCGAGGTACCACTGCGCGTAGGGCAGCTCCCAGCGGTACAGCTCGCCGAAGGGCTCGAACCAGGTCACGCGCTCGCGCCCGTTGCGCTCCCAGAACGACTCGAACGGCTCCTCGTAGACGTCTGGCTGCGCATTCGCCTCCGCCGTGAAGGCGGCAGAGGGCGGGAACCGGCGCTCCTCATCGGACAGCGTGTGGATCGTGTGGTCGCTCACTCAAACCTCCAGGTCGTACGGGAACCGGGTCAGCACCTCGCAGCCGTCGTCGGTGACGAGCACCAGATCCTCCAGCCGGACGCCGCCGATCGCGGGGTCGTAGAGACCGGGCTCCAGCGTGACGACGTCGCCGGCGACCAGCGTGCCGCCGGGCAGGCGACCCAGGTACGGCCCTTCGTGCACCTCGAGCCCCACACCGTGGCCGAGGCCGTGGAAGAAGCCCCTGTCGAGTGTCTCGCCCTCGGCCTTCGTGCGCTGGGTCGGGTAGCCGGCCGCCTCGTAGATCTCGCACGCCGCGTCGAACACGGAGTGGCACTCGACCCCGGCCCGGATCAGCGCGGTGGTCGTGTCGAGCGCCTCCTTCGTCAATCGGTGCCATTCGCGCACCTCGTCGACGACGGGCCCAACCGAGACGGTCCTCGTCATGTCGGCGAAGCATGACGACGCGTCGTCGCGTGGCCAGAGATCGAAGACGACGGGCTCGCCGTGGCGGATCGGGCCGTGCCCCATCTCGTGCCCAGCCGCGCCCTGAGGGCCGGGGGCGACGATGAACTCCTCCGCCGAGGAGCCGTGCCCGGCGAATACGACCCGCATCGAAGCCTTGATCCGCTCGACCGTGAGCGGCTCGCCGTCGAGCACGAGGAGGCCGTCACGGTTCTCGGCCCCGCGCAGCAGCGCGACGGCGGCCGCGAGACCCGCCTCGGCGGCGCGCTGGGCCCGACGGACGCCCTCGAGCTGGGCGGCCGTCTTGACACGGCGCCGGGCGTCGAACACGTCCTGGTCGACCGTCAGCTCGACCCCGGCACGCCGCAACCGGTCGAGGTGGCCCGAGGGGAACGTGTGCGGCACGACTGCGCTCGTCAGCCCGGCGTGGGCGCAGACCCGGGCGGCCGCCTCGAGCCGGATCTCGTGCCAGTCGAGCTTCTGCGCGAAGAGCTCGTCGATCCCGATCTCCTCGAGCGGGTGCACCGTCAGGTCGAGACCGAGACCGCGGATCCGCCCGACCTCCATGGAGCCGACGTAGACGTGCCGGTCGCCGTCGTGCTCGAGGTAGACGAACGGGTCGGGAACGCCGAGCGGCACCTCGTGCCGCAACTCGGGCGTCCGGAACGTGTCGCCGATGATCAGGGCGTCGGTCATTGCCCGCGATCCTAACGCTGCGAGGTCACGGGTCGAGGCCGTACGGGTACTCGGTCAGCACCTCGCAGCCGTCAGGCGTCACGAGCACGAGGTCCTCGATGCGGACGCCGCCCCACCCGTACCGGTAGAGGCCGGGCTCGAGCGCGATCACGTCGCCGACGACGAGTGGGTGCCCGAGGCGGCCGAGGCCCGGCGCCTCGTGCACCTCGAGCCCGACGCCGTGACCGAGACCATGGTAGAAGCCGTCGCGGAGCACGGAGCCGGCGGGGACCGACAGCTGGGTGGGATGGCCGAGCTCCTCGAAGAACGCGGAGACGGCAGCGTGGATCTCCCGGCCGTCGATCCCGGGGCGTACGAGAGATACCGCCAGCTCGAGCGCTTCGACGCACCGTTCGTGCCAGAGGGTGATCGTCTCGTCGGCGGCGCCGACGCGGAACGTGCGCGTCATGTCCGCGAAGTAGCCGCTCGCGAGGTGCCCGGGGAAGAGGTCGCAGAGCACGACGTCGTCGTTCGCGACCTGCCCGCTGCCGGGATCGTGACCGTCGGCCGCCTGTGCGCCGTGCGCGACGATCAGATCGTCGCCGCGGCAGCCGCGTGCGCTGAACGCCTCGGTCGCGAGCACGCGCAGCCGCTCGCAGGTGAGCGGCTCGCCATGGAGGACACGCCCTCCGGCGGAGGCTTCGGAGTGACGCAACGCCGAGGCGATTGCCGCCATGCCGTCTTCGGCGGCCCGCTGGGCGACCCGGATCCCCGCCAGCTGTTCCGGGGACTTGACCCGTCTGCGGTCGTCGAAGTACCGCTGGTCCGTGACGAGCTCGACGCCCGCCCCGCGCAGCGCGTCGGCGATCCCGAGGGGGAACCCGCTCGGCACGAGCGCGCTCGTGATCCCGAGCGCGCGGACCATGCGGACGGCCTGCAGGGCCGGCACGTCGTAGATGTCGATGTCGTCACGACGAAAGTCGGTCGTCGGGAACGTCTCCGAGGCGACGATCTCGACCGTCGGATCGACCGCTGTGATGCGGTCGCCTTCGATGCTCCAGACGATGGCGACGCGGCGGCCGTCGACCTCTGCGTAGAGAAACGGATCGCCGATCTCAACGGGCACCTCGCGGCGCAGCTCGGGCGAGCGGACGGTATCGCCGATCAGCAGAACATCAGGCATCGCCGAGCAGCGTATCGCTAGGGTCCCGGAAATGGACGACCTCGCAACTCTGCGGCAACGACTTGCCGAGATCTCCGACCTCGGCCGCGCCGCAGGTGTGCTCGGATGGGAGCAGCGGGTCTCGATGCCGCCGCTCGGCACCGAGTCGCGGGCCGACTCGCTTGCAACGCTCGGGCGCATCATCCACGAGCGCTTCACCGACCCCGAGATCGGCCGCCTGCTCGAGCGGCTCGCGCCGCTCGAGGAGTCCCTGCCGTACGACTCCGACGACGCCAGCCTCGTCCGCGTCACGCGTCGCGACTGGGAGAAGGCATGCCGCGTTCCGACCGAGCTGCGGGTCGAGATGACGCGCGCCGCCGCAAGCGGGCACCACGCCTGGGTCGAGGCGAGAAGGAACAACGACTTCGCCTCGTTCCTGCCGTACCTGCGGAGGAACGTCGAGCTGAAGCGCCGCTACATCGCGTGCTTCGAGCCGGCCGACCTGCCCTACACCGCTCTGCTGGACGACTACGAGCCCGGGATGACGACGACCGAGGTGCGCGAGGTGTTCGCCGTCCTCCGCCCCGCGCTGACCGAGCTCGTTCGCGCCGCGCCGCACGTCGACGCCTCCTTCCTGCACGGCTCCTTCGACCCCGAAGCACAGCGGCGCTTCGCCGAGCAGGTGCTCGGGACGCTCGGCTTCGAGGATGGTGCCTGGCGCCTCGATCCGACCGCCCATCCGTTCTGCACGTCGTTCTCGAACCGCGACGTGCGCCTCACGACCCGCTACGGGCCGGACGACCTCGAGTCAATCTGGTCGACGCTGCACGAGGCCGGCCACGGCCTCTACGCGCACGGCATCGCCGATTCGCTGATGCGGACCCCGCTCGGCGGCGCGCCCTCGCTCGCGATCAACGAGTCCCAGAGCCGCACGTGGGAGAACCTCGTCGGCCGCAGCAGGCCGTTCTGGACGCACTGGTACGGGCCATTGCAGGAGGCGTTTCCCGATCAGCTCGGCTCGGTCGACCTCGATGCGTTCGTCCGGGCGATCAACCGCGCCGAGCCAGGGTTGATCCGTGTCGACGCCGACGAGACCACGTACTCGCTGCACATCATCCTCCGCTTCGAGCTGGAGCAGGAGCTGATCGCAGGCACAGTCGCGCTCGAGGACCTGCCGGAGATCTGGAACGCGCGGATGAAGGAGTTCCTGGGCGTGGACGTTCCCTCGGACGGCGACGGGGTGCTGCAGGATGTGCACTGGTCGGGCGGCGGGATCGGCTACTTCCCGACCTACGCGCTCGGCAACGTCGTCTCGCTGCAGATCTGGGCGAAGGTGCGCGAGGCGCTCCCCGACCTCGACGCGCAGATGGAGGCGGGCGAGCTGCTCGGGCTCTCCAACTGGCTGCGTGACAACCTCTATGCCCACGGCCGGAAGCTGACGCCCATGGAGACCCTCGAGCGCCTCACCGGGTCGAACGTGATCGACCCGCAGCCGTATCTCGCCTATCTCGGCGACAAGATGGCCACCCTCGCAGGTTGAGCAGGTGAACGGGCTCGGCGAGCACGAGCGCGAGACCATTCGCGACGTTGTTGGCCGTCTCGACCACGATGTGTCGCTGCTGCTCGAGCTCGGGCCCGAGGAGACACCGACGACCGTGATCGCGGGCGGCCGTGAGATCGACTTCGGTGCCGAGACGCAGGCGCTGCTCGAGCAGATCGCGTCTCTCTCCGGTCGGATCGGCCTCACGGTGACCGAGACGGACGAGCGCGGCCGCTGGCCGAGGACGACGATCGGCGGCCGGCTCGTCTTCCACGGGCTGCCGTGGGGCTACGAGCTCGCGACCCTCGTCGGCGGCATCGCCGAGGCCGGGAGGAGCGAGAGCTCGCTCTCGCAGGCGTCGCTCGCGGCCCTCGCCGGCCTGGAGCACGACGTCGCCCTCGAGGTGTACGTCACCCCGACCTGACCACATTGCCCGCCGGCCGTGCTGCTGGCGTACAGATTCGCCCTCGCCTCGCCGCGGGTCACGGCGGCGGCGGTCGAGGCAACCGAGTTCGCAGCGGCGGCCGACCGCCACGGCATCATCTCCGTACCGGCGATCGTCGCGAACAGCCGCCTGGCCTGGGTCGGCGCCGTCCCCGAGGCTGCCTTTGCCGAGCATCTGCTCCTCGCCGCCGGCACTGCGCGCCCGACGATCTAGACTCGGGTCGTGCACACGGTCGAGCGAGCGGAGCGGATCCTCGATGACGTCACCGAGCGCGTCCTCGGTGAGCTTCCGGCGGGAACCGTCCTCTTCGATGCGCACACCCACCTCGGGGACGACATCGACGGGATGCGCGGACGCCCCGACGAGATGCTCGCCATGTTCGACCGCGTGGGCATCGCCGGAGGATTCTCGTTCTGCCTCGACGAGCCCGACCGCGTGCCCGCCTTCGCGGCCGCGAATGACCGCACGCTCGCGTACGCCCGCGAGAGCCCCGACCGGATCGTCCCGTTCGTCCGGCTCGATCTCGACGAGAGCCCCGTCGAGGAGGCGACCCGCTGTCTCGACCTCGGTGCCCGCGGGATCAAGCTGCACCCCCGCGCGCAGAAGTTCTCACTCGGTGACGAGCGCCTCGACGCGGTCTTCGCGCTCGCCGTCGAGCGTGACGTCCCGATCCTGATCCACGGCGGCCGCGGCCTGCCACCGATCGGCGACCATCTCGCCTCCCTCGTCGACCGGTACGCCGATGTGCGGCTGATCATCGCTCATGCCGGCATCGCGGATCTCGGCGGCCTCGCCGGCCACTTCGCGCACGTGCCCGGCGTCTTCTTCGACACCTCGCTGTGGAGCATCGTCGACTTGCTCGACCTGATGCGCCAGGTGGCGCCGCAGCAGATCCTGTTCGCGACGGACTACCCGTACGGCCGCGTGCCGAACCAGCTGCTACTCGCGCTCCGCGCTGCGCGGCTCTCGAGCTTCGACGAGACCGAGATCCGTGGGATGCTCGGCGGCACGGCGATCGCGATCGCGAACGGCGCGCCGCTGCCGGCGCTGACGGCACCGAAGGGGCCTGACGTGCTCACGCACAGCCTCCCCCTGGCGCGAATCCACCAGTACATCTCGACCGCGACGCCGCTCCTCTGGATGCGCCAGCCTGACCGGGCGGGTGGCCTCGGGCTTGCGCTCAACGCCGCTCACGAGGCGAACGTCGACGGGGTTCCCGACGCCGACCTGATCCGCCACGCGCTCTCGGTTGCGGCGGAGCTCTGGGCCGGGATCGGGGAGATCGATAATCGAGACGAGGCGGAGCGGATCGCCCGGCCGGCGCGCCAGCTCGTCCACATCGCGGACATCCTGGCGGTGACGACACCCGCCTAGGTCGGGGTGCGTCAGGCGACAGCCGCGACGGCGCGCTCGACGAGCGTCGCCAGGACGGTGCGCTTCCAGGCGCTCTGCGGATGGCCGGGAAGGCCGGCGAGCGGGTCTGCCGGGTCGAGCGCCCGCGGAATGTTGGCGACGCCGGCGGCGACGAGCGTGAGCGCGTCCCCCCGGCGGGCGGCAGCGACCGAGACGAGCGGGAACGAGAATGCCTGCCGCTCGCCCGTGCGGAGGTACACCGAGGCGTCGGGCGGCGGGGGCAGTCGCACAGCGAGGACGATCTCGCCGGCGGCAAGCGTGACGAGCGAGCGATTGTCGTCGGTCGGGCGCCGATAGAGCTCGAGCAGCGGCAGCTCCCGCTCGTCGTCGCGCGAACGGACGAGGACGGTGGCGCCGCAGGCCGCGAGGGCCGGCGCCAGGTCGGAGGGATGCGCGGAGATGCAGTCTCCCTCCTCGAGGTTGTGCTTGCGGTGATCGCCGATCTGCGCGAAGCACGTGTCGCCGCCGCCGAGCCAGCATGTCCATTCCTCGCCGCGGTAGTACCAGCAACGGGTGTGCTGGCAGAGGTTCCCGCCCACCGTGCCCTGGTTACGCAGGAGCGGTGAGGCGGCGAGACCGGCGGCCGTCGCGACGGCCGCGTGGGGTGAGAGGAGATCGGCGCGAGCGACCTCCGCGAGCGTGGCCGTAGCCCCGATCCGGACGCCGTCCCCGTCGGCCTCGATCCCTCCCAGGCCGGCATCCTGCAGATCGATGAGAAGCGCCGGCGAGCGGATCCCCCGATCGATCTGGCCCGCCAGGTCGGTGCCGCCGGCAAGCACTGCTGCGCCCTCCCGGCTGAGGAGCTCGAGCGCCTCGTCGGCCGAGCCGGGGCGCACGTAGGCGCTCATGCGAGCACCTCGAGCACGCGGTCGCGGGTCAGGGGCAGTGCGGCCGCCCGGCGTCCCGTTGCGTGCGCGAACGCGTTCGCGATCGCAGCGGCCGTCGGCACGATCGGCGGCTCCCCGAGACCCTTGGAGCCGACGTTCGGCAGGTTCGCGTCCGGGACGTTCGGGTAGTCGATCACGATCTCGGGCACGTCCGCGATCGTCGGGATCTTGTAGTCGTCGAGGTGGGCGTTGACGGGAACGCCCGTCGTCGGGTCGACCACGAGCTCCTCGGAGAGTGCGAAGGCCATCCCCTGCAGGATCCCCCCCTCGACCTGGCTCGAGGCGGCCAGCGGGTTGACGATCCGCCCGACATCGTGGACGGCGACGATCCGCTCGACACGCACCTCACCGAGCGCCGGATCCACTGCGACCTGCGCGATCTGGCAGCCGAACGTATTCACGACGTAGCCGTCTGGATTGGGGCCGCGCGAGCCGGAGCCGTCGATCGTCGCGTCGCCGAGCTTGCCCGTCACCTCGGTCACGTCGACGTCGATGGCGCCGTCGTTCGAGCGGATCCGGCCGTCCGAGATCACGAGGTCGCCCGCGGCGATCTCGAAGACGTCGCCCGCGAGCTGCAGCAGCGTCTTCCGCACCTTCGCCGAGGCCGACCGCACGGCAGGCATCACGGACGGCGTCGTCTGGGAGCCGCCGGAGACCGGGCCGTAGACGTTCGGCCTCGTGTCACCGCCGACGACGCGAACGTGCGAGAGCGGGAGCCCGAGCTCCTCCGCCGCGATGATCTGCGCCGTCGTCAGCGTGCCGGTGCCGATGTCCTGGATGCCCGTGATCACGGACGCGTACCCGTCGGCGTCGAGCCGCACGGTCGCGTGCGAGGGCGGGCCGCCCCCGCCCCACCAGATCTGGGTCGCGCAGCCCATGCCTCGCAGCAGCCCGTCTCCGCGCGGCGTTCGCAGCTCCTCGCGGCCCGCCCAGCCGGCGAGCTCCGCAGCGCGGTCGTAGCAGGCGAGCAGCTGCTTGCTCGAGTAGGGGAGCCCGCTGACCTGGTCGACGTCGGCGTGGTTGCGCCGGCGCAGCTCGAGCGGGTCGAGGTCGAGCGCGAGCGCGAGCTCGTCGATCGCCTGCTCGAAGGCCGCGGTGCCCTCCATCACCCCCGGGGCACGGAATGCGTTCTGGGCGCGCAAGTTCGTCTTCACCGGAAAGCTCAGCGCGCGCACGTCGGCGCAGCGGTAGAGCGTGCGGGCCGGGATCAGCACGGGAAACACCCAGCCGCCCTGGCCCATCGCGATCACGGCATCGACGTCGATCGCCGTGATCGTGCCGTCCAGCCGGGCACCGAGGCGGACGGTCTGGCGGGTCGCGGCGCGGCGTCCGCCGTCGAGCTGCTCCGCGTGCCGGTCGTTGACGAGCCGCACCGGCCTGCCCGTGATCCGGGAGAGCTCGGCCGCCGCGAGCGCCTCGAAGCCGGCTCCCTGCTTGGCACCGAAGCCGCCGCCGACGTACTCCGTCCGCACCCGGACGTCGTCCTTGCGCAGCCCGAACGCCCGTACGAGCTCATCGCGCGCCGAGAACATGCCCTGGGTCGATACCCAGGCGGTGAGGTTGTCGCCGTCCCAGGAAGCAACGGCCGAGTGGGGCTCGAGGGGTGTCTGCACCTGCGCCGGGGTGTCGAGTGCGAATTCGATCGTCACCTCGGCGGCGGCGAGTGCGGTCTCGGCGTCACCGCGTGAGTCGTCAGTCGGGTCGGTGGTAAAGCTCTGCTCGTGCAGGCCCTCCTGCAGACCGACGACGTGCGCCAGGACCTCGAGATCGAGGGCAAGCGCTGCAACACCGCGGCGCGCGGCCTCCAGCGTGTCCGCCGCGACGACTGCGATGGGCTGGCCGGCATAGGCGGGCTCGGCGGCGAGCAACGGGGCCCGGGTGGTGAGCGAGAGGTCGCTCTCGGGGCCGATCACGGCCCGCACACCCGGGACCGCGCGGGCTGCGTCGAGGTCGAGCGAGCGGACGCGACCGTGAGCGGCGGGTGAGCGAAGCACGGCCGCGTGGAGCATCCCGGCGAGGCGTACGTCGACGGTGAACCGCACCCGCCCTGCAGCCCGCGCCGCGCCGTCCAGGCGCGGTGCCGGCCGGCCGACGAGCGCGAGGTCGGCGTCGGGGGCCCAGGTCTCGACGTCGTCCGTCTCGTCGACGAGAACCCAGACGTCCTCGTAGCGCCCTTCCATCTCCTTCTGCGACCGGACGAAGCGGGTCATGCGTCACCGGCGGCACGCAGGATTGCGCGCTCGATCTTCGGATACGCACCGCAGCGGCAGAGATTACCGGCCATCGCCTCGTGGATCTGCTCGTGCGTCGGGTGTGGCACACGCTCGAGCAGCACCGTCGCACTGACGATCTGCCCCGGGGTGCAGAACCCGCATTGCAGCGCGTCCTCGGCGACGAACGCCTCCTGAATCGCGGTCGCGCGGCCGGTCGACAGGCCCTCGATCGTCACGATCTCGTGGCCCTCAGCGGCCTCTGCGAGCAGGAGGCACGAGTTGACCGGGCGGCCGTCCACGAGTACGGCGCAGGCGCCGCACGCTCCCTCCCCACACGCGAGCTTCGTCCCGAGCAGCTCGAGGTCGTCGCGCAGCACGGCGAGCAGCCTGCGGCCCGCCGGTTCCACGACGTACGCCTGTCCGTTGATCTCGAGCGCGATCGTCACTCTCCTAGGACTACAGGGTGCTGCCTGTGCACGTCAAGCGCGGTAGGATCCAGCGGTGCGCAAAGCCCTCTTCTTCCTCGTTCTCGCGCTGGCCTTCGTCGGAGCCGGCTGTGGTGGCTCGTCGAGCGACGAGGCGACGAGCACCGAGGCAACAACCGAGGCGACCACGGACACGACCACCGCAGGCGACGCGACGGTTGGCGCGGACGGCTGCACCGATGTCGATGTCCCCCCGGCCCGCGAGGACGGCGGCGAGACCGAGCCAACGGAGCGCCTCGACCCGGAGAAGACCTACGACCTCGTGTTCAAGACGAACTGCGGCTCGTTCACGGTCAGGCTCGACCTCGAGAAGGCGCCGACAACGTCCGCGTCGCTCGTCTCGCTCGCGAAGGCGGGCTTCTACGACGACATGATCTTCCACCGGATCGTCCCGGGCTTCGTGATCCAGGGTGGGGACCCGACGCAGACAGGGAGCGGCGGCGCCGGCTACCAGACGGTCGATCCGCCGCCCGCCGACTCGACCTACTCGGAAGGCGTCGTCGCCATGGCGAAGACGGGCTCCGAGCCGGCCGGCACCTCGGGCAGCCAGTTCTTCGTCGTCTCCGGCCCGAGCGCCGCCTCCCTGCCTCCCGACTACGCGATCGTCGGCACGGTCACGAGTGGCATGGACACCGTCAAGCGGATCGACGGCTTCGGCGACCCGAACGATCCGGCCGGGGCACCCACACGTCCCGTCGTGATCGAATCCGTGACGGTCGACGAACAGTGAGCATCGCAGCTGTCGTTCTCGCAGCCGGGGAGGCGTCCCGCTTCGGGACGCCGAAGCAGCGCCTCCTACTGCCCGAGGTGCTCGAGCGGCTGAAGCAGAGCCCCGTGGACGACATCGTGGTCGTCGCCGGCGCCCACACGCTCGAGACACCCGCCCGGGTGGTGACGTGCGCCGGCTGGAAGCGCGGCCCGGGCGCGTCGCTCGCGAGCGGGCTGGAGGAGCTGGATGACGACG
>Ga0315275_10004502_pt1 | contig 13025 bp, 6 predicted proteins | sample YL17G03_0_MG_FD_205557 | JGI IMG/M metagenome (GOLD analysis project Ga0315275, IMG submission 205557) | Sediment microbial communities from Yellowstone Lake, YNP, Wyoming, USA - YL17G03_0 | ecosystem: Environmental > Aquatic > Freshwater > Lake > Sediment | place: USA: Wyoming | collected... | reverse complement strand
TACGTCCATACAACTGGATACGGACACCGTTTGAAGAATATACCGGTAACCGACTCAACCTCTTTCCAGATATGTTATTCCTTAAATCAATTACCGATTCAGGATTATTATGGCAGCTCTCTAATTCCTTTGTTGTCGTAGCAAGCCCCATACAAACGATCAATCTGACAGTTCCATGGCTCATTAAAAAATATGGAAATGGCGAGAATCTGGATCCAAAATTTTTCCATGAAATAATCCTGGTTACTGATCCCAGTTCACGTTTTCCGGAAAAAAAGTTCATTGTCAATCGTTTTCCACTAATACATTCATGTCAAACGGACAGTAGTGAAAAATTTGAATTCAGATTACTCAACAACGAATATGTTCCCGGAGAACTATTGATATTTAATTTTTATTCATCATTATTTCAAAAATCTCCGGAAGATGCTCTTAAACAAGTGATAACCGATTTACACAATTACTTGATGCGTACATATTCGATTGACAAGAAAGATCCTGAAGGTTATCCATTAGTAAAAGGCGAAGCTATCGATTATACATTCTGGAATCTCATTGTTGGATGGGATAATAAACCTGTTTTTATTGATAAGAAATGGATCTATAAAGATCCACTTCCTGTCGACATGGTACTCTTCAGGAATTTGTTCAATATTTTTGAGAGAGCGAGTCCATTCCTAAAAAATAAAAATAAGCAACTGTTCATTCTTGAAATAATCCAATCGTTATATCCGCAATACTCAGAAACCAGATTATCCACCGACCTGAATTTTGAAAGAGCATTCCAAGCATACGCCACTGGAAGACCTCAAAACTTTACAATCGAAAGTCCAGTCCAAAATTCTCTTTCTGAAATAGTCATGCAAAATCAGGAAATGGCAGATAGGATAGAAACTCTTAATCATTTCTTATCCGAACTGGAAACATGCCTGAATGATAAAATCAAGTGCATAAAACAACTTGAGCAGGACATTTCATCGGAAACTCGTCAAATCGAAGAGACAAATGAGTTTATTAATTCCATCCAGGCGGCTTTATGTATCACCTCGGAAGGCAACCAACTGGAAGAAATGTTAAGAAAATTAGAATATCTGGATCAAAAATTTGCACAAAAAGACCATCTATTGCATGGAATCACGAGTCTGGCGAAATTACATGTTGCTTCCCATATCACCAAAGATAAACAATTAACTGAACTGTATAAAAAATACAAAATATTACTTGATTCAATTTCAGCTAAGGATACACAATTACAGGAATTAAATGAAAATATCAAGATATTGAAAGATTCGATTTCAGCTAAAGATACACAATTACAGGAATTAACTTCCCAATTCCATAACCAGGAACAAAAACTTTCATCAATAGAAAAAAGCATGGTCTGGCAATTTACCATGAAGTTTCATACAAAAGTCATTGAGAGACTTTTGCCCCATACTAGCAGACGCAGGAAATATTATAATCTTGGATTAAAGTCCATGCACATTATTAACGATGAAGGACTCCGGGGTTTTTTCTGGAAACTACGACAATATCGAAGGAAAAAAACAGTATTTACTATAACGAAAGGTATTGAGCCATTGCCCGTGCTATATGATGTTTCAGATAATGATAACATAGAACCGATTTCCAAAAAAGTATCTATAGTGATTCCAACAAAAAATGCTGGAGATGATTTTTCTTATACTTTAGAGAAGATCAAGAACCAAAAAGGGATCCAGAATATTGAAATAATTATCGTAGACAGTGGATCAACCGACAATACTCTTGTCATTGCCGAAAAATATGGAGCTAAGATAACTAATATTGCACCGGAAGAATTTAACCATGGGGAAACGCGGAACCTCGGTGCGTCAAAATCTGATGGGGAGTATCTTGTTTTTATGGTACAGGATGCAATCCCGATTGGTGAATATTGGTTATATAATATGGTGAGAGTTCTTGAGGGGGATGAAAAAATTGCTTCCGCATCGTGTCGTCAGGTTCCTCGAAGTGATGCGGATTTATTTAGTTGTTATGTAATGAATTATCATTATCAGGCACTTGGTTTTTCCTTCGACAAATGCAGTTATATTCAGAAAGAAAAGTTTGACAATCTTTCCTTTAACGAAAAACGAAAATTTGCCGGGCTCGATAATGTCTGTTCCTGCTACAGAAAAGAGATTTTCAATAATTTTAAATTTAGAAAATTAAATTTTGCAGAAGATCTGGAAATCGGGATGCGATTTATTGAAGCTGGGTATAAATTATCCGCTTTATATTCCGTCAGGGTAATTCATTCTCATACCCGCGATGCGTCCTATTTTATAAAAAGATATTATGTTGATAATAAATCCTTAAATTTGTATTTTAAATTAACCCCCAGAATATATTATAAAAATGTTAATGTCATTTTAAATTCACTTATATCTTTATATGCATGCATACAAGAGTCAGAAGATATACTAGCCCAAAAAATTGAAGATGCTGTAGGGGTAGACATCTTTTTTATGCACCTGATAAAAAATTTGAGCCACGATACAAGAGATAATGTAAAATTTGTTGTTAAACCAGATAATTTAGGCAAATTGGTTTTGAAAATCCAAGAGTTGTCAGATAACGATGATATGCATAGCGATTTATGTAAAAAAGAGTTTTTTACTATTTTAAATTCTTTTCATGAATATCTTCACGAAAGAAGAATCATCTGTAATACCCACGAATTATGCGAATCAATTTACAAATTATATGCAATGTACGCGGGGACTTGTTTGTCAAACCTCTATTTTTTTAATCCCGACAATGAAAAAATCAAAGAGCTAGATAAAATTCTCTCCGGGGGTATTTGAATGCGAATACTATTCGTTGTTCATCAATTTTTTCCACTCTGGTATACCGGTACAGAGAGATTTGTCCTGAATTTAGCACAACAATTGCAAAGAATGGGCCATTTTGTTGAAGTGCTTACCTATGGATGGAAAGACGATTCCGGTTTTATCCTGCGGGATGGTATACTGGTTAAACACTATCAGTTCGAAGGCATACCTGTAATAGTAATCAAACACCGTGAAACGCAAAGCGATCAGTCGTTTACACTCAGGATATTTGATCACCTTTTAGAACCGGCACTCAAGTCAATCATTGTCAAAGAAAAATATGATATTGTTCATGTTGCACATCCATTACGCTGTGGGTCTACATGCATTCGTGTTGCATTTAATAACCGGATTCCTGTTCTGTTAACATTAACTGATTTCTATACGATATGTCCTAACATTATTGCCGTGACAAAAAATGGCCAACTTTGTCAATCTAATGATAATGGAAAGAAATGCATAACCGAGTGTTTCCAGAGTAATGATAAAGAAATAATATTGAAAAGGGTGGAATATATTGGTCAAATGTTTAGAATGGTAAATTATTGTAACACTTCAACGAATTTTCTAAAAAGAATTATTCAGTCAAACTATCCATTTTGTAAAATAGATGTGATCCATTTCGGAAAAAATTATTCAAATATAAGAAAAAATTCAAAAATCTATTCAAAAGAAAGTCAAATTACAGTAGGTTTTCTCAGCACGTTACAACCACATAAAGGAGCGCACCTCCTCATTGATGCATTTAATAAAATACGGCTGGACAATATTTCCCTAAAAATTTATGGGCACTATTTTGATCAAGAAGATTATTATCGATCATTGCAAAAATCAGCATATCAGAAAAAAATTCAATTTTGTAATGCATATAAGTATGAAAATTTTCAAAAAATCTTAGATGATCTTGATATAGTCGTGGTTCCTTCCATATGGTGGGAAAATTCGCCACTTGTTCTTCTCCGGTCTCTTGCACATAATGTCCCGGTTATTGTCTCAAATCTTGAAGGGATGACTGAGATAATAAAAGACGGAGAGAATGGATTTGTGTTTGAAGTTGGGGATGTAGACTCTTTAGCAAATGTTCTGAAAAAAATCGGGCAGGATCCTTCGATTCTTAATACAATTAAAAATAATATCATCTCTCCTCCAAGGATAGAGGAAGAAGCATTTGAATACGAGTTAGTTTATAATAAATTAATACATAAGATTTGAAAGTAATTCATGAGAGGATCATTATTTCCCGGTGTTTAATTTTTGGAGGAAATGGATTTCTTGGATCTCACCTGGCTGAAGGACTTTTATCGAAAGGTCACGAAGTAATTATTTTTGATCACTTTAAGAGAGACTCAATTAATCTGAATTCGATTATCAATGATATTACGATAATAAAAGGCGAATTTACCGATGAGGAAGTTATATCGAATTCTATTTCTGACGTAGATTACGTATTCCATTTCATATCAACCACAACGCCAGCAACAGCGATTCATAATCCTGTATATGACATTGAATCAAATGTAATTCCTGCCGTTAAAATGTTACAGATCGCAGCTGAATCCGGTGTGAAAAAGATAATTTTCCCGTCATCTGGCGGGACAATTTATGGAGAAGTAAAAAAAATTCCTATCGATGAATCATCGCCATTAAATCCTCAAAACCCGTATGCAATTTCAAAATTGGCAATAGAGAAGTATCTCGCGTACTTCTATTGTCAGTATGGAATGGACTATCTGATTTTCAGATATTCAAATCCTTATGGTGAACGTCAGAACCCTCTTGGGAATCAGGGGGTTATTCCCATTTTCTTAAATAAAATCAAACATTGTGAAAATCCTATAATTTATGGAGATGGATCAATGGTAAGAGATTATATCTATATCAAAGATGCAATTGATGCAACCTTGCTATTATTGAATGCAAAAACACCCCACAAAATATTCAATATCGGGTCTGGTGAAGGAACTTCATTAAATGAACTCATACAGATTATGAACGCAGTTTTAGGTCGCACAATTAATCCTGCGTATATCGAAAAAAATGATTACTCCACGTCTAAAATTGTTCTCGATATTACTCGAGTATCCCAAACAACCGGATGGCTGCCGCATACCAGTCTCAATGAGGGGATTGAAAAAACTTGGAAATGGATCTCCTGCCTTAAAAATTAGAACCCATAACCCAGGAAGACCAATCGTAGGCTGTATTCCCGTTGGGATAGACAATTAAGGAGATCGTCACATTCTCTCCACGATTTTTTGTCAAATCCAAATCATACATTGATAACTTTCCGGTATATTGTTTGGTTTCTGAAAACTGTTCGACCCCATTCAGAAGCATTGAAAATTTCACTCCATTGGTTTGATTTGCTCCTTTTACAAATCCATACATAATTTTTACATGATATTGTTCTGATTCGTTCTTAGGAACATTCAGGGAAAAATTAATGGCTTCTTCTCCAATCTCTGATATAGGACTAAATAATATCGGATATATTGCATCATCTTCCATTGTCTCAATCTTAGGTTTCGCGAGGGGATATTGTGAATAATCCAAACTGTTCTGGATTTCCGGCCAGATTGAATTACCGATTTTTTCATATTCATATAATCTTATTTCGCCATGAGGATCATCAACTATCCATTCATTTGACCGGGAAAATATTTTCAGAAGTTTTAGTTGAAATACTCCATCATTACAGGATAATTGAGATGCAAGATCACCTACCAGATAAATTTTTGAATTCTTTCCGGAATTTGCATTCATCTTGTTCAATAGATCACATTCTGCATCATTCATCTGATCGATCTCCGGAACTTTTGAAAAAGGCATAAATTCTATAAAATAGGGGGAATTAAATTCTGAAACATTATAATAATTCATATACGCTCTGAATGCCATCCTGCCATCCCAGATGCTATTAATATACACATAGGTATCTTGGCCGTTTAATGCGTTTGAACTCGATATTTCTTTTGTAAAATAGATTGTTTGGGATCTCGTATCCACTTCATTATGGAATGGCGTCAGCGTGACAATGGAAACATGTGTCGAAAAAATGCCCAAAATTGACACAATACATAAAAATAAAATGATTTTATTATTGATTATGCTTTTTAAAATGTTATTTTTAACCGATATCTTATTGAAATCCAATAATTGAACTGTTGATTTAGACAACCAGACAAATGAGATAATTATTGCGGGATATATTGGTAAATAATATCTTGGTTGCCAGGAGAAAAAGAGGAAAAATACTGTTGCATAGGGGATGATCCATAATGCAAAAAAGACTAATGTTTTATTTTTCACAATAATATTAGAAATTCCTTTTATTGAATAAGGCAGACATACACAGAGTTCTTTCTTCTCTTTTACCAATAAATAATAGCAAATACAGAAAAAGATTATCAGCAGTGTTAATGCACACAAAAATAGAGTAATATTTTCAAAATGAGAAAATGCTGATTTTCCTAATAATAATTGTATTTTGTTAAAAAAACCGATAACTAGTACGTTATAATTTCCTGCATCTCTGAAAACTAGGTGTTCTGTTTGGAGATAAGAGCGATTCATTAACGTATAAAACGGAATCCCCCATAATGCTAAACCCAATAAAAACGACAAACCGGATTTAACAATATCAATTATTCGCGGATGCAATTCTATAATTGTGTATATTATCAGGGGAAACAGCAAAAAATGGCTGATCTTCACACCCAGTGTGATGGCAAAAAGGAACGATGCAATATATAAATAACAATTTTTTTTATAATGAAACGCCGCAGCACAAAAGACAACAACAAGACTTACGCAGGTTGCCTGAAGCATATCAGACATTCCGATGATTCCAAAGAGCCAGACGGTTGGTTGAACAAGAAGCAATAATGCGCAAATAATTGACAGAATTTGATCTTTAAAAAATATTCGTGCTATAAAATAGGTAGCTGTGACAAGGAGAACACTGGAAAAAATGCTTATATAAATCAGGCTGTTAACAGTATCTCCGGTAAAAAAATCAAAAAAACGTGCAATCAATAAAAGAACTGGATACCCGGGAGAATGAATTGGAGTGAATGTGTTACTTCCAAAGGCAAACATCGCCACATCATACATATCAATACTTTGGCTTTTGAAGAAATATCGTGATAAAAAAGTTAAGGTTCCCAAAAACACGACAATAATTCCCTCTTTGACAAAATATGGGTTATACTCAAATTTCATTTGGATTCCTCAGATCAACCAATCATAATTTGAATTATAACTATTATTAGATTCATGTGTGTGCTGACCTGTCCCAAATCATCTGACACTACCGGGTACCCCTGAGAATGCGATCACGGTCCCAACAATAATAGAGACATAACCAATTTGGCTGGCGAGATAGCCTGGAGATACAATCAGCATCTGATCCGGAACGGATTACGATGCGAATACTCATTTCAACGGTTAGAGAAAAGTTGATGCTGAATTGATACTTTCCCCCCAAAAATTAATCCCCTTTCCGGATATTCATCTCACTCAGTTCAATGTTCTCGCTGGATGTTATTGAAATTTTATCTACAGGGGTATTTATCCAATCCCATTGAGTACTTACTCGAATCAGATAGTTTTCATCCTTTGATGTTGGTTCTGTTGAAAAGGTGAAACCTTCTGCACCAGTCTCACCATAAGTTATGGTTATTATCGAAGATTGAGATCCGTTCATTCTCAAATAGAGGTAATTCCCAGAAAATTTATTGATATCCGGCGCTATGGAATAAGAATATACCTTTCCCTTTTCCATAAAGATTGGAGTATCCGTCACATTTTCAAGGATTCTTGTTTTGGAAACCGCATTCAATGGATCATACGTTCCCCAGATATAGGGTAATTTCTGAAGATCATAATATTGGGGATTTATCGTTCTGGGTGTAAAACCAGGTTGGTTTTCGAATTGTAAGGTACGAACTTCATCGACATTATCAGCGACCCAGATCTCATATCTGCCATCGATATATCCAATGGGCCGATAATGCTGGTAAATATATTCCGCAATCCGGTAACTCCTGATTTCATTAGGAACATTATCTACGTAATCCCACCAGTTTCCCTGCTTGAAAATTACAAGAGGAACTAATCCATGTTGATATTTTTTATCCAGTTTTTCGATGGTATTTATCTGGTTAATTTCAGAGGACTGATAAATATTGGGAATCAGATAGGGTATAAATTCTTTATTCGTGAATACATAAATGAGCGGCGCATTTGAGAAATCATAAAATGTTTCTTTTGGGCCAAGAGTATTCGTAATCAGGCCCTTGAGATTCTGATATGAACTTTGATCATCAATAATCCGGTTTTCTTTATTGGTCCAGTTATGGTATTCGAAAAATTTTGTGTTTTCTGCAGGTAATACCATAGCAAAGGAAGGAACTACTATCATGTAAATTAAGAATAAAACTACAATGGCAACATGTTGGATCTGTTTTTTCCTGATTTCAAAATTCAAAGGTAACAATATCAGTAACAGCGGGAATAATACTGCATTGAATCCTTCAATCATCGAGTGCCGCTGGACTGATCGAATGGATAAGGCTAACGTGATCACCGCTAAAAATGCCAGAATAAGTTGTGTTTCTCTGTGATCACGATTACGTATGACTTGGTCAAACACAAAAGAGATTACAAAAATCAATGCAATAATCGGAAAAAGGACATATTCCAGTATTACATTAAATGAGAGATTATTGTAAAATATTGCATAGGCTTGAACGGGAGCTTGATATGTACACATCTGGATATTTACCAATATCGTGTGCAGGATATTTTGATCAGATAAAAATAATAAAATGCAATATCCAATGAAAACCATGCCAAAGACGAATATGAATGATTTCGTCATAATTTTGAAGTCGGCTGGTGCAGTATCCGGGACGTATATTATTTTTTTAATTATTAACACGGCAAAAATGAAAACGGTTCCAGTAAAGGTAGCGGCTCCAAAATCAAGTCTCCATAAAAATAAAAACAGAATGAGTGCCCAGTGTATACAAAACCTGAAAAAATCCGGCTTTTTCATCAACCAGATTAACGTAAAGACCGGGAGCAGACAGAAAAGATACTGTTCGGAGTTACTCAAAATGCTAAAAATGGGAAGGAAAATACTGATCAGGATTGCGAACAGTGGAGTTGTAAGTTTGGATAAAAGAAAATATAATAATACCATCGCGATTAACAGGGGAATCCAGTTCCAAAGAAGTGATTGAACCGGGGAATACCCGTTAACAGATGAATAGAGGATCTGATAAAACATTTCAAGAAACCCATGTGTCGGGAAAATATTCACAAATGGTATATTATGGAATACAAAAAGTTGTTGAGAAGAAATTAACAACTCACCGTGATGAAAGATATCATATGTGCCCATATTTAAAAAATGATGATAATATTTGAACAATCCTATTGAAATGAGAATGAGCGGAAAATAATAATTTTTAACATAAGTGAATAGATCATCAGATTTTGTTTGTCGTTTAAGTGTTAACCAAAAAATGCAGATCGATACACCGATAAGAAATAAAACAAGAAATTTTGTAATATCATTGGGGGGGATGGGGTAACTCCCTGAAAGGGAATATTGCAATTCATTTGATAACGGTACTGTCAACGGGATTAATAATAATGGAATTATTGATTTTATCAAGCCTTCTTTTAAAATATCCTGGTAACTGACGCGTTGTCCAAAAAAATTAAAAACACAATAATATCCCGCAACGAACACTGCCCAAATGATACAATAGAGGATCAAGTGAATATCAGAAAAGGAAAAGACTGGATTAATAAAAATCCAATAACAAAAGATACAGCAATAGGGAACGAGAAAACTTAAAATAATCAAACTTGGATCTGAAAAAAATTCAGGATTGTCTTCATTTTTTCTTTGTATAGAGAGATAATATTTTATGAGAATAATAATTCCAACAAGTGCTATTAACACGAGAAGAATCTTATAACTTGTAATAAGGATTTGTTGCTGACTCAAAGCATACAAAAAGAGTGAGGCAATAGACATAAGGGAGAGATAAAAGAACAGTTCCTTCTCGAAATCGATAGTAATCGTTTTGAGGTAATTCCTATTAACACATGCTAACAGGAGTAACAATATGCAAAATATCAAAAATGCAAATATCCAGATTCCCACGTAAAGCTCAGTACGATGGGTTGCATCTGTCGCGGAGAAAATCACAATACCGATCGTGCGATCATTGAAGTTATGAAGTGTGAGAAAACCTGAAGTAATACTCTGATATAATACAAATGCAGAGCTTCCTGCGGTTATTGACAAACTCAATAAAATTTGCCACAATTCGAACTTGAAATTGTCCTGACTAAAAAAATGAATAATCCGATAAAAGGGACTGCACTGATATATCATAGTTTATCGGTCTTGTCCGTCATTTTTTGGCTTATGTCCAACGCATTACCTATCGAATGATCCATATTATTATACCAGAATAACCCGCATCGCCCGGCTAATATCAAATTTTCATATTTGGAAACGGTTGCTTTGGATTTCTCCAGTTCATCCTTGTATCGAATTTCATATATCGGGTATGCGTCTTTTATCTTTTCAATATGGATCCCTGTAATTGATTTTCTCTCCTTTACCAAACCTACATCAAGAAGATTTTGTTTTACTTTCTCTAACAAGGATTCCGGATTTTGCCAAACTGTATCTCCTTCCATGCAGGTTACTTCAAGACAAATACCATGTTTATTCTCAGGTGCATGGGACTTACTCCATAGAACCGGAATATAGGATCTGTTAAACACAACCTCTTTATCGATATAATAGCACCACTGATAATCGACATTCGGTTTTTCATTGACCTCGATGTTGAATAATACGATTGCTATAAATTTTAAATTAGGAATCGGTAATGACTGCAATTTAAATAGTTCAGTAATAGGTGCCGTCCAGATAAGTTTGTCCACCACCGGGAATTTTGTATTTTCACAAACGATTTCATCAATTTTATTTTCCGAACATATAAAATCTGTAATGTTCTGGCCGGTGAGAATTTTTCCACCATTTAAAGTAATTTTTGCTGCGAGTTTTTCATTAAATTTTGCAATTCCCGCCAGGGGATAAATTAAAGGTAACGTCTCTTTCTTTTTGAAAAGTGACGTGATTATCTTTAAAGTAGTATCCATTTTTATTCGTTTATCAATTACAGCCTGATTCACACCAGCTTCAGCCCAGTCCGAATGCATATATTCATTGGGAATTTTTGTAAATTTTTCCGTATATGGACCAAAATCCAGTTCATACAATGTCTGGCCGTATTTATTGAGGATATATGCTTTAAAACTCGGACCTTTGTAACTTTTTTTGAAAACCATGTCGAGTGCTATTGAGATCATAATTTTAACTGGAAATTTAAGTACGGTTTTAAGGGTTAATGGCCAGTCATAATATTTCCCCAAAAGCATTACTCCGCTTCTTTTAGGGATAATGATCAAATCATCACCTAAAACATCTTTAATAAATGATGTAACTTTTTCATCGGTGGTGAAAAACCGGTGTGGACCACTATCAAAAATAAACTCACCGTATCTGTATGTTTTTGCTAACCCGCCAATCTCCTTCTCTTTTTCCAGAACAGTTACTTCATGTCCCTTTGAAGATAATTCGTGTGCAGCCGTCAACCCTGCAACACCAGCACCAACTATCAGAACTTTCATCGATTTTCTCCCCAGTTTGTCATACAAAACTGTAAAGTCCTCCTTATCTCTTCATGAATGTTCCCCTTTGGAGAATACCCTAATGATTTTATTTTTTCAATTGAAAAGGTAAAATCGATATTATGAGTGACTTCTTTTAAATTTGGAGCGAATTGTACTTTTATTTCCTCTCCATAGAGATCCTTATATTCAGAGGCAATAATCTGAGTAATTTCAACAATGGAAAGAGCATTTTCCCCGCCAACATTAAAAATGGTGTTCTCTAAGTTACTGGAGGGGAGTTTCACCACAATGGATATAGCCTGGATTATATCGTTAATTGTAACAAAGTCCCGTATTTGAATCCCTTTTGTCATTAATGTTATCTTTTTATCCTCAACAGCCTCTTTACAAAAAGCATTCATCACTAATGACCATCGGTCTATTGAGGGGAACAAGGGAGCTCCATACCCATTTGATAATCTCAAAATAATCGGGGTCAGATTCGAATTCGCTCTGACCAGATGGCAATATAACTCAGCTAAATAATGGGAGATCCCATAATTATGAATGGGGTACGGACAGGTTTCTTCTGATATTATTTTTGATTTTGTAGCCCCATACACATGAAATGTTGAGATATACACAAATTTATCGACATTCTGTGATGCTGCCTCATCGAGAAGATTTTTCGTACCTAATCCGTTGATTAAAATCGATTCTTTGGTATTTTTTGCACATACTATCTCATTTATTGCTGCAAAATGGATAACAACGTCAATATTATCACATGAACCCTTTAACTGGTCAGGGTCAGTAATATCTGCATGAAAATTATCAAATTTCTCGCCCCATTCTTTCATCTCCTGGGGCACCCTACGGGATAAAATTCGGACATGGTGTCCCTGCCGTAAAAAAAAATCTGCACACTGGCTGCCCAGATATCCATAAGCCCCGGTAATTAAAAAATTCATCGTCTAATTCTCCCTAATATATGTTCTGGAAATCGTTAAAATATTATCTATTTATTAAATCCCAATTATAGGGAATGCTTGGATCAAAAGGATCTTTACGTTGAATTTCGTCAGGGTCGTGGGGAATATCTGAACAATTTGCAACCATTGATTGCATATTACCTATTCCTTTAAAGCCATTCCAAACCATAGGCGGGATTGTAACGAGATTATAATTTTCAGGTCCCAGAAAAATTTCCTGAACTTCGCCATATGTCGTACTCGTTGTTCGATCATCATAAAGAACGAGTTTAATTTGACCATAGGGTACGGCATAATTTAGTGTCATTTTTTTGTGAATATGCCAACCCTTGATAACTCCTGGATTGATCCAAGAGAAATAGATCTCACCGAAATCGCGAAAAACCGGATCGTTTTTTTTCAGCATATGCATAATTTTCCCACGTTCGTCCAAAATCTGTCGAAGTGGCAGTACTGATACACCATCAATCAT
>Ga0315275_10004500_pt1 | contig 13025 bp, 13 predicted proteins | sample YL17G03_0_MG_FD_205557 | JGI IMG/M metagenome (GOLD analysis project Ga0315275, IMG submission 205557) | Sediment microbial communities from Yellowstone Lake, YNP, Wyoming, USA - YL17G03_0 | ecosystem: Environmental > Aquatic > Freshwater > Lake > Sediment | place: USA: Wyoming | collected... | reverse complement strand
CCGATGTCAAGATGTGGTCATACTACTTCCATCACCAGATTATCATGGAATATCCCCACGAGGACATCTACAAGATCGTTAAAAAGGGCAAGGGAAGAATCATCGGCGGCGCCAGCTACAATCCCTTCCGCATCGACAAGAGCATCGAGGAGATAAACAAGGCGGTCAAGGAGTACGGCTTCAAATATGTCTACTTCCACCCGATCACCTTCGGCGTATCCCCGTCCGATGCCAAGTGCTACCCATTGTATGCCAAGTGCAGCGAGCTGGGTGTGCCGGTTGGTATGCAGGTGGGCCACTCCGCGGAGCCACTTCCCAGTTGGGTGGGACACCCGATGGAGGTGGACAAGGTTGCCATCGATTTCCCTAACCTCAAGATCAACATGTCGCACACCGGCTATCCGTGGGTCGATGAGTGGTGCTCGATGATATTCCGCCATCCCAATGTCTACGGCGATATCTCCGCCTATAATCCACGCAACCTGACAGCCGAGACAGTCAAGTTCATGGACAGCAGCCGCGGCCGCGAGAAGGTCATGTTCGGTTCAAATAGCTACGGCCTGAAGTTGACCAAGGAGCAGTTCCTCGATCTGAAGATCAGGGATGAGACCAAGCGGCGGGTGCTGCGAGACAACGCAATTGAGTTCCTGGGCCTTAAAAAAACATAAATAATTGCTCTGAACAAACGAAGAAGGAGGTTTTTTATGGCATACGATGCCACCAAGATGAAAGACTGGCAGATTGCAGAGGCTGCCGAAGAGAACATGCCCAGCCCTGAGGACTGGATAAAAGAGTTGGGCCTGCAAAAGGACGAGCTCATCCCCTTTGGGCGCACTCCCAAGCTCGACTTCCTCAAGATAATAGAGCGTCTCAAGAAGAAGAAGGACGGCAAGTACATTGAGGTTACCGCCATCACCCCCACCCCGCTGGGCGAGGGCAAGACAACCTCCCTGATGGGTCTGGTGGAAGGTATGGGCAAGCGGAAGCAGAATGTAATCGGTTGTATCCGCCAGCCCTCGGGCGGTCCCACCATGAACATCAAGGGGACCGCTGCCGGCGGCGGCAACGCGCTGCTCATCCCCATGACCGAGTTCTCCATGGGACTGACCGGCGACATCAACGACATCATGAATGCCCACAACCTGGCTATGGTGGCCCTCACCTCCAGGATGCAGCATGAGCGCAACTACAACGACGAGCAATTGCAGAGGCTCACCAAGATGCGCCGCATGGACGTTGACCCCACCAGGGTAGAGATGGGCTGGATCATGGACTTCTGCGCCCAGAGCCTGCGCAACATCGTCATTGGCATGGGCGGTCGTCAGGACGGCTTCTTGATGCAGTCCAAGTTTGGCATCGCTGTGAGCTCCGAGCTGATGGCTATGCTCGCCATCGTCAATGACCTGGCAGACCTGCGGAAGAGGATGGACCAGATCACCCTGGCATTCGACAAGTCGGGTAAGCCTGTTACCACCGGTGACCTGGAAGTGGGCGGCGCCATGACCGCTTTCATGCGCAACGCCATCAATCCCACCCTGTGCGCCACAGTGGAATATCAGCCGGTATTTGTGCATGCCGGCCCCTTCGCCAATATCGCCGTGGGGCAAAACTCCATCATCGAAGACCGCATCGCCCTGAAGATGGCTGACTACGTTGCCACTGAGAGCGGCTTCGCGGCAGACATCGGCTTCGAGAAGTTCTGGAACGTCAAGTGCCGACTCAGCGGTCTCAAGCCGCACGTGTCGGTGCTGGTCGCCACCATCCGCGCTCTGAAGATGCACGGCGGTGGGCCCAAAGTGGTAGCAGGATTGCCCCTGCCCGATGCCTACACCAAAGAGGACCTGAAATCGCTGGAGAAGGGTCTGCCCAACATGGTGCACCACATCAATACCATCAGAACAGCGGGCATCAACCCGGTGGTGTGCATCAACTCTTTCCACACCGATACCAAGGCCGAGATCGCCATGGTCAGGGCGGCGGCGGAGAAAGCCGGCGCTCGCTGCGCCTTCTCCTCCCACTGGGCCGATGGCGGCGACGGCGCACTGGAGCTGGCAGACGCCGTCATGGAAGCCTGTAAAGAAAAGAACGACTTCAAGTTCCTCTACCCCAATGAGATGAAGCTGCGCCAGCGTGTTGAGAAGGTCGCCAAGGTGGTCTACGGAGCCGATGGCGTGAACTGGAGCCCTGAGGCCACCGAGAAAGCCAAGGCTTTCGAGGCAGATGCCAAGTACGATGAGTACAACACCATGATGGTGAAGACCCACCTGAGCCTGACCCATGATCCGTCCATTAAGGGCGTTCCCAAGGGGTGGATGCTTCCCATCCGCGACATACTGTTATTCTCCGGAGCGAAATTCCTCTGCCCGATGGCCGGGACTATCAGCCTGATGCCGGGCACCTCTTCTGACCCCGCCTTTAGGAGGATAGATGTGGATGTGAAGACTGGCAAAGTCAGCGGGCTGTTCTAAAACCACGTATGCTTAGATTGAATGGGCGGCGCATGTAGCGCCGCCCATTTTTTATGCGCATCGACAGCGATCGTGTCTCACTTTATAATTGTCAGCATGAAGACCAGCGATTTCGATTATGAGCTGCCTCCCGAGTTAATTGCTCAAACTCCTGTCGAACCACGCGACAGCTCTCGCCTCATGGTTCTAGATCGTGCCGACGGCTCGATATCGCACCAACGCTTTTATGAACTCGATCAATTATTGCATGAGGGCGATGTGCTGGTGTTCAATGACAGCCGTGTTATGCCGGCGCGGCTTATCGGGCGCAAGTCGGATACCGGGGGAAAGGTCGAAATACTTTTACTGCGGCGTCTGGAGCCAGGTTTGTGGGAGACGGTGGTCAAGCCATCCCGGTCTCTTCGGGTCGGCGTCCGTGTGGAATTGGATGGACTCGAAGGGGAGATAGTTGAACGTGGCGAGGGCGCAGTACGTATCGTACGCTTCTCCGATGAGCAGGCCCTCGAGCGTGCCGGGCAGGTGCCCCTGCCACCATATATCCGCAGGCCGCTGGACGACCCTGAGCGCTACCAGACGATCTACTCCAGGGTGAAAGGCAGCGCCGCCGCACCTACCGCTGGGCTGCATTTCACGCCCGGTCTGCTGCATCGGCTGGAGTCGAAGGGCGTTCAGTTCGCCTTTGTCACCCTCCATATCGGACTGGATACCTTTTCTCCGATCAGAGTGGAGGATCCGTCGCGGCATACCATACACAAGGAGTATGGCGAGCTATCACCAGAAGTGGCGCAGCAGCTGACCCTGGCTAAAGAAGAGGGCCGCCGCATCGTCGCCGTAGGCACTACCTCGGTGAGGCTGCTAGAACAGGCGGAGCTCAAAGGCAATGGCATCGAGGGTTTCCGCGGCTGGACCGACCTTCTCATCCTCCCCGGGCATCGCTTTCGCGCTGTGGACGCCATGATAACCAACTTCCACCTGCCACGAACCACGCTGCTGATGCTAGTGGCTGCAATTGCCGGGCAAGGCCTGATAGCGAAGGCATATCGTGAGGCGATACGTGAAGGTTATCGTTTCTACAGCTTTGGTGACGCGATGCTAATACTATGAGGTGGATTTAATCAAAGGCGATCGCCAGTCTGGATGTAGGTGCTAGGCCATACCTCTCCAGCAGGGGAGTGTTTGACATAATGCTCGACGTAGAATCGTCGGCAACGATCGACCCGCTGTCGAGGATGATGGTGCGTTCGCAGAGCGCGGTAACCAGCTCCAGGTCGTGGGAGGCCACGATCTTCGTCATGGGTAATCCCCTGATGAGCTCAATGAGCTCCCACTTAGCCCGCGGGTCCAGGTTGGCGGTGGGCTCGTCCAGTACCAGAATCTGCGGGCTCATGGAGAGGATGGTGGCTATGGCGATGCGTTTTTTCTCCCCAACGCTGAGATGCTGGGGTGACCTCTGCTCATAACCCGCCATATTTACGTCATGTAAAGCTTGAGAAACGCGCTGTCTCACTTCGTTGGGATGGACCCCCATATTGATAGGTCCGAAGGCGACGTCGTCGAATACGGTGGGGGAGAACAGTTGGTCGTCAGGATTCTGAAATACCAGACCAACCTTGCTTCTGGCCTGCTTCAGGTTTTTATCGTTAAGGGGCAGGCCGAGAATCTTTATCGCCCCATCGCTCCTCATGATGCCATTCAGATGGAGAAGCAGGGTTGACTTGCCGGCTCCATTGGCTCCGATGAGGGCCACAGATTCGCCAGTTTCAATGGCCAGGTTTATATCGCGCAGCGCCTGCTGGCCGTCAGGGTAGCTATACGATAGGTTTGCGATCTCTATTGCGTACTCCACGTCATTATCCTTTACATGAATAGAAAGGTAATTCCGACTAAGGAGAGGCAGAAGAAGAAGGCTGCTACGAAGTATAGGTCCGCCGTCCTGAACTGCAGGCTGGACAGGGTGCGCATCTGTCCCTCAAAGCCGCGGGCGACCATCGCTCCGTACACTCGTTCGCCGCGCTCATAGCTACGGATGAACAGGGTGCCGATCATATTGCCGATGGTCTTGAGCTGCCAGGTTCGTTTGCCGCCGAAATTACGGCTGTCTCTTGCCTGCTTCATCCGGCTCACCTCATCGACCATGACGAAGAGATAGCGGTACATGAAAGACAGGATCATTATCATCAACTTCGGCATGCGCAGCTGTTCCAGCCCCTTGAGGAGCTCGGTGAACTTGGTTGTAGCCGAGAGCAGGATCAGGCTCAGTATGGACAGCCACGATTTGATGGCGATTCCCCATAGGACCATCAGTCCACTGTGGGATACGTTCCATATCCATACATTGTAGCTGCCGGATGCGTCTCCGGGCTTGAGGAAGGGAATGAATATGCCGATTAGGAGCACGAAGGGTACAATCACTAGAGACCGCTTCAGAACATAAAGCGGCGGAATCTTGGAGATGAGGATCGCAATGGCAACGATGACAAAGTACAGTGCAAACGCCTGCCAGCTTGGCGGTGGTGTAAGCGCTACCGCCAGTATAAAAGCGATAGCGGTAACGATCTTGGTACGTGGATCCAGCTTGTGAAGGAGGCTGTCACGATCGCTGTAGCGGTCGAGAAAACTATGCTTCAAGACGCATCCCTCAAGATCGATTTAGTGTTCTGGCCTGCTTTCTTTTTACGCGACTTGATCAGCCATGCCAAGCCGTATACAATGCCGAAGATAAGGAGCGTGCCGATCAATCCTGCCAGTATGGTCGCGAGAGCTTCATTTTCGATTCCAGGGAACATATAATCGGCGAGCAGTTGGAACGGTGCCTCATGTGCAGCCCCGATGAATCCATGATCCTCGGCAACCTTTTCCAAACCATCTGGCGAGCTCGATGCCAGCGGTGCGAAGAACGCAACCGCTAGACAGACTATGAGAGCGACGTGCCACCATTTAATCTTAATCCTTCTCATTTTATATTTTCTCCAATGCTACCAAGTCTTTCCTGGTAGCTAATACCAGGCTAAGTACCCCCATGGTGATGAGCCCTTCTCCAATGCCGATGAGGGCGTGCCAGCCGGCCATTGCCGGTATTGCGACCTGAGCTGGAGCCGTACCGGAAACCCAGAGCTCTATGCCACAGGCGAGTGCGGCCAGGAATACAGATGCCCATGCCCCGATGAGACCGCCGAGGGTGATGCCACGTTTGTTTTCACCCAGAAATCGGATTGCCAATCGGTAAATATAGTATGATGAGAAGCAAGCGACGATGCCCATGTTGAAGATATTGGCTCCTAAGGCGAGCAGCCCGCCATCCTGAAAGATGAGGCACTGGGCAAGGAGGACGCAGGACATAATTATCACTGCGGCCCATGGTCCAAGCAGGATCGCGGCCAGGGCAGCGCCAAGGAAATGTCCAGATGTTCCCCCGAAGATAGGGAAGTTGAGCATCTGGGCGGCGAATATAAAGGCAGCCAAGATACCCATCAGGGGGACATGCTTTTCAACCAGTTTTTTCCGCGCCTCCCTGAGGCCGAAGCCTATGGCGCCCGTCGATACGGCGTAGGTGGTGGCATAAGTAACGGGGGTAAGGAAACCATCTGGTATATGCAATTCCACCTCCTCAGTCTATCTTGATGCACCTTAACGCAACTGCATATAGTTGCATCTTATACTAAAATAAAAATTTGCTATCTGCATTTTCCGCATCGTCCAAAGATGGCAAAGTGGTTCAGGTTAGCCTTGAAACCGTAGTCTTTGAACAAGGTGCGTTTCAGTTGCGAAAATGCAGCTTCATCGATATCTATGGCAGAGTTGCACTGTTCACAGATCAAATGGTGGTGATGTCCTTTATCGGCGGGATGGTAACGGAACCTGCCACCGCCGAAGTCGGTCTCGGTAACCAGCCCCAGGCTCTTCAGCAGCTCCAGCGTACGATAGACGGTCGAAATGTTAACGTGTGGATATTTGGCTTTCACCTGGGCGTGGATCTCCTCGGCGCTGATGTGGCCCTCGCTGTCCTGCAAGGCGTCAACGATCAATTGACGCTGGGGTGTCAGCCGGTAGCCCATCTCCCACAGTGCATTCCTTGCCTCATCAGCTTTTTTTGTTGTCATGCTGAGGGGATTATACCACGGATGTGAAACAATTGCAATAAGTTGCAGATGCGGCAACTCGCAGTATATCAGTTATCGTTGTCGTTCAATATGAAATAATATGCTATAATCGTTAAATACATCGGTGTGATGTATTTTTTATATAGGACGGGAAAATGGAGGTCGTTCGTTTTGTCTGATCCCTCAGTATCGGTAGCTTTTTGGGCAGGAATGGCATCTTTTATTACCCCATGCGTTTTACCATTGGTACCGATATACTTGGCTAATTTGGGTGGTGTTGTGTCGCTATCCCCGGAAGTCAGACGATGGACGATTTTTTTCCATACGCTTAGCTTTGTCGTTGGGTTTGCTGTGTTGTATACGGTGCTAGGGGCGTCTGCGGGGTTGATAGGGTATATGGTTCCGCCAGACGTTCGTACAACCATAAGCGGGTCGCTTATGGTTGTGTTTGGGCTATATCTTCTTGCTTCTGTGAAGTTCGAGCGTTTAAATTTCTGGGCGCGCTTGGGCAGGCCTTTCTGGGGGAAAGTTGGATATCTGCGTTCTGCCCTTATGGGCATCGTGTTTGCATTTGCAGTGGGGCCCTGCACGGGTCCTATATTAGGGGGTATACTTTCATTAGCGGGGAATTCAGAGACAGCGTGGAAGGGCGCATCCCTGCTGGCGGTATTTTCTCTCGGGTTGGGGATACCTTTTCTTGCTACAAGCCTTCTGCTTGTGCGCGCCTTTCCGGTGCTTAATTGGTTCAAGCGCCGCTCAGTTATAATAATGGTTGTAAGCGGGATAGTGCTTGTCGTTATCGGTATCTTGATGCTCGTTGACGTGTTTCCAACTACCTACTATTAATCGTCGGCGATCGGTAAAGGAGCTAAAAATATGTCAGGTGCAGGGCAGCGGTATATTTTCAGTAGCATATTGATTGTTATATGCTCTATAGGTATACTGTGCTCTGGCTGTTGTGCGGTGAAGGTGTCGGCAGAGGTGGGAGCCCAGGCGCCGGATTTCAGCCTGCCCACCACCTCAGGCGAAACTCTTGAGTTGAGCGATTTGAGAGGTAAGCCTGTAGTGTTGACCTTCTGGTACACCGGGTGCTACTGGTGCAAGCACCAGATGCCATTTTTCCAGGCAGCGCATGAGCAGATGGGGCAGGAGGTGATGATTGTCGCCATTGATATCGGGGAGAGCGGCAGCTTGATACAGCAGTTTGCAGAAAGTAATGGTTATACCTTCACCTTCGCTTTGGACTACGATGGTTCTGTTATGTATGACTACAATATCGGGGGAACGCCGACCAATTTCTTTATAGATGAGGACGGAATCATTCAGAATATTGTTATCGGGGCTTACAAGTTCGAATATCAATTGATGGAGGCCCTAGAGGATCTGTTGCATTCTTGAGCGTTATCTAGTTCGCGTGGTTGTATCTGAATGTATAGGATAGAGAACATTTGAATCTGCCAGCGCGCGGGGGAATCTTCTACGGCTGGGTAGTTGTAACCGGTGCTTGGCTGGCAATGCTGGTCAGTTCGGCGGCTATTAGCTCCTTCGCCATCTTCGCTCCGGAGCTTGAGGCCCAGTTCGGCTGGAGCAGGGGGATGTCCTCTTGGGGATACACCATCAATACCGTTGCGATCGCGGTATTTGGGCTGGTGGCTGGGATGCTGGCTGACCGCATCGGTTTGCGCAGGATGGTGGTTGTCGGGGCCATCATTGGTGGAGTTGGGATGGCCCTTTTAAGCCAAACTACAGAACTGTGGCAATTTTATCTTCTTTTCGGATTCGTCGCTCCAGCAGGTATAGCCCTATGTTTTATAGTTCCCACAGTGGCTACGGTGAGGCGATGGTTTATGCGTAGGGCGGCAGTTGCGATAGCTGTTGCCATGACCGGATCAGGCTTGGGGGTAGTATTCCTGATACCCTTGCTGCAACACACGATAAATGTTATCGGCTGGAGTTATGCATATATCGTATTAGGGGCTATCATGGCAGTCGGTGCCTCCATCGGCGGGGCGATGCTCAGGAAAGATCCGGAATCGGGCGGCGCATATCCAGATGGGCTGAAGCCGACGGTGGAGGAGATAGCGTCGCGGGCGGATTTTTCGACTCGTATGGAGAAGTGGTCTATACGCGAGGTCTTTAGAACCTCAAGCTGGTGGCTGTTAATGTTTGCTCAGCTTTACCAAGTTGCGGTCATGGGTATTTTCGGGCATCTGGTCTTCTGGGGCTATAAAGATTTAGGGTTACCGAAGGCGGATGTGGTATGGATACTCAGCATATTCGCTCTAATTTCAGTGGTGGGCAGGCTTTTCGGGGGTTTTTTCTCCGATTGGTATATGGCCAGGTTCAAGATCTCCCGGAAGCCCGTCCTGTTCGTTTGTACCCTCGGTGTCGCCATAGGGTGTTTTCTAGCGATGAACGTAGCTAGCCAGACTGGGCTAATTGCAGTTTCATTGATAATAGGGTTTGGTTATGGGGTTGGATTAGGGGTGTTTCCGGCATACCTCGGGGACCTATTTGGAGTGATAAACGTGCCGACGCTTTTCGGCATAATGTTTTTCTTCACCTCGGGGGTATTTGGTGCTATCGGCCCGGTGCTATTCGGATACATCCACGACAGATATGGCTCTTATGAATTAGCCTTCTTGATTACGGCGATATTGTGCCTTATCTCTACTGTTTCCCTGTTCTTAATTAAACCTTCGATGAAAGACAAGGCCATCACTTAGGTTTCGCCGCCAGTTCCTTCAGCCGCTCTACTATTGGCGGGAGGCATTCCGCCGAGGGCCCGCGCAGCACGACATCGCACATTTCGCTGAGCGGCGTTTCATACAGGTTGACCTCGATGAAGCGGGCGCCGTGCCTGGCCGCGTCCGCGGGGAATCCAGCCGCGGGATAGACCGTCGACGATGTCCCTACCAGCAGCATGCAGTCGCACTTTTCGACCTCGCTCTGACATCTATCGAGGACACGCGGCGGTATCGGCTCGCCGAACATGACGCCGTCGGTCTTAACCAGGCCGCCGCAGTGGGGGCAGTGGGGTGGGAGCTCATCCAGGCTGATCTCCTCCATCTCGAAGCGGCGGTTGCACGAGATACACCTTAGCTTGAACATGTTGCCGTGGATCTCAGATAATTCCTTGCTTCCAGCCCGGACATGCAGATTATCGACATTTTGGGAGATGGTGTGCTTGAGTATGCCCATCTTTTCAAGGTCCACCATAGCGTAGTGTGCTGGATTGGGCTTGGCCTTTTCGATAGTGTCAATAAGCTCCGAGACGTATCCTTCCCTTTTGCGATAGGTTTGCCACCAGCCTTTGGGGTCGTCGAGGAAGCGGTCGTAGCTGCGCCCGTCAGGCTCGCCGTACTTGGTCCACAGCCCGCCGGGGCCGCGGAACGGTGGTATACCGCTCTCGACGCTTATCCCGGCGCCTGCAAGGGCTATGGCGTATTTAGCTTGCAGCAGCAACCGTGCTGCCTTGTCGATCGCTGCGTCGTCCTTGGTAAAATCTGACATATCAATTGTCTCCTAAGTCTGCATCGGTGTGATGTTTCCGCTGCTGACGCGGAGTAGTGTAGCCTGATCTAGAAAATCGGGGTCGAAGTGATCGAGGTCAGTCGTGGTGATGAGCACCTGCTGGTACGAGGAGACCGACGATAGCAGGTGGTGGCGCCTGGTAGCATCGAGTTCGGAGAGCACGTCATCCAGGAGCATTACAGGCTCCTCGCCAGTTTTGCTTTGCAGCAATCGTGTTTCGGCCAGCCTCAGGGACAGGGCGACGGTGCGCTGCTGTCCCCGAGAGCCGTAGATGCCTATGTCGCTGTCGTTTACTATGAACTTCAAGTCGTCCCGATGGGGTCCCATCAGGCTCATGCCGCGGGCGATCTCCTCCTGCCGGATGCGTTTCAGGCCCTCCGAGAAATCTTCGCTGGCGCTTGGCATGTAATTTATCTGCAGGTTCTCTCCGGAACTTATCTCGTGATGGATGGGTTGGGACAGCACGTTCAAATCGGAAACCGCGCTGAGGCGCTGCTCGGCGATATAACCGCCATGCTCCAGCAGTTCCTTATCCCAGAAATCCAGCTGGTCTGCGTTGGCGCGATGTTCCGCGATGAGCTTGAGGAGGTGGTTGCGCTGCTGGAGGACCTTATTGTAGCGCTGCAGTGAGCGAAGGTATTTATGGTTGAACTGGGATATGGTGATATCCAGGTAGCGCCGCCGCAACGATGGGGCACCGCCGATGAGGTCGATGTCCGCTGGGCTGAATAGTACCACATTGAGCTGACCGATGACGTCAATAGCGCGGCGGGGTACACCGTTTATCTTAATGCGTTTTTGGGCCAGTGTTTCAGGGCTGTGATTCGTTGTTGTGAGGACAAGTTCCACCTGAAGGATTGCGGCGGTTTTTTGGACTTGAGCCACAAGTCGCGCTACGACGGGCTCATCCTTGGGAATCGACCAGCTGATGAGCTCCCGTTCTGCTGTGGCCCGCTGGGATCTGGTGGTGGCCAGCAGGTATATTGCCTCGAAGAAATTAGTCTTGCCCTGGGCATTGTCGCCTTGCAGTACCGCTATATCAGGGGGCAAGTCCAACTCTAGTTGCTTGTAATTGCGGAAGTTGGTTAGGGTCAGATGGGCAATACGGATCGCTAAACCTCCGGGGAGTGTTTCGCAGACATTATTATAGCACACTACGGTGGGCATTAATTCTTGAGGCTGCAGGTATCATTTGTAGTACTCGTTGCGCAGGATCGAGTACACCTCCACATCTTCGAATACGCCCCACTTATTTATTGCCTGCCTGAGGCAACCTTCGTGGCTCATCCCGATCTTCTGCAGCACCCGCCCTGAGGCGGGGTTGCGGCTCAGGTGAAATGCATGTATGCGGTTAAGGCCCTGCTTATCGAACCCGTATCGAACCAAAGCGGTTGCTGCTTCGGTGCAGTAACCCTTACCCCAGTACGGCTTCCCGATCCAGAATCCCAGCTCAGCATTCTCGTCCTTGCGGTCTATGAGTAGACCTATCGTTCCTATTAGACGGTTAGTGTCATGCAGCGCTAGGGCAAGGATAATCTCACCACGTTCAAGCCTCTCTTTATGGGTGCTGATCCACTCCTCAGCCAAGCCGTCTTCATACGGATGCGGAATGTCCCTCACATTCGCTGCGACGTCTCTATCACCGGCCAGTCGCTGCACTTCAGGCGCATCTTTTATCGAAAACGATCTTAGGAGCAGACGTTCTGTCTTGAGCGAAAGGCGTTGTGTCATCAAAAGCTCCCAATGGCTAAGGCTATATGGCAGTATCGTTACATTTGCGGTATAATATTATAGCATGACCTGCAGCCACATCGTTTAGCCCAATATTATATTGGATTTGCGATAATAGTTGACATTTTAACGAAACTGGGATAATATATCATAATTTGTTAAAATCGACCCTTAAAAAGTACTTGACAAATATCACTGGGTGTGTAAAATTTATAATAGAACAATAATTCATGTAATGTTGTTGAAGTATTGAAAATCATATATTTATATATGGTTGTTATTTTTTTATATATATTATGTGTGGTTATGTAGGTTTAAGCGGGGGGCTGTCTAACACTGTAAGATTCTAATACAATATGATATATGCACAAAGCTGAAAGTGCAGAAAGGTGAAGGAGTATGCCGAAGAAAGAGAAAGATGTTGAGAGAACCGGTAAAGGAGGAGCACCTCAGGCTCCAAAACCGAAGATTTTAACCAAACCGCTTCCAGCGATCCTGGATGAGCTGGAAGAGAATATCCGTTTGGCTTTTGAGGCTGCCCAGAGGGCTGAGGCAGCGGCAAGGGCGGCAAGAGAAGCGGCCCTGTCTGCTACCAAGGCATCTGCGGAAGCGGAGAAGAGGGCAGAGGAGGCGCGCAGAGCAGGCGAGAAGGCGTCTGCCCAGGCAGAGAAGGCGGCTGCTTCGGCAATAGCGGCTGCTGCAAAGGCTGAAGAGAAGGCTAAAGCAGCGATGAAGGCTGCTGGAGAGGCGGAGGTGACTGCTAAGGCGGCTGCTGAAGAGGCAGTGAAAATGGCCAGGGAAGCGGCAAAGGAAGCCGCAGCGGCAGCAGCAGCAGCGGCTAAGCGCTCCGAGGCGGCCAGCAAGGAGGCTAGAGAGGCAGCGGAACGGGCTATGCAGCTGGCTGAAGAGGCTGCACGGCGGGCAGAAGAGGCAGCTGCAAGAGCGGAGGAAGTGGCTGAGGCGGCCAGGCTTGCCGCTGAGGAAGCTGCTGCCAAGGCTGAGGAAGTAGCGTTAGCCTTACGGGAGGCTCTTGCCAAGGCTGAGGAAGGTGCGGTCAAGGCCGAGGAAACGGCAGCCGAGGCCAAGACAAAAGTGGAGGCGGCCATAGCGGTAGCGAACGAGCTTGGCAAGCAGGCAGATAAGGCTGCTAAATCTGCTGAGATGGCCATGGCTGAACTGGCGGCGAATTTGA
>Ga0315275_10004499_pt1 | contig 13025 bp, 11 predicted proteins | sample YL17G03_0_MG_FD_205557 | JGI IMG/M metagenome (GOLD analysis project Ga0315275, IMG submission 205557) | Sediment microbial communities from Yellowstone Lake, YNP, Wyoming, USA - YL17G03_0 | ecosystem: Environmental > Aquatic > Freshwater > Lake > Sediment | place: USA: Wyoming | collected... | reverse complement strand
TGTGTCTTCGGGGCCGCCGTGTATGATTTCGTGGAGAATGACGTGTGTGTCGGGATTGTTGGGCAAGTCGGCGAAACCGGCTATTCTCTCAAAGTTGCGTCGATGCCCGTGGAGGTCGCCGGTTATTATGAGCTTTCCTGCGGCGGGCAAGTGAATCAGGTTTCCGCGTCGGCTGGTGTCCGCCTGGTTTGCCAGAGCGGCCTTATTGAGCAGCTTGATCGTTTTCTGAGGCATTTCTGTACGCCTTGATTTTGCCGCCGAAGATGTTGTGCACCATAAGGTCGAGTCTGGAGATGATGGTCATCATGTTTGCCGGGCGCTTTGCGGGGTCGTCCTCGATGCAATCCATCACGAGGTTTGAGACATTGGCGGGTATCCTTTTCTTTATTTCGTTAGGCGCTATGCGCGGCGCAACTACAGGTATGCCGAACTTGTTCTTTTTAGGTATCAGGGTGGGTGCGTGTTTGCCCGTGAGCGCCCAGTACATTGTGGCGCCGAGATTGAATATGTCGGTTTTCGGGCCGAGCGGTTTGCGCCGGACCTGTTCGGGGGCGATATAGTCGGGCGTGCCCTGTATTCTTCGTTTTACGGTTCCGATTTTGCAGCTTTGCCCGAGGTCGATGATCTTTATGGAGCCGGACTTGCTCATCAGGATGTTGTTGGGCTTGATGTCGCAGTGGACATATCCCTGCTGGTGCATTGCGTTCAGGGCGGTTGCGATCATTCTGAAGACGAGCAGCACGTCGCCGAGGCTTAGGGAGGGGCAGTCTTCGAGGTTTTTCCCGTCGAAGTACTCCATCGAGAGGAGCATTTCCCTGACTTTGAGCATGCTGCGAATCTTTGTGAGCTTGTTGCATTTTCGGATGTAGGGGTGGTCGATGCGGCGGGCCGCCTTGTATTCGGTCTCCACCTGCTCGAAGATGCGCAGGTCCTCCGGGCGTTGGTAAATGACGCGTTTAAGCGCGACCTCGGTCTTGTCCTGTTCGTCTGTGGCGAGGTAGATCGTGCTTCTGGCGCCGACTCCGATGCGCTTGACTATGGTGAAGCCGCCAACGTGGAGGATGTCCTTGCCCATAATATAAAAAACACCTGTAAAATGAGTATCAGCGCCTGTCTCAGCACAATTTCAACAAGATGCGCTGAAACGCCGTTTTGTTCGCCACATCCTGCAATTCTGCCGCTTAGGCGGCTGTTAGTATAGGACGTAAGAGCGACCTGAAACCCCACGAATTTCTTCGCAAATTGTCCTGGATACGCAACAAGACCATTTTCATATCGAACCTTATGGCGATCCACTTGAGTTTCGCAAGGCCGGAAGTATATAGTATAAGCGGGCGTATATCCAGTGTTGGAGAGATTTTTTGCAGGATCGAGCTAAAAATATGGCGGGTCTTGACAAAGGCCGTGAAAACTGCATAATGCCCTGGATTGATTCTGACGAAAATGGTTTGTTGAGTGTTAGTCGTTGATTTTCGTGGTTTGTTCCCCGATAGCTCAACTGGTAGAGCGAGCGGCTGTTAACCGCTAGGTTGTAGGTTCGAGTCCTACTCGGGGAGTTCGGCGATTGATTATTTTCGATTGATTATTTGTAACATGGTCGGTTTGGCCAGAAGTGAGCAGTTTCCCTTGACCGGATTGTACAGTCTGTCCGATAGTTCTTCGCTGATGAGATGAAAACGGACAAGCCATTTCAACGAAAAGGTGGTTTAAGTAACTCACAGGTTGGACGTGATTTTGAGACTAAAGCTCAGCAGTTCTTTGCCAAACGAGGTTTGCATCTGACAACCGGGGTAATGGTTAAGATCGGAATTAATGGACGGAAACTACATAAGTTTGATCTTGGAAGTAGGTTGGAAAAAGTCTTAGTAGAGTGCAAGGCACATAAATGGACAGAAGGCGGTAATGTTCCAAGCGCTAAGCTAACGGTGTGGAACGAAGCGATGCTTTTCTTCCACGCTGCTCCACGCGGTTACAGGAAGATCTTGTTTGTCCTCAGGGATTTCAGTGACAAGAGGAAAGAAACACTTGGTGAGTACTACATTCGGACAAACCCCCATCTCATCCCTAAGCGTGTTGAGGTGTGGGAATACAATGAAAAACGGCGCGCAGCAATCAAGATCAAATGACCAGTGAACAAACGCCGGCGCCGCTTTCCACAAGGAGGTATAGCGGCAAGTTTATGGTTAGAGTGCCTCCGGAAGTGCATCGTCAACTGGCGATTGAGGCTGCGGAGGAAGATATAAGTCTCAACCGGCTGGTCAGCTCGAAGCTGTCTTCTTGAAATATCCACAAGCACTCGCAACATCCGCGGGTAATCAGTTGACCGGTATTCTCGTAACTACATCCCGATGTACAAGGAAGGAATATGAGTATGCGTAATCTTCTGCCGATAGTAATGCTGGTGGGTTCCAACATCTTTATGACATACGCCTGGTACGGACACCTCAAGGACCTGCGGGCCAAACCTCTTGTGGTTGCGATAGTGGTTAGCTGGTGCGTGGCGTTTTTTGAGTACTGCCTGCAGGTCCCGGCCAACCGGATAGGGAGCACAATGTATTCTCTGCCGCAGCTAAAGGTGATACAGGAAATCATTACAATGTGCGTCTTTGCACTTTTCTGCATAGCTTATATGAAACAGCGGCTGACGCTGGATTTTCTGTGGGCGGGGCTTTGTCTGGTGGGTGCAGCGTTCTTTATGTTCCGGCACTTCCAGGCGTCGCCGTAAGAGGCGGATTCTCGGAGATGGAGCCGGCATGTATCTGAACCGGGCCGATAGCGGCGTGTCGGAGGCAGTCACTATTGCCTGGGCAGCCTGATTTCTTTCATCCAGCAGTAGAGTACCGGAACGATAAGCATTGTAAGTATCTCGATGGTCATCCCGCCGAAAGATGGGATTGCCATCGGGACCATTATATCGGAGCCGCGGCCCGTCGAGGTGAATACCGGGATCAGGGCGAGAATGGTTGTCGCCGTGGTCATCAAGGCCGCCCTGACCCTGCGTTTTCCGGCCCGCACCGTTGTTGCACGAACTTCCTCAATGGTCGTGGGTTTAGCGTCGCGGAAGGTCTGGTCAAGATAAGTAGCCATCACCACACCGTCATCGTCGCTGACCCCGAACAGAGCTAGGAAGCCGACCCAGACGGCCACGCTTAAATTGATGGGATGCACATGGAAAAGCTCTCGCAGATTTACGCCGAATACGCTGAAATTCAGATACCACGGCTGGGCATATAACCAGATTAAGAGAAACGCCCCGGCCCATGAAACCATAACGCCGACGAAAATCATCAGCGTCGTGGTAACGGTCCTGAACTGCATATACAGAACCATAAATATGCTGAACAGTGCCAGCGGGACCAGCACTATCAACGTCCTGGCGGCGTGAATCTGGTTTTCGTATGTCCCCGCAAAGGTAATAACCACGCCCCCGGGCCGGGCAAATTCGCCCGTGGACTCCTTATGCTTAATCAGCCTGTCGGCGCCTTCAACTACGTCCACTTCGGCATAGTCAGGCTTCTTGTCGAAAAGCACGTAGCCGACCAGCGAAGTGTCCTCGCTTTTAATTACCTCCGGACCGCGAACGTAGCGGATTTCCGCCAGTTGTGCAATCGGTATCTGGACCCCTTCTGCGCCGGGCACAAGAATCCTGCCGAGCGCTTCGATATTGTCCCGCAGCTCGCGCAGATACCGCACGCGAACGGGGTATCTTTCCCTGCCCTCGACGGTCGTGGTAACGCGAATGCCGCCTACGGCGACTTCAATCACGTCCTGGAATTGCTCGATGGGCACGCCGTACCTGGCGAGGGCTTTGCGGTCGGGCACAATTTCCAGGTAGGGCTTGCCGATAATCCGGTCGGCGATTACCGTTGAAGGCTCGACGCCCGGAACCTGCCTCAGTATCTGCTCTATTTCGAAACCGACCTTTTGGATAGTCTCCAAATCAGGCCCTTTAATTTTTATGCCCATCGGGGCGCGCATTCCGCTCTGGAGCATGACTATGCGTGCGGCAATAGGCTGCAACTTCGGCGCAGAGGTGGTCCCGAGGACGGAAGCAGCGTCTATTATTTCTTTCCAGATGTCGTCGGGTGTGTGGACATGGTCACGCCAATTGCGATATATTTTGCCCTTTAGGTCGGGAATTAATTCTCCATTTTCGTCGCGGAGGAACCGGCCGGCGGATTTATCATAGCGGAAGGTGACTCTCCTGCCGGCTTTATCGGTAATATACTCATTCTTGTAGTTTATCACGGTCTCAATCATTCCGATTGGCGCGGGGTCGAGGGCGGAATCAACCCGGCCGATTTTGCCGACGACCGAATCCACTTCGGGAATATTTCCGAGGGCTATATCCTGCCTTTGGAGGATATCCAGCGCCTCGCCTATTGAAGCGTGCGCCATCGTGGTCGGCATAAGCAGGAATGAGCCTTCATCGAGAGGCGGCATAAATTCCTTGCCCAAGCCGGGAAATGTATGGACGGCGCCGGACCAGATAGTGGTTGAGTAGATAGTGCTTTTATCAACACCAATTTTTTCGGCTGCCGCCGGAACGAACGTAAATGCCCTGCCGAACCCCAACCATATAATCACTCCGAATAATAATATTGTTGCGGGTACGGAAAGGAACAGAATTTTGTGCCGGAGGCACCACCGCAAAATCGGGGCGTAAAAATACTGGAACAAAAGCACCCCCGCCATCAGGACGCCGATGAGACCGACGACGAAAATGAGGTTGCGAGTGAGGCCCTTCTGCACACCGAGCGGTTCCCAGTCGAGGGTCAGCAGAAGTCCGACAACCAACAGCGCGGCGATATTGGCGATATAAGGTGCGTACTTCTGCACTTTTTGCGGAATGAAATTCCTAAACAAATGGTATGCGGCAAAAACGATAATTGCCAGGCCGACAATCCAGCCGATAATAAACCATGCGGCTATGCCGGCGCCGACAATTAGAGCATACAGGCTGAACTTCAGATATTTCTTATGGACCTTGCGAGGAAAGAAGACAAGATGCGCGGCGGGCGGAATAATAGTCAGCGCAACAACGATGGATGCTAAAAGCGCAAAGGTTTTGGTGAACGCCAGCGGCTTGAAGAGTTTTCCTTCCGGCCCGCTCATAAAAAATACCGGAATAAAACTGATAATGGTCGAGGCCATCGCCGAGACAACGGCGCTGCCGACCTCGGCGGCGGCGCGATGGATTACTTCGGCTCGCGGCATATCGGGCGGGTCAACTTCCAGATGGTGGAGTATGTTTTCACAAATTATGATGCCCATATCGACAACTGTGCCGATGGCGATGGCGATGCCCGAGAGCGACACGATATTGGCATCGACGCCGAATATTTTCATCACGGAGAAACAGCCCAGCACCGCCAGCGGCATAACTGCGCTTATCAGGATGCTGCTGCGAAGGTGCATTACCATAACAACTATCACGATGACGGTAACGAGAATTTGCTGATACAGGGCGTCGTTCAATGTGCCGAGGGTTTCGTAAATCAGGCCGGTCCTGTCGTAGAAAGGAACGATGGTGACCTGGCTTTTTGTAAGCCAGCTCGGCCAGCTTGCCTGCGGCGTCTTTCGCATATATTCCAGCCAGGCCTGCTGATTGATCGCAGCATCGGCGTAGGCTTCGAAACCATTGCGATTCGCAAATTCTCGAACCTCCGGAGGACTAACCCTGGAGTAATCTATTATCGCCTTGGAAGGCAGCGCCGGCGCAAGCTCCTCGATTTTCTTTTTGACATCTTTTATTACCGCCAGCGGATTTGACCCGTAGCGCGCCACAACAACGCCGCCGACGGCCTCGGCGCCTTTTTTGTCCAGAACGCCGCGTCTGGCTTCGGGTCCCAAAATGACCTTGCCGACGTTCTTAACAAGGATGGGGACATTTTCGTTTACCTTGACGACGCTGTTTTCTATATCCGCAACATTCTTGATAAACCCGACGCCGCGGATGATATATTCGACGCGATTAATCTCGATGGTTTGGGCGCCTACGTCGATATTGGATTGACTGACGGCGCGGAAAACGTCTTCGAGCATAACTTCGTAGGCCCGCATCGCATCAGGGTCGAGGTCAATCTGGTATTCACGGACGAAGCCGCCCGCCGAGGCGACTTCACTAACTCCCAGGGCGGAGCGCAGATGAAGCCGAACATTCCAATCCTGAATCGTGCGCAGCTCATCGAGGTCCCAGCCGCCTGTGACTTGGCCGTTTGGGTCGTGGCCTTCCAGCGTGTACCAGAATATCTGCCCTAATGCCGTCGCATCGGGCCCGAGCATAGGCTGAACCCCTCCCGGGATTGTGCCTTCCGGCAGACTGTTCAGTTTCTCGAGTATCCTGCTTCTGGTCCAGTAAAAGTCCTTGCCGTTTACCAGTTTTTCGTACGCGGAGAAATCTTTGAAAATGATATAAATCGAAGAAAAACCGAACATCGAGCTGCTGCGTATTACTTTGATATCCGGAATTCCCAAAAGCGCGGTAGTCAAAGGATAAGTAACCTGGTTTTCAACGTCCTGCGGGGAGCGCCCGGGCCAGTCGGTAAAGACTATTTGCTGATTTTCACCGATATCGGGAATCGCATCCACCGCAACGGGATTGCGAGGAAAAGACTTGAGCTCCCAGTCAAACGGCGCAACGTATATCCCCCAGCCGATGATAAAGAGAGTTACAAGCCCAACTATCAGCTTGTTGTATATGCAGAATCCTAAAAGCCTCCCGACCCATGACTTCTGTTCAGGCGTCTGCTCCCAACGGACTTGCTGCATCCTGTCCCCTTCTCTGGTCTAAATGGACAATGTTCCTAACACGCCGGTTCAAGATAGTCTCTTGTCCGTGATTAACGGGCCTTCTTGCGTTTTTTAAGCAGGCGTTTCTTTTAGATCATTCCTTGAATTGCGGCAGCTTCGCTGCATACTTTTCGGGCTCGGCCTTGAACTTGTTGATACAGGCCGGGCAGCAGAAATACACCTTTTTGCCCCTATACTCGGTGATGTATTCTTTATTGATTGCTCCGCCCATTACGGGACAGACGCTCTGCTGGGTCGTTTCTGTTTGCTTATCCTTGCTTTGGATCATCCCCTGCATCATTGGGCACATCATCATCGAGCCCGCTGTGCCTTTATCACCCGGCATCTTCTGCATCATCGGCGTCATTTTCTCACACATCTGCTGACACATCCCGGCCATAGTTAGCGGCTTGTCTGGGATGTCACCTATCTTCTTACGCTGCTCAGTGGTTAACACCGAAACCGCCTTTCGGCGTGCCTCATTGTGGATATCAATAAGCTGTTTCTTCTGCTGTTCGGATAGCCCTAAGATTTCTGCTTGGCCATAAATAGCACCGGGGTCATCTAAGAACATTCTGCTCTGCATCATTATTCGACCGTGGTGCATCATTTGTTTCGGCACTGCGGCCTTTTCCATCATCTCCGCATATTGTTGTGCCATCGTATAACGCTGTTGGGCCGAAGCTTTCGCCTGGCCTGTTTGACTTTCACCTTCCGCCCCACCGGGACAGCAGCCACCGCTCGATAAGTTACCTTTGTGTTGCTCTGCTAACCCTTTCTCCGCGGCCTGTACATTTAGAGCAAGCATCAGGACACCAACAACTGTCACAACACCCGTTGCTACGATAATTGTACGTTTCACAGTAATGCCTCCCACTACCCGTTTCGGCTATCTACAGTTTTTCTTTTCACTGTTGCCAATGTAAGCCAGCTTATTGTTTGAACTGCGGCAGGTTCGCTGCATACTTTTCAGGGTCGGCCTTGAATTTGGCGACGCAGTCCTGGCAGCAGAAATACACCTTTTTGCCCTTGTACTCGGTGAAGACGTTCTTGTCGATGGGGTTGCCGTCCATCACCGGGCAGGTGGTCTGTGCAATTGCCCCGACCGCAGTTACTGTGGCGGGAGTGCCGCCTGCAGTCTTGGCCGGCGTACTGGGCGAGGGCGCCGGTTCGGACTTTTTCGTGCAGCCGGGCAGGCCGAGGAGCAACAGGCCAACCAGTACGACAATGATTGAGATTTGCATCCTTCCGTTGTTCATTTTCGTTCCCTTTCACAATACAGTTTATGTTTCGATTCAATGACTATGTTCATAATGACTTGTGGGCGTATTTTGATCCTGTGGATTCATCATACTTGGCTTTGCCTGGATTTGAAGGGCCGAGTCGATTTTGAAGCTGCCGTTGGTTACGACGGATTCGCCTTCTGCCAGGCCGGACCTGACTATGTAGTAATCGCCTGCCCGCGGGCCGAGGACGACTTCGCGGCCTTCGAACGTGGGCTTTTCGGTGCCGGGCAGCTTCACATAGACAACAGCTCGTTTCCCGGTGATCAAGGCAGCCGATGCCGGGATGACTATAGGCGCCTCATTTGGCGTATCGACCTTCACGTATCCGAGAGATTCGGTAGTCACCAAGTCCATACCGCAGATGTCGCAGGCGCCTTTTTGCGTTTTGACAACGGAGGGGTGCATGGGACAAATCCATTTGCCCGCCATTTCGGGGTCCATTACGGTTCCTCCCTGTGCGACTTGTGCCCGCACAATTGCCCTGACGAACATTTCGGGCTTGAGTTTGCCGTCGGAGTTGGCAACGTTTACGCGGAGCTTTACCGTTCTGGTTTTTGCGCTGAGGACGGGGTCTATGAAACTTATTCTTCCTTTGAACGCTTCGCCCGGATATGCTTCGGTTGTGAATTCGACCTCCTGGCCGTACCTTAACCACGTCATATCCGATTCGTAGGCGTCGAGCTTCACCCACAGTTGCGAGAGGTCGGCGATTGTAAAGATCGGCATCCCGGTATCGACCCAGCTACCCTCTGCTTTGTGCTTATCGATCACTATGCCGCCTATCGGCGCGTAAATCGTGATGTGGTCAACGGTCTTACCTGCCTTTTCAATATCGCCAATTTGCTCGTCGGTCAGGCCGCGGAGCTGCAGCCTTTTTCTGACTGCGTCGGCATTTGCGAACTTCAGTTTGTCCAGAAAGCTGTTACTGTCAGGTTTTACGGTTTTCTCCGCCTCTACGGCTGCGAGCAGGGCCTGCTGGTCTTCGAGGAGCTGCTGGCTGTATAGATAGACCATGTGGTCGCCTTTGTTGACCCGTATGCCTGTGAAATCGACGTAGAGGCGGTCGATTCGGCCTGGAACCCAGGCGGTGATGTCCTTGACCCGCGTCTCATCGTAGTCTATTTTCCCGACCATTCGGATCTCGGCGGTGACGAATTTTCGTTCGACGGGGGAGGTTACTATGTCCATAAGCTTGGCGGATTCTTCGGAGACAGCCAATTGCCTGGGTGCTGCGTTGGCTGTGAGGTCCGAGGGCATCGGGACCAGGGCCATCCCGCAAATCGGGCATTTTCCCGGTCCGTCTCTGATAATCTGGGGGTGCATTGAGCAGTACCACTTTTGGGGGATAGCTGGCTTATTGGCGTCGGCGGGGGCTCCGTGCACGTGGTCTGCCTGCAAGCTGGATTTGAGCATGTATCCTGCGAGGAACGCCGCGAAGAGCAGGGCGACGACAATGGCCTTGCGGACAGCCGAGCGTGTTCTATCGGACCTTGCTTTCATATCATTCACCTAAGTATAATCTATACTAATCCCATAGGATTTAGGTTCAATCAAAATCGTAGGTTTTGTTGCTTTTTCTTGTGATTCTGGTGCGTCATCATTGTCCCGCACGCCACGACGGCAAACCGCTTCGGCGTGCCGGGGTGTGTCCCATTTCCGCTAAACCCCCAAAGATCTCCACGAAGGTTTTGGGTTATCTATTGGCACTTTCTTTTTGTGTTTTCGTTTCTTTCAGCTCCTGCGAGCCGGGGGGGCCATTGTCAACCGTTGCCAGCGACGTTCCGGCCAGTCTTTCGAGCTTGGCCAGGTTCTGGGCGTTTTCTGCGGCGGCCCGCTCATAAAGCAGCTCATAATTGAGGAGCTTATCCTGTGCATCTATCAGGCTCAGGAAATCGATAGTGGCGGCCTGATAGGCGGACTCCGAGGCCAGGACCATCTCTTTTGTCTTTGGGATTACGATGTCTCTGTAGAGGCGGATTTTTCTAACGGTGTCGTCGAATTCGTACAATAACTGGCGGGCCTCGGCGCCGAGGGTGTTTTCGAGTTGGATTTTCTCCTGCCTTGTCCCCAATAACATTGCCCGTGCCTGGCGCTCGCCGGCTTTGTAACTCTCGGTCCATATCGGCAGGTTTAGCGACACCGTTGCGAGGATGGGGTTACCCGAAGCCGTGGCCTGGGCGGTGTCCATGAAGCTTACGCCGACCCCTATGTTGGGCAGGGATCTCTTTTTTGCGAGTATCTCACTCTTTCTCATGGCCTCGATTTCGTAATCGACGGCTTTGAGGTCGGGATTGTTTTGAACAATCAGGGCGTAGAGCTTCGCAAAGTCGATTGATGTCTGTTGGTATTGGAGCGGTTGCGGCCAGGGCAGATTGGCGTCGGCGGGGCGGTTGAGGATGCCGTTTAGCTCTGCGGTTATTGCGGGCCTTAGCTCTTTTAGTGACTTGAGGCGGTCTTCGAGAATGGCCAGCTCAATCTGGGCGCGGATGACGTCGGGATGCGAGCTTGTGGCGCCGGCGTACTTTGTGCGGGCGACCTGCTCGAAATGCTTTATGAGGTCGAGACTTTCATTGGCGATTTGAATCGCCTGGGCCAGATAGCCATATTCGTAGAAGGCGTGCTTGACCTGCTGGAAGAGTTCGAGCTTCTTTGCCTCGTATCGTTTTTGTGCGGCGTTTGCGTTTGCCGCGGCCTGGTCGGTTCGAGCCCTGATTGTGCCGAACCACGGGAACTCCTGCATCAGCTCAAACTGCTGCTTTGTGTCCATTTCTTTGATGAAATAGCCGTAGGTGAATTTTGGGTCCGGTAACGCTTTGGCCTGGGGGACGGCTTCGACGGCCGCCTTCCAGGTCTCGAAGCTTGCCTTGAGCGCGGCGTTGTTCAGGGCCGCGTATCGAAGGTAGTCTTCAAGCCGGGTGAGGTTGTTGGCGTCGGGAGGTTGTAAAGCGTCGGATGCAAGAGACAGCGATCCCGTGCTTAGAATCGCCAGAATGACCAGAAATGTCGGTCTTCTTTGTTTCATACCGCCCCAATCGTAATAAAGCGCCGGAGGAACAGGTTGTACTTTAACGCGATATACGACAATATACTAAGACTATCGGAGAAATGTTTCAAGAAACTGCGGAAATTTTGTCTATGGGCGGACGACGTCTGCATAGCGATGGGTAGGGCGGGGCCTGCCGGGCCGAATGGACTGGAGCTGCCGGATTTCGACTGTAATGTTTGGGGCTGACGCAATTTCGAGCGTTTGACGGACAATCGCCTCGAGTTCTTCCGGGGCCATTTCGACCCGTGCGTTCAGGACGAGATTCGCCCTGTCGGGCGAGCCCTCGATGCCGCTGCGGATCGCAATGTCGCCTTTAGTGTGAGTGAGATTCCCTGTGAGGTGGCCGCTATCGGTGCAGAGAAGGAGCTTGAGGTGGCCGACCTGGGCCTTTCGCTCCCGGAAGTCCGTTCGCAACCTGCCGAGCAGTTCCTCGCAGAAGGTTGTCCAGTTCACCTCGCCGCCGGAGCTGTAAAGTTGGATATCCGCATTGAGCCAGCCAAGCACCGCCTCTCCCTCGGCGTAGGTGTCATAGTCAACTTCGGCGATATGCCGGCCGGACTGCTGTGTTGAAAGCAATTCATTGAGCCACGCGTCAATGCCCGCCCCGGTGAGCGCGGATATGCAGCGCACGTTTGCACTTGGCAGACGACGCGCGACCAACATCTCCAATTCCTGCTGCTCAGGCGGTTCAAGCAAATCCGTTTTGTTTATGAGAATGAGATCCGCCTCTTCCAACTGTTTGCGGAATATGTAAGTAGTGCTTGGATGCAGGCAGTTGTCCGTGTCTGTCAGCACCTGTTTGAGCCGGATGGGGTCTGCAAGAACAGATAAGGGAGCGAGGGCGAACCGGCGTTTGAACTTGTCTTTTAGCGGCTGGAGGATGGTGGCCGACAGGTCGGTGCAGCTTCCGACGGGTTCGGCTATGAGCACATCAGGAGCGGCGCTGTCACGCAATTTTTCGGCCGCGTCGATAAGGCCCGGAAAGTTGCAGCAGAAACAGCTGCCTGCAACCTCCTGAACAGTCATACCTTTGCGGAGAAGGAGCTTTGTGTCCACAAGATCTGGGGCCTGGTCGTTGGTGATGAGTGCGACGCGTTTGCCCTGTTCGGTCAGGCGGCGGGCGGATTCCCAGAGCAGGGTAGTCTTACCCGCTCCGAGAAAGCCGCCTACGAAGGCAATATGGAGCTTTTTCATAGCTGTTGTCCTTGCTCTGTTTCTTCCAACAGGCCGAGCAGCCCGTCGATGGCTCCGCGGTACTGCTGCAGCGTGCGTTTCCATCTTCTGAGGCATTGTCGGGCCTTGCCCGTCAACTGATACTGGCGTTTTGCCGGTCCGGCTTTCTCGTGCTCCCAGTTTGAGACAAGGAGGTCTTCGCTCTCCATAGCCTGTAACATTCGGTAAACCCCGGTATGGTCGGGCGGGCGAGCGGCGAAAACCGGGGTGTCTCTAAGCTCCTCTGTGATTGCGTAGCCGTGCTTTGGTCCCTGGGTTAGCACCGCCAAGATGGCCGGGCGCAACAACTTGGGCAACGATTTGCCGGTGCAGATACAGTTATCGAGGTTCGACATTAGATATTCTCCTATATGTGACTTACTCACATATACTCGATTCCGACGGCCGGTCAAGCAAAAAAAACGAGATAATTGTCTGGATACGGAAGGGCACAGAATGAGGTGATTGTTACATTCCCGGGGATGAGGAGAGGTAGCGTCGTCCCCAAGGGACGGCTAAACGGCGTTAGTTGTTTGCGGGGGAGAGAATGGGGGGCCATGAGTCGGTTGGGGTCTTGCAAAGTCCGGCGAGGGGGCGTATAAATTGAGTTGTTATGGCGCAGGATGCAAAGAAACGAATTGAGCAGTTGCGGGCTGAGATTCGCAGGAACGACTACCTGTACTACGTGC
>Ga0315275_10004498_pt1 | contig 13027 bp, 10 predicted proteins | sample YL17G03_0_MG_FD_205557 | JGI IMG/M metagenome (GOLD analysis project Ga0315275, IMG submission 205557) | Sediment microbial communities from Yellowstone Lake, YNP, Wyoming, USA - YL17G03_0 | ecosystem: Environmental > Aquatic > Freshwater > Lake > Sediment | place: USA: Wyoming | collected... | reverse complement strand
GCCGCTACACCTGCCGCTTAATCGTGCGCGATCTCGATTCCGGGCAATGCGCGCGAGCTACGGTCGACGTGAATGCTCCGGCCCCGCCGTGGACCGGTATCAGCGTATCGGCGCCGCTTTGGATGACCGAAGATATCTGGTCTACCTGGAAAGATGTATTCTCAAAAGAACTTCTGACGTCGGTCTATCCGTTCGACCGGGGCACGTATTTTCCCATCCTGGATGAGGCTCGCGCTGCCGCGGAGAAGTTTTACGGAGTCCTGCCCATCTCGTTCTTTGGCGTGTTTCGGCCGGAGCTCACTCTGGCCGCCCGGCTCGTCGAAACGGCGACGGGAAAGGGCCGGTCCCTTCCCCTGGTCGTCCTTAAAAAGACGGAAGATGAACACAGCGAGACTTATTTCCTGGAATTGAAGACCGGACCGTTGCCCCCGGGCGCCTATTCGCTCTTTCTCTTCGTCCAGGATAAAGCCGGATTCAAAAAAGCTTTCATCTCGAGCTTCAGGGCTCGCTGAAAAGATTTTAGAGTGAACGGCGGTCGGTGAGGCGAAGCCGGCGGTCGGCTACGGCGTAGGTATATTCGGGCAGCGAAGCGGTGATCACTGCGCCCGCGCCCACGACGCTGCCCGTCCCGATGGTCACCCCGTCCAGGACGGTGACCCCCGCCCCGAGCCAGACGTCGTCGCCGATATGGATCCCGCCTTTGGCCGTCGAAGGCTGGAACATGATCGGTTGGGTCGTGTCGACGATCGGGTGGTTTCCGCCCGCCACCAGGAAGCAGTTCCCGGCCAGGAAGCAGTATTTCCCCAGCTCGATGATCGTCTCGCTGAGCAGGCTGCAGTTGGCCGAGATGTTGGCGTAGTCGCCGACGACGATCGAGCCTTCTTTACAGGTCAGGATGGCGTTCCGCCCGATCAGCGCGTTCCTCCCGATGCGGATCCCCTCCCGCGCCGAGCCCTTGGCATCGAGCACGGCGCCGTCGTCGACGACGGTGTTGTCGCCGATCCTGATCTTGTGGGGATGGCGGAGCGTCACGTTTCGTCCAAAGACAACGCCCCGGCCCACGCCGCCTAGAAGGCGCGGGAAAAACACTTTGCGCAGGGCCAATCCCAGCGCCCCCGGCAGGGGCGCGACGAAAAGCGTGATGAATTCGTATTTGAGAAACGCCCCCAGGCCCTTCCGGCCGATGAACAGGTCGCGGTATTTCGAGGCCGAGGAACGCCCCTCGTCCAAAAGCTCTTTTTGCGTGCTTCCGGGAAATGCTTTGTCCATCATCGGCCGCTCCCTTCGGGAACGATATCGAAATAGTCGATCCAAACGCGGGACGTCCCCGGAACCTGAACCTGGAAATTAGGCCGGTCGCCGTCGCGGAGGGCGAAAGAAATCTCGGGCTCGATCCAGCCGCCGGTCCCGGCCGGGATCCTCAGGGACCGCAAGCGCGCCCCGCTTTCCGCCAAGACAACCGCCGCGGCGATGGCTTCGCCGCTTCCCCCCTCGGTTTTGATCCGGAGGCGCAGCCGATAGCGTCCCGCTTTGAATTCGCCGGGAATCTCGGCGACGAGCTCGTCGCGCCGGCCCGGCTCCCAGAGAATCGCCGCCCGCTTGCTATAGTCTTCGCCGTAGGCGATCGACCCCCAACGGGAGGGCAGCCATTCACCCTCGAAGGTGTGGCGGCCGCCGGTCAGTCCGCCGGCGTCGTCATTCCATAAATAGACTTCGCTGACGCCGTCCCAGCCCCGAAACACGATCTTGTCCTTCTGCGTCGCCAGATAATCGGAGATTTCCTGATTGATGTGGTCGCGCCGAATGAGCGAGGTCGAGCCGACCAGCCAGACGCGCCGCCCGGGATTTCCTTCTACGACTTTTCTCAAATCGTCGAGGTTGTTGAGCCAGCGCGCGCCGACGTAGAAGTCCTTCCAGCCGTCGGGCGTCTTTTCCCAGGCGTCCCAGGTGCCGGGTCCGCCCGACCACAGCCAGTAATCGACGCGCCCGACATAGATCTTCTCGAAAACGACGTGGATGGCGATGACGATGTCGTCCGGCTTCAGGAAATGCCGCACGTACAACCCGGTGTTGGCGTTGTCCTCGTGCTCGAAGCGGCCGGAGCGGGTGATGATCTCCGCCTCGATGGGATCGTTGTAGCGCCGGTTGATGATCGAAAGGGCCTGCCCGGGACCGGCCCCTTCCGTGAAGAGAAGCACGCCGCCCAGAAAGAGCAGGGCCGCGGAGATGGCGCGGGCCTTGGGCTTCAAGACCAGAAACGGAGTGACGAAGAGATCGACCAAGACGCCGGACAGGCCCCGCCATCCGACCAGGAAGAGGAAGACGAAGATAGGGAAGAGCTGGGCCAGGTAGCGTGGTTGAACATGCGTCCGGAAAACGCCGAAGAAAAGCAGGGGGAAGATCAGGGCCAGGATGAAATACAGCCAGGGCGAGCGCGACCGGTCGTCGTCCGCGCCGCGAGAAGCCGCAGCGAGCCGGCCCAGACAAAGGAAGATCCCGGCCAGGACGATCAGGCTCATCCAGGGGAAGCCGCGGAAGAATTCTTTAAAATAATCCAGGTTGAAGCTGGAGAAAAAATAATTGAACATGCCCCGCAGGCTGGTGTCCGTCTTGGCGTAGACGTAGCCGACCTTCCAGAAGAAGAACTCGCTGACCTGCATCAGGAAATAAAACAGGGTGATGATGCCAAAACTGAGCAGGACGTCCTTCTTGAGGAAGCGCTTTAGCCCCTTCATGATGAGCAGGGCCGGATAGCAGAAATAGATTCCCATGCCCAGCTGATGGACCTGGGGCGTGAGAATGAAGAAGACGATGACCCAGGGCTTGAAGCGTCGGTCGTCGTCGACGAAGGCCCGGTAGAAGATGTAGAGCGAGGCCAGATACATGAGCTGGAGCGGGGCAAAATAGAGCGCCAGCCGGCCGTCCTCGATCTCCCAGACCGAGAGGGCCAGGATGAAGAAAGCCAGGATCCCGATCGTCCGGGAGAAAAAGCGCCGGCCGATGAAATAAGCCAGGGCCAGAAGGCCGGCCACGGAGAGGACCGAGACGATCCGCAGGGTTGTCGCGGTCAGGCCGAAGACCTTGGCCAGCAGGGCCAGGATGTAGGCATAGAAAATCGCCTTGTAATAGATATGCCCGGACGGGTAAAGCGGGTAGCCGTGTTGGAGGATGCCCTGGGCGGCCAGGTAATGGAAACCCTCGTCCATCCACAGGGACAGGTAGCCGAGGTTGCGGAGCATGACCACGACCCAGCCGGCCAGGACGAGAAGGAGGGCGATCCAGACGAGACGGTCGGTTCTGGCGCCCTTGGGGAGCGGGACGTCTGTCGCGCCGCCGGACACGTCGTTCACCGTCCGTGCGCGCCGTCCGCGGCCCGGCCTTCGACGCGTTCGATGGAATAGATCTTCTGGCCGTGCGTCGTGAAATAGATGCGGGAGATGACCTCGGCCAGCAGGCCGGTCATGATGAACAACCCGCCGATGATCATCAGGAAGACGGCGAAAATGAGGTTGCCCAGGTTCTCCTTGATATTCCAGCCCAGGATATAAAATCCGAGAGTCAGGACCAGCGCGATGAGAAAGCCGACGCTCCCGAAAACAAGCCCCAGCGGGCCGAAAATCTGGAGGGGCCGGTCGATGAAGCTGACGATGAACTTGACCGTCAGAAGGTCGAACAGGACGCGTCTCACCCGGGACAGGCCGTACTTGGACTTGCCCCGCAGCCGGACGATGTTGGAGATGGGCAGCTCGGTGATTTTGAAGCCCTCCCGGCTGATGAGGGCGGGGATGAAGCGGTGCAGCTCGCCGTAGAGCCGGATGCTCTGGACGACTTCGCGGCGGTAGGCCTTGAAGGTCGTGCCGAAGTCGTGGATCTGGACCTTGACCAGCTTCTTCATCATCCGGTTGGCCACCCAGGAGGGGAACTTGCGCAGGAGGGCGTTGTCCTTGCGGTCCTTGCGCCAACCGCTGACGATGTCGTAGCCCTCGTCCAGCTTGGCCAGGAACTGGGGGATCTCGGCCGGGTCGTGCTGGAGATCGCCGTCCATGGAGATGATGACCTCGCCCCGGGCGTGATCGAAACCGGCCTGCAGAGCCGGCGTCTGGCCGAAGTTGCGGCGCAGCTTGACGATGACGACGTGCTCGTCTTTCTTATAGATCTCCTGCAGGAGGGCGTAGGTCCGATCCGAGCTGCCGTCATCGATGAAAATCAGCTCGTAGGTCCGGCCGGTTTTGTCCAGGACGTCGCGGAGGCGGGCGTGCATCTCCTCGACGTTGTCCTCCTCGTTGTAGAAGGGGACGACGATGCTCAACTTCAGGGTCGGGGCGTCATTGATGATCATGGCAGTCCGCGATAGCTGATCAACCGGCGGCCGGGATCGCCGAACAAGGCCCGGACCGAGGGATCGGTCACGGCCCGCCATTCGCCTTCCCGGAACCGGTTGATGTAATAAGGCCCGGTGAGCGCTTCCAGGGCGAAGAGTTCCGGACGGGCCAGTCCCGGGTGGACCATGATCTCGACGGAACCCTCTTCCGGGCGCTCGATCAGGCGGCGGAGATCCGCCGCCGTCATCCGGCCGCTATTAGATATACCATAAAAACGGTCCGCGATCACCAATCCCGCCGCCCGGATGCGGGAGGAAACACGGGCGCAGCAGAGCGAGAGAAAGACGGCCTTGGCGCTCTGGGACGCGTGGCGGGAAAGGCCGAATTCCCTGATAAAACGCACTTTCTTGATGCCGTATTCGACGGCCAGGTCGATGACCACCCGGAAAACGGGCGGGAACGCGTGCATGTGCTTCTCGCTGTCCAGATGGCTGGGGACGATTCCGGCCCACAAAACCTTCTCGATCTGAGCCCGCAATTCCCGCTCCAGGACTTCGCGCCCCGTTTTTCCGGATACGATCCGACCCAGGAGCTTGCGGGGAGAGACGAGAAAACGCCCGTCCGGTCCCAAGAGCGGGGTGATTTTTGCCGGATCGGACAAGGGCAGACCGCGCAAAAGATTCAGATGGATGCCGACACCCAAATCGGGATTGTCCCGGGCCAGGGCCACGGCTTCGGCGAAACCGGGCATGTTGGCCATGATCGTCGCGCTGGATAGCGCGCCTTCGCGGTGGGCCCGGACGATGCCCTCGTTGACGCAGGAGCAGAGCCCGAAATCGTCGGCATTAATGATGATCCTTCTCATGGCCCGGGCCGCTCTCAGGGTACATTTTTTACCTGAAAAAAGCTACAATGGCCCCCATGTGCGGGATCTGCGGCATCTACGGCGCGACGGGTCTGCCGGAAGACGCGCGCGCCTTGACCCGGGCCATGTGCGACGTCATCGTCCACCGGGGTCCGGACGAGGACGGCTACTACGCCGACGGACCGGTTTCGTTGGGCATGCGCCGCCTGAGCATCATCGACCTGGCCACCGGCCGCCAGCCGATCCACAACGAAGATAAAACGGTCTGGGTCGTCTACAACGGCGAAATCTTCAATTTCCCGGCGCTCAAACCGGAGTTGCTGGCCCGCGGCCACCGTTTCTACACCAACGCCGACACCGAGGTCATCGTCCACCTCTACGAGGAGTACGGCGAGGACTTCGTCACCAAGCTCAACGGGATGTTCGCCATCGCCCTCTGGGACACAAAAGCGAAGAAGCTCGTCCTGGCGCGCGACCGGCTGGGGATCAAGCCCCTCCATTATGCCTGGCAGAACGGCCGCCTCCACTTCGGCTCCGAGATCAAATCGCTCCTCCGGGCGGGCGTCTCGCGCGAAATCGATCTCGAATCGCTCTCCCAATTCTTCACCTTCGAATATATCCCCGCGCCTAATTCGATTTTCACCGCGATCAAGAAGCTCCTCCCGGGCCACATCATGACCGTGCGGGACGGAAAGTCCGAAATCCGCCGCTATTGGGACATCCATTACGCCGAAACCAAGGTCAAAGCCCGGCCGGAGGCCGAATACGCCGAAGAGATCGCCGCCCGCCTGCGCGAATCGGTGCGCATGCGGCTGCTGAGCGACGTGCCCCTGGGCGTTTTTTTGAGCGGCGGCATCGATTCGAGCACGGTCACCGCGCTGATGAACGAGACCGCCGGAGGCCGGATCAAGACCTTCAGCATCGGCTTCAAGGAAAAGACGTTCGACGAACTCGATTACGCCCGGATGGTGGCCGAGCGCTTCGGCACCGCGCATACCGAGTTCGTGGTCGATTCCACCCAAGTCGCCGGCCTCGTCCCGACGCTGATGGAATACCTGGACGAGCCTCTGGCCGACGCCTCGATCGTCCCCACGTACGTCATCTCCAAGCTGGCCCGCCAATACGTCACGGTCGCCTTGGCCGGCGACGGCGGCGACGAGCTTTTCGGCGGCTACGACACCTATAAGGCGTTTAAAGTCGCCAGGATGTACCGCAAGATCCCCGGTTTTCTCCGCAAGGGCCTGATTGGCCCCGCCGTCCGCAAGCTCCCGGCCTCGGAAAAGCGCCTAAGCTTCGAGTTCAAGGCCAAGAAATTCGTGGCCGGCGTCGAATATCCCTTCGAGATCGCCAATACCTTGTGGTGGGGCGCTTATTCTCCGGCCCAAAAGGAGCGGCTGTTTTCCCCCGCGCTGCGGGGCGGTTTGACCGCCGACCCCTTCGCCCCCATCGCCGCCCAAGCCGCTTTCACCAAGGCGGCCGATCCGCTCGACCGGCTGGCCTATCTCGATCTCAAGCTCTACCTGCAGGACGATCTCCTGGTCAAGGTCGACCGGATGAGCATGGCCAATTCGCTCGAGATCCGCGTCCCCTTCCTCGATTACACCTTCGTCGAATTCGCCGCGACCGTGCCCAGCCGACTCAAGCTGAAGGGCCTGGCCTCCAAATACATTCTGAAAAAGGCCATGGAATCGCGTCTGCCCAAGGAGATTCTGACCAAGAAAAAAATCGGGTTCGACATCCCCCTCGGACCGTGGCTTCAGAAGGAGCTGCGGGCCTTCACCCTCGATACGCTGGCTCCCGACCGGCTGAAACGGCACGGCTATTTCGAGCCAGCCTTCGTCCAAAAAGTGCTGGACGAGCACATGGCCGGCACGCACAACCACCGCCAGCTCCTCTGGCCGCTCATCATCTTCCAGTTCTGGCACGACCGCTATATCGGGCGCTGAAAACGAAGTGGTGGACAAGAAAAAGCTGTATGCGATCTTCAAAAGCCACGGGGCCTGGACGGCGTTCTACACCCGGGCCAAATTCAAGATCTGCCCGCTCCTGGCCATCGAGCCGCTCCTGCCGCGCGCGGGGCGCGTTCTGGATTTAGGCTGCGGCAACGGCCTTTTCGCCGCCATCCTTAAGCTGGGCTCGCCCGAGCGGACGATCACCGGCTTCGACCTCGACGAAAAAAAGATCGAGGCGGCCCGGTCGACGTTCAAGGATTGGACGGGAATGGAATTTTCCGTGGGCGATCTGATTGCTTCGGATTACCCGTCCGCCGACATCATCACCATCATCGATGTTCTCTATCTCATCCCCCTGGACGCGCAGGAGGCCATCCTGCTCAAGTGCCACGCCGCCCTGTCGGCGGGAGGCGTGCTGGCGGTTAAGGACATGGACACCCGTCCACGCTGGAAGTACGCCTGGAACATGATTCAAGAGACCTTGGCCGTCAAGATCATCGGTTTCACTATGGGCGGCCGGTTCTATTTCCAGAGCCGAGAGAATTTCACCGCTCTCCTCGACCGCGTCGGCTTCGACGTCGAAGTCGTCCCCCAGCACCAAGGATACTGGTATCCGCATATCCTCTACCTGGCGAAGAAAAAAGCCTAATGTCGGCGGGTCCGGCTGCTCCAGTTTGCCGCCCGCGCATGTTTGCTCGATCGTCGATTCGGGAGACGCGGGTCAAAACACACGAATTTTCCCCAGCGTGGAAAATCCGTTCCGACGCTCCTCCATCGCTCCCCTGCCTCAGCGGGCAAGGCAGTCGCCCGCTGAGGCAGGGACCATGCCCGCTCAGTCGTCGCACGGGTTTTGACCCGCATCTCCCGAATCGTCGAAAATATTAATTCCGCGCGGCCGGCCGCATCCGTCGCGTCTTCCGCCGAGATAATAAGTTCTCTTATACGATATTCCTTCAGGCCGAAATTATTTTAATTGATCGGGCTCGGGGCAAGCCGGGTAAAACCCGTGCGACGACGAGCGGGCATCCGACTCGCCCGCGTCCCGCTTTGATGATATTGATATCACCTCCCCTTCCCCTCCTGCACAGGAGGGGATTTGACCGCGGGCTCGTAAATGTGGCGAGGAAGGTACGTCGGAGGAGATTTTCCTCGCCGGGGAAAATCGACGTGTTTGCCCCCAAACCCCCTGAGCCCTCCTCCATATCCGCTCAGTCGCGTTGAAAAGCCCCGCGGTTGTGGCTTACAATACGGCGATGAAAAACTCGCTCCTCGTCCGTCCGGACTGCATCTATTTCAAGGGCGAAAAGCCCTGCCGGTTCAAGCGCGTCTGCGACGGCTGCCCCGAATTCAAACCGTTCGGCCCCAAAATCATGGTCATCAAGTGCCGGGCCCAGGGCGACGTGCTCCGCACCACCCCGATTCTGACCGGCCTCCGGCGCAAATATCCGGACGCCTTCATCACCTGGATTGTGGACGAGGAAAGCGTCGACCTGCTCCGCGACATTCCGCTCATCGACCGCCTGATGCCGCTCAACGTCGAGACGGTCCTGGCCCTGCAGGGCCAGCACTTCGACGCCGTCTACTCGCTCGACAAGGACCCCGGCCTGGTCGCCCTGGCCGGGCTGGTCTCCGCCCCGCGCAAGTTCGGCTTCGACCTGAACGAGCACGGCAACCTGACCGTCTTCACTCCGGCTGCGGATTATTCCCTGCGCCTCGGGGCGGACGACTACCTCAAGTTCAAGATCAACCAGAAATCCTACCAGCGTTTGATCTTCGAGGCCGTCGAGCTCGACTACCGGGACGACGACTACGTCTTCGTCCTTCCGGAATGGGCCAAAGCCAAGGCGGCGGCGTTCTTCCGGGCCAAACGCGTCCCCAAGGGCCGCCCGAATATCGGCCTGAATACGGGCGCCGGAGCCAAGTTCTCGACCAAGCAGTGGCCCGAGGCGCACTTCCTCAAGCTCATCAGGCTCCTCAAGCGCGAGCTCAAGGCCAACGTTTTCCTCTTGGGCGGAAAACGCGAGCAGGCCCTCAACCACCGCCTGGCTTCGCGCGCGGCTACGCCCGTCTTCGACACGGGCACGGACAATTCGCTTCTCGAATTCGCCGGATTCCTCGAAAAAATGGACGCCGTCGTCTGCTCGGACACGCTGGCCATGCACCTCGCCCTAGCCCTTAAAAGAAAAACCGTCATTCTGTTCGGCCCGACTTGCCCGCAGGAGATCGAGACTTACGGCCGGGGCGTCAAGCTCTTCGCCAAGGCGCACTGCGCGCCCTGCTACAAGCAGACCTGCCCCGATCCCGTGTGCATGGAAGCAATCGCTCCCGCGCAGGTGCTGGCGGCCGTCCGCGGCCTGCTGGGAGCGAAATGAACCCGCCCGCCCGCCCGCGCGTCGTGGCCATGGTGCCGACCTACAACGAGCGGGAGAACATCAGCGATCTCATTCAAGCCATCCTGGCCCTGCCCATGCCTAACTATGACGTCCATGTCCTCGTCGCCGACGACCATTCGCCCGACGGGACGGGGACGTACGTCGAAGAATTATCCAAGACCGAACCGCGCGCCCACGCGCTCATCCGCCTTAAGCGGCGCGGCCGCGGCTCGGGCGGGATCGACGGCTTCAAGGCCGCGCTCGCCCTCGGCGCCGATTTGGTCGTCGAAATGGACGGCGACTTCTCTCACCAGCCGAAGTTCATCCCGGATCTCGTCGCCGCCGCGAGCCGCCATGACCTGGTCATCGGTTCGCGATTCGTCCCGGGCGGCCGCGATGCCGACCGCGGAATCCACCGCCGCTTCATCACCTTTTGCGTCGGGGCCTTCATCCGCCGCCTGTACACGATCGAGGTGAAGGACGTTTCCTCCGGCTTCCGCTGTTTCCGGCGCGCCGTCTTGGAGGCTGTCGACCTGGACGACTTGATCTCCGTCGGTCAATCCGTGGTCCTGGAAATCCTGCGCAAAACCCAGCTCCTGGGCTTTTCCATAGCCGAAGTCCCCATCGTCTTCATCGACCGAACCCGGGGCCAAACCAAGCTCGATTTCCTGGCCCTGCTCGAAACCCTGCTCATGGCCGTCAAGTTCAAGAGGCGCTACACGCATTCCACCGTCAAACCCGTCCGATGAAAAAATCGCGGCGGCACGCCCTCGGCCAACATTTCCTGCGCGACCCCAATATCCTGAACAAGATCGCCGCCGCCGCGCATATCGGGCCGGGAGAGGCGGTGCTTGAGATCGGGGCCGGGAAAGGCCCCCTGACCGCGGCCCTGGCCGCTGCCGGCGCCAGGATCATTGCCGTGGAGAAAGACCCGCGCCTAGCCGCGGAATTGGCCGCCGAAAAACGGGCCGACGTGACGGTCGTCGAAGGCGACATCCTCGATCTGGACTGGCCGGCGCTGATGAAAAAACACGGCGCGCCGGACGGTCCGTTCGCCGTGGCCGGCAATCTGCCCTACTCGATCTCGTCGCCTATTCTCTTCCGGGTCCTGGATCTCAAGGAAGCGATCTCCCGGGCCGTTTTTCTTATCCAGCGGGAAACGGCTGAACGCATCACCGCCAGCCCGGGATCGAAGGACTACGCCCCGTTGGGAATTCTGCTGCAGATCCATTTCGAGGCCAAGATCATGTTCCGCCTGCACCCGGGCTCGTTCATCCCCCCGCCCAAGGTGGAATCGGCGGTCCTCCTGCTCACGAAGCGCGGGCAGCCGCTCGTCGCCGTCGAAAACGAAGCCGGGTTCCGCAAATTTCTCTTCGCCGCTTTCGCCCAGCGCCGCAAGACGCTGGCCAACAACCTTGCCGCCGCAGGATACCCATCCGAGGAAATCGCCCGCATCCTTTCCGGCCTGGACTTAGCGAAAACAGTTCGTGCTGAGCAGATAAAAATAGATGAATGGGCGAATTTGTATGGCGCTTTTCATCCCCATAATAAGTAGGTCGGCGGGTGACGTGATGGACATGCCGTCCGTTATAATAAATGGCGGTTCGGGCGAGTCGGGGCAAAACCCGTGCGACGATAGAGCGGGCATGGTTCCTGCCCGTAAAATCATTGAAAATCAAATCGAGGGCAGGAGAGCGACAGAGGAGCGTCGGAGGGGATTTTCCTCGCCGGGGAAAATCCCCGTGTTTTGACCCGACTTGCCCGAATCGCCGTACCAACTAAAAACGGACGGCGCGGTAAAGCAAGGACCCGCCGACATTTTATGAGCGCCCCTTACTCTGATCCGCGATTTCCGCTACAATATCGCCCCATGACCCGATCCGCGTACTACCAGCGCTTAGGGCAGATTTTTCGCGCCTACAAGGGCCGGAAAACCCGCCTCGACTACATGCCCATCCGCCTGTGGATCGAGCCCACCAGCATCTGCAACCTGCGCTGCGTCATGTGCCCGAACAAGGAGCTGCCCAAGGAACAGAAGGGCTTCATGGATTTCGAGCTGTTCAAAAAGATCATCGACGAGGCCAAGGGCTTCGTCTCCGACGTCCATCTCCTCCACCGCGGCGAATCGCTCCTCCATCCCGACTTTTTCAAGATGGTCCGCTACGCCCACGACGCCGGGATCGTCACCCGCTTCCACACCAACGGCACCCTGCTCGACGAGGACAAAGCCCGCCAGCTCATCGAAGCCGGGCTGGATCAGTTCGCCTTTTCTTTCGACGGCCTGGATAAAGAAAGCTACGAATCGATCCGGGTCAACGCCGATTTCGAGAAAACTCTGGCCAATATCGTCCGTTTCCTGGAAATCAAAAAAGAGAAGAGCGCCCGCAAACCGGTCACCTTCGTCGAGCTGATCTATTTCCCCGACATCTTCAAGCGGCTGGGCAAGGGCGCCCTGAAGGCTTTCAAAGCCCGCTTCAAAGGACTTCCGCTTGACCGGCTCCACATCAAGGAGCTGCACAATTGGGCCGGGGACGCGGGGGCCGTGCGCCGCACGAAGGACTATTCCCCCTGCACCTTCCTCTGGCACGCCCTGATCATCTTCTGGGACGGCTCCGTCCTGCCCTGCACCCAGGACTTTTTCGGTTATTACACGCTGGGCAACGTCAAGGAGGCGACGATCCGTGATATCTGGAACAACGACAAGATGATCAAAGTGCGGGAGAAGATCCTGGCCCGCGACATCGCCGATTTGGAAACCTGTTCGCAGTGCGACCGGCTGTGGCGGCCCAAGATTCTGGGCATCCCGCGCCAGTTCCTGGGGCGGGCCCTGCGCAAGAACATGAACTAGTGTCCCGTCTCATAATTTCTCTGCTTACTAAGCCGGGCGGAATATAGTTGACCCCGGATGTCTTTGTCGCCCGGCTAGTATTCGGGGAGCAGTAAGGATTATGTAACATATTTACTGCTCCCCGTAGTAAGTCATCCGCAGAGACGGGACACTTCCAGGGGGGAGTCAAGCTCCCCCCTCGGCGCTTCGCTCCGCTCAGCTGACACTTTGAGGGGGTTTCATCCCCCCCTCAAAGTGCCACGCCGCACCCCTCAAACTCCCCGGCGGTTATGCGTCTCAGTTGATTTTCGATAGCTGAACGAACTTGCGAAACGCATAACTAGCGCCGGCCGGGCGGCTAGCGCCAGTCCGGGAAAGCGTCCCGGGCCCCGCTCGAAAACAGCGGGATGATCCGTTTCGTCCCCACCTTGATCAAATTCAGGGACCAGACGCCTTCCGTCGGGTAGTGTTCCGTGCCCGAGCTGAAGACGATGTATTTGCCGTCGGGCGACCAGCCCGGGAAATAATCCCAGGTTTCCGGCCGCTCAGTCAGGCGTTCCTTCCCGCCGCCGTCGGGGTTCATCAACCAGATGTCGCCCTTGCCGTCGGCCGAAGCGGAAACGTAGGCGATCTTCGCGCCGTCGGGCGAGAAATGCGGACGGCAGGCGCCGCCGCCTTCGGTCAGCGGC
>Ga0315275_10004496_pt1 | contig 13031 bp, 7 predicted proteins | sample YL17G03_0_MG_FD_205557 | JGI IMG/M metagenome (GOLD analysis project Ga0315275, IMG submission 205557) | Sediment microbial communities from Yellowstone Lake, YNP, Wyoming, USA - YL17G03_0 | ecosystem: Environmental > Aquatic > Freshwater > Lake > Sediment | place: USA: Wyoming | collected... | reverse complement strand
CCCAACAAGAGCTATGATCTGATCGCTATTCAGAAGGACAGCGCTTTTGGCATGCCAAACGATCCCAACAAGGCGACACTCCTCCCGAATTCCCAGAGCGTCATGATCCCCGGCGAGAGCGTCATCGTTCCCTACCTGCCCGATCCTCTGGCCCAAGGTACGACGTTACGATTCTATGACAAAGACTGGAAACCGATCTGGTCCAACGAAATTCATGAGTTCTACGAAAGCACCGTATGGCCGGATCCTCAGTCGTTTCGTCTCAGAATCGCGGAGGGTGACGGGAAACCGCAGTGGGAGAAAGATGGTCCCAGAATTCTCACCGTCTATGTCCCCAAGGCTGATGTTCTCCATGTGCGTTATAGTTGTACAATCAAAGAAGACAAGCTCTCTCAACAGGCAATCTGGAAGATGGTGGAGGATCGCGACCCGTCGAATGTCAGCGCTCTCAAGAAATCTGCGCGTAACGGACTCCACTGGATGCTAACACCATTTCGTGAGATGACCATTGTTCATGCAGTACAGCAGCCTTTGCAGGAACCGAAATTTGACAAACTCGTGCCGATCAAAGAAATCGTCGGCGCGACGTATGCGCTCCTGCATGCCCGAATCATGAACGATGCCAAAAGCAGCGCCAGACTGGATGTGCGGGCATCATGGGATGAGCCGATTGACGACTTGCTCGCGAAAAAGTGGACGACGGTTCATGGTGAGGCGCATGTCTTCGACCTTCCAATCGGCGAAAAAGACAGCACGCTGACCGTCGGCGATCCTGAAACCAAGCCACAGAGCGAAGGAGGACAAGCAAGCGGTGAGGGTCAGGGTTTGGTTTTTCAGTCCATCGCAACAAAAACAAAACAGACAGGGAAGCAAAAAAGCGTCCTGATGGCTCCGTTCACGCTGCCCGGTGTCTGTGAAGCAAAGAAGCATGAATTCGGAGATACGAAATATCGGAAAGTGAAATATTCCGCGGTTGCCACGACCAGATTTCGTGAGTACTTCCTCGATCTGATCGATCCGGAACACTACGCAGAGATCATACAGCCTCCGAGCGCACAGAAAAACGTAAAGAAAATGACCCTCGGCGAGAAGGCGGTCGCTCAGGAAAAGACCCCGGCGATTCCGTTGACACGCGAAAGCTCGGTTGAAGTGAAGGTTCTGAACTCTGCACGGCCGGCGCTTCCAAAGATACTCTACGTTGTTCCTCTCTTCGAGTGGGAAAGGAAGGAAGACGATGACAACATTATCCGCCGAAGATGCGGCGGAGGATTCCGGGTCTATATGGACAGGCCGTGGTATTCGTCAGGTGATGAGGAATTGCTCGGTGTCGTGATCGCGAGAGATCATTCTATCATTTCAGCAGACGATCATCCGATGAAAATGTATATCACTCAGTGGGGGCTCGATCCGATCTGGAAGTCGGTCGGCAAACTGAAGACGGCCCCGACGCTGGGTGACTTTCCTTCTGCTGTCCGGAAGCAAACCGCTGTCACAATCGAGGAGCGGACCACGGACAAGGTTGATGTTGCCGGTTTTGATGTGATGTATGATGAAGAACGCAGACTCTGGTACTCGGACATCTTCGTCAATCCCGGGCAAACGTACTTCCCGTTCATTCGCCTCGGTCTGGTTCGCTATCAGCCAAATTCGATTGCAGGCTGTTTTGTGTCGCGCGTTGTTCTGACAGACTTCATCCAGGTCATCCCCGACCGCGTGGCAGCGGTGACCTACGAATCTCCCCAGAAGATTAAAGTGCAGGTAGCAGGTGTCTTCGGTCTGGCGAAGGACATCAACATCAACGATTTGGAGAAAACTCCCGCAGAACTTCTGAGCAGCGCATATATGACGGCAACACTGGAGCGTCATGCGGGTGATGGCGACCTCGGATGGCTCCCGACTACGCCGAAGCAGGCTCCAGTACCAGGTATTGTCGTGATAGATCCGGATGCCATGATGCCGGAAAAGGTGTACGGTACGAAGATGCTATGGTCGAAGGAATTCAACCTGACGGAGCCGCTGAAGAATCCGCACGGTCAGAACGGATTGCGAATCGTCATTAAAGAATACGAGAAGTACCAGGGTCAGAATAACCAGATTGTTCCGCGGCTGATCTATGCGGACGCGATTGAACTCTAGTCTTGTGTCATGAGGTTGTTGTGAAAAAGTTCGTTCTCCTTGCGGTATTCGTGTGCATTCTTCACGTGATTCCGTCGCACGGACAGACTCCGGGCGACTCAACGTCAAAGAACGCTGAAGGCGGTGGGATTGTTCAGCCTTCTCCGATCCAATTCAACGGCAGCACGCGATTGTGGGGTCAATCATCGAACCGGCAGGGATTATATCAGTCCATGCCCCCCTCCTTTCTTCGCTGGGACCTGAGTTCCATTTTGAGCGTCTACGGCATTCCGATTTCGATCAATGCTCTTGTGACCTCCGAGCAGAACTCCACAGATCAGAAGCTCAACTATTTCAGCATTGGATTGAGTCAGGCCGACCTTCAACAGCAGGTGAGGATGCGGATCGCGCAAAAGGTGAGCGAACTGCAGGAGCTTGCACAACAGAAAGTTCAACAAGGAATCGAAGCGCTGACCGATTCGCTCCGGGCATACAGCCCCGAAAAACTCAAGGACCTTGTTCAAATAGACAACATTGACAAACTACGCGAGCTGCAGAATCTGAAACCGAGTGATCTCGAACGAAGAATGCGTGAGCTTGTCGACATGGGGATCACGAATGTGTATTCCGGTATTGCATCGCTCTTTCCGACGCTTGCGGTCGGGACGACATTTCCCCAATACTCTTCACTCACACTTGGCGGGATTCCTGTGACCGGGGTCGATGTGGAGTTTACGCCTGGGCCGTTCTATATCGCCTTCACTACTGGTGCTGTCCTTGAAGCGACCCCCGGTCTTGGATCGCTGACATCTCTTTTGACGAAAAGCGCGTTCAACAGAAGAATTACAGCAGGACGTTTCGGCATCGGATCAAAGGATGACACGCATCTGTACTTCACCGGCGTCTTCGGAAGGGATGATGCAGAGTCGCTCATGCGGGATTCGATCGACCAGCGAATTACGCCAAAGGCGAACACTGTTCTGGGTTCGGAGGGAAAACTTCTCTTGTTCGATGACCGACTGAGTCTTCAGGGGGAAGGAGCGGTCTCTCTGATGACCGACGATGTGGAGGGAGCAGAATTGAGCGATTCGGGCATCCCCTCATGGATTCAGAAACTCTTCAAGCCGAATGTGACGAGTTCCTATGATTACGCTTTTTCTTTCCAAGGTGCCTTTGCACTGTCGGAGAAGGGAACGACACTCTCGGCTCTCGTCATGAGGGTGGGACCAGGGTTCACGTCGATGGGAGTTCCGTATCTTCGCAAAGACATCCTGCGGTACGAAGGAAAACTTGAACAGAAGCTTTTCGATCGCCAGGCCTCAGTTTCTGCCTACTACCGTCGCGACAAAGACAATCTAATACCCTGGAAACAAAGCCAAACAACCGTCAGCGCGTTGGGTCTCCAAATGGCCCTGAATTTCAGAAACCTCCCGTACCTTCGGTTCAACTATGCTCCGCTTTCTCAACAGAACCAATCGGTGACAGACAGCCTCAAGATCGAGAACAGCATCAGTATTCTCTCGGCAATGTCAGGTTACACATTTCGTACCGATGGAGGACTTGTCAGTTCGACGAACCTATCGTTCATCGCCCAGAGCGGAAAAACGGCGACCGCCGGCGGAGACTACAGCAACAACAATCTCATGATCAATCAATCGATTGGTTTTGATTTTCCACTTTCCTTCTCGGTCATGGGTGGATTGACAACCACGCGCATCGACACAATAACGACTCGATTAGTCAACGTTGATTTTTCCGGATCCTATACGGCTCTTGAGGTCTGGCAAAACTCCATTGGAGTGTCGTTCACCCGCGATGCGGTAAAGCGAACGAGTTTCTTCTTCAATTCATCAGTACCTCTGGGACAGATTGCAACACTCACGGCTGCGCTCGAGAAAACCGCATTCGATGATCCGGCCATCCCCGACAACAACTACAATGAAGTCGTCTTCCGTTTCATGCTCTCACGCAGTTGGTAGTGTCATTCCACTCCGTTGTGTCCTTCAGGTTTCCGCAAGAAACTTTTTAGAACTGCAGTGTCAATCTCAAAATGAGAACACGCTGTGAGAGCTAGCGTGGTCGGACTCATTTCAGATATCCTCTCTGAGTCAGTCATTGCGACACCGCGGCATCTGTTCAAACACTTGCACTTCCCAATAAGATAGAGTACTATGTAAGTCAAAGCAGAAAACTGCGTTTTCATTCCGAGGAGATTGAGATGATAGACCAGCCAAACACCGCGTACGGTGTGACCGGCGTAAAGAGGTACTATTCCATCGGTGACACCATTGCCCGGATGGGAGAACCCGCGGATGGTTGGTATATTCTGCTCACTGGCAAGATCGGCGTGTTTAAACGGGATTTCACTGTAGCTGAAATTGAGAAACGCGGAACTGTGTTTGGGGAACTCGGATGCATCCTTCACAGGCCGCGAACGGCGACTCTTCAAGCGCTGGAGCCGACATCGGTGTTGTTTGTGCAGATGGACATCGACGAGGTTGTCGAAAAACACCCTGAATTCGCAAAAAGAATTCTCGTGGATCTTGCCGATAGACTTACAAGAACCACTGAATCTTGGTGGTCGGTTGCAGCAGATCCCGTGGAAAAGTAGTCCTTTCTTCGAACGTACCCCCAACAATTCACGTACCCCCGGCCCACAATCTGGGCAACCCGCATTCGTATGGATACATCAGTCAAACAGTTTGACGACGAGTTGCAGGACCTTCTTCTTCACGCAGGCGCTGGTGCGACGTATCCTCCGAAGTGCTTCATTGCGATGAAAGCGGAAGTTCTCCACTATGAATCGCGCACTTCACTCACCGTGAAATTTCCTGTCCTCGAAGAAAGTCTCAACCCCCTGCGAACGATGCAGGGAGGATTCATCGTTGCCGCATTTGACAACGTGTTCGGCCCGCTGAGCTATGCTGCCGCTCGATGTCCTTGCGTCACCATGAACCTGAGCGCGCAATTCATTCGTCCCATTCTCCCCGGTGACGCACTGACCATCACTGCCAAAGTCGTTTCTCGGGGAAATCAAATACTGTACATGACTGCCGAAGCGTTCAACGGAAAAAACAAACTGATTGCGACCGGTAGCGCGAATGCCATGATGCTAAGATCTGAGCCAAAGGCATCAACGTAATGGGGTCGCGATGACCTTTGACGACAAACGGGCCGTGTTGGTGGCATCGACAACCGCCGCGTTTCTGACGCCACTCATGGCATCCTCTGTCAATGTCGCACTCCCATCGATTGGCCGGGAGTTTGCAATGGACGCCCTCTCGGTCAGCTGGGTGGCAACCTCCGCCGTTCTCGCTGCGGCAATGTTTCTTGTTCCCTTCGGAAGACTCGCCGACATCTACGGTCGAAAGAAAATTTTCAACTACGGCGTCATTGTTTTTACGGTCTTCTCATTATTCAGCGGGATAGCCCCGACTGGGGCTACCTTGATTGCGTCGCGCGCAATGCAGGGAATGGGCGCAGCAATGATCTTTGGCACGAGCGTTGCGATCCTGTCATCAGCCTACCAACCTGCCGAGCGTGGACGTGTGCTGGGCATCAATATTGCCGCAACCTATACCGGACTTTCTCTTGGGCCGTTCATCGGGGGCTTTCTCACTCAACACTTCGGTTGGAGGAGCATCTTCTTCGTCAATGCGGTTCTTGGCCTTCTCATCATTGTGCTGGTCATGTGGCGTCTAAAAAGCGAATGGGTGGAAGCGCATGGCGAAAAGTTTGATGTCCCGGGCTCGCTGCTGTATATGGCATCATTAACAGCTCTGATGATCGGCTTTTCGAAGCTTCCTGGGAGCATAGGAGCGTTGGGAGTCGGGGCGGGTCTTGCTGGTCTTTTTGGATTTGTGTTGTGGGAAAAAAAGACATCGAAACCACTCCTTGATATCAGACTCTTCGCCCGCAATCCGGTCTTCACCTTTTCGAATATTGCAGCTCTCATAAACTACTCCGCCACTTCGGCAGTGACGTTTCTGGTGAGTTTTTACCTGCAATACATCAAAGCCCTCAGTCCGCAGACAGCAGGTCTGATTCTGGTTGCACAACCCATCATGATGGCGCTCTTTTCTCCGCTGGCAGGCCGCCTCTCTGATTCCGTGGAGCCGCGGGTTGTAGCATCGATCGGCATGTCTATTATTACCGTGGGATTGGGATTACTTGCAATGGTAGGGAAGGAGACGTCCACGGTGCTCGTTACAGTGTATCTGCTTCTGTTGGGGTTTGGATTCGCGTTGTTCTCCTCTCCGAATACGAACGCCATCATGAGCTCTGTGGAGAAGAAACTCTACGGCGTCGCATCAGCGACGTTTGGTACGATGCGGCTCACTGGACAAATGATGAGTATGGGAATCGTGATGCTCATTTTCGCTGTGATTATTGGCAATGTTCAGATTACGCCTGAGTACTATCCGCTATTCCTGCAAAGCATGCAGATCGCGTTTATCGTCTTCGCCATCTTGTGTGTGCTCGGTGTGTTTGCGTCGCTCGCAAGGGGAACAGTACGCAATACCGAGAACTCCGCGAGATCGTGAAGAGAAAGTAACAAGCAAAGTCCTCCCGAAGCCGCTCAAAACAGAGAACCAGCCCTAGCAGGAAGAAAACCAAAGAAAACACTATTTTCTCCCCACAGCTTTTCCTTGTTTTGAGAAACAAAAATCTCTTTCTTTCGTCTATCCACGTCAACTTCTTGTGCCCGTAGGATTGCCATCGCCGTATTGGCATCGTTCGTCTCATCACCCCCTAGGGAGACCCTATGAGAAAACTGCTCGAATCCTGCATCGTGCTGTTCCTTTTCGTCATTCTCGCAACTCCGGCGTTTGGCCAGGGAATTCCGTCGAAGTATCATTCGTTCGACGAAATGACCAAAGCCATCAAGGACCTCGCGTCGACATACAGTGACATTGTCCGAACGGAATCGATTGGAAAAACCATGAAGGGTCGCGACATATGGTTGATGACGATTCACAAAGGTGATCCCGACCTGGTCCATGCGATGCTCGTGGTTGGCGGTACTGAGGCAACGCAGATTGCCGGAAGCGAAATGGCGCTCCGCTTCGTCGAGCATCTGGCTAAGGCCTACGGCAAGGTTGACAGCGTCACAAAGCTTCTCCAAACCATGACGGTGTATGTAGTCCCGCGTGTAAGTCCAGATGCAACGGAAGCGTACTTCGAGAAGCCGGTCTGGGAACGCGCAACGAACTATCGCCCGACGGACGATGACCATGATGGCTTGGTGGACGAAGACAACGTCGAAGATCTCAATAATGACGGTGTCATCACGATAATGCGCATCAAAGACCCACGCGGCGAATGGATGGTACATCCCGAGGACTCTCGGCTGATGAAGAAAGCCGACGCGGCAAAAGGTGAGCGTGGTTCGTACCTCGTCTATGCAGAGGGAATCGACAACGACAAAGATGAGCAATGGAACGAAGATGCAGCGGGTGGGGTGGATTTCAATCACAATTTCCCTTTTAACTACCAATTCTTCTCGGCGAATGCTGGCTTGCACCAGGTATCCGAGAAAGAAACGCGTGCCATTGCGGACTTGATATTCTCGAAGCAAAATATCGGCGTTGTTTTCTCGTTCTCATCCAACGACAACCTGACGACTCCATGGCGAAGCGAACCAAGACGCGCTGCTTCCACAACTGAAACGCCATCAGCGCCACCAACAGGAGGCAGAGGAGGAGGTGGTGGTGGGTCCAGCTTCATGAGGTCGTCCACGATGGATGAAGTGGCGAGAGGGCCGGTGACCTCTGTGCTGGAAGAAGATCAACCGTACTATGAGAACATGAGTAAACAGTTTTTGGACATCACGAAGCTCTCGGGTGCGCCTGAGACCAAGAAAGGTGTAGGGGCATTCTCCGAGTGGGTTTACTATCACACTGGTCGTTGGTCATTTTCTGTGCGTCCCTGGTGGGCAATGGACCGTGCACCGAGACGTGATACGGCGGCAGGGGATGCGGCACGTCGCATGCGTCCCTCCATGGGTGGACGCACACCGCAAAGTACGCCTGAACAACAACCGGATGAATACACAGATCAACTCAAAGCACTCAAATGGTATGATGCGGGCGGATACAAGGACATTGCAGTCCCATGGACAAAGACCAAGCACCCTGATTTTCCGGATCGCGAGATTGAAATTGGAGGGCCAAAGCCGCACGTCCTGACCAATCCACCAGCCGATAGTCTAAACACGTTCGCCCAACCGTACATGAAGTTCTTGACCTATCTTGCCGCTCAACTTCCCACAATATCACTGGGCAACATCAAAGTGGATAAGGTGAACGACAACGTTTTCCGTCTGACGCTCGATGTGGTGAACAGCGGATACTTCCCGACGAACAGCAGTCTGGGTGCTCGGGTGCGATGGCCGAGGAATGTCTATTTGACCCTGAGCCTCGCGAAAGATCAATCGCTAGCGAGCGGCAAAGCAAAGCAACCGTTGAGTCCAATCAAAGGGAATGGCAACTATCAAACGATGAGCTGGCTTATCGTCGGGCGCGCCGGTTCTGCCGTATCGGTGACGGCGGAAAGTCCGATTGCGGGGAAGGCAACGGAAACGATTACCTTGCGAGAAGGAGGCCGGCAATGAAATCTCTGACGATGACCCGATTGTCCATAGTCGTGTTTGTGCTGACCGCCGTTGTGCTCCTTGCTCTTCCGGTGTCCGCACAGGAAAAGAAAGAAATGACCACAAGCGCGCTGAAAGCAATGGGAGCGCCTAACAATCCTAAAGTCGAAGTTGCCTGGAACCGCTACTATGACAGCGAAGAACTTGCGCAAATCATGCATCGCATTGAGAAGGCTTATCCAAAGCTGGCCAAGGTGAGCAGTATTGGCAAGTCGTACAAGGGAAAAGAGATGTGGCTCATCACGGTCTCAAACTTTGAGAATGGCGATCCGGATAAGAAGCCGGCGATGTATGTCGACGGGAATATTCATTCCAATGAAATTCAGGGATCGGAGGTTGCACTGTACACTGCGTGGTATGTCACAGAGATGTACAGCTCCAACGAGTGGATTCATAAGCTCCTCGATGAGAAGACACTCTATATTATCCCGACCATCAACCCCGATGCCCGTGATCATTTTATACACGAGCCGAATACGGCAAGCTCACCACGAAGCGGCCTCGTTCCACGGGACGACGACGGCGATGGACGTGCCGATGAGGATACATTCGATGACCTCGATGGCGATGGCAACATCACGCAAATGCGGATCAAAGATCACAACGGCCGGTGGGTGGCCGACCCGGATGATCCGCGCATGATGGCTCAGGCCAAGCCTGATCAGCGAGGGGAATTTACGCTCTTGGGAAACGAAGGAATCGACAATGACGGCGACGGACTTGTCAACGAAGACGGGCCGGGTTCCTACGATCCCAACCGTGACTGGGCGTGGAACTGGGCTCCGCGGTATATTCAAGGTGGAGCTGACCATTATCCATTCACGTTTCCCGAAAACCGTTCGGTTGCCGAATTCGTTCTGGCGCACCAGAATATTGCTGCTGCACAGTCGTTCCATAATAACGGCGGAATGATTTTGCGCGGTCCGGGAACGCAAAGTGACCTGCGGACGTACAGCCCGCAAGACCTCCAAACGTACGATTTCCTTGGCAAGCTCGGTGAAGAACAGCTTCCCGGCTATCGATACATTGTTATCTACAAAGACCTCTATACAGTGTATGGAGGAGAGATCGACTGGTTGTATGGGGCGCGCGGAATCACCACATTCTCCAACGAACTCTGGACAAATTTTGACTACTTTCGCCGGCAAAAAGCGGGCGAGGATGAAAACCCAAGGGACAGAAGTCAGCTCTACAGGTTTGACAAACTCCTCCTGTTCGAAGAAGGGATCGTCCCCTGGAAGAAATTCAACCACCCGCAATTCGGCGAAATTGAAATCGGCGGGTTCAAGAAAGCATGGACTCGCACCGCTCCCTCCTTCATGATCGAAGACATGCTGCATCGTAATATGGCCTTTACCCTGTTCGATCTGTATCATACACCGAAAGTGCAGATCGACAGTGTCTATACGAAATCACTCTCCGGGGGTCTCACCGAGGTTTCCGCTGTCGTGAAAAACACCAGGGTGATTCCGACACACACCTACCAGGACAGCAGGAACAAGATCACCCGTCCGGACTGGCTGACCCTTGAAGGCGGCAAGGTTGTCTCGGGTTCCATTCTGCAAAATCGGTTCTTCGGCATTGCCCAAGAGCAGAAGCGCCACCCGGAGCGTATTGACGTGGAGAACATTCCCGGTATGGGGGCTGTGTATGTGCGGTGGATTGTCCAGGGAAAAGGACCATTCACGATCACTGTGGACTCCGAAAAAGGTGGCAGGGATTCTGAGAAGGTGCGATAGGAGACACTCAGCCATGGTCTGAACCATAGGAGCAACTCTTCATGCACAGTGTGATCACTATTCATCAGGAGACATCATGAAACAGAAATTTCTTGTTCGATACCTGGCCCTCTCGTTCTTCATTGTTGTGTTTTCCGTCTTCTTACCGGCGCAACAGAAGAAAAGGTTGACGTTTGACCAGATCAACCGCGGCGCAGATCCACAGCTGTTCGTGCCGTTGCCCAATATCAACAGCTGGGAAGACGATTCACATTACCTGGAAATGAGGCGGAAAGAGGGTGAGCCGAGACCTATATGGTCCTCTGTCGATGCAAAGTGGTACTCTGTCGATGCAAAATCGGGGAAGGAGAAGGAAGTTCCCGCAAAGACGCCTGATCTGAGCGAGTTCAAAGACCTGGTGGGAGCCGACATCAACGTGAATTTTCCGGCTGCTGCCAACCAAGGCCGAACACGATTGATCTATGCGAAAGAGAGTGACCTCTATTTCCTGAACACCGAGAAGAAAGAGTTCAAACGCTTGACGGAATCAAAGGCCGAAGAAAAGAATCCGACAGTTTCGCCTGATGGCAATTACGTCGCTTTCACCCGTGAAAACAATCTCTTTGCGATTGACCTCAACAAAGGGAAAGAGATACAGTTCACGAACGATGGTTCCAAGGTCGTTTACAATGGCTATGCATCCTGGGTGTATATGGAAGAGATCCTCGGCCGGGCCACACGCTACAAGGCGTTCTGGTGGTCTCCGGACAGCAAGATGCTCGCATTCATGCGCTTCGATGATTCGAAGGTTCCGGTGTTTCCGCTCTACAATTCTGAAGGAGCTCATGGCTTCCTCGAGCAAACTCCATATCCGAAACCGGGTGATCCCAATCCGGAAGTGCGCATTGGCATTGTTCCGCCTGCAGGTGGAGATGTTGTCTGGGCGGACTTCAATGAGAAAGATGATCAATACTTCGGCACGCCCCTTTGGACACCCGACAGCAAAGAACTGTGGATTCAATGGCTGAATCGCGGGCAGGACGACTACAAGATCTATAGCACAGATCCGCGAACGGGGAAGAAGCGGCTGGTGTATGCCGAGCAACAACCGTCATGGATTGATCTTGATCTGGATGGACGCATTGATTTCCTGAAAAACAACAAAGGGTGCATCATCAAGAGTGACAGAGATGGATGGATGCATCTCTATTACTACGGGATGGACGGAAAGATGAAGAACCGGCTTACGGAAGGAAAGTGGCAGGTCAGCAACATTCTTCTGATTGACGAAGAAGACGGTGTAGTCTTCTTCACCGGGAAGAAAGAAGCTTCGACAAGGACCGACCTCTACAGGGTTAAACTCAACGGAAAGGATCTGACACGCCTGACGTTCGGTGATTTCACTCACAACGTCAACCTTTCGCCCAAAGGAAGTTACTTCATTACGTCGTATTCGAATGTCTCAAGCCCGACGAAGATGGCTGTCTGCAATGAAAAAGGAAAGATCCTCCGGGAACTGGGAGACATCCGCGGGAAGGAATTTGACAATTACGAGTTGGCGAAGACAGAGCTTGTCTACATCGGAACACCCGATGGATACAAACTTCCTGCGACGATTGTCCTGCCGCTCGATCTTGATCCAAACAAGAAATATCCGGTGCTCATCAGCATTTATGGCGGCCCGAATATGGGCACGGTCTCCGACGGCTGGAGGGGCATCGGCGGTCAATGGTGGGCGGCGGAAGGAATGATCACTGTCTCGGTGGATCATCGCGGCTCGGGTCATTTCGGTAAAGAGGGTGTGGCGCTCATGCACCGCAATCTAGGGAAATGGGAAATGAACGACTACATCGAATGCGCAAAATGGCTTCGAACGAAACCGTACGTGGATGCGAAAAAGATCGCCATCACCGGCGGCAGCTACGGTGGCTATGTGACTGCGATGGCTCTTACCGCAGGGGCGGACTATTTCACTCACGGTATCGCATCTTCTTCGCCAACAGACTGGCGCCTTTATGACACGCACTACACAGAGCGCTATATGGATACGCCGGCAGAAAATCCTGATGGCTACAAGGCTGGCTCTGTTATGACGCATGCGGACAAACTTAAGGGAGTGCTGCGTATCGTTCATGGGACAATGGATGACAATGTCCACATGCAGAACAGTATTCAGCTTGTCGACAAGCTGGAAGATCTCGGCAAACATTTTGAGTTTATCGTCTACCCGGGTGGCAGACACGGCTGGGGAGGAGCGAAAGGAGTACATTCTCGAGTGGAGACAGCCCGATTCTACTATCAGTATTTGCTGGAGAAACCGTTCCCTGAGGAACAGTATGCGAAGTTGTATCAGGTGGGCTCGGGTCGACCCGGTGGTGGGCGCCCGCGATAGCGCTTACTAAGTCACAATGCGAAAGCCGCGGGGTTTGCCTTCTTGAATCCTGCGGCTTTCTTCTGTAGGTTTATATCATTGCCCCGTGTCCCGGGGGAACAGTAACTCTGCGCCGGATGTTCAGCAAGATATCATGCCATTGACCAACATCGAT
>Ga0315275_10004495_pt1 | contig 13032 bp, 10 predicted proteins | sample YL17G03_0_MG_FD_205557 | JGI IMG/M metagenome (GOLD analysis project Ga0315275, IMG submission 205557) | Sediment microbial communities from Yellowstone Lake, YNP, Wyoming, USA - YL17G03_0 | ecosystem: Environmental > Aquatic > Freshwater > Lake > Sediment | place: USA: Wyoming | collected... | reverse complement strand
CAGGATTGGCGTTCCAAGCGGTGCTATTCCAACCGGGGAGATAATCGTGCACAAGTTAACGAAGTTTGTTGCGTCTAAGGACTGAATGGTTAATAACGGAGTCACACTTGCTGTCGCTCCCAAGGAAGGAGCTAAATTATTGCGATCCAAAGCAATGGTGGTTACTCCAGTTGGTTGAAGTCCATTTAAGACCATCATCAATGCCTGATTACGGGTTGGCGCTTTGGTCAGTACACTGCCTGAAGCTATGATCGGTTCAAACCAGGGCAGAAGTCCAGGTATCGACCCTGGAATATCGGGAGGATAAGCCTTACTGGCTTGCCTGACAGCCAGGTACATTGCCTGGCAGGCAAGCGCTTGCTCGGTTGCTAATTCATCGGTTGAAATTGGTAGGCTGGTGGGATATAACGCTTTATTATATATATAGTCGCGCACGTATTTATCAGAGACATCAACCGGTATCCAGCGCATAATGTCGCCCAAGGAACACAGATTGAGAATCTCCGGTAGGTTCTCTCCTAAACCAAGCCCGGGGTAGATGCTTAATATTAAGTCTCCAGAAAATGCCGAAGCCACAGTCGTCGCAGAGGCACCAACATCGATCCCCAATACACCTTTATGGGTGTGGGTATATTCCTTGCTGATATAGCGAATGGTTCTTCCGAAAGCAGTGGCAGCTGGGATTAAATGATTACCAGTCCATAAATCCACTTCCTGGATACCGCGGATCTGGCGGGAGCGAATCAGTCGAAAGATTTGAGCCAGGGCTGGCTGGGAGGGCGTTAGCTGTTCGCTCTCATAGGATGGGCGTACATTCGGAGCAATGTGTAAATTTGCCAGAGTGCCTATCGACGCCTGTACTTCTTTAACCAGAGCGGAATTACCCGCATAGAGTACTTCCGGTCGCTGTTCTTTGGGAATCAAGTAACAAGCCAGACCTACCGCCTCGAGCAGGTCTATTACCGATTTCGTTGCACCACCTTCAATTCCTCCCGCCACGACGATCAAATCTGGTTGTATCTGTAGGATGGTATCCAACCGGGCAACGATTCCTAGCCGATCATTCAAGCTCATTGTTTCCACTACGCGGGCGTATGTGGTGGAAGCTAGATTTTTTGCACTCTCTGTCGAAAGGTCCTCCAATAAGCCAATTGCCACTACTTTGATGGGAGGCCCGACAGATACAGTCGCCACACATGCATCCACTCCGGATCCGTTGGGTTGGGAGGGGATGACAAGCTGCCCTTCAGCATTAAATAACACCCGACCAGTAATATCGTGCAACTGGTCTAATGCCGCCTTCACGCCCACGCTGACGTCATTACTGGGAGCGCCCATCGTCGTCGGCACGCTACCTTGCCCCAAAAAGCGATAACGTCCCTCAACAACATCGAAAAGGATAACGCGCGTGGAAACAGTTCCGATTTCTATTGCAAGGACCGAGTCAGCATCAATGAGTGAAGTTGGCATGTCGGTATACTATTAGATAAAACGAAGAATGATATCCCAAAGAAAACGGATTCGATCAATCAGCGCGGAGAGGGCGGCGATATATACACCCGTAAACAAGACGCCCAGCGTGACCACGATGAAACCCTGACCGACGGTAGATAAATAATCCAGAAATACCGAGTGTTGAACTGGCACACCCTCCTCTTGAGGCTTTATTCCAAATTGGAAGTACAAGAGTGTGGTTACGGTTCCCACCAAGACAATCAACCCATTGATGAACCACCCAACCAAATTATTTAACTCCGCTGGGGCTGATTGGTTATTAAGTAAATTAATCGATGCTCCCACCTGTGGGAATAATGTCCCGCGAACAGCGCCTACAACCACGGTTGCCGCCCCAACCCCGGTCAGAAAAGCCAGTACTGGCGTTCCCCAGCGCGATAGGCGCGGTGATAGCTTGGTCATCATCCAGATTCCCAATATGACCGCAGGTGCCACATGGATTGCATAAGGAAGCAGACCATCTAGTTCACCCGTGGTAAATATCTGGAGTACCGGTACAAGAACCTGATACCAGAGCACGTTATAAAGAATCAAGACTGCCGCATAGCCCGAAGCTACACCGATAAAAATATGGATCGCCAGCCGGAACAGGGCATTATCACCGATGATATAGCTGAGTACCATAATCGTCAGAAGGAAGCCGATGCTAGCTCCAATTGGGTCTGCCAGCTGGGTGATTCGCTCCAACATGGTTGCTCCTAGTTTTCCTTCTTCTTACCAGATGCAAGCATCTTTAATACTACGCCGGCAATACTGCCAACGAGAATGATCAAAATAGAAATTGTTACACCCATGCTATACGCATCCCAAACACCATTTTGCTGGATGTTGCCGACCGTGCGACCATAAGCCACGCCACCTGCGAGACCAGCAATCATACCCTGAACTTGAGAAGGCATAGCCTTATAATATGGAAGAATCAACGGTTCAGCCTGGGAGCTTGTCACGATTAAAAGCGGTGTGTCCGCCGCCTGCAGCTGCGGACCTACCTGTTCTATCCAGGTACGGGCTGTGTCAGGGTCATTCGTCAGTACGATCACAGCACTGAAGTCTTCAATGCTCGAGATTGAATTTAATGGAACCCCTGCCCATACATTGTCACCATTCAATGAATAAGGTAATAAACTCCTTGGGGAGGTAGCCAAGCCTACCAAACCCATCGTACCACCTGGAATATATCCAAGATTGGCATAGTTTGAATATAACCCGTTGTTTCCAACCAAGCTTGAGTAGACATCCTTGATAGTACTCTCCGCCAATGCAGGACCTGATGGAGTCGTCGCGACCAATGTCAGATATGTACTTTTGTTCATTAACTGGGTGATCATATTGGTTATTGCGATATTCATTTCCCCCGAAAAACCAGCCTCATAATCAAAAGCAATCATCACAGGCGCTCCTGAAGGTAACAACTGGATCTGCTGTGTAAAATCTACCAACCCAGGAATATTCCCGGGCTGTGGGGGTGAGGCATTCTGGCTCCCAGAGATGATCATCCAGACCATGGGCAGCAATAATGAGAGTGCAACGATCATGCGAAAGATATTTCGAGAAGTAATAATAGGTTGGGATGGTAATGGCTTTGGCTTCTCTTCCTCAGCCAGCAATTCTTCCATCATCTCCACACGAGCTCGTTGTTCATCGGTAACCCGCAGTTTTATGGAGTAAGTGAGCGGTTTTCGCGCCCGTAAGGCGGATGGGTGAGCTGATATTACTCCACGTAAGCCCACCAAAGGTCCTGCCGTGACGATATCTGCACCTGATACATCCTCAACCGGTCCAGTAGGTGAAACCGCATCTGTGGGTCGGAGGGCTTCTAACCAGCTAGGGAGCTCCGCTGGTGCGATCGAGGTTTCCAATCCCATAGAGCTCGGTGGGGTTTCTTCAGAACCTGTCTTTGTTAACCAGTCTGGTGGTGCCGATTGATCTTGATCTTTCTCCTCAGGTGTTTCATCGGCTGGCGGTTGCCTTTGCTCCGGTTGACCTGCAGGAATTATTCCTTCCATTTTTATTGTAGAAGATGCTTCCAGGTTGGTTAACCACTCTGGTTTTTTGGGGGGTAAGGATGGTGAAGGTTGTTCTTCTTCAGTCGATCCCCCAGCTACAGCCTCAGCGCTCTCCTGAGAATCTTCCCGGGCTTGTTCTTCCAGTGGCTCTTCCAGTGAGACTGTTTGCGTCGCCTCATCCACACCAGTTTCAGCAAGCAAGCTTGCCAGCCAGTCATCATCGATTGTAGTATCCCGCATGGCCGGAGGGGTCGATGGTGGGTTTAATAAAGCATCAAGCTGTTCCGAAAGCTGATCAGGAGTTGGTTCTTCAGGCTTAACCTCTGATGCCCCAAGCTCTGACTTGTCCAGAAAACTGGCTTCGGTTTCTTTTAACCAATCAGGAATGGACTGTTCCAGATTTGAAGAGGCTCCAGTTCCTGCAGCCTGATTTTCTGCTTGGCCCGTCTTGCTCGAGGACGAAACCGATTTATTTAATTCGTCCTCCTCATGTGGAGGAGCGATAAATCCCCCAGTTTTTAAAGGCGCTTGGCAATACTTGCACTCATCCAGTTCGGGAGGATTGGGCTTACCGCATAATGGACAGATAATATCGGTCATGCTCTATCCACCATATGGGCGATCAACACCGATGAGAATACGCAGACCAGTGGCTACTGTTCCCAATGCTACGCCCAGCAAAAGCCCTCGCGCCCCCGCAACCGCGGGCACTTGAGCCAGCCAACCCCGCACTACGTTTAGTGGGGTAATCTCGCCAAAGAAGAAAAGCGGAACTGAACCCAATAAAACCACCAAGACGGTCACCAAGAATAAAATGGTGTTCCATTTAGGCCGGCGAGAGAGTAAACGTGCCCCGGCATACACCAGAATAACCGCCAAGACTGCCAGCAAACTGATCTCGACAGGCACCTGAAAAGTGTTAAATACCCATAAAGACCATGACCCGGTTGGACCACTGATGCTGACGATAATCATTGTGAGGATCAAAGATATCAGCAAAACGATACTATAGACGCTGCCAGGTTCTTCACTACCGGCCTTTTTCCAATGCACCATCACCAGGTTAAAAATCCCCAATAACAAGGCAAAAGCAGCCAGGATAATTGCCCATCCGATTAGAATGGATTGAATACCACGTACAGCAGGGAAAAAATACCCTAATAAAACTAATACCCCAGAGGCAATGGCAATAATTGCATTGGTAATAGGTAGAATTTTCTTCACGACAAGATTCCCAAGAGCTTAAGGATCGCCCCGATCACGATGGCAACCACCAATACCCATCTTAAGATGTCTTGCATGCGTAAGCTGGCTGTATGCGCCGTACCCGCTCCAAGATATGCACCTGCCGCATATAGCTCCTCACCGAGTAATGCCTCGTCCGTTGTAGCATAAAGAACAGCTTGAGCAGGGATGCTGTCACTACCAGCCACGGTCAGAGACCGACTGCGCTCACCTGCTTCGGTAAGCAAAGCTACCTCGGTTCCAAAATGACCAGCCAGGATATTGGCGGAGACGTGCTCATCATGGATGGCAGGCATGGCTCCGGCAGCATATGCCAAGGGGGTAAGACCAGTCAGGCGGGCATTTGTAGGATCATAACGCTGCTCAGTCGCCAGGCTGCGGTAAGTACTTTGCAAGGTGTCCTGACTGAGGATGGTGACCACCCCATCGCCTGATGTTGTTACTGGAGGCCGATCACTATTTGAAGCCGCCCGTGCACAACGGTCTAGGATGGTCAGGCCGATAAATGCAGCTCCACCCTGTAAATCATTGATATTTCCACGACCAAGCGAGATATGAAGTCGTTTACCGGCTTCCACAGCAAGATCGACCTCGCGGCGAAAGTGGCTGAATGCCTGGATGCTACGCAGGTTGAGTTTTTCCCGAGTACGATCGGAGAAGATGAAGGATAAAATCAGACCCAGACATAATAAGATGAATAATAAGCCCAGGTAACTGTTTATCAAACTAAGCACCTGTTCCACTGGTGGGCGCCTCCCTTAAGAAGGATACAAATTCCCGCCGATCAGCAGGGTTTTCGAGTACCTGAGCAAATGCACGAAGTGAACGAGAAGATACCGCTCCTGAAAGCATGGGCTGGCTGAGGTATAGTATCTGTGCAAACAACACACTCAGGGAGCCAGCCGTCTCAAGGAAAGAAGCCACTCCCTCAATTATTCCCCAACGCTGCAAAGTGCGCGCCCAACTAATCCAGATATGCTGGTTCTCATCCATGGTTAAAGTATAGCACAAAATATCCATGCAATTTTACAAAGAAACCCATAACTGCCAAATAAAATGGAAATATGACAGGGGACAGGTGTTTTTTATGCCATATATAACTGTCTCTTTCACTCCGGTACGGCTAAACTAGTAAGTTGGTCTATTGGTTCTTTCTTGATATCCAGCGCGTTCTGCGTATACCAAATATGGAGCATTGTTAATGAAAAAACAAACTGCAAATATCGATGGCAACGAAGCCACTGCCTATGTTGCCCACAAGACAAGCGAGGTGATTGCGATCTATCCGATCACCCCGTCATCTACGATGGGAGAGTTCGCCGATGAGTGGTCTGCCAAAAAGCGCCCGAACCTTTGGGGAACGATTCCTTTAGTGATCGAAATGCAATCCGAGGGCGGCGCAGCGGGCGCCATACACGGAGCACTGCAAGCCGGCGCCCTCAGCACCACCTTCACCGCCTCACAGGGATTATTGCTCATGATCCCCAATATGTATAAGATTGCTGGCGAGCTGACCGCGACTGTATTTCACGTCTCGGCGCGCTCCCTGGCAGTACATGCCCTCTCGATCTTCGGTGATCATTCGGATGTGATGGCAACCCGTTCCACGGGCTTCGCCATGCTGGCTTCCTGCTCGGTGCAGGAAGCCCATGACTTCGCCCTGATTGCTCAGGCTGCCACGTTGGAAGCTCGGGTACCCTTCCTGCATTTCTTCGATGGCTTCCGCACCTCCGCTGAGGTTAATAAAATTGAGATGCTCAGCGATGATGAAATTCGCGGAATGATCTCTGACGAGCTGGTGCAGGCACACCGGGCACGCGCCCTTTCACCTGATCATCCTCACATTCGCGGCACAGCTCAGAACCCCGATGTATATTTCCAGGGTCGTGAGGCGGTCAACCCCTTCTACTCTGCATGCCCGGGAATCGTGCAAAAAGCCATGGACAAGTTTGCCTCCACGGTCGGGCGGAATTATAACCTTTTCGATTATGTTGGCGCACCCGATGCTGAACGGGTTATTATCATGATGGGCTCTGGCGCTGAAACTGCCGGTGAAACCGCCCTGTACTTGAACGAGCACGGCGAGAAAGTCGCAGTAATCAAAGTGCGCCTGTATCGCCCGTTCTCAAACGAACACCTGCTCAGCACCCTTCCCAATACCGTCAAAACAGTGGCAGTCCTAGACCGGACGAAGGAACCCGGCGCAGCTGGCGAGCCGCTCTACATGGATGTGGTCAATGCCATCTTCGAAGGTGGCCGGCAGATTAAAGTTGTCGGTGGGCGTTACGGCTTATCATCCAAGGAATTTACACCAGCGATGGTCAAGAGTGTCTTTGATGAGATGCTTAAACCCCAGCCAAAAAACCACTTCACCATGGGCATCAATGATGATGTTTCGCATACCAGCCTGGAATATAACCCCAACTTCGATATTGAGTCTCCCTTAACCACCCGCTGTGTGTTCTGGGGATTGGGAGCGGATGGTACGGTGGGCGCCAATAAAAACTCGATCAAGATCATCGGTGAGGAAACCGACAATTACGCCCAGGGATACTTCGTATATGACTCAAAGAAATCGGGCGGTAACACCATCTCGCACCTGCGCTTCGGTCCGAAGCCCATCCGCGCCCCATACTTGATCACTCATGCTCAATTTGTTGCCTGCCACCAATTCAACTTCCTCGAGCGCTTCGACGTGCTCAGGTTCGCCATGCAGGGAGGTGTCTTCCTGTTAAACAGCCTCTACGGACCCGATGAGGTATGGGATTATCTGCCGCGTGAGGCACAGGAAGTCATTCTGAAGAAAAAACTGCGCTTCTTTGTTATCAACGCTTACGAAGTCGCCAAGGATACCGGCATGGGTGTGCGCATCAACACCATCATGCAGACCTGTTTCTTCGCCATCAGTGGTGTGTTGCCGCGTGATGAAGCTATTACCGAGATCAAGAAAAGCATCAAAAAGACCTATTGGAAACGCGGTGAGGCAGTGATAAACCAGAACTTTGAAGCGGTCGACCAGACCCTGGCGAACCTGAATGAAGTAAAGGTTCCTGGAGCGGTCACGAGCACCATCACCCGCCGTCCGCATGTCCCCGAAAAAGCCCCCGCGTTCGTCAAGGACGTGTTGGGCAAGATCATCGGGCTGGAGGGCGATGAGCTGCCCGTGAGTGCATTCCCCGTGGATGGCACGTATCCCCTCGGAACAACCCAATGGGAAAAGCGCAATATCTCGCTGGAGGTGCCTGAATGGGTGCCTGACCTGTGCATCCAGTGCGGCAAATGTGTTTTTGTCTGCCCACATGCGGTCATCCGTGCAAAAATCTATGAACCACAATACCTCGACAAAGCTCCTGCCACATTCAAGTCGATGGATGCCAAGTTCAAGGAATTCCCCAATACCAAATATACTATCCAGGTGTCTCCTGAGGACTGTACGGGGTGTGCTCTGTGTATTGAAACCTGCCCAGCCAAAGACAAAACCCAGGTTGGGCGAAAAGCCCTCAATCTGGTCGAGCAGTTGCCCATCCTCGAGCAGGAGCGCAAAAATTGGGAGTTCTTCCAGACGCTACCCATCGTTGACCGTTCACAGATCAACCTGCGTACACTGAAGAATACCCAGCTCCTGGAACCCTTATTTGAGTTTTCTCTGGCATGCACTGGTTGTGGTGAAACACCTTATGTCAAGCTGCTCACCCAGTTATTTGGTGACCGCTTGATGGTTGCCAACGCCACTGGATGCTCCTCAATTTACGGTGGTAACCTTCCCACCACACCGTGGACTGTCAATCAAGATGGTCGCGGTCCATCCTGGTCAAACTCACTTTTCGAAGATAACGCTGAATTTGGTCTCGGCTTCCGCCTGACCTTGGACAAACAGAATGAATATGCCTGCGAGCTGCTGCCACAACTCGCCAACCTGGTCGGCGAGCCACTGGTGACTGGTCTACTCAGCGCTGATCAGACCACCGAAGCTGGCATCAAAGAGCAGCGCGAACGCGTTGCGCTGCTCAAAGCACGCTTGCAAGGGGTGAATGATCCCAGGGCACGCGACATGCTCAGCCTGGCAGATTTGCTGGTGCGCAAGAGCGTATGGATCGTGGGCGGTGATGGCTGGGCTTATGACATCGGTTATGGTGGTTTGGACCACGTGCTGGCAATGGGACGCAAAGTCAATATGCTGGTGCTGGACACGGAAGTTTACTCCAATACGGGTGGGCAGTCATCCAAGTCTACCCCACGCGCGGCAGTGGCTAAATTCGCTGCCAACGGCAAGGGTATGCCCAAGAAGGATCTGGGGTTGATTGCCATGTCATACGGGTATGTATATGTCGCCCGCGTGGCGATGGGTGCCAGCGACCAGCAGACCCTGAATGCCTTCCTCGAAGCCGATGCCCATGAGGGTCCATCCCTGATCATCGCTTACAGTCACTGCATCAACCATGGGATCGATATGCGCAAGGGATTGGAACAGCAAAAGCTGGCCGTCCAATCTGGCTACTGGCCACTTTACCGCTATAACCCGAAGCTGGTTGAAGAGGGCAAGAACCCGCTGACCATCGACTCTAAAGACCCATCCATCCCATTAGAGCAATATGTATATAATGAAACCCGCTACCGCATGCTGGTGCAAAGTGATGAGCAGCGCGCCGAAATGCTGCTAAAACAGGCTAAGCAGGATGTTAAATCTCGCTTGGAGCTCTACAAGCAGATGGCTGCCATGCATTATGGGAATAACGACGGTAACGAATAACTTAGGGAGACAAAGGAGAAAAAACATGGTAGACCTCACAACAACTTACCTCGGACTTAAGCTTAAAAACCCACTGGTGGCTTCACCTTCCCCTCTATCAGAAAAGGTCGAGAATGTAAAACGCATGGAAGAGGCCGGCATTGCGGCGGTGGTGATGTACTCGCTATTCGAAGAACAGATCATCCACGAGAGCCTGGAGCTGGACCATTTCCTCAACCGCGGCACCGAATCCTTCGCCGAAGCACTGACTTACTTCCCGGATATTGGCAGGTACAGCCTGGCGCCTGATAAGTACATTCAGACCCTGGAAAAGACCAAGCTGGCGGTCAACATTCCCGTGATGGGTAGCTTGAACGGAGTCTCCACGGGCGGGTGGATCGAATATGCTCGCAAGATCCAGGATGCTGGCGCGGATGGATTGGAGCTCAACCTGTACTATTTGCCCACCGATCCCAGCCTCACCAGCAGTCAGCTGGAGGATAATTACCTCAAGCTGGTAAGTGATATCCGCGCTTCAATCAAGATCCCATTGGCGATCAAGCTGGCGCCCTTCTTCACCGCCTTGCCCAACTTCGCCAGCCGCCTGGTGGAGGCAGGTGCGGACGGATTGGTGCTCTTCAATCGTTTTTATCAGCCCGACTTCGACCTGGAAAATCTAGAAGTGGTACCCAACCTGGTACTAAGCAATTCTGACGAGCTGCGCCTGCCCCTGCGTTGGATTGCCATCCTGTACGGCAAAGTGAAAGCTGACCTTGCCCTGACTACCGGCGTTCATACCTCCGAGGATGCCATCAAAGCCATCATGGCGGGTGCCAATGTAGCCATGATTACATCCGCTCTTCTCAAGCGTGGGACCCAGGCCATCCTCCAGATCCTGACCGGCATGCAAGCGTGGATGATCGCACATGAGTACGAATCAGTCCAGCAAATGCATGGCAGCATGAGTCAGGGCGCAGTAACAGATCCAGCAGCCTTCGAGCGTGCCAATTACATGAAGGTACTCAACTCGTTCAACCCCCAGTTGATATAACCAACAGGCAGCTTAACAAAAATAAACGAGCGGGCGTGTAGCGTCCGCTCGTATCTTATTAATGATAGCTCGGCATGCAGGTTATTCGACTTCGGGCTCTCCGTCGCGGGTTTTCTTGTGACGGTAAACGATCCGACCGCGGGTGAGATCATAGGGTGACATCTCCACCCGCACGCTATCTCCCAACAGGATGCGAATATAGTACTTGCGCATCTTCCCAGAGAGATAAGCCAAGACTTGATGACCCGTCTCCAGGCGCACTGTAAATTGTGTCCCAGGCAGGGCTTCAATTACCGTGCCTTCGACAACAATCTTATCTTCCTCTTTCGTCATGCATGCCTCCTGACTACTAGGCCTGCCACCCATTTAAGGCAGCAGAACCCTTCGCTCAAACGAGCTCACTCCATCTCCGGTCGTTCTTTTCGCCTAATACGGCGAATGGCCTTTTTCTTTTGAATGCGGCGTAACTCGCTTTTTGAGATGAACCAGCGCTTGCGGCGTACCGTGCTCAAGATGCCACTTTTGGCAACTTTCTTGCGGAAGCGTTTGAGCAACGCGTCCTGCGACTCGTTCGGGCGTAGATTTACTGTGGTCAAATTCCTCACCTCCTTGCTCTTTCAAAAATCCTGGTTTGCCGGGTTCAGTAAAAAACCCGGCTGACGTTCACACTCTCAGCCGAGCCAGGTTTTGAATGCAATCCTGTGTTCAGTCATCGATAGTAGTTTTCGTTCACCATCCATCCAAAAGAGCGATTTCTTAACGTCGTCAAGAATTTTAATCGAAGTATTGGTTTCTGTCAATTTTAATGTACACTTTGCGCGGCTTCGGCATTCATCATGTACCCGGAAATTTCTTTAATCGGCTCTTTGATCATGGCAAAGAGATCGCTTTGCTGACCTCGCTCACGCGCTGCCTGCACTATTTCTGGTGAAAGAATGGTGGCGGATGAAACCACATGCTGCCAGCAGATATCCTCAAACCTAAGTATATTTGAAAAAGTGTTCAATTGTAAAACGTCAGACGTCTTTAACGCAGTACAATGATTAAGTTTTCCACAAGTCCGCAAGTCTCATCCGTCCAGTTTCCATTGCCTGACCTTCCAGAAATTTCTTTATTTTCGACCACGATGTACGATCCAGCATCCGCGGCATGGGTAAGGACTCCGCGTCGGTGAAATAAGCTAAAGCGCGTACTGCACTTACCGGAAAACTATATACATGTGCATACTTGACGGCAGCCACTTTAAATATCTCTTCTAAAGTTATGCTTTGTAGAATATAGTATAAATCGACCATATCTTTGCGCGTGCCACGGTCAATGATTGCAGCCAGTTTCATTGCTCCAATCTCCTGGAGAGTGGCTAAATGAATACCTTCCACAAGCAGAGGTTCTTGCACCAGTGGATATAGTGTTAAACGGAAAAAACTGACCCCAACATCCCGCCAGGTAGCGCCAAATGTGCCATCTTTATCATAAATTATTATTAATGACGGATCGTCGAGTAAAATCCGCAGAGCATCCCTTTGATCTGGACCAACCGCTGAGATATCCGGAGAAAAAAAGTCAAGATCGATTGAAAAACGGTGCCCCAGGTGTAGTGCCAAACCTGTGCCACCTGCCAGGTAAAAACTGCGGATGAACGGTAAGCGCCTAACATGCTGAAATGCCTGCATGGTGTCGGGGGTCAGAGCCTCCCAATGCGGATGGCTCAAGGAAGCCATACTTCCCCCTTTCCAAAAGGTGCCGCGTTCCATCGACGCACACCCAGCAGTTTACGCCAATAGTTAAATGTGACCGGTTTCAGCCAGCGTTCTCCATGTGCGCGCAGGAAACGCCGGATGCGTTCGCGCGGGTAAACCTGAAACAACCAGCGGATCTCAGCCCAGTTGCCAAATTCCAATGTGCGCTGAATGATTAAATCAGCGTCACGGCGCAGGCATAAATCCTCCAGATCATATTCCTGAAAATATGGCCTCAGGGATGACGGAATGGCTGCGGATGGTTCTCGCATGGCTTAATTGTAACATCAGGGGGTTTAAAACAATAAAGTCTCTTGGCAATGACCTACTCTCCCAGGCAGTTACCCACCAAGTACCATCGGCGCTGACAGGCTTAACGAACGGGTTCGGGATGTGGCCGGGTGTACCCCTGTCGCTCCAATCACCAAGAGACTCTATTTACATGTTAAGTAACCAACCAAATAGCAATTTATAATTGCGTGTGCGAAAAGTATCGAGTTCTCCGTACCACGTGATTAAGCCCTCGGCCATTAGTACAGCTAAGCTGAACGCATTACTGCGCTTACACATGCTGCCTATCAGCAGGTAGTCTTCCTGCGGCCTTACTCCCTTAATGGGAAGAGGGATCTAATCTTGAGGCGAGTTTCCCACTTAGATGCTTTCAGCGGTTATCTCTGCCGGACTTAGCTACCCAGCGATGCCGTTGGCACGACAACTGGCACACCAGAGGTCCGTCCACCCCGGTCC
>Ga0315275_10004494_pt1 | contig 13033 bp, 10 predicted proteins | sample YL17G03_0_MG_FD_205557 | JGI IMG/M metagenome (GOLD analysis project Ga0315275, IMG submission 205557) | Sediment microbial communities from Yellowstone Lake, YNP, Wyoming, USA - YL17G03_0 | ecosystem: Environmental > Aquatic > Freshwater > Lake > Sediment | place: USA: Wyoming | collected... | reverse complement strand
GCGCCTTCCCAGGCGCGAGCGTGGACCAGGCGGCCTTCGCCGCCGCGCGCGAGCATGCGCAGTTCGATCGCGCTCGGGCCACCCTCGCGACCAGCGCGGAGGAGCTCACCTGGATCCAGCTCGGGCCCTACAACATCGGCGGGAGGGTCACGGCGCTCGCTGTGGCCCCGGGCGGGACCACGATCTACCTGGGCGCGGCCAACGGCGGCGTGTTCAAGTCCACGAACTCGGGCGTGAACTGGACCCCGGTGACGGACGGCTGGGGGTGGGAGCTGTTCTCCATCGGCGCGCTCGCCCTCGATCCCACGAACGCGAACGTCGTGTACGTCGGCACGGGCGAGGCCAACAACTCGGTGGACTCCTACGACGGCAACGGGCTGTTGCGCAGCACGGACGGCGGGCAGACCTGGCAGTCGCTCGGCCTGCAGGCGACCGCGCGCATCGCCCGCGTCGCTGTGGACCCCTCGGACCCGGACCGCATCTTCGTGGCCGCGATGGGGACCCAGTTCTCGACCGGCCCCGGGCGGGGCCTCTACCGCAGCGAGGACGGCGGGCAGAGCTGGAGCAAGGTGCTGTTCGTGAGCGACTCGACCGGCGCGTGCGAAGTGCTGATCAATCCCGCGCATCCCGAGACGGTCTACTGCGCCACGCTCGAGCGCGTGCGCCGCTACACCTACCGGCGCGCGCACGGGCCCGAGAGCGGCATCTGGCGCAGCGCGGATCACGGCACGACCTGGACGCGACTCGCGAACGGGCTGCCGACGCCCTCGGACAGCGTGGGCCGCATCGCGCTCGGGCTGTGCGCCACGAAGCCGTCCGTCGTCTACGCCCAGATCGGCTCGGGCCCGGGGCTCGGCTGGGTCGGGCTCGGCATGTACCGCAGCCTGGACGGCGGGCAGACCTGGTCCAGACGTGACACGGGCGCCGATTTCACGGACGCCTTCGACGGCTTCTGCTGGTACTTCGGCGACGTCGCCGTGGACCCGAACAACGAGAACGTCGTGTACGCGCAGGGCGTAAGCCTAATGCGTTCGGCCAACGGTGGGCAGACATTCAGCGACGTCACGGGGACCACCCACGTGGACCAGCACGGCACGTGGATCGACCCCGCGAACTCGAACCACCTCTACCTGGGCAACGATGGCGGCTTCTTCTCGTCCACGAACGGGGGCTCGACCTGGTACAAGTCGGTGGATCTGCCGATCACGCAGTTCTATGCGGGCTGCGTGGATCCCTCGAACGCGAGCCGCGTGGGCGGCGGCACGCAGGACAACGGCTGCATGCTGACGGCGTCCTCGCCCACGGGCTGGTACGAGATCCCGCCGGGCGGCGACGGGTTCTACATGCTCATCGACCCGACGAATCCGAACATCGTGTTCTCGGAGTGGCAGAACGGCAGTGGCGGCCAGGGGCCCTTCCGCTCGACCAACGGGGGTGGCGGCGCCGGGAGCTACGGCACGGGCATCACGACCACCGATCGCTTCAACTGGTCGGCACCCTTCGTTATGGACCCGACCGATCACGACGTGCTGCTGTGCGCGAGTCACCGCGTCTACAAGAGCACGAACAACGGCCTGTCCTGGACGACGGTCAGCGGGGACCTCACCGCGTACCCGAACCCGGCTTCGTCCCTGACCTACCACACCATCACCACCCTGGACATCTCCCCGGCCGACCCGCAGCACTACTACGCTGGCACGGACGACGGCAGGGTCTGGCGCTCGAGCGACGCAGGAGCCTCCTGGACGAACATCTCCGCCGGACTCCCGCTCTACTACGTCACCCGGGTGACCGCCGACCCGGTCGCCCCGGATGTCGTCTATGTCTGTCTCTCGGGCTTCGGTCAGGATCAGCACTCTCCTCACGTCTTCCGGAGCGCCGACCAGGGTGCCACCTGGGCCCCGATCGCCGGCAACCTGCCCGACGCCCCGGCGAACGACCTGGTCATGGACGCCGGCGATCCGAAAACGCTGTTCCTGGCAACGGACGTCGGGGTCTACGTCACCAGCAACCTGGGCGGTGAATGGAACGTCCTGGGTCGGGGGATGCCGCTCCAGGCGATCTTCGACCTGACGCTCCACCAGCCCTCGCGCACGCTGATCGCCGCCACGCACGGACGTTCCCAGTGGAAGATCACTCTCGCCGCGCTACCCGTTGTGCCAGGCCCCGCTGCGCCACCGGAGCGCATCGCGCTGAGCGCGCCCGCGCCAAACCCGAGCCGTGGCGCCGTGCACTTCGCGCTGGCGCTGCCAGCGGCCGGGACCGCGGAAGTCACGGTCTTCGACGCGGCGGGGCGGCGCGTCCGGACTCTGTTTTCTGGAGCCGTCTGGCCCGACACTCTGCCGCTCACCTGGGACGGACTCGACACTCGTGGCCACAGCGCTGGCGCGGGGATCTACTTCGTCCGCGCGAGCGCGTCCGGCTCGACAGTGACTCGCAGGCTCGTGCGGGTGGATTGATCCGCGCGCGGGGCGAGAGAGAGACCAGTCGCGCCCGGTGCATCCGTCCCGGGCGCGACCTCATTCCGACCGCTCAGGACGCGGCCCGGAATATGCTTGGCCGTTGCGACCGCGTCAGCCGCGGGCGAAACTGGCACCGCAGCAAGAAAGAGCTTTGAAAACGCGGCGTATCCTGCTATACAGGCACCCGGCTAGGGCACTGCTACGAAGTGCCCGTCCGTTCCGCTAATCGTACCTTCGCAAGGAAAGGATGGAACCATGGCGAAGATGATGACGAAGTCCCAGGTCTCGGCCCACATCGCCGACAAGTTCGAACTCACGAAGAAGGTCGGCACGGCGATTCTCGAAGAACTGGCGACGCTCGCCGGCAAGGAAGCCAAGAAGAACGGCTTCGTGTTCCCCGGCGTGGGCAAGCTGGTCGTGGTGAACCGCAAGGCACGCATGGGCCGCAACCCGCAGACGGGCCAGCCCATCAAGATCCCGGCAAAGCGCGTGCTGAAGTTCCGGATCGCGAAGGCCATGAAGGAGCTCGCGCTCAAGGCGAGGTAGTCCCCCGGCAGACTTTGCGAAGGCCCCGGCCTCCCGAGACCGGGGCCTTTCGCTTCGCCGCCGGGCCCGGCGCGCAGCGCGGCTTTGCGCCGCTTCCCCGCCTCTGTCACCATGCCGCTCGCTCACATGGACGGCATCCGCATCGAATCCCTGACCAAGACCTATCGCGCCGGACAGGTGCGCGCGCTCGACGGCGTCTCGCTCGAGATCGCGCCCGGCGAGGCGTTCGGCATCATCGGCCCCAACGGCGCCGGCAAGACCACGCTGCTCGGCTGCCTGCTCGGCTTCCTGCGACCCGACTCCGGGCGCGTCACCATCGCCGGGCGCGAACCCGACGATCTCGCCATCCGCGCGGTGACCGGCTACCTGCCCGAGCGCCCCACGCTCGACCGCTGGATGACCGGGCTCGACTTCCTGGCTTACTACCACGCGCTCGCCCGCCTGCCCCCCGCCGGCCGCAAGCCCGAGGCGCAGGCCGCGCTCGCGCGCGTCGGACTCGACCCCGAGGCCGCTCACCGCTCCATCCGCCGCTATTCCCGCGGCATGCTGCAGCGTCTCGGCCTCGCACAGGCGCTGCTCGGCAGACCCCGCTACGTGTTCCTGGACGAGCCCGCCTTGGGCGTGGATCCCGCGGGCGTCGTGCTCTTCCGCCGCCTGCTCGATGAAGTGAGGGCGGACGGCGCGACCGTGGTGCTCAACTCGCACCAGCTGGACCAGGTCGAACGCGTGTGCGACCACGTGGCGTTCGTCAAGCAGGGACGCATCGAAGCGCGGGAGACGCTGCACGCCGGTGCGACCCTGGCGCGCGTGCTGCGCGTGCGTGGCCCGGCCGGCACGATCGGCGACGGAGTGCCGCGCGCGGCGCTCGAGCTGGCGGCGCAGCGCGCGGGCGCCGAGTTGCGCGAGGTGGCGGCGCCGCTCGCGCGCTTCGCGGTGCCCGACGACGCCGGCGCCGTGCGCCTCGTGCAGGCGCTGGTCGCCGCCGGCGTGCCGGTGACCGAAGTCACGCCCGACGAGGGCCGACTCGAGCGCCTGTTCCTCGAGGACCGGCCCAAGGGAGGACCGGGATGAACCTCGCCCTCGTCCTCGCCACGCTACGGCAGCGCTTCACCAGCCCCATCCGGATCTTCATCGTGCTGCTGTTCGGCTGGATGCCCATGCTCCCGATCCTCCTGGCGCCGAGCGCCGGGTTCGCCGCACTCGGCGACTGCTACTTCATCGCGCTGGCGTTGGCCGCTGGCATGATCGGCCAGGACCTCTCCTCGGGCATCCTCCAGCTGCTGCTGGCGCGTCCCGTGACCCGGGCGCAGTACGTCTTCAGCCGGTGGGGCGCGGTCGCCGCCGGAACCTTCCTGATCACCGTGCTGCAGACGCTCGCGGCGGCGCTCATCATGGCGCTGCGCGGCGCCCCCGTGCAGTGGGACCAGGCCGCCCTGTTCCTGGCGAACAACGCCCTGCTTGCGCTCGGCACCGCGGCCGTCATGGCGCTGCTCTCGTCCCTGGCCGCGGGGCTAGGCGACCTGGGGCTGCTCTTCCTGGTCTTCATCTCGGCCCAGGTGCTGGAGAAGTTGGGCATGCTCAAGTCGTGGGAGTGGCTCGCGCGCGGCGCCGGGGAGTTGTCGCGCGGACTCAAGCCGGAACTCGACCTCGCGCCATTCTTCCACGGCGGCCCGGTCGCCTGGTTCGCGGTGGTCTCCTATCTCTCGACCGTCACGCTCTGCCTCGGGCTCGCCGTGATGGTGATGAACCGCAGGGAGCTGTCCTATGCCTCCTCCGGCAACTGACGTGCCGGGCGGCGTTCCACCGCACCCCGCCGGATCGCCCCGGCGCGACCCGGTGCTGCTGCTGGCCGTCGCCGCTCTGCTGCTGGCGCTGCGCGTGGTCCTCGGCTTCCACGAGGCGCGCCCACCGGCGGCACCGACCACGGGCGCGCTCTCCGGCGCCGATGCCGTGCGGTGGCGCACGCTCGAGGCGGGACTCGTCGAGGCCCGCGCGACGAACCGGCCCATGCTCTACGACTTCACCGCCGACTGGTGCCCGCCGTGCCGGTCGCTGCAGCGCCAGGTCTTCGCGGACCCCGAGGCCGCGGCGGAGATCGAGAGCCGGTTCGTGCCGGTGCGCGTGCTCGACCGCCAGCGCGAGGAGGGCCGCAATGCGCGCTGGGTGGACTCGCTCCAGGCGCGCTACCGGGTGAACTCGTTCCCGACGCTGATCGTGACCGACGCGGACGGCCGCGAGTCCACGCGCATCGAGGGCTTCATGGGGCGCGATGCCACGTTCGGGCAGCTCCGCGGCACGGGCGTGAGCCTGCGCTGGGGCGTGACGCAGCCGGCGCCGACCGGCCGCCGCTGAAGTTCAGCGCGCGAGGTCGGCGAGCACAACGGGGCCGCCGCCGGGCGCGGCGGCGAAACGGCCGATGAGGCGGGCGAGTTCGTCCGGGCGGTCGAGCATCACGAAGTGCCCGCAATCGTCCACGCGAACCGCGCGCACCCGGGGCACGGCCCCGAATCCGAGCGCGGCCGCGGTTTCCACCCAGGGCTCGCCCTTCGGCCAGGAGCGTGGCGCGAGCACCACGAGCAACGGGCACTGCAGCCGGGCCATGCGGGCCGAGAGGTCGGCCGCGAACGCGACCCGGATCCACGGCTTCACGACCGCGGGGTCCAGCGCCGCCACCTCGCGGTAGAGCGCTTCGCCCTGCGCGGAGTCGCGCCCGAAGTCCGCGCAGGCCTGCCTCAGCGTGCCCGTGTAGTCGCGCTCGAGCGCGTCGAGCGCGGCCCGGCGTTCCGCCTTCTCGACCCGCGGGCGCAGCGCCGTCTCGATCAGCACCAGCGCACGCACGCGGCCCGGGTGGGCGCGGGCCTCGGCCGCGGCGACGAGCCCGCCGAGCGAGTGCCCCACGAGCACGACGGGCTCACGCGATGCGCGCGCGAGCGCCACGTCGAGCGCCAGCGTCGCGCGAGCGAGCGAGAACGGTTCGGGCATCGCGCTGCCACCCCGGGCCGGCAGGTCCACGAGCACGACCCGGTGCCGCCGGGCGAGGATCCGCGCGGTGGGCAGCCAGTGCGCCGCGCGGCTGCCGAGCCCGTGCACGAGGACAATCGCCGGACCGCGGCCGAACGCCGCCGTCAGCGGCACCGGTGGCGGCGAGAGGGTGCGGGCGTCGAGCAGGCCCAGCGCGAGCGCGGCAACGGCGAGGACGGTGGCTCGAAGGGACAAGCAGCTCCTGAGCGCTCCGGGGTTGATCGGTGCGCTCGGGAGTTATCGGCCCGCGGCGGACCAGGCTGAAGGCTGGCGGCGGGCTTCGACATCCAGTTCCGAGACGTCCGACGCCCCGGGGCGGCCCGCCTCGTCAGCCTGTGCAGGGCGCCGCTGCCCGGCAAGCAGAGGGGGGCCCTCACGCACCTGTTCCCCACGACGACGGCCGTCGCAGACGCGGACCTGTCGCACGGATGGCAACCCCCTGCATCGAGTCCTTGCCGGCCTGTCTGAAGATCATCTTGAGGATCTGGTCGTAGTTCGAGTCCAGCAGGCTCAGGAAGCCCTTGATCTCCTGGTCATCGACCTTGAGCGGTGACTTCAGCCCCGTCTCGATGACCACGCGGTTCCTGCCGATGAGCTTGCGGACCGTCGGCATCCAGACCGAGCGGTTGCCGCCCAGGTCGTGGACAAGCACGATCGTGGGGCTCTTGCCCAGATCGAGGGTCTTGGGCGCGACGGGTGGAGCGGCCGCTCCCGGCGGGGCGGCGGACAGCAGGAGCGCGAACGCGATCAGCACGGCCGACAACAGGATGCAGGCAGTTCCCGGAGTCTTGGTCACGGGATCTCCATCGGTGCATGACTGCCGGTCCATCGGCCGCCTCCCTGGCGCTCGTCCCGTGCGAAGTTCGGTGCAATGTAGCCCGCGAGACGGTCCTGGGCACCTGGCCCCGCGTACACCGGCCCCCGCGCGGGATCCGCGCGGCCGGAGACACGGGGTGGATTCAGAAGCCTTCAGGAGCCCTCTCTTGACGACTGCACATCCGTGCAGTAGCGTCCATCCCGCCAGGTCCGCCATGAGACAGGAACCCATCGACGAACCCGTCGCCGTGCGCGCCGACTTCCGGGGCGGCGCGGTCACGCCCATCGCCTTCCGCCTGCGTGGGCGGGAGCACCGCGTGGTGCGCGTGAATGCGCGCTGGGTGGACCGCGTGCCGCGACACCCGCACTTCTACTTCTCGGTCACGGCCGAGAGCGGCGACGTCTACCAGCTCCAGCTCCAGGCCGCCGACCTGGTCTGGTGGCTCGACTCGGTGACGCTGGAGGGATGATGGCGGTGACGCACGAACCCGTCATCCTTCACGTGGACATCGACGCCTTCTTCGCGTCGATCGAGCAGCGGCGCGACCCGCGACTGCGCGGCCGGCCGGTCATCGTGGGCGCGGGCGTGATCGCCTCGTGTTCCTACGAGGCGCGGCGCTTCGGCCTCAAGGCCGGCATGACGCTCGCGGAGGCGAAGCGCCTCTGCCCGCAGGCCGTCGTCATCGAGGGCCACGCGCAGGTCTACCGCTGTTTCGCCGAGGAGGTCTTCGCGCACTGCCGCGACGTCGCGCCCGCGGTCGAAACCTACCTCGACGAGGCCTACTGCGACCTGACCGGCACCGAGCAGCTGCACGGCGACCTGCTCGAGGCCGCGCGCCGGCTCAAGCGCGCGATCCACGGCGCTACCGGCCTCACCGTGACCTGCGGGCTCGGCCCCAACCGCATGCTGGCGAAGCTCGCGGGCAAGGCCGTGAAGCCCGACGGGCTCGCGCGCGTCACCGCCGCCGGGGCCGAGGCCTTCATGCGCGACCTGCCGGTCGAGAAGGTCACGGGCGTGGGCCGCGCGCACGCGAAGACGCTGCGCTCGATGAACGTTCGCACCGCGGGCGAGATGCGCGTGCTCCCGGTTGAGACGCTCGAGCGCCTGTTCGGCGCGGCCGGGCGGCTGCTCCACGAGCGCTGCCGCGGACGCGACACCCTCGTGGTGGGCGAGCGCGAGGCGCCGCTCTCGATCTCGCGCGAGACCTCGTTCCATCGCGACACCACCGATCCCCGGGAGATCGAGGGCATGCTCGAGTACCTCGCCGGGCGCGCCTGCCGCACCGCGCGCGAACTGGGCATCCGGCCGCGCACCGTCGCGGTGCGCCTGCGCCACGCCGATGGCGAGTCCGCAGAGCGCGCGCGATCGCTGCCGCAGCCCTCGGACGCCGACCCGGTCGTGCTGGCGCTGGCGCTCGACACGCTGGCGCGCCTGTTCACGCGGCGTGTGGCGCTCCACCAGGTCGGCCTCGCGCTCTCGAACTTTGCGCGCGCCGGCGGCGAGCAGGGCGCGCTCTTCGAGGAGCGCGAGGCCGGGCGGCGGGCCGCGCTTTGCCGCGCCTTCGACGGCGTGCGCAGCGCCTTCGGCCACGGCGTGCTCGTCTCGGGCCGCGCCCTCCACCTGAAGGGGCGGCTCGATGAGGACGAGCACGGCTTCGTGCTGCGCACACCCTCGCTCACGAAGTAGCGGAGGAAGCGCGCACATGGCGAACACCGACCGCACGAGCGCAGGACGACGACGATGCGCGGCGCGCCTTCGGAACCGCCGGACAGGCCCCGCCGCCGGTCGCGGAACACGTCCGGCGCGGCGTCTCGCTGCGCCGCACCGACCGGGTCGTCTGGCCGGGCTACTTCGAGTACTGCCTCTTCACCGCGCCCCAGGTGGTGGGGATCGCTGCGGTCACCGTGTCCGTACTGACGGCCGAGCCGGTGTAGATCCAACTGTTGCCCGTGCCACTGCCATCACTCGAGAGCCCCGCGACGTAGAACGCCACGCCGGACGTCGCCGAGCCTGGCGCGGTCCAGTCCACCTGCCACTCGACGGGCGAGGCCACGCCGGTCTTGACGCCGCTCGACGTTTGGTCCACGTACTTCCGCGTGGAGAACGAACCGGACCCGCTGACGAGCTTGGTCTCGGTCGCGTTGACGAGCGCGAAGGTGCCCGCGCCCCCTCCCGTCGCCTGGTCGGCCGACGTGAGCTGGAAACCCCAGACGGTGCTCGACCCGAACGTGTGCGTCGAGGCCAGGTGCACGGTGAGCCGGTAGGTCGTCCCCGCGCGGAAGAGCAGCGGCACTCCCAGCACGGCGATCGAGCCGCCGTCGGCGATCGCACCAGTGTGGCAGTCGGTGCAGAGCCCCTCGGCGGGGGCGCTGGCGACTTGGGGGGCCCCGGTCTTCGAGGCGGGGGCACCGATGGTCCTCGCGTACGCGATGGCCGCCCAGGCGATGACCACAGCGATCGCGACCAGGTAATACCAACGATGGGTCATCCGAGGCCTCCTTCACGGCCGCGTCAGGTGGGCACGGGCACCCCCCGCGCCCTGCGGTTTAGAGTCCGCTCGGGCCCCGAGGATTCGGAGCTTCTCCTGCATACCGCACACCCGTGGCCGGCCGCGCGGGGGCAGCGGAGCGGGCGCCACGCACACGCGCGCCCGCGGCTCCCCACCCCGCGCGGACCTGTCCGCGCCTGCGCACGGTGCGGGAGTCACCCGTGACGTTCGTCCCGCTCCGGGTCCGCTCGCACGGCTCGCTCCTCGACGGCACCGCGTCGCCGCGGGCACTGATCGAGCGTGCGCTGACGCTGGGCTACGATGCACTGGCACTCACGGACCGCGACAACCTCTACCTCGCCCTGGCGTTCTACCGCGCGGCTCGCGCCGAGGGCCTCACACCGCTGCTCGGCGCCGAGGTGACGCTGCGCGCCGCGGCGGACTCTTCCTTGCGCGCGGCAGAGACCGCTCCCCCGCGGCGGCGCCCGGGCGCCCTGCTCATCGCGCTCGACCGGCGCGGTTACGCCAGCCTCTGCGCCGTGATCACGGCACGGCAGCTCGACGCCGACTTCGATCTCGTCCCCGCGCTCGCGGAGCAACACGCCGGACTGCACGTCGTGGTCGAGTCGCCGGGCCTCGCCGCGGCGCTGCTGGCGGCCGGCGTACCGCCCGCCACCGGCGTGCGCCCCGGACCGGCGCGGCACCGCGCGGGCGGGCTATGGCTGGGCGTGCGCGGGATCGCCGCCGAGCGCGGACCCGCGACCGGGTGCCCCTTGCGCGAGCGCATCGCGACGGCCCGGCGGCTGCGCGTGCCGCTGGTCGCGACCGGCGACGTCGTGATGCTCGAGCCGCTAGACCGGGACGTGCATCGCATCGCCGTGACCGCGGCCGCCGGCGAACTGCTCGAGCGCATGCCACCCGCCGCCTTCGCCGCGCGTGAGGCCTGGCTCGCGGGCCCCGACGAATGGGCGCGGCGCGTACGGGCGACCTGTGCCGCCGCCAGCGTGCCCGAGGCGGCCGATGAGGCCCTCGCCAACAACGTCGTGCTCGCCGCCCGCTGCCACCTGGAGATCGAGTCGGGCGTGCCCATCTTCCCGAGGGCGCCGCTGCCCGGGGCACCCACTGAAGGCGGGTCCGGGTCGGAGTCCGGCTCCGGGCGGCTGCGGCGCCAGGCCGAGACCGGGCTCGCGCGACGCTACGGCCGCAACGGCGCCGGCGTCCGCCCGGCCCGTGCCCGGCTGGACGAGGAACTGGCGATCATCGAGCGGCTCGGCTTCACCGACTACTTCCTGGTGGTCGCCGAGATCGTGGCGTTCGCCCGTGCGCAAGGCATCCCAACCGTGGGCCGGGGCTCGGGCGCCTCCTCGATCGTGTCGTACGCCCTCGGCATCACGAACGTGGACCCGTTGCGTCACGGACTGTGCTTCGAGCGCTTCCTGCACCCGCAGCGTCGCGACTGCCCCGACCTGGACATCGACCTGTGCTGGCAGCGGCGCGACGAGGTCATCGCGCACGTCTATGAGACCCACGGCCGCGACCGCGTCGCCATGATCTCGACGCACGCCAGGCTCGGCGCGCGCTCGGCCTTCCGCGAGACCGCCAGGGCGCTGGGGGTGGCGAACGCGCGCGTGAACGCCCTGGCCAAGCGCATCCCGCACGGACTCGAAGCGCCGTACCTGGACCGGCTCCGCGCGCTGCCCGATGCGCGCGGCATCGACTGGCGCGAGTCACCGCTCGTCGAGGCGCTGCGCCTGGCGGAGCGCCTCGACGGCGCGCCGCGACACCTGTCGGTGCACTGCGGCGGCATCGTCATCGCCGACCGGCCGCTGACCTGGTACGTGCCGCTCGAACGCGCCGCGAAAAACGTGGTGGTGACGCAGTTCGAGATGCGCGCCATCGAGTGGATCGGGCTCGTCAAGCTGGACCTGCTCGGCAACCGCGCGCTCAGCACCATCAGCGAGTGCGTGGCCCTGGTGGATCACGGCCGGTCCCCGGGCGCGGCCCCCGCGGCGCTCGACCCCGGCCTGGTGCCCGAGGACGACCCCGCGACCGCCGCGCGCATCGCCGCGGGGGACACGCTCAACTGCTTCCAGCTCGAGTCGCCCGCGATGCGCCACCTGCTGCGCATGCTCGGGGCGCGCACGCTCGAGGAGACCATCGCGGCGGTGGCACTGGTGCGGCCGGGTCCGGCCGAGTCCGGCATGAAGGAGGCGTTCTGCCGCCGGCACCGCGGACTCGAGCCGGACGCGTTCCACCACGCGGACCTCGTGCCCGTGCTGGGCGCCACCCACGGGGTGATGCTCTACGAGGAGGACGTGATGCGCGTGGCGGCCGCCCTCGCCGGCCTCTCGCTCGCCGAGGGCGACGACCTGCGCCGCGCGCTGGCCGCCGCGCGCGACGACGAGGAGCTCCGCTCGCTCGAGCGCGGCTTCGTCGCGACCTGCGCGCGCCGCGGCGTGGAGGCCCGCGCCGCGCGCGCCGTCTGGCGCGACCTCGCCCGCTTCGCGGCCTACGCCTTCTGCAAGGCGCACGCCGCCGGCTACGGCGCGCTGGGCTGGCAGAGCGCGTACTTCAAGACCAACTTCCCGACGGAGTGGGCCGTCGGGATCCTCAACCACCACGCGGGCATGTACGCGACCTGGGTCCACGTCGAGGACCTGCGGCGGCGCGGAGTGCAGTTCCTCGCGCCGTGCGTGAACCGCTCCGCGTGGGCGACGACGCTGGAGGACGATCGGGGGCAGGGTCCGGGACCGGGAGGGCTCCGCGGGCACGCTCGCCTCCGCGATCCCGCTCCGGCTCGCTCTTCCTCAGCGCGCTCCGCCATCCTGGCTGCATGCGCCTCCGGGCGGCCTCGCGGAACCCTCCTGGCCCCGGGCCCTGCTGTGCCACATTCCGGTGACGTCCACAACACCATCCCGACTCCGGTTCAGGCCGCGCCCGCGACCGTCCGCGTCGGCCTCGGACGCGTCTTCGGCCTCTTGGAGGCGACCGGCAGACGCATCGTGGCCGCGCGGGCGGAGCGATCGTTCCGCACGCTCGCCGACCTCGTGGACCGCGCGCGCCCCACGCTGCCGGAACTGGAGTCGCTCGTGCTCGCAGGGGCGCTCGACTTCACCGGGCGCACGCGACCCTCTCTGGTGCTCGAGGCGCGTGTCGGGGCCGCCTCCCTGCACCGGTCGCGAGCCGCGACGCGCGCGCCGGCCTTCGTCGCGCTTGATGGCACGGCGCTCGTCCCCGAGCCGGTCTGCCCCGTGGCCGCGCCCGAGCTGCCGGAGTTCGATCCCGCCGAGCGCGTGCGAGGCGAGCGCCACGCGACCGGACTTTGGTTCAGCGCGCACCCCCTGGACGTGTTCGTCGCCCCGCACGGCCGGGACGACGCGCCGGACACGGTGTCCTGCGCCGACATCCACACCCACGCAGGCCGGCGCATCGCGCTCGCGGGGCTGCCGTGCGCCTCTCGCCGGGTCGAGACGAAGTGCGGCGGCACCATGCTGTTCCTGACGCTCGCGGACCGGAGCGGACTCGCCGAGTGCGTGTTCTTCCCCGCCGTCCTTCGCGCGCACGCGCAGGCTATGCGCGCCCGGGTCGTGCGCCTCGAGGGCCGAGTGGACGAGACGCTGGACGCGGTCACGCTCGTGGTGGAGCGCGCCGCCGCGCTGGCGTAGGCCCGTGGGGAGGTGCCGCGCATCCGCCGTGCTT
>Ga0315275_10004493_pt1 | contig 13035 bp, 10 predicted proteins | sample YL17G03_0_MG_FD_205557 | JGI IMG/M metagenome (GOLD analysis project Ga0315275, IMG submission 205557) | Sediment microbial communities from Yellowstone Lake, YNP, Wyoming, USA - YL17G03_0 | ecosystem: Environmental > Aquatic > Freshwater > Lake > Sediment | place: USA: Wyoming | collected... | reverse complement strand
GCCCACGGCCAAGAACTGGCTCTCGATCCTTCAAGCCAGCTTCCAGATCCATCTTCTGCAGCCGTACAGCACGAATGTCACCAAACGACTTATCAAGACGCCGAAGTTGTACTTCCTGGACACGGGTTTGTGCAGCTATCTGACCGAATGGTCCAGCCCTGGGACTCTGGAAGCCGGCGCCATGTCCGAGGCCATCTTTGAAACCTACGTGTTCACGGAAATCCTCAAGAGCTATTGGCATCGTGGACGGCAACCAGCCTGTTTCTATTATCGTGACAAAGACGGCCGGGAGATTGACCTGCTCCTGGAGCAGGACGGGACGCTCTACCCCATTGAGATCAAGAAGACCACGCTGCCCAAGAAGGAGGCGATCCAGGCATTCTCTGCGCTGGGGCGATTGCGACCGAACGTAGGGGCGGGGGCGGTGATCTGCATGACGGAACGGATGTTCCCGCTCGACGAAAAGAACACGGCGTTGCCTGTCAATATTCTTTGACGATCAGGGTCGGCTTGAGGTGTCGGGAGAGGTTTTCGTCAAGCTTGAGTTTCATGCATTGGCCGCCGTCTTCCATAAACCCTCGTGAGCCAGTTCGGCGGCATAGGCCAAGGCGGCCAGGATGTCCTCCCGGGTCAACTGCGGATAGTGGTCGATGATGTCCTCGATGGTCAAGCCCTCTGCCAATCCATCCAGGATGACGGCGATCTCGATTCGCGTGTCGCGGATGCAGGGGCGTCCACCGCATATCTCTGGGTTTACCATGACCCGGCTCTTGCTGGCTGATCTGTCCATCGTTCGTGCTCTCCTTTGCACGCTATTATACTCCCATAGGACCCGCCTCTGCAAGCTCAGACTCCATCCGGGATTCAATCGCTGTACTCGACATCGGTCCTATGGGGCAGGGATTCGAAAGGGCAGGGCTGGCATTGGGGGTGGGGTTTGCAGTAGTCCTTGCCGGTCATGACGAGCCGGGCATGAAATTCGTTGAACAGAACGACTACCGCACGGGCTACAGCAACTGGGAGAGGAATGTCTGCGCAGGGACTGCCAAAGGCCGACGGCTCACCCCGAAGCAGTCCGCCTTCACGAAATCTGCTTCCACGAGGACCTGGAACGCGAGGGGCGCGTTCAGTTGATCCTGGAAGCACTTCAGCGCAGGGCTGAGCCTGTCGTCATTGGACTTGGCCTCCACCAGGAACCACGGCTTGCCGTCTCGCACGACGACGAAGTCCACCTCGCGTTGCTCCTTATCCCGCAGATACCCCAGTTCGAAGGCCCCCAGACCCAGGTCGGTCCAGCCCTCCACGGCCTTGAGCAGGTGGCAGGCGATGAAGGTCTCCGCCCGCGCGCCCGGATCGTCGATGCCCGACCAGTCCCGCAGGAACCACTTGGGCTCCTTGCGAAGGGACCGGGAGACGTTCCTATGCCAGGGTCTGACCAGGAAACCCATTTGAAGGCCACTGAGGGTCGCGATCCATCGGCGGATCGTATCGACCGAGGCTTGGACCTCGGCCGCCAAGCTGCTGTAAACCAACTGCCGGCCCGACCGTGCCGACAGGAGGGTAGCCAGGGTCTCCAGTTGGCCCAGTTGTTGGATCTGGGTCATGTCCCGAACATCCTCGCGGAGCAACTGCTGCATGCGCAGGGTCCGCCAGCGGCGAGTGAATCGGATGTCTCGTTTGACGAACGGCTCCGGATATCCGCCGTGGGTCCACAAGGCCGAGAAGTCGTCCTTGGAGATGGGCCGGGGACTGCGGACGATCCGATCCCCATCGGGCAGGTTCTGCTGGACCGTCTCGGCCACCGTGAAGGGGTGCATACGGTAAAGGAAATACCGTCCCATTAGACTGTCCCCGCCCCGACGGTAGACGTCCATGCGGGAGCTGCCCGTGATTAGGATGCGGGTCTGTCCGGCGTAGGTGTCGAAGAAACCCTTGAGGAACTGCTTCCACTTGCCGAACTTGTGCAGCTCGTCGAACAGGACCGCAGGCGGCGAGGTCCTGAGCCTCTGGAACCCCAGCCTCTCAGCCACGGCAGAAGGCCCCCTCAGGATCAGTGCGCGGTCGTCTCCGTTGTCCCAGTTCAGATAGGCATCGGCCAACGAGCGGCAGGTCGTGGTTTTTCCCACCTGTCGAGGGCCGCTGACCATCGCCATCTGCCGTTGCGAGGCGAGGTGATCTGCCAAGACCTTGTCATAGAATCGAGTTCGGATTTCCATGCTGACCATTTTCTATAGTATCGTAAAATAGTCAAGACCAATTTACGATATTCCGTATTTTGGTCGAAGCCCGGCCTGGTCCATGCTCAGCCCTTCTCCCGGACGATGCTCACGGGCGCTCGACATCGACCGTATGGGGTAGGAATTCCAGGGGACAGGGTTGGCATTTGGGGTGGGGTTTGCAGTAGTCCTTGCCGGTCATGACGAGCAGGGCGTGGAACTCGTTGAAGAGGGCCACGTCCGGCTCGAGGTTGGACATGAACAAATCCTGCAACTGCTGGTAGTCGAGGTCGGGGCCGATCAGGCCGTGGCGGACCATCACCCGGGCGGTGTAGGTGTCCACGACGAAGACGGGGCGGTTCAGGGCGTACAGCAGGATCGAGTCGGCCGTCTCGGGACCGATACCGGAGATGCTCAGAAGCTCTTCCCGCAGGCGGGCCGTGTTGATGGGTTCGAGGTTTCGCAGGTCGCCGCCGTAGCGATCGCACAGCCAATGGAGGAAGTTCTTGAGCCGCTTGGCTTTCACGCGGAAGTAGCCGGTGGGGCGGATCAGCAGCTCGAGCTGCTCCATATCCATCTCGTGCAGCTTGATCGGGTCGAGGCAGCCGGCCGCCTTGAGGTTCGCGATCGCCTTAGCGACGTTGGTCCAGCTTGTGTTCTGGGTCAGGATCGCGCCGACGGCGACCTCGAACGGGGTCTCGCCCGGCCACCAGTGCTGCGGACCGAAGAAGTCGAGGAGTCGCCGGCAGATCTCAAGTAACAGCTCACGTGTGGTTTTCATTGGGTCCTATCTCGAGCTTCATTCACCATGGCCTATCCTGCACGAGCGTCCATCTTAACCTCTACTACGCGGATTTTATCGGTGCGGGTTCGAGCGCCGACCGGAGACTATTGTAATCTTATCGCGGCTCAAGTAAACTCCGCGAGATCCCGCCGGTGACGTATCCAGGGATGGTTCGCAGTGCAGGACCGGAAAAGGTGCCACTTGCCAACGACAGGCCGGAAAAAGAAGGAGAAACGGGACCGTTCCTCGAGCCAGTTGCTCAACTTCGCGCGCGACTCCTATTTAGAGCGGACGAGCCGGCCGGTCTACGCCATCATCTTCTTGATGCCGTTCATCATCTTCTACGAGATCGGCACGATTCTGATGAACACCGATGTCCTGACCCAGTATCAGGTCCGCGTCGTCGCGTTCGTATGGGTACAGGATGTCCTTCTGCACTTGGGCACGAGCAGCCGGTTTGCCTGGATCGCACCGCCTTTGGTCGTGGTCGTGATCCTGGTCGGCCTGCAAGTCGCATCGAAAAAGCAGTGGTACTTCTGCTTCAGCGATTATGTCCCGATGGTCTTGGAATGCGCCCTGCTGGCCGTGCCGCTGATCGTCCTGAGTCTGCTCTCCAACAGTCCGGGCGTGCGGCCCGATAATCTTCCACGGCCCCAGAGCATGGGGCCGCCGGCCCAGGTGAGCGTGGCGGCACAGCAGCGGACCGTCTCGCCGGAGCAAATCGTGGCCGCCCTGGGGCAACAGAATGCGGCCCATCCGAGGGTCCATTCGCTCTTGACGAATATCGTGACCGGGGTCGGCGCGGGAATCTACGAGGAGCTGGTGTTCCGCCTGATCCTGATCTGTGCCCTGATGATGCTGTTTCAGGATGTGATCGGACTGAACCATCAGAACTCCATCGCACTGTCGGTCCTGATGTCGGCGGCCCTGTTCAGCGCGCATCATCATGTCATCTGGATCGACGGCCGGCTGGCTCGCAGCGCTCCCTTCAACTGGACGGAATTCGGTTTTCGCACGATTGCGGGGATCTACTTCGCCCTCCTCTTCGCCATTCGGGGCTTCGGCATCACGGCCGGGACCCACGCTTTCTACGACATCATTGCGACCCTCATAAACGCCGTTTTTTTCGACCCCCGAGCGTGATGGAACCGGACGTTCTTTTTGCACTCGCGCCAGGAGGAAAAATCTGTTCTGCCGTTAGTCGTTTGCCTTCGGGGGTTTGCAAGATAATCGTCCCATAAGGGCCCACAAGTGCGATATCAATACTGATAATGGGCTTGAATCGCGGGGCCGATTCGGGTATAATACCCGGAAAGGTAGAGCAGAGTATTACGGGGTTTTTTCGCTATGGAATCGCCGCAGATCAATGTCGGAATCGACCAACTGACGTTCAGTCTTTTTCAGAGGCCGTTACATCCCGAGCTGTTCCAGATCTACGCGAGCCGGCAGCTTAAGACCGAGAAGTACGAGGCACTGATCTGGGTCACGGGTTGCACGCACGTCGTCAGCATTTTCGCGGGCGATGTCTGCCTGAGCGAGGTTGTGAGCACGCCGGGGCAGTTGCTCCCGCATCGCGGTCTGGTGGAGCGATTCCAATTCCGGGGGCCCCGGACGCACAAATGCACGCTCAGCCGCGGCGTCAGCTACATGACCGACTTCCAGATCGAGAAGATGAGCGCGAACCTCTACCGCCAGAGTCACACGGACCTGGAGCGCTTCGCCCGCAATCGCGGCGTATTCGTGAAATTCCCCGAGCTCGAAGTGGACAGTCTCCAGCCGTTCTGCTACGTCGATTTCGAGGCCCGGCGGACGGAGCTGCACGTCCACACGTTTGCTGCGTACCCCGATCAAGTGACGATGATCAAGACGCAGTCGCTGTTCGATTTTCAATAAGAGGCGATCAAAGGCAGTTCTCCGCCAGCCTTGTCACGGAGCGAGAAGACTACTTCGTTGCTCCGTTCTCTGCAGTGACATGGACGGGCGTTGCAGTTCCGTGCGGGCGCAGCGAAACAATCCCAATCGCACGACTTGAACTACGCCTAATTATTCTGCATCTGCACGTTCTGCTTCAGGACGTGCAGCTTCTCGCGAATCTCCACGGACATTCGGCTGTTCGGGAAATCCCGTACGATCTGCTGGCCGACCTCCAGGGCGTTGGACCATTGTTTGTCGGAGACAGCGAGGGCGAACTGCACGCCGAGATTGTGCAGCTTTGTCCGGAAGACGTCTTTGGCCGCCTCCTGAAGCGCCAAGGCTTCATTGGGCGTCAGGTACATGTCGAGCTCGCGGAGGATCTCAAGGCTGCGGTCGGTCTCTTGTTGCGTGACGGCGTCATCCCAGGCGGCCAAGAGGATCCGTTTGCGTTCCTCCTTCCGCTCGACGAGTTCCTGACGCAGCGACTTCATCTTCTCCGAGGCTGGATTGGCCCGGATCAGGGACTCGATTTGCAGGCTGGCCTTGACCCATTGGCACGCGTCGAACAGCTTCCGGACCTGGGCAATAGCCTTGTCGATCCGCTCATCCTGACTCGCATTGCGGTAGTCATCCACCTGCCGGCGAAGCTCCTCGGCCAGCAGGCGGTACTCCGAGTGGTTCTCGATTTCGTCGACGATCTCGATCGCCCCGTCGAAGTCGTTCTGTTTGAGCCGCTCGAAGACGGCCTCGCGCAGGGACCGCTTGTCGTCCTCGCGGAAGGCGATGGCCTTGGCCGCCTCACTGATGCGCGTGCTGTGGTTGATCTGCAGGAGCCCATCCCGGATGCTCTCCATCGCCTTGCCGGCCTCCTCCAGCCGCGCGCTGTTCTCGTTCAGGGTGCTGGCGATCCTGGAGACACGAGAGAGCATGGTCAGCAGGGCGATGAGGAAGATCAACGCGCCGATCAGCAAGACAGGCTGACGCACGTTGTCGGTCTGCTCAAAGACCCTCGTGAAAATGGACAGGGCCAGCGCGCCCGCAACCGCGACAACGATGATGGCGATGTGCCACTTGTATTGCCACACCTGGCTGTCTTTCCCGGAGTCCATCGGCCTTCTCCTAAAGGGCAAAATACCTCTTTGCCGCCATCTTCATTGTACGGACTGCAAGGCCCCAAGTCAACCGTGTGTGCGCTCCAGGTGTTTGTCCCTGCTTGTGAGAGGCTGCCGCCGGTCGGTGCGTCAGGAAGCCTCCCAGTCTATCAGTAGTCTTTGAACTTCCTCATCCATTCCGGCCAGTCCGACGTCTGGACGCCACCGCCCTTGGTCCATACGCCGCGTACATCGAACTGGCGGTGCCACTTCAAGGTCCACAGCTCCTTGAGGCCCACCTGGCGCACGGACCAATCCAGGAAGAGGTGATTGATGAAGCCATCGTGCCTGTCGATGCAGAAATGCTTCATCTCGGCGGCGGCGTTGACCCATTGGCCGTTGAAAAGCGGCGGGTCACCCTTGTCGCCGGAAGCGTATGGTCCACCACCCCTCCACATCGTGTCGGCGAACACCGGGATCTCAGCGGCGCGCCCGGCATTCATGGTTCTCCAGTGCCATTGGGCCGGACGGCCCTGGATGGCGGTGACACCGCCCGGCGGATTGAAGAGCCAGTTGTTTTGCCCGAAACTGGCTTCCTCGCCGCCGGTGTCGCCCATCACATACGTATTGAACGGGCCGCCGTGAGCCTGACCCGGTATCCGTTTCACGGCCATGGGGCAACGAAGGATGTCCGATTTCGTCTCATAGGCGGACCGCAACACGATAACCCATTCGCCCCGTGTCCAGCCGACGTTCTTGAGGTCACCATTGCTGAAGTAGCCGTTGTTGTCGTTGCAGTACATGTACCAGATATGGCCCCATTGCTTGAGCAAGGCCCGGCAGGCCACCGTTCGAGCCTGCTTCTTCGCTCTCGCCAAGGCGGGCATCAGGATCGCCATCAACAGGGCGATAATGGAAATGACCACCAGCAACTCAATGAGGGTGAAGCCTCTGCGTTTGCGCATAATCTGGCCCTTCAAGCACATCGGTGGCAAACCGCGGCAACGGCGAAACCGCCCACGATGGGCAAATGACCGATTGCATCTGGATGTGATGGCGATACCCATGGTCGTCATGCCTCATACCCAGCCATTACCATTCTAACCGCATGACTTTACCGGGGCAAGCCTTTTATCGGCCTTTTGCCCTCGGCCCGAAATCCATTGCCTGTGAGAGATGCTGCTGCCCAGAGCGAGCAGCACTGCGGGGCGCGCAAAAAGAGCCGAAGCTTTTGACTTCGGCTCTTGTGAGACAGCTTTTACATGACGGGATATAGAGCAAGTGTATGATCTATACAAGCTGCCTCAAAAACAAGAACCAAGATATAAGAAGAGAAGAGCAGATAACTCACCTATCATCCTACCCGCCGGCAACGCCTTTGGCAAGATTTTTTCGCGGGAATTCGCGTTTCTTTCCCGCCGGGCGAAGGGTCCGCCATAAGTGTTTGTCCACAGGCAGTTTACGAGGATGGGCCAATACCCCATTCTGGAGGCCTACTCACCGGCCGGCGCGACACAGTAGATGTAGACAAGGGGCTCAGGACCCGTATTCGTCACATCGTGGAGCGTCTCGGGGGGGATGTAGGCCACTTTTCCCACGCCGACGGGATGGCGGGCGCCTCCTCCGATCAGAAGCTCCCCACTGCCGGCCAGGAATACGAGCAGCTCTTCGTGGTTTCTGGTGCTGTGCTGGCCACACGCCTGCCCGGGCGCCAGGTGAACCCGCCCGGAACGCATCCCGAGCGTCTGGGGCTTGCCCTCCAAAAGCCTCTGATACTCAGGCTTGTCGTTCAGATCGACCGTGAAAGCTCCTTGTGCCGCCATGGCGTCTCCTGAAAAAAGTCCTTGCCAAAGTCTGTTGCCAGCGTCTTAATACGAGTTCGGTGCTTCGTTGTCAACCATTCGCACCGGCCTATTGTACGGACGGATGGGGTCCATCCAGGGGTTTGACGGGCTCGTTGACTCGGAAAGTGGCAAAACAGTGACTCCGGAAATCAAGGCGCTGCTGATCACGGCTGGTTCGATCGGTTTCATCCACACGCTGCTGGGGCCCGATCACTACGTGCCTTTCATCGTGATGTCCTGGGCCCGCAAGTGGTCCACAGTCAAAACGGGCGTCATCACCGCGATATGCGCCCTGGGCCATGTCGGCAGCTCGGTCATTCTGGGCTTTGTCGGTGTGTTGCTGGGTCTGGCGGTCGAGAACCTGACGGGGGTCGAGTCCTTTCGCGGCCGGATCGCGGCGTGGCTGTTCATCGCGTTCGGTCTGGCCTACCTGATCTGGGGTCTCCGCCGCGTCCATCGCAGCCATCCGCATCAGCACGGACACCCTCACGTGACCGGCGATGAACATGACCACGCCCACGCTCACACGCACTTCGGCGAGCACGTGCACGTCCACGACGTCCAGTCGATGAAGAGCCTCACGCCCTGGATTCTCTTCACGATTTTCGTCTTCGGGCCATGCGAGCCGCTGATCCCCATCCTGATGTATCCCGCCGCCAGGGGCAGTCTCCTCGATCTGATCGCCGTGACCGCCACCTTCGGCATCGTCACGGCCGCCACCATGCTTGCCACGGTGTTCCTGGGCAGGGCCGGAGTGGACTTCCTGCCCATGCGGAAGGTCCAGCGCTACAGCCATGCCGTGGCAGGGGCCACGATCCTGCTCTGCGGCCTGGCCATCGAGTTCCTGGGGCTGTAGGAAGGGGTGCTCATCCCTTGTTTTTTCACCCTCGGCGCGCAGGATTCGGCAAAAAGGGAGTATTCATATATGGGCGGACTCGGTGCGCCGGGTCCCCGGTCGGTGGGGCCGTGAGGCCAATTTGGCAGTCAGACATATCCGCAGACAGGGATTCTCTTGAAACTCCGCCCCGCTTGGGGTAAATTGACAGTGTTGGGACGCTACGGAGCACGCCACGGATGTCTGCTCTTTTGCAGGCAAAGGCTCTTTCACAACAACGGGAAATGTTTCTCGCCAAGACGCAAAGAGCGCCAAGGACGAGTGGGTAGGATGGGCTTCAGCCCATGCGGATGATTTCAAGCAAGACCGGAGGTGAGAAAATGGGCATCGCAACATATCGCGAGCGCAGCGCGGCAACATGTCATGGCGAGCGTAGCGCGGCAATCAAATTCCGGTGGATTGCCGCGGTAGCTCTGTTTCTTCTGAGCGTTGTTTCCACCGCGACGGCCAAATACGGCGGGGGCAGCGGCACGGCCCAGGATCCCTACCAGATCGCGACGGCCGCCGATCTGATCCTGCTCGGCGAGACTCCCGCCGATTACGGCTACGGCAAGCACATCATTATGACCGCCGACATCGACCTGGACCCCAAGCTCCCCGGCCGCAAGGTCTTCGATAAGGCGGTCATCGCGGGGAGTTCAGGTGCTTGGTTCACCGGCGTCTTCGATGGCAAGGGTCACACGATCTCGCATCTTACGGTCAAAGGTACGAGCTATCTGGGGCTTTTTGGCTCATTGGCATCTGGTGCGCAGGTCAGAGGACTGGGGGTAGTGGATGTCAACGTAACTGGTTCAGGTGGCCATGCCGGCGGCCTGGTGGGGGACAACGGTGGCCGTGTGACTGACTGCTACAGCACCGGGGCGGTCTGTGGCACTTACCTTGTCGGCGGGCTGGTAGGCTATAACTATGGTGCCCTGACCGACTGCTACAGCACCGGGGCGGTCAGTGGCAAGGAGTATGTCGGTGGGCTGGTGGGGCACAACTCCGCGTACAACTCCGTGGTTGTGACCCAGTGCTATAGTACCGGTGCGGTCAGTGGCAACGAATATGTCGGCGGGCTGGTGGGAGGCAACAACGGCATTGTGAGCCACTCCTACAGCACCGGAAGCGTCACGGGGGGAGGGGGGCTGGTTGGGAACAACTACGGCACTGTGACCCAGTGCTACAGCACCGGCGCCGTCAGTAGCCCCTTAGGTGGCGGCCTGGCGGGGCAGGGCGGCAGTGGTATTGTCTTGAACAGTGTCTGGGACATGGAGACCTCCGGCCAATCAGGAAGTGCTGGCGGAGTGGGCTTGACCACAGCCGAGATGATGGACCCCTATATGCTCGGTCTGAACGGCTTCGCCAACGATCCGAACTGGGTCCTCGATGCCGGTCACGACTATCCCAGATTAGCCTGGGAAGGCACGCTTGGGCAAATGATCCCCGAACCGGCTATTGACTGGCTCGAGGGTAGCGGGACACCGGAGGCCCCCTATCGAATCGACACGCCCGAGCAGTTACTCCTCCTGGGGCGGGCGGGGGCCATTTGTGACAGGCATTTCGTTCTCGGAGCGGATATCGATCTGGACCCGAAGCTGCCGGGCAGGCACGTCTTCGCGCAGCCAGTGATTCCGACTCTCGCGGGGGTCTTCGACGGTAGCGGGCACGCAATCTCTCATCTGACGATAAAAGGTGGGGGCCGGCTGGGTCTCTTTGGCCGGTTGGGGTCGCGGGCCGAGGTCAGAGACTTGGCCGTGGTCAATGTCAACGTAGCTGGTTCCAGTGGCTCCGTCGGTGCGTTGGCGGGCGGCAATGACGGTACTGTGATCCGGTGCTACAGCGCTGGGGCGATCAGCGGCGGTTCGGATGTCGGTGGACTGGTGGGGGAGAACTCCGGCGCTGTGATTGACTGCCGTAGCAATGGCAAGGTCGGTGGGAGTTATCACGTCGGCGGGCTGGTCGGGTCCAATGGCCAATTCGGCGGCGCTGGCGGTACTGTGATCCGCTGCTACAGCACCGGCGCGATCAGCGGCGGTTCGGATGTCGGTGGGCTGGTAGGGTTGAACTACGGTACCGTGGGTGAGTGTTACAGCACCGGTGCGGCCACTGCCAGTGGAGACTACGTCGGCGGGCTGGTGGGGTACCACCATGGCTCTCTAATCTACTGCTACAGCACCGGTGCGGCCACTACCAGTGGAGACTATGTCGGCGGGCTGGTGGGGTGTCATCAATGCGAGGGTGATACGGGCTGGCAGACGAGCGGCGACGTGATCCAGTGTTACAGCACTGGTACGGTCACTGGCAGGGATAGGGTCGGTGGGTTATTGCCAGGGGGGAGCGGCACGATGACGGATTGTTTCTGGGACATCCAGACGTCGGGCCAGGCCAAGAGTGGAGGGGGTACAGGCAAGACAACCAGCGAGATGCAGGACATCCGAACCTATCAAGAGGCGGGTTGGGATTTCGCCCCCGCTATCGATGACGGCGACCGCCAGATCTGGCAGATGCCGGCCGGGGGCGGGTATCCGGTCCTGGCCGTCTTCAACGGCTATACCCCGGCCCGACTGGAAGGTTCGGGCACGGCACAGGAACCATACCTGATCCACGATGCCCTTGAGCTGGGCGCGATCGTCCACTACAGTCCTAATGCTCACTATCGGCTGATGGCTCCAATTGATCTTTCGGGCATTCGTTGGGACCTGGCGGTGATCCCGTGGTTTGCAGGGACATTTGACGGCAACGGTCACACGATCTCGCATCTGACGATCAAGGGTGGGTGGTGTCTGGGCCTGTTTGGCCAACTGGCCTCCGGAGCTGAGGTCAAGGACCTGCGCTTGGTGGATGTTAACGTGACCGGCTCAGGCAACTATGTCGGCGCGCTGGCGGGCAGCAACAAAGGTACTGTGACCCGGTGCTACAGCACGGGTGTGGTCCACGGTCTTGACTCTGTCGGCGGGTTAGTGGGGAGCAACGGAAGCACTGTAAACGAGTGCTGCAGTACCGGCGCGGTGAGCGGAGGTTGGGATGTCGGCGGGCTGGTGGGGGACAACGAGGGCGGTGTGACCCATTGCTACAGCACCGGTGTGGTCAGCGGTCCCGGGGGGTTGTGGCGGGGTGTCGGCGGCTTGGTGGGGCGGAACGAAGGCCCCGTGATCCACTGCCATAGCGATGCTGCGGTCGGCGGCGACTATGTCGGCGGGCTGGTGGGGTACAATTACTGGCGGGGCGCTGTGACCCAGTCCTACAGCAACGGCCCAGTCACACATACTAATACAGGGTGGGACTCCAATGCCGGGGGGCTCGTTGGGTTGAACGAAGGTGCCGTGACTCTCTGCTACAGCGATGGTGTTGTGGTCAGTGACAGCGGAGGCTATGTCGGTGGGCTCCTGGGCTGGAACGCCGGTGTTGTGACTCAGTGCTATGCCAGTGGTGCAGTCATCGCAGGTCATCGGAAGGTCTTCTGTCTGGTGGGACACAACGACGACAGTGGACGCGTGACCTACTGTTTCTGGGACACCCAGACCTCGCGCCAAGCCGGCAGCGCGGCCGGTACCGGCAAGACCACAGCCGAGATGCAGACAGCCAAGACGTTTCTTGAGGCTGGCTGGGACTTCATGGGGGAGACGGCCAACGGCACGGAGGACATCTGGTGGATTCTCGAAGGCAAGGACTATCCAAGGTTCGTGTGGGAGCGCGGGCCGGCGCGGCTGTCCCACCCGGCGGAGGGTGCCGTGGATATCCCCCAGCCGTTGGTTCTCCGTTGGAGACCTGGAGGACTGGCCTTGCAACATGACGTGTATTTCGCTCAAGACCAAGACACAGTCGCGAACGCGACGCCGGAAACCCTCGGCATCTATCGTGGTCGGCAGCCGCCGGAGCTAACCACGTATGATCTGGGTACCTTGGAATGGGCCAAGACCTACTACTGGCGAATCGACGAGGTCAACGAAGCCGATCCCAACAGCCCGTGGAAAGGCCACGTCTGGAGCTTCACCCCGGCTGACTTCACTGTCGTGAGCATCGTGGACGACTTTGAGAGCTATAGTCATGATCTCGCGGCTGGCATGACGCTGTGCCCGACGTGGATGCCTGGCTTTCTCAATGGTACGCGTTCCTTCTTCATGACTGTCGAGCAAGAGATCGTGCATGGTGGCCGGCAGTCGATGCCGATGGACTACAACGTTGACTACAATGATGTTAGGCCGTGGTATTCGGAGGTCGACCGGACCTGGGGAACACCGCAGGATTGGACAATTGCCGGGGCGGACACGTTGACGCTGTACTTCCGGGGCAAGGCGGATAACGCGCG